>Ga0265292_1000104_pt1 | contig 176627 bp, 190 predicted proteins | sample Munlanlewell296A_FD_189080 | JGI IMG/M metagenome (GOLD analysis project Ga0265292, IMG submission 189080) | Leachate microbial communities from a municipal landfill in Southern Ontario, Canada - Leachate well 296A | ecosystem: Engineered > Solid waste > Landfill > Unclassified | place... | reverse complement strand
TTTTTCTTTTCCTGAACAAATCAGTCTTTGTCTCTATTAGTCGTACTCAATGTATTATTGCAAGACCTGACCCCTTTTTACTTATTCTTTTTACTTGTTTGAAACGGTAAGACGAGAGGGTGAAAAAATCAAAAAGCAGTTATGCCTGTTTTCTTTCCTTTACTCCTCCCCTTTTGAGAACGAGTCAACCAACGGACTAAAGGTGATATAGGCAAGAGAAACAATCGCCACAAGAAAAAAGCCTTTTTGAGCATTTCCTTTCTGTACTTCTCAGCAAAGTTTTCCTCCTCTTCTTTTGTTATGCCATGGGTCGAATATTGAGAGTGGTGTCCGATCTCATGATAGAGAACAGTAGCAAGCATAAATTTAGCTATAAAAGGCAGATAAAATATAAACCGGGGCATACCCCTATAAATAGTATTTACACCAATCTCAATTTTAGCTAGCTCTTGGCCCTTCCTCTGCCAGTACAATCCTTCTGATTTTTTATCTCTTTTATGGGTCACCTGATCAACTAGAATAATTGACCCTAATCCTACCAAATGATCTTCGGGGACTTTAACTAAGAGCTTGCGAACTAGACGTTCAATATTAATCGGAATTCGTACCTGATATTTTTTTTCAATCCGTATTTTCACTTAGGTCTCTAGGCCACTATACGGATCGTAAGGAAGAGTAGGACCAGCTCCCCCACCTAAACCATCAAGCCAGTCAGCAAAATCTTTAAGGAACCTTCCCCACCAAGAAGGCTCTGGCACTGGACTTGGTGTTGGCTGTTGCACTGGTTTACATTGTCGCGCTGGCGTCTCTTTTGGAAAACTGCGCGGCGTAAAACGCTGTTTTGGTGCAAGACGATTAACACCGGGATATCTAAAGATAAATGGTTGTCTTCCCAGAAGAAGCATCTCCAATCCCAGCGGATCCACAAAGTTCACCGGATTATTTCCGACATAATTGAACAGGTTAGTGTCTCCTCCATAAAAATCAATTTGGTCTTTCGCAGTCCATTTTCCTATTGAAGGATCGTAGTCCCTTGAACCGAATCTTACAAGCCCCGTGTCTTTGTCATGCAGCCCGCCTGCAAATCCAACGGGGACTGCCAACGTCGGATTAGTATCCAAAAGCATATTGCCAAAGGAATCATAATCTATTTTCTTGACGATGTTTCCCGTTGTATCAGTTACTGCTCTAAGAGAACCGACCTGATCATAGGTAAGATAATAAGTTAAACCTCCATAAGTCACAGATACTGGCATACGTCCATCGGAGTAATTGAAACGAGCTATCAGGTTATTAGAGCCGTCATAAACGGCTAAAAGCGTAATGCTATCTCTCCATAGATATTTTTCTACAATAGCTCCGTTAACTCTTTTAGCGATTCTTCTTCCAAGCGGGTCATGGTTGTACGAGACGACTGTTCCATCAGACTTGGTAACGCTCAACAATTCGCCTCTTGAGGAATAATTGTAGTTTGTTATACCAGAGGATGTTGTCTTACTGGTTAAGAATCCATCGGCATTGAATTGATACGAATCAGTTCCAGCAGTGATAATGTGATCTTCTGTAGAATAGCTGTATGCTCGGCTGTTGTCTGTTAAACGGTTTCCATTTGCATCATACGTGTAGCTTTCAACAACCGCGTTGTTTTTCTTTACCTCTATGAGTTTTCCAAGTGCATCATAGGAATAATTCCATGTAATGACTTCACCTTTAATGTTTTCTACCTTTTGCGTAATACGTCCAGAGTTGTCTCTGATCATACTGAGCGTATATACATCGGTTGCGCCTATCTTGTTGGAATATGCGTCAATCTCTCCGTATCCGTTAAAAGTACGGCTGAGAGACAGCGTCCCATCACTAACAGACAAAGGCAAGCCATTTTGTGCATTTCTTGTAATCGTATAATTTCCAATCTTAGTCAGTAGGTTATCATTGTCATAAGAGAGGCTGTAGGTTGTACCAGCGTAAGCCATTGATGACAGATTGAAATCACTATTGTAGGCGTAACTTATTGTTTGATTTAAAAGTCCTGTGCGCGTGTCTGTTTTTAGAAGTGAACCGTCATAAGTATATGCTATTGCCTCTGTGCCTCGCACTGCGCCTGACATGAGACTTGAGCATCCATATGTGTAGCTCGTTATGCCTTCTGGCGTAGATGTGCTTGTGAGTAATCCATTGATATAGGTATTGGTAATCAATTTCCCTGATGGGAATGTTATGGTCTTTAATTTTCTCTCTTTGTCATAAGTATAGAGATAACTTCCTGACATCGGAGTTGCCCATGTTTTCCGTTGATCGTTAGCCGTAAAGTCAAAGGCATTGGCTATGCTCTTTGGATTCGTAAGAACGGTCATATTGCCGTTGTTGTCGTAATCGTAGGCCACGATTGTTCCGTCCGGTCTTAATTCACTCTTCAGGCGACCCATGTTGTCGTAGGTGTAATCGAACTTTTTATTATCAGGTGTAACTGCATAATCAATGTTTCCATTTGCGTCATAAGCAATCGCAGTTGTCCTGCTTCCTACGGTAATGCCTACAAGCCTGCCACGTGCATCATAGGTGTAGTTTAAAGGAGAAAGTCCTGAAACAGCGACTTGTTTTGTTAATAGATTTGAGATGTCATACTGCGTTGTTATGATTCGATTTAATGGAGACTTGTTTGTGATGATGCCGGTAAGAACATTATTGCTCATTGTCCACGACTTGCTGTTCAGGGTTGTTGTCTCTGTAATCAAATCCGGCTTCTTATCCGCATTTGTGTCCTGATAGGTCTTTGTAAATGCAGTGGTCTGTGTGAGACCTGCCAGAGAGGTCTTTGAGAGTTCTTTGACGTATTTGAATTTATACTCTGAATCAAGGTCGTATTTTAGATTAAGTTTCATTCCGCAGAGCTGTGATGTTTCGGTTAAACCATCAGATGTGGTGGTGACTGTGGTGGTTGCACCTGTCGGGTCTGTTTTAATGGATGTATATGCCCCTGTTGAATCAGTTTTATCTTTATAGGCCGTAAGATTTCCTTCTGCTGTAAGAATATTCGAAAAGATATTTCCGGCATTATCCATTGTCTTTGAATAGCTCCACTTACCGCCTTCAGGGTCAGATATATCTGTAATCCTGCCGTTTGAATCAAATTGATGCACAAAGTGATTGTTCTTGGGGTCATATTCATCAGTCATAAGACCATCAGATGTGTAAGTGAAAGAATATGCTGAGCTGTCAGGATAGGTAACCTTTTTCAGATTGTTACTGCTGTCAATGGTCAGGCTTGTAACTATGCCGTCAGGAGATGTGATGGATGTCGGTATTCCGCTGCCGTCTCTCTGAATCGTGGTCTGATTGCCGAATCTGTCTGTTATGGAAATTAACTTCTTATCCTGATTATAGGCGAATGTGAGCAGGGTTTTGCCTGTAGATAGGTCAATAGTAGATTTATGCAGACCTGTGCTGTCAAGGATATATCCGAGACCATTTTCATCGGCAAAAGTAATATCGCCTGTTATGGTTAAACCAGTAAAGGCAGAAGGGTAAGAAACTTTTCTTATTCGATGATTATTTGTATCAACTATATAAATATTATCAGCACTATCTACTGCTACTCCATAAGGATACGCAAGCATTGCCTGTATAGCAGTCCCTCCATCTCCACTAAAACCATATTGTCCCTTGCCAGCTACTGTGGTGATGATACCGCTTGTATCCACTTTTCTTATCCGATGATTATCAGTATCCGCAATATAAATATTCTCTGCGTTGTCTACTGTTACTCTACGAGGATTCTTAAGCATTGCCTGTGTAGCAGGGACTCCATCGCCACTAAAACCCCCTTGCCCATTACCTGCTATTGTTGTGATGATACCATTCGTGTCCACTTTTCTTATCCGATGATTATATGTATCCGCAATATAAATATTCCCTGCGCTGTCCACTGCCACCTCATGCGGAATCGTAAGCCTTGTCTGAGTGGCAGAGCCTCCATCTCCACTAAAGCCGAAGTACCCGTTGCCTGCTATTGTTGTGATGATACCATTCGTGTCCACTTTTCTTATCCGATTATTATATGTATCCGCTATATAGATATCCCCTGCATTATCTACCACTACACCCATTGGAAAAGAAAGGGTTGCTTGTGTAGCAGGGCCTCCATTTCCACTAAAACCATATTGTCCATTACCGGCTACTGTGGTGATAATACCACTTGCATCTACTTTTTTTATTCGATGATTGTAAGTATCCGCAATATAAATATTCCCTGCGTTGTCTACTGCTATCCCAGATGGAGTGCGAAGACTTGCCTGCGTTGCAAAGCCATTATCTCCACTGTGACCCCACTGTCCATTGCCAGCTACAGTGGTGATGATACCACTGGTGTCCACTTTTCTTATCCGATTATTAGATGTATCCACTATATAGATATTCCCTGCATTATCCACGACGACTTCATAGGGCCACTTAAGACTTGCCTGTATAGCAGTACCTCCATCTCCACTAAAATCATTTTGTCCATTACCAGCTACAGTAGTAATAATCCTTACATTATTTTTATTTGTTGTGCCATCGCCTTTATAAAGAGTGTTAGGATCAGAGGGATTCATATAATGATGCGTTGATAGCGTCCAGCCATTACCGAAGGCAGCGATAGAAGTAATTCCTTCTCCTCTCTGAACAATCAAAGTGCTTCGCTTCCATGAAATTACCTCCTGCCTTGCTCGAATGCCTGTTACATCGCTTCCTGCCTGCGCAAATGCTTGGGCAACATCGCTTCTTGCTGAATAATAAACTGCCTGATACATAAACCCTATGCTTATATTGGCAGTCCTTGAACCAACAACAGGGTTTCCAAGATAATCCATGCCATCCCAGATAAATTCAGCCTTTTGATTTGGCTGGGCTGGAAGGGTTGTCTCAAATGTTCTGCCTGCAACGTTCATCTGGACAATAATGCTCCTGAGGCTTGAAGGGACAGTGCTGCCGCTTGCAGGAATGGCTATAGCTGAGTTATAGCCTTTAACACGATTGCTCGCATAATGAAAGGTCATGTCTGTGCCGGAGATTGGTATGTCTTCATGGAAGACGCGGTTTCTGCGCTCGCAATATGAGTTTGTTTTATCGCAGTCATCTTTATCCTGCTGCCCATCTAATGAGGGCTCGCCTCCCGGATTTGGCGGAGTGGCACCAGCGGGTGGTCCATAAGGCCAGTTACAATCCCATGGAGTAAAATGATTTATTGATACACACCAGTAGGTTGAATTCGGCTTGTATATAGCAGTGTCGGTTAATCCTGTGATGTTGAAATCATCAGGCAATCCATCTCCTGTTCTGTCTAAAGCATCAACAATCCCATCACCATTTGTATCAAGGAGTTTTACTACCACTCCATTGTCAGAAGGAACCCATACTGCCCTGTCTCTGTCATAGTATCCAATAGGGACTTTTTCTCCAACATTAAAGCCGAGGAAGTTATCAACGTAAACTATCACCGGTTTTTCGAATCTTACGCTCTTTGCTCCGTCAACTGATAGTTCCGAGGCATAGGTAAACGCGGAATTCGGCGGAAGTTTTGCAGGCATTGATTCAGGTGTATCAAACTCTGTTGCCCTTGTTGTTATGGATGAAAGCAAGACCTCTGTGCCGTCTGCGGATTTTGAATATGCCTTGTTGTCTCCGCTAAAGACCATTGTTAAGGAACGGCTGCCATATGAATCAGAGATTGTTGAACTCCTGTGGGTTATGATTGTTGAAGGATTGCCGTCAAAGTTTACTGTTGTAATAGCAACGTCCTCAGGGATCATAGAGATTGTCTCGGCAGTTGCGATGTCATTCCATGGGACATAAACCTGACGATGGGTAGTTATATAGCCTGATTTTTCATAAACAACCGTAATGGTTCCTCCGCCATTAACAGGGATAGAGAACCTTCCTTCGCTGTTTGTGGTTACTGTTCCGTATTCAGAATGGTTGTGGATTGAAACTTTTGCACCTGATAATGGATCCTGCGCCTTATCTTTTGCAAGACCTGTAATTATGGAAAATCTCTTCGGGTCATAGGATTTTATTGTTGCATTCTCAGGAATTAGGTCATCGTATTGTTTTCCAAAAGAGCCTTCCGGAAGGGGCTCAACAGTGCTTTTTGGCGTTACTGTTAGATTGACTGTCCCGGATATACCGCCGCCCGGTGCGGGATTGCTGACAGAAACTGGATACTGTCCTGCTGTTTGTATTGAGCCTGATGGTATTGTTATCTCTAATTGAGTTGAGCTTATATACGCTGCTGGAAATTGCTGATTATTAAAGCTTACTGTTGATGCCTTTACAAAATTATTGCCTGTTACTGTGAGGATAAAATCAGGGCTTTCTGCTATGATTGTTGTTGGGTTTATGGCTGAGAACGTTGGAACCAGATTTCGAACTGTAAATGTTGTTTTATTTGATAATCCACCTCCGGGCAGCGGATTTGATGCTGTTACTTCAAGGTATGCGCCGGTTTCAAGGTCTCCTGCTGTGAGTTCTATCTGGATTTTTGTAGGACTAATGAGAGTAAATGCTTTTTGAATGCCATTTATATAGAATGTCGTATCATCGAAGAATCCTGTGCCATATACTGTGAGGGTTAATCCCTGTGTGCCTGCTATTGCCTCTAAGGGGTCAAGAACCGATAGTTGCGGTACGGGGTTTATTATCTGGAGGTTTGTTGGATTTGATGTGCCGCCTTCCGGCGCTGGGTTTGTGATTGATATTTGGTATATGCCTGCGTTTGTTAGCAGGTCTTTTGCGATATTGACCTGTAGATTATGATTGTCAATAAACTCAGCGTGTAGCGTGTAGGGTGTAGCGTGTAGGAGAGTAACAGAAGAGGTCTTTATGAATTTATTTCCTTGTATTGTAATGCTCTCGCCAGAGCTCCCCCTGTAGATAGTTGAGGGATTAAGAGAGGTTATTTCAGGAACTGGATTTGGAAGCTGTATCAAAGTGAGGCTGTCTGTCTTGTCGTCAACAACTGCTGCTACATTCGTGAAGTTATTTACTGCTATGCCTTTGGGAAGTTTTTCCAATGGGTATGTTTTAATGATTGCATTAGTATTCAGGTCTATGAGTAAAAGACTCCTATCCTCATCGCATATTACAAGGGCACGGTTATCAAGTTGGTTAATTGTAATATCAATTGGATGTTTGCCTGTTGGTATTGTTGTTGTCTGCCATGTCTGGAGATTTATGATCGTTATTGAGTTGTCTTTCTCATTAACCACTGCTGCAAGGTGTGTTTCAGGGTTTATGTCTATGGCCTGCGGTTTTTGTCCGGTTGGAACTGTTCCTGTTACCTGATTGGTGTTCAGGTCTATGACTAAGACATTGTAGTCTTTTTCATTTACAACTAATGCAAGGTTCAGGACAGGGTCTATCGCTATATCCTTTGGCTCCTGTCCTACTGGAATAGTTCTTATTACGCTGTTATTTGTCAAATCAATAACTGAAACTGTGTTGTCTTTGTGATTGGCTGCATAGGCACGGTGGGTTGCCTGATTTATCGTTATTCCTTCCGGTTCTTTGCCAATCGGGATTGTCTTGATTACTGAAAAGGTATTGAGATCTATAAATAAGACTGTATCATCTTTGCTGTTTGTTACAAGGGCAATATTCAGTCCTTTATCAATTGAAACTCCTCTTGGAGCTTTGCCGACAGGAATGGTTGATATAACTTTTTGAGTATTGAGATTTACTATTGAAACTGAATCAGCCTTCTCATTTGCAATCACTGCAATGTCTGTAATCGGATTAATTGCTATGCCTCTGGGGTTTGATTCGAGGGGGATGCCTGAGGTGTCGGTCGTGGAGTATACGGAGGTTTTAAGGGAAAATATTGTAAGGCTGAGGGTTAAAAAAATTAAGGCAAAGAATATGCATCTAAAGGAGTAGCTCTTTCTCATCGTTTCCCCTTCTGACGATTTGACTGGAATTGTTAGGATAATAAAGAAGAATAAAACTGTTGTCAAGAAGAAAATTCAGACTGATAAATACAAAATCTTATTGTTTAACCGGTACGTGTTACAGTTTGTCTCTTTTTCTTTTCCTGAACAAATCAGTCTTTGTCCAGAGCCAGAACAGGCTCTTCACACTTTTGGCGGCAACAAGGAGGTCATTCAGGCTCCTTAGTTCAAGGAGTCTTTTAAGAATAAACGACGGCCTAGAATAGAATCTCTTAAATGCAATCTGCCTGAGTTTAAGGATTTCATCCCTTGTCATGGTATACGGAATAAATGCAGCGCCCTGATATGTAAAGTCCGTAAGCTCATCAGATATCGTGCCGTATTTTTCAAGGTTGTCGTAAAGGTATGTGCCTGGGAACGGAGTGATGGCATGAAAGTTTGCCATATCAGGGTTAAGGTCTACGGCAAATTCAATGGTCTGAAGGCCTTCCTCAAATGTCTCACCCGGGATACCAAACATAAAAGGGGTGCTGACCTTGAGTCCGACATCCTTGGCTGCTTTTACGGCCTTTCGAATCTGTTCAAGGGTTGTACCTTTTTTTATTGCATTAAGGTTTTTCTGTACACCGCTTTCTGCGCCAAAGAGTATGGCCCAGCAGCCTGCATCCCTGAAGGCCTGAAGCAGAGGCTTGTCCACCTGGTTAACGCATGCGGATGTAAACCATGTAAAATCAAGTTTCCTGTTCCTTATCTCCTGCGCTAACTGCATGGCCCTGTCATAATCAGCGGCTAATGTATCGTCTATAAATTTTATCTCCCTGTAACCCTGCGAGATGCAGTATTCTATCTCCTTCAATACATTTTCAACACTGCGGTATCTTATCCCGCTTTTTCTCTCCTTGTCTATCTGAAAGCAATATATGCATCTTCTGTTACAGCCCCTTGAGGTCATCAGAACAGCCACCGGCCTTCTCTTATATGTAGCCGGCGGAGGAATATACAGATTTGCATCACCTAAAAGCTCTCTGGAAGGAAAAGGCAGAGAATCAAGGTCTGTAATTAACGGCCTTGAAGGATTTTTTATAATCCTTTCCCCTGCCCTGTAAATTACACCCAAAACCCCTTCAAGGCTTTTACCTGCGTGAAGCCGCTCTATTATTTCAAGAGATGTAAACTCACCTTCTCCTGTGACTATGGCGTCAAATGCTTCACCTGCATCTTCAAGACAGTGTTCCTGTACTGCAATAGGATAAGGGCCGCCGGCGCATATAAAGACCTCTTCGTTAAATATCCTTTTAAAATCACTTGCCGTCTTCTTTGCCTTTTGCCAGCCAAAGGTTGTTGAATAAATACCGATAAATACAGGTTTGAATTCTTGTACTTCCCTGAGTATCTTCTCATGGGTCATGAAGGCGCCGTTAAAGAACTTAACCTCATGCCCTGCCCTTTGAAGAACAGCGGCAACGTAGAGAGTCCCCAATGGCTGCCAGTAGTTAATCTGTGAGCTTGCTGTCTTTGAAGAAAAGATATCTTCAGGTACCCATGAGGGTATTACTAACGCACATCTCATCCGGAAATTTTTTCCCTCTGTGTCATTACGAGCGTAGCGAAGTAATCTCGTCTCCGTCTATCAGAGAGATTGCTTCTTCGTCCCGATCAGATCGGGACTCCTCGCAATGATATCCATTAGGGCTTGTTTGTTTTGCTATAATTTTCTCCGCTGTATTTATTCCTGACTCTATCGCATGATCCATATTATAGTATCTGAACATTCCCCCTCTGCCCGCAATATGGAGATTCTTGAACCTGCTCAAATAATCATACAATTTATCGCATATTTCCTTATAGCCTACCTCAAACAATGGATAGGCCTTAGGCACCCTTACTACAGCGCTGTCTATCACTTCATGCTTTTTAATAAACCCGAGATGTTCCATATTTTCAACAGTTATATCAACAAGCCGTTCATCACTTTCGTTCCATATCCCGTCACCCTTAAAACTGAAAAATTCCGCCACAACAAGCGTCTTGCCTTCAGGAGCCATCCTTTCGCTCCAGTTAGTGGGTTCGTGGATTCTTCCAAACGGTATCTTTTGCTCAGGGATGTAAATCCATGTCTGGTCTGTAACCCTTTTTCTGTTAATCATTATAGCCACTATAACAATGTCCCTGAACTTCAGTTTTGAAGCCGCATCCAGAACATCATCCGGAGGGGACGGATTAAGCATCATGACCAGCTTATTCATTGGTATACTCGATATGATTTCTTTCCCATGTATTACACGAGAATGCAGCTGGTTTCTAACCTCAATACTCTCTATCCCAAAATCAGAGTGGTTAATACATTTCACGCCTGTATCAGTAAACACATCATTGTGCCTGTCTATCTCCTCCCTCAGCCTGTCGGAAATGCGCCCGATACCTAATTGCGGATATAGAAACCTGTCAGCAAGGGTTGGCACATCTTTCCCGTTCAGTTTGAAGAAGGCATTTTTGATTGCCTTGGCCAGAGAAAGTCCCTTGATACGCTGAGCAACCCATTCAGCGCTTATCCTCGTGCATTCAATACCCCATACCTTTTCGCTGTATTCCCTGAAATAGATGTCAAACATCTTGCGGCCAAAATGACTGACTACCCAGTCCTCAAGAGAAATATTATCCGGCTCTTTTATGAGTTTTTTAATTCTCTCACGGCCATAGTCTGATATTATCTTAAGTGTAGTTGGTATGCCCAGGCCGAACATGGCATTCATGGGTTTAAGCGGATAATCGAAATACCTGTTGCGCATATAAATCTTGCTCTTGCGCGGAACAGAAATTAATTCTTTACCCATTAAGCCTTTTACGAAATTATTAACCTTGTCTTCTTTCGTAAAAAACCTGTGCCCGCCTAAATCAAACCGGAAACCGCCATGAATTATTGTCTTTGATAAGCCTCCGACCGTGTAATCACTTTCAAATACTTTGACCTTTTCGCCTGCTTTTGTCAGGACGTAACCAGCCGATAGGCCGGTAAGTCCGCCTCCCAATATCAATATTTTTTTTTCCTGGTCACTCACGCTATCACCCATGCTTAATTACGGAGTTCAGCTTATTGGAGAGATTTAAGTCCTGCGATACTAAATAATAAAAATTACCCCGCGGTTTTAACCGCAGGGTAATTTTCCTGTCCCCTAAAAATCAAAAAGCCGTACAAGACGCCTATATTTCACAAAATACCTTGGTTACTTCACAAGCAATACAGGGATCTCGGAATTGTTTGCAACCTCCCTGCTTACGCTTCCCATGAATCTGTGCGAGATCCTTTTGCCTCTCGAACCAATAACTATCATGTCCACGTTTTCTTTTTTAGCGGTCTTGAGAATTTCTTCAGCGGGATGACCTTTTCTGATTACGGTCTTTATCCCGGTTACTCCTTTATTCTCAAGAGCCTTCTTGTAATAATTCAAAATCTTTTGTGCCTTTTCATCCAGAGCTTCCTGATATTCCGTTCCTTTCAGCACTTCTTCAAGGGTGGACATTTCAGCGTCACCAAGCATTTCATCAATTAATGACTTGCCCTCGAATTTCTCTACGAAAACCAGCACTGTTTTTTCCGGCTGAATGCAAGAACATACATTACTGCACACAGAAAAAGCATTCTTGGTACCCTTCGTATCGTCAACTGCAATCAATACTTTTTTCATTTTCTCACCTACTGTTTTTAGTTAATACGCTGAGTTTTATTTGCCGTACCCACCAGATGGTGCAGCCCCATAACCGCCTGCCGCCGGTGCTGCTCCTCCATAACCGCCTGCTGCCGGCGCTGACCCATAGCCGCCTCCTGCCGGTGCTGAGCCGTAGCCGCCTCCTGCTCCTTGTCCCTGAGTCTGTGCTGTCATATCATGTTGCTGGCTATAAATGGTTAAAAAACCAAGTATAGCAACAACAATAACAATAATAATCACCAGAGGTGTTTTCATTTAGCCCTCCTCAATTTATTAAAGGGAAAAATCTTATCCCTTTTTAATCTTCAAATATATTTTGCCGCCTTCTGTTTTCCTATCCATTACATCATGCCCAACCTGGTCGCACATCTGGGCTATCGTCTCTACAGACGAAGGATTGTCGAGTATTATCTCTACAACATCTCCTTCAGCCATTTTTTCAAGGGACTTTTTTGCATATATCTGGGGATGCGGGCAGACGTAACCGCAAACATCCAGCAGATATGTTCCATCACCTTTTTTTTCAAATTTCATAGCCATAACAAACTTCCTCCTTTAATTGTTTATTTATATTATAAATCAAAATGCTTCCATTTCTTTGGCCATCTTTCTTTCTGACCACCAGTTGAAGAATTTGACACCCAAAAAGGCGCCGCCGACCATGCCTGTGCCATACAGCCATCCGCTGGGATCTCCACCGGCAACCCTTATAAAAAAGGCACCTATATTGCATCCGAGAGCAGGCCTTGAGCCAACACCCATAAGTATTCCGCCGAGCAGGCCCCATACAATCAGCTCGCCCTTCGGCAATTTAAACTTGAATTCATTGCTCAGCCGTGCCATTACCATAGCGCCAAAGATGATACCCAAAGACATCCAGAGAGCAGGATTACGCCATGGGTCCGGAAGGCCGTTATTGACGCCAAAGAATATATTGTCATGCATATCCCAGCCTAACTTGTCGAGAATCCACCCGCCAAGCTGCCCTTCCTGACTGGTTATATACCAATATCCGGGGTCAAAAACAGTGCCCTTTATGCTAGTATCGGCAGCATGTCCCATCCTTGTTAACAGCTCCCCGAAATTTGCAACACCAAACTTAATCTGCATTCCCTTCATAACAAATATATGAAGTCCTGCCACGATGCCGATAATCACGCCCATAATAGTCGTTCTTTTTGATGCAGTTATCATATTCCAGATTCCGGCAAGTTCATCACTAAAACCCATTGCTCCGGCCCCGCCTTTTGCCTTTGCCCTCTTCTTCATAAAGCCTTTTCTAATATAGAAGGCATAGATGACAATAAGAAGTAAAGCCGCAGGTATAAGGGCGTTCAATAATGAGTCTCCAATGAAATACTTTGCCGCACCCGGCAACGCCTCTGAGATAGCCTTTGTCTTTGACAGCTGAAGGACCGGCTGGTTCCATATGTAACCCGCAAGATACGTATCGAACGAAGAGGTCATTTTTTCAACAGGAATATTCCTTGCTGCTGCGCTTACAACAGCGGCATCCACCCATTTCTGTGGGATCAGGAAGTTGAACCATTTGACATCAACGAATATCGCCTGTCCGATACAAAGTCCGAAAAATGCTGCCAGGAAAGATGTGCCATTCCCTTCCCCTATCTTATACAGAGAACCAGAGGCACAACCGCCGGCAAGAACCATTCCAACTCCAAAGATTAAACCGGCAATCAGTGTATGTATCCCAAATGGCGCCGGATGAAAGGTACTCATGTTGGTTGACGCAAGAGTTGCCTGTATAAGGCTAAAAAATACAAGCGCTACCAGAATACCGACAGCCATTCTCGGGACACCCGCAGCGAAAAGGTCTCTTGAGGCCGATGCAAAACAGAATCTCCCGTACTGAAGCATCATCCCGTAGGCAAATCCAAACCAGATGTAAGCTATAAGGTACATGTAATATACATTTACCTTATAGTAGATAAGGCTGATAAGGATCATGATGCCTGTGATTATAAAGGCCCAGATTTGATTCTTTTTTCCCGACGTATCTACTGTTGTTGTTTCCACAGACTTTTTCCCTCCTTATTAAGTATTTCTTAAATGAGAGTTATTTTTTGGATTCTTTCTGAATAACCTCCCCCTTTCCTTATAAAATTTATACAAATTAAATATCATCTTTAAGTTTTGCGGCTGAACTTTCCAGGCAATATTAACATTTAAACCTATATTTGTGCATGTATATATACACAAAAATGTAATCAAAAATCAAGTTAAAATTACAATTTTAGATTTAAGCTTTTTATTCACTTATAAAAACTTATGTTTTGCCCCTCAAACTGCCGAACTTTGTGCTCAATCTCCGAAAAATAGACATAGAAAGTTGTCATTGCGAGTGAAACGAAGCAATCTCGCCTTTTGCGATGAGATTGCCACGGTCGAAGCGACCTCGCAATGACAGATAATTCAAATCGTTATAGTCCTAGGTCTATTTTTCGGTCAATCTCTGCCGGGTTGATATATTCTTACACTGGTTCTATAACGGAATATCCCTTCAAATCTATTAAATGCCATGGAGAGGTGATACCCTGATAACTGCCTCTCAATCTTTTCAGGCAAGGCATCGTTCGTATCATCTGATATTACCACTACTGCCGTATTCTCTTTCGAATACTTATTGCCGGTATAATATTCAGGGTTTTTGTATCCCCATGTAAACCTCAAAGAAGATTTTTCAACCTTTTCAAATGGCTGATAAGAAATATTCTCATAGTCATAGATGATATTTTTCCTTGTGAAATAGTCCAGTACAGGAACTGAGACAGACGGGTTGCTTACGGGATCAGCAGGCGACAGCGTAAAAACTTCGATATTAGACTCCTCTATGGAGTCTAAAAATCTGCCTGCGTCTTTCAGATTCACAGCGTTTATTTTCTGCATAAACGGCAGATAACCAAAAAGCCCCACTACAACTGAAGAGATTACAATGCATAATGAAATGAATCTCGCTGCCTCTTTTTTTTCAATCTGCACAAGCCCGTAAGAAGCCATCAAACTCAACATTGGGAAGACCATAATAATATAACGTATCCTCTTTATCTGAAACAGAACTATCAGCAGAACAAGCCATAGTATAATTAAATACCTTAAATCCTTTTTTCTTAAAGCAGCGTATGCAGAATACAACGCCGCTGCGGTGATAAAGGGATGTATCTGGAAAAAGAATGTTGAGATGAAACTTTCACCCCATCTTTTCAGCCCTGGTTTCTGATAGCTCATCAGAAGCCTTATCTGCTCTAAAAAAACTTCATGCTTATATAAAAAAACAATTCCTATTAATACCGCCGTAATTAAAAAAGTTACAGAACCCCTATAAAAATAGTTTCGGATTTTTTGCGGTTGACAGCTGAGAGCTGACAGCTGAGAGCTTTGAGAAAGCAGGTAAACCAGGAATATAACGACAAGGACAGAAAGCATAGGCCAGGCCGAATACTTTGAGTAGAAAGCAAGAAATATGGCAAGTGATGAAAACGGTATCCATGAGCCTCCGCGTTTTAGCGCCATGATGAAAGTAAAAATCGCGAGAGTGAGAAAAAACATTGTTGGGACATCAACAAGCATAAGCGGGACCTGAACAAACAGGTATGGAATCCCGAGAAGGAGCATCCCTCCGTATAACCCTGTATCTTCGTCCCAAAGTGTTTTCCCGATCATGTAAGTGAGCACAACTGTCATAGAGAAAAGAAATGTTGTGAATATCTGGATATAAAGCCTGGACTCTCCAAAAAATTTAAATATCAGGCCGTAAAGAAAAGGGACCAGAGGCATATCAGTCCACGCCATAATATCCCTGCCCCATTCCCTGAAAAAATATCCGATACCATAAATTTCAAGATGCTTCGCTTGGGTAAAATACCTCGAGGCGTCTATGATTACCTCAGGTTCTCGCCAGAATAAGGCCGCAATAATATACGAAGATACAAAAAGGCAGACAGCCGGTCGTAGACTCGACTCTGCGAGATAGCGTTCTATTAATTTGACCCTTGAAAATATGCAAGCAGCTATAAGTCCGGGTATGAGAATGAAAAAAACCCTTGCTGCGTTTATATCTGTAAAGGCCCACTGCCAGCTTGTAAGGCGGTTGTCATCCAGAGACCTTGAAACAAATAAGACAATATATGTAAGGAGTGCAAGCAGAGAAAAAATCAGCACATAGCCATTTCTCTTAAACCATTTTAAAATATTGCCCATTAGCACTCATACAGACTATAAGGGGCGTCTGCGACGCCCCTTATAAAGATTATCCGCTATTTGTAATCCGCTACAGCTATTTCTGTAAAGGATAGTTTTTTGTCTCAGCTCCCTGTAAAGCTTCCTTCATGAATTTAACGCCTATAGAATTTTTGTCCCATGCGGCCATACCGAACTTCATTGTGAGTGCATTATATCCCATTGCCCTTAATGAAACAATAGGGAGATTCTGTGTCTGTCCTGTAACGCATACGATAATTATCTTCTTGTCCTTTGGAAGTTTCTTCAGGTTTTCCGGTTTCAGCATATCCTGAACAGGCATATGAATGGCGCCGGGAATGTGTCCTGCCTTGAACATATTGGGATCCGGCCTTGCATCAACAACCAGAAAATCAGTCTTTTTCGCGTTAATCATTGCCAGGACATCATCAGCGCTGACCTGCCAGAATTTTTCTGCAGTTGCCTTTGAAAGTACTCCATTAAGCTTTGCTGCCATATCGTCTGCTGCATAAACAGCAGATACTGCCAATATCACAGAGAGAACCAATGCAAAAAGAATTACATGAAACCTTTTCATAAATCCTCCTTTAAAAATTTTAAATTTTAAACTTTAAACTTTTAACTCTAAACTCTTCTTCACCCCCTTACTACCAGGATATAACTCTGTCATGCGAAAAAATATCATCTACAATGCTTTCATACGATGCTGCTTTTTTAGAAAGGTCCACAACCTTTACCTGATTGTCTTTTGACTGAACACTTATTATCTGGTCTGATAATTTTGTTGGCCCATCATTAAGTATATGTACGATCTTCATTCTATTCCTCCTCTTTAAATTTAAGTATTAAGGTTAAGGCTGAGGTTGAGAAAAAAATCTTAACCTTAACCTCAACCTGATTTTCTTCTTTAAAGTACTATTACCCTGTCAACTTCATGAACCATTGTTGCATTATTGAACTGGCTTCCGCATGCAATCTTCTTAGGAATACCCGCTTTGTTAATCCCCATGTGTGTTGCATTATGGTCACAATAGCTCATTGATACACCCGGCATATTGCATAAGTCCGTAAAAGAAGGTTTCTCCAGCAGTCCTTCCCCGTCAGACATGGTAAATATAACCACCTCATGTCCTTTTGAAACAGCCGCTTTTGTAAGGCCAATTACATGTTCCAGATGCTTATCGCTATTTACATGTATACCAAGTTTCATAAATCCCTCCTAATTAGAATTTCAGGCTTATTTTTTAACTGAAATCAAGGAAAAAGTCAATAACCTTTTTTAGGCAAGCCTTTAAGTGTGCCCTGACAGATGGTCTCAGCCACTTCCTTAACACTTACGGCATCCATGCAACGCACATCCTTACAGCCTTTTTTATAGCATGGCGAACATTCAAACCCTTTTCTTATAACTACATGCCCCTTGCCGTAAGGCCCTGTTCTTAAAGGATTCGTAGGGCCGAATATCGCAAAAACAGGCACACCAAGGGCTGCGGCTATATGCATGGGGCCTGAATCATTGCTTACAACAAACTTAGCCTTTCTCATTATATCTATCAGCTCTTTAATACTGGTCATGCCTGCAACAGACATGGCATTGCCTTTAGAGCCAGCTGCAACCCTGTTTGATATATCAATATCTGATTTTCCGCCGACAACAAGAGTCTTTACTGACAATATTGACGCAAGCTCTCCGAATCTCTCAGAAGGCCATCTCTTGGTTCGCCATCTTGCCCCAGGGACAAACACAGCATATTCATCCTGAAACTGAAAGCCGAGGGCTGAAAGCTGAGAGCTAAAAGACAGGGGAAATGGAAATTTGATATCAGCAACATCGCTTCCGAGAAATTTTGCAATCTTCAGGTACCTGTCCACTGCATGTATATCCTTACCGCCCTTAACCCTGTGCGTATAAAATATTCTGCTGCCTTCCCTTGCCTCACTAAACCCTATCCTGACAGAAGCGCCGGTTGCCGCTGCCAGAACCCCGCTTCTCAGAAGTCCCTGCAGATCAACCACAATATCGAACTTCTCCTTCTTCAGCGACTTAAATAAATCCTTTAGTTCACTGACCGTCCCCTTAATATTTTTAATCTTTTTCCAGTTGTCTTTATTTATAATCCAGAGCTTACTTATCATGGGGTGGCCTTCAAGAAGCCCTTCAAGCCCCCTGGCAACAACCCAGTGTATCTCTGATTTGGGGAATCTGTCTCTTATGGCGTTTAAAAAAGGCAGGCTGTGGACTATGTCGCCAAGGGAACTTGGTTTGATAACAAGAATCTTTCCGGGCGCTTTACTGAATTTAATCGTCTTATCACTCACGGAAATATATTAACCGAAAAACACGTTTTTTAACAGCATATCAACTGATTTAATGCCTTATTGCGTCATTCCCGCGCAGGCGGGAATCCAGTCGCTTTTAATGGGTTCTGGATCCCCGTTTTCACGGGGATGACCACTTTCTTATCGTAAGAGCCTTTTTCGATGGGCTGATATTGATTGACAATAGAAAACTGTTTGGATATATTCATATTGTCAACGAAAGTAGCATATCCGCACTTGAGTGCTGATACAAATAAGTTATCTGCTAATTGAACACTGACAATGGTAAAATAAGGTTATGAAAAAATCTTGCATATATGTAGACACATCAGTTATTGGTGGCTGTTGTGACCCTGAATTTCAGGAATGGTCAAAGAGTCTTCTTTTGGATTTTCAAAAAGGAACTTTTTTGTTGTTGCTTTCTGAGCTTACAGATGCGGAAATCCAGGATGCACCTGACGAGGTAATAAACGTTTACACTGAATTCAGAAAACATACAAGTGGCATTATAGAAATTACTTCTGAGGCGATAGAATTATCAGATGCCTACTTAAATCACAAAATCTTGACACATAATTTTCGAAATGATGCTCGCCATATTGCAGTCGCTACTGTTGCAGGTGCAGACCTGTTAGTCAGTTGGAACTTTAAACATATCGTCCATTTTGAAAAAATACAAAAATTTAATGCAGTAAATGTTGAATTGGGTTATAAGCCAATTTTAATTTATTCACCAAGGGAGGTAACATTGTATGGCCGTAAAAAGCGTTGATATGGTTCGGAAGATCAGGGATAAACATTACGAAGAAACAAAAGGACTGTCCGCAGAGGAACAAATTAAGTTTATTAAGACTAAGTCAAAAGACTTGCAGAAAAGGCTTAAAAGGAGTCAGCGTTCAACTACAGATAACACAGTGCATGTGTAAAATAAAAAATTAGACTTCACATGCACTTGAACGTTACTTTCTCTCGTCAAAATTCTTTATAAACTCTCCAACCTGCATGCCAAGATAAATACATTTGATTCCATCCATGCATTCATCAGCATCCTTCTTCTCAATGTGGGTCTTAAGTTCGCGGTTGTCTTTTTTAAAGGTAACCAGATAGGCGTGCTTTGCCTTGTCAAAATCAAGAGACACAGAAATATTATGCTTTTCAATCTCAGGATACATCTCCATTATCTTGTCCTTCAAAGCAACATTTGAGTAACCCATAAAAGCTCCTTTCCTTGCTGTATTTATATATTAGCTCTGAGCCCTAATCAGCCATTTTCTATTTTGTCGGCAATAGGGGTCGAGGGGCCAAGGGACCAAGTTAAATACTCGAACCCTTAAACCCTTGAATCCTTGAACCCTAAATAAAAATCACGCCCATGGCGTTCATCCTTCAACAATGCTGTGTTCTTCCCACATAAACCAGCTTCCGGTATCCGACATGAAAAAATACGTATTCGCAAAAATATCATAGTGCTGTTCCTCTTCGCGGACAAGTCTTTTAAAAAGTTTTCTTTCCTTCTCTGCCTTTGCCCCCTTGGTTGCTTTCTTGTAAAATTTTATTCCCTCTTTTTCCATCTGCATTGCGATCTTAAATGCCTCAAGCTCATCAGAGGTTGCCTTAACACGCTTCATCATATTGCCCTTCATTGATTCAAAGACTGTCTTGATGTTTCCCATAGGGCTGACATCCGTGAGCTTTATGTTAAGCCCTTTAAATATCTGGGAAAGCATTTTGAGGTGCCTTTTTTCATCCTCTGTTATTGTCAGAAACATTTTTTTGCCGACAGGATTTTTTGTTTTCCTGGCCGCATCCTTATAGAAACTTATCGCGTCCTTCTCCATCTTGACTGCTATCTCAATTGCATTCATAAGTACCTCCCACATAAATTTTAAAATAAGAGATTGCTTCGCTACGCTCGCAATGACAAAACAGCAGTATCAATTCTGTCATTGCGAGGAGGTTGATATGACCGACGTGGCAATCTCATTTCATCATATATAAAAAGATAACTCTTCATCTATGCTGTCTCACCAAGTTTCATCCTCAGTTTTTTAAGATAATCAACATGCCTTGTCTCCTGCTCCATCATCTCCTTAAATACAACCCTTGCACTTGTATCAACAGCGCTTTTTGAAAGCTTGCTGTAAAGAGCATACGACTTTCCTTCTATCTCAAGTGCCAATATTAGCGCTCCCATATCATCTAAAAACTCGTATTTCTCCAATCTGGCCTCAAGGTCTTTTACAGGAATCCCTGCCTCTGTAACAGGAGCATCAGTCTTATTCTTGAATGTTTCAAAGCCGATTATATCCCTGTCATCCTGCATCGCTTTATAAAGAAACCCGATGTAATCCATATGCTGGTTTTCCCACGCAGAGAGGTCTTTAAACATTTTTCTGGCTTCCGCATTGATTGCCTTTGCAGCGGCCTGAGAATAAAAATCCATTGTGCCTTTTTCCATCAGATACGCCTCGATAAGCGACTGCACCAAATCTTCTTTTCCTGTTACCATTACCATTATCTCCTTAATTTAATATGATTCGAATTTTACGAATTCTTTTATATCCCTTCTGAACGCCCTTGGCAATAGGGTTATGCCTGTTTTCAGATACCCGACTGCTATAAGCATCGGGATTATCTTGTCCGGGGGAATGTTGAATTCTTTTTTAATGCAGTCCTCGTCAAACCCGTCCATCGGGTGTGTCTCCAGTCCAATGCCCTTTGCCGCAATCATTATGTTCATGGCAAATAAAGCGGTATTTTTTATAGCAAAAAATTTTCTCCTCAAACTGTCAACCGTGCCATAAAGATTCTGCGTCATGCCTTTGTAAGTCTCCCGCATCTCGGGCTTCATGTATCCCAGTTTCTGCCAACTGTCAAGCATCCTTTCAACATTTGCTTCCACAGCATCAGGGTCAGCTATCATTATTAATACGGCAGACGCCTCCTCCACCTTTGGCTGATTAAAGGCACACTGTTTTAAAACCTTCCTTCTTTCAGCGCTTTTTACCACAACAACCCTCCAGGGCTGGAGGTTGAAGGAAGAGGGCGAGAGATTTGCCAGCTCAAGCAACTCTCTGATTTTGTCATCGGAAAGCTCCTTGCCTGTTTCAAAAAAATTAATTGAACGCCTTTCCTTTATTGCCTGAATTACATCCATATTTACCTCCCTTGAACTTTTATATATAAAGCATCTTCTACCTAATTCCCTTATATAAATCCTATCACATCCGGAAATGATGTCAAGGATGATGTCTCAAAAAATCCTTAAGTTTATCAGGACTTCTTATTGCCTCGCCGCATATATCCTTCAGACACGGAATAACACGGCCATTATCTTCTCCGTAAGATATACTCGAATATGGGACATATAATGAAAGGGCTGTTTCAGCCAGCTTGCTTGAAGGCGTTGTCTCCAGGGTAAGCTTAATTGAATTAAAATATGCATCCACTGCACAAAAATAATATCCTGCTTGAATGCCCATATCTTCTGCATTCTTAAAAAAACCTTTTAATGCCTCCTCTGCATATTGATGATATATCTCTTTTCCTGTGAGATAATACAGTTTAAGCAGTAAAAGTATTCCTGTAGAATTTGCCGAAGGATGAGGGATATCCTCAATAGCCTTAAGCCTTAGGCCCAGGACCTCTGCATCAGTGTCAAAAAAACCTCCTCCGTTTTTATCCAGGAACTTCTTTATACATAATTCCATAAGTCCATCTGCCCGGTCCAGGTAGGATGAATCGGCTGTAACCTCATAAGCTGCAATTAATGCATCTATCAAATATATATAGTCATCCAAAACCGCGCTTACGCCTTCTGAATGAAAAAGTTCATTGCCGATAAAATGACTTTTTAGCAGCCTTTCAAGACTCTTCAGAGAAAAATCTTTCAGATATTTATCCTTCAATATCCTGTATGCCTTAAGATATGATGCTATAAGTAAACCATTTAAAGACGTGTACAATGTCCTGTCAATAAACGGTGTTTCTCTCCTGTTTCTTGCCTTAAGCAGTTTCTCTTTTCCGCGTTTAATTATTTCAAAAACTTTCTCAACCTCAATCCCTGCCTTATCAGCGACAATTTCAGCTTCCATCGCAATAAATAATACCTTCTTTGATTTATCGTGGTGCATGGAGCCGTTGTCATTAAACAGGTGCAGGGTCAGGACCCTGTGTTCCTCTTCATCCAGTATATTTCTGAAATCCTCATCAGTCCATGTAAAATATCCCCCTTCATCTTCGGGTGTTACATCAGCGTCCTGAGATGCATAAAATCCTCCTTCAGGGTCTGAAAGCACATTTTTGAGAAAATTTATTATGCCGCTGGCAATCTCCCTGAAGTACTCATCTCCAAAAACAGAATATGCATAAATATAATTTCTTAAAAGCCATGCATTATCATCAGCCATTTTTTCAAAATGGGGAATAACCCAGGCCTCATCAGTTGAATACCTGTGAAAACCGCCTCCAAGCTGGTCATAGACTCCGCCTTTTGCCATTGACTCAAGGGTCTTTTTTATTGCATGGCCTATAGGCTCACTATTCGTGAAGAAGTATCTGTTTATTAAAAATTCCATGGCACCCGCCATTGGAAACTTCGGCGCAGCGCCAAACCCTCCGTTTTGTATATCACATTCAGAAAGGATATTTTTTACCGCTTCGTTTATCAGCGATTCGTTTACCTCCCCTGCCAACAAAGGATCAGGATTGAGAAGATTTATAAGTTTCTCGCTGTACTCATAAACATCCTGCCTTTTTGTTCTGTAAAAATCAGCGACTGCCCTAAGCACTTTTTTAAACCCCGGCCTGCCATAACTGTCTACAGGGGGAAAGTATGTGCCTCCCAAAAAGGGCTTCTTGTCAGATGTTAAAAAAACGCTGAGAGGCCAACCGCTGCCGGAACCCATGGCCACAACAGCCTGCTGATATCTTCTGTCAATATCAGGCCTTTCATCTCTATCGAGCTTTATATTTATGAAGTTTTCATTCAGGAGTTTTATTATCTCCTCATTTTCAAAACATTCCTTTGCCATAACATGACACCAGTGGCACCATATGGCTCCGGAACTGAGGAATACAGGTTTATCCTCCAGCCGCGCCCTGTCGAATGCATCTTCAGACCATGGATACCAGTCTATTTTCTGATGGGCAGCATGTTTAAGATAAGCGGATTTTTCTTCAGAAAGCCTGTTCATCTTTTTCCGGTCGGAAATATTGCCAGAGACTTTATACAACACCCCCTTCTCCTCTTATGTCGGCTATCACATGCACGTCGGGCTTGGGCAGCCCTGCTATCTTCCATGCCTTCAGGGGGTCAATAAATTTTTCACTAAAACAATCTTTCGACTGGTGAACGTTTCTGCAGACAGCCCTCAGGATGGGAAAGGCATTATAAGTCTTGTAATATTCTCTCATGAATCTTATTATGTCCATTCTGTCTTTTGTAAGTTCTTCAACGCCTTCCTTCTCGGCCAGGGCGCATGCCACATCCTCACTCCAGTCACCGAGATTTAAAAGATAGCCCTCGTCATCCAGTCTAATCTCCACTCCTTTGCACTCGATTGTCTGCATTTTATACCTCCTTATACCGAGTTAAAATGTAGAGGGATCTTCAGGTGGAAGTTCCCTTTCATCAAACGGCACAACTCCAAGCCGGGTCATTAAAGACTCGATTCCTTCGAGCAGCTTACTGTAATCGTATTGTGGCATCTCTTCATCTGATGCCTTTTCAACCAGTTTATCAAATGCCTCATAGTCAAATTTTTTATCGAGTATCCCTGAACGGGTCAATACATTAAACAATGTTCTGTCGTCATTCAGATTTTCCCCTTCCCTGACTTGAAGGTTAACCCTGCGTTCATTTGCAGCAACATACCATTCCATTGCTGCACTTAGTGCATCATAAAGTGTGATAATGCCGGCTGAAATCTTCCCCTGCTTCAGCCTTCTTTTTCCACCGCGTATATGGAGTTTCGCCCGCAATAAGGGGCCCTTTTCAGGTCCCAAGGCGCTTTCATCCATTAACCCTGCATGAGGCATATGCTTACTCAGCTATGTTACAAACACTATCGCCCGCTTAAGTTCATTAAGCTTACCAAGCAGGTTGTGATGTTTCTGTTCATCAGCCAGGAGATAGGAAAGCACGTATCGCGTCACAAACAACTCACTGTTTTTGAGCGCTGCATCTGCAAGTTCAAGTGATTTGGCCTCTGCCGCCAGATGTTTGTTAAGTCCGTCTGATAGTGCGGCAAGGTCATCAGGGCTCAGGATAAAAGGTTCCTTTGTGATGCTGTCAATAAGCATCTGCTGCATTACCTTGTGTTTTTGTGAATCATGTTTTATCATCTCCATTGTCATCTTTACAAGCTTGTTATTGGTCTTCTTCATCATATCGTCTGAAAATTTTATTGTTGAATCTTCCAGCTTCTGCCATTCCCGGATAATGTGTAAAAACTTTCCTGATGTTTCAGTAGCTTTTCTCTTTGCCATAACAAAACCTCCTTTTTGTTGTTATTTAATTCTGGACTCAACTGCCTTCCAGTCAATATTCTTGAAGAATGCCTCTATGTAATCAGCCCTTTTAAGCCCGTAATCGAGCATAAAGGCATGCTCAAATACATCCATTATAAGTATTAGATTGCAGCCGGCAGGATGAGATACGTCATGCTCATTTATCCAGAAGTTGATTAATCTTCCGCTGGTGTTGTCCTGATAAAGGGCTGTCCAGCCTATGCCCCTCATAGCCCCTGTTGCTTTAAAGTCCTTTTCCCACGCTTCATAGCTGCCAAAATTCTCAGAAAGTTTCTTTACAAGTTTACCTCCCTTATCAATGCCTCCCTTACCTCCAAGATTTTCGAAATAATATTCATGCAGCCTCATGCCGTTAAATTCCCATCCGAGTCTTCTCTTTAGCTCGGCATACTCAGGGGCAGCGGTTTTTCCGTCCTTTAACATCTGATCAAGAATATCAAGCACCTTATTCGTATTCGTAACATACCCCTGATAAAGCGTAAAATGATTCTTCAGGAGCGTCTCGCTGAACCCTTCCATCCCTATGAGTTTCGAATAATCCTTTACTGCGTAAGGCATAACCTTTCCCTCCTTTTTGATTTCAGCGGCTATTGGCTTGATAAGCCCCCTGAAAAAACTCTACCACTTCCAAAATGACATTTTTATGATTTAAATCATATTTCGTATCTGCTATTCAAAAGCTTAATTAAATGCTATCACATCCGCAATTAATGTCAAATTAATATTGCTTTGCAGAAGACAGTCCTAAGTGCTATATTTGAGGAGGATTAAGGAGATAAAGGAACAAATCTTCTGCCCGGCTTGTCTAATATATGAAAGAAGGCTTAAATATAAAGACTGATGAAGATGCTGAGATAGTATCTTTATGCAAAAAAGGCGATGTGGATGCCTTTGAGACATTGGTGATAAAACATCAGAAAAAAATGCTGAACATTGCTTACAGAATGGTCGGTAACTATGAGGATGCATGTGAGGTCGTGCAGGATGCATTTGTCTCTGCACATAAAGCTATAAAGGCCTTTGAAGAAAAATCCCGATTCTCTACATGGCTTTATACCATAGTTCTAAATCTTTCCAGAAACCGCCTTAAACAGATAAAAACTCGGATTCACCATGAAAAGTTTTCGCTGGATGACCCTATCCTCACGGATAATGGCAATATAAAAGTAGAACCTGTATCAAATGAGCCTTCTGTTCTTGAAAAGCTCGAAAAAAAAGATATCCGGCAAAAAGTGCAGAGTTGCATAAGCTCGCTGGATAATGAATTCAGGGAGGTGCTTGTCCTGAGAGATATCCAGGGGTTTTCCTATGATGAGATAGGAGTTATGCTCAAGATAGCAGAGGGCACTGTCAAGTCGCGTCTTTTCAGGGCAAGGGATGCTGTTAAGAATTGTTTAAAGAAGATTATGGGAGAGCTATAAATGGAATGCAATAAAGTTCAGGAAAAACTTTCAGCACTTATTGATGGGATTCTTTCGCAAGACAAAAAGATGATAGTCGAAGAACATCTTAAATCGTGTGAAAAATGCAGAGAGGCATTGTCTGAACTGAAAAAAACAATAGGGCACATAAAAAACCAGGAAGAAATAGAGCCGCCCTCATGGCTTACGCAAAAGGTAATGGCAAAAATAAGGGCAGAGGCAGAGCCGAAGAAAGGGCTATTCGAGAAACTTTTTTATCCGCTCCATATAAAACTGCCTGTCGGGGCTGTTGCAACAATTGCAATTGCATTAACAACAATTTATATTTTCAAAGCAATTCAGCCGGAGATACAGCTTGCAAACGCCCCGCCTGAGGAGATTGAAAGAAAAGAGATTCCTCCAGCTGTCATTGCGAGAGACGAAGTCACGAAGCAATCTCAGCAAACTGCGCCGGAACCTAAAATTTCTAAAGACGGGACTACTTCGTATTTAACTAAAAAAGAAGTTCTTCAAACAGAAAAAAACAAAGCGTATGTATTAGGTGAAAGCACATCTGTTACCGCCAAACCATCAGAACAGCCGATGCCTGTAAAAGAACCCGAATCCATGAAATTTGCAGCGCCCAAAGGCCCTGCGCCAGTTATGAAAGAAGACAAGGCTATGCCTTCAGCAGGAATTGGTGTCATGGATGGGATAAAACGCGAGGCAGTGCCTACTCCAAAATCAAAGGCAATGGCTGACAAAAAAGGAATTGATTTCTGGATAACATATAAAAATCAGTTGGTTAAAATAGAATTCCTGTATCCTGCTAATTACAACTATAAAGTCGGCGATGAGAAATTAGGAGCGTCGTCATGTGACTTCTCTCTGACTTTTATGTCAAAACAAGATACCGACTACTATTCTCTTTTAAAAGTGATACTTGTTAAATCGAACTTCGAGCAGGCAGCAAAGGACAATTATTTTCAGAAAGAAGGCGGTAAATGGGTTGTTGTCGGACGTCATGGGATGACAACTGAAGCAACGCCTATTAGGGGCAAAACCTGGGGAGGTTTAAAAGGAAAGACTTTTGTCGGAGTGCATGATGAAAAAGGGTATGCAGGTCTCCGAGAGGTTGCAAAGATGTTTGCAATGATTGATGATAAATCTGGTTGTTCGGTTGTTTTTTATTCAGAAGAAATGCCTGAAGAAATTTTTTATCGGATACTGTCTTCTTTTAAATTTTTAAAATAATTTTAAAAAAACTTCACCACTGCTTTACAATCAAAACAAGGCTTTCAACATTATAATTCTGCGTTCTACTGATTATTCCGCCATTAACAAATAAAGGCATCTAAATTTCCGGGAACTTTTTCCCAACCACCTTTGTCTAATCAACCAGAAGAACAAAAAACCAAAGGAGGCTTGATATGAGAGCAAAAGATGTTTTTACAGTAGTGGTTATTTTTTTAATGGTCATGGGCTTATTCGCAATGGCATCTGCAAAGGAAAACGGCAAGGCAGCGCTTTCATCAGGGCTTGAGGACCAGTCAGGTATTTCAGTAACAATCTATAACGTAAACCTCGGCCTTGTGAAAGACCAGCGCCAGTTAAAGCTCCCTAAAGGCACAGGGAGCCTGAAGTTCATGGATGTCGCATCCCAGATAATCCCCACGAGTGTGCATATTAAGTCTTTGATAAACCCTGACAGCCTTCAGATACTTGAGCAGAACTATGAGTACGATTTACTGAACCCGCAGAAACTTCTCGACAAGTATGTGGGAAAAGAAGTCAAACTCTTTTATAAAAATCCATACACTGAAAGGGAAGAGACTGTCACAGCCACCCTTCTCTCAAATAACGGAGGCCCTATCTTTAAAATCGGAGACGAGATAACATTCGGCCATCCGGGAAGGATAATATTTCCCGGAGTCCCTGAAAGCCTCATATCAAAACCAACACTCGTATGGCTTTTAGAAAACAGTTTATCGTCAGTACAGAAAGTCGAGGCATCCTATTTAACCAATGGAATTAACTGGCGGTCTGATTATGTCGTAACGCTGAATGAAAAAGATGACAGGGCAGATATCTCAGGCTGGGTCACAATTGATAACAAGAGCGGCACGACTTACAAGGATGCCAGGATAAAACTGGTTGCAGGAGATGTGAACAGGGTCAAGGATGAATTAGAATACGGGAAAATGATGTATAAGGCAGCCGGCCTTTCGGCGCGGCCGACAGAGTCCCAGTTTAAGGAAGAAGAGTTTTTTGAATACCACATATACACACTTCAGAGGCCTGCGACAATAAAGGACAACCAGACAAAGCAGATAAGCCTTGTAAATGCTGACAATGTTACTGTCAAAAAAGAGCTTATCTACTACGGAGCCCAGCATTACTACAGGAGCACTTATGGCGAGAAGATATCAAACCAGAAAATTGGTGTTTTTGTTGAGATAGCGAATAAGAAAGAATATAACTTAGGGATACCGCTTCCGAAGGGAACTGTCAGGGTATACAAGCATGATTCAGAGGGAAGCCTACAGTTTGTTGGCGAAGATTCGATTGAGCATACACCCAAAGATGAAAAGATTAAAGTAAAACTCGGAGATGCATTCGATGTTGTCGGAAGCAGGAAGCAGACAGACTGGAAAAAGATTGCATACGACACTTATGAGGCAGCTTTTGAGATATCCCTCAGGAATCATAAGAAAGAGGATGTGGTTGTGAAGGTCATAGAGCCGATACCCGGAGAATGGACAATACTCAGTTCGTCCCATGAGTATAAAAAGACAGCGGCTTTTACGGCAGAGTTTGAGATTCCTGTGCCAAAGGATAAAGAGGTGAAGCTTACTTACAGGGTGAGGATAAGGTTTTAAGAAAAATTTACAACAAGGGATGGTATTTGATAGAGTAGAGTGGAATATGGATAATAAAAAAAATTTGCTTGAAATTATCAAAAGGCTCAATAAGGAATATCCTAATCCGAAGATAGCCCTGATTTACAGGAATCCTTTTGAACTTCTCGTTGCAACTATGCTTTCTGCACAGACAACAGACGTGCATGTGAATAAAGTAACAGAGACACTTTTTAAAAAATATAAATCAGCAAAAGACTATGCTGATGTACCTCTGGATAGACTTAAAAAGGACATGAACTCAATAAATTTTTATAACAATAAGGCTAAACATATTCAGGCATCTGCAAGGCTGATAATAGAAAAATTTAATTCAAAGGTTCCACGGACAATGGAAGAACTCATCAGCCTGCCCGGGGTTGCAAGGAAAACAGCGAATATCATCCTCTCAAATGCCTATGGAATTAATGAGGGAATTGCTGTAGATACTCATGTTAAAAGGCTTGCTTACAGGCTCGGCCTCACAAAGTTTGAAGACCCGGTAAAGATTGAAAAAGATTTGATGGCGATTACTCCAAAAAAGGATTGGAGCAATATTTCTCATCTTCTAATATTCCATGGCAGAAAGATATGCCAGGCGAAAAAGCCGAATCATAAAGAATGTGCGCTTTATGACATATGCCCTTCGAGAAATATTTAGCTGTATTGCGCAGTAATAATGTTCTCACCTTACAACCGCATACCTTGACTTATAAAACCATAAGATGTTTTACTTTAACTATGAATTGGCGAATGTTCTGTTCATATATTTTACTCACCTTAGCCTTAATAGCGATGCTCTCGGCTTGTGCCGCCAGAACTGCCACACCGCCAAAGCCTCTGCCGAAGAAACAAGTCCAACCAAAGCCGGTGAACCCTGCGGCGCAGCAGAACTATTACAACTTAGGCCTCAAGCATTACGCTAACGAGAATTACAAAGAGGCGAAAAAGGCGTTTCAACAGGCGGTAGATAACGGTGCTGATACTAACCTTGGAGTCAAGTCACGTGAAAACCTGAAAAAGATAGAGCAGATTATGAAGACATTAAAAGGAATGGAATAGAGATGAACGATCCGATAAAAGATATAACTGCAAAAGGCGACAAAAAAGACCCTGGAGAGTTATTTACTGAAAGCAGCACTATGCCGGCTGAACAAAAAGCCGCAACCGGACACTCCGCGCGCCAATCGGAAGAAAAAGGGCGAGTCCTTCTCCTCCTTGCCATAATCTATCGGCTGTTCGACAAGATTTCATCCCTGAGCATAAGCTATAAAATCGCTGGCATACTTGTCATAATCCTTCTCCTGACCGTCATCTCACTGGGGTTTGTCACATTTTCCAGGCAAAAAAACATGCTCGAACAGGAGTTGAGAAGCCGTGCACAGGTGCTGGTTCAACAGTTGGCGAACGTGGGCAAGGAAGGGCTCTTAACCGGGCAGGAGCTTCCGGTGTTTACAACGATTGCGGATATTCAGCAAAACGCCGGGGTAGTGTATGCGATGGTAATCGATGCCAAAAAGAAGATCTTTGTCCATAATGTACTGAATAAAAAAGGCATGCAGATGGAGGATGCAGTGTCCCTGCGTTCGTTACAGGCAGACTCTCTTTTTTTTCAGAATACGGAATACAATGGGGAGCCTATTATAGATGCCACACTGCCGATCATCACTAAGACAAAGAATCTCAGGATAGGCACCGCAAGGGTAGGCATATCTGTGAAGGCATTGAACAAGGCCGTTCACCAGCAAAAGCTATTGTTCATCCGGATTTCCCTGGCTTTCACAGTAATCGGGGTGCTCATCTCGTTAGCGTTGGCAAGATTCCTCACCAAGCCCCTTATTATGCTTGCCGAGGGAATGCAGAATGTCAGCCGTGGGGACGTGAGCATGCAGATCAATGTGCGTTACAAGGATGAGATCGGGAAGCTGACAATAGTATTCAACCAGATGATATTAAGCCTGCGCGAAAAGTTTCATATGGAAAAGTACCTGTCAGATTCTGCGGTCAGGAGCATCAGGAAACACAGAGACTTGGCTAATTTAAAGCTCGGCGGGGAAAAGAAATATGTCACCGCGCTTTTTTCCGACATTCGAGGGTTCACTGCGATGTCCGAGAAAATGACGCCTGAAGATGTAGTAACACATCTCAATCTATATCTAAATCTTCAGTACAAAGTCATCCATCAATGGAACGGCGTTGTGGACAAGTTCGTAGGCGACGAAGTGATGGCTATTTTCGAGGGCGAGGGCGAGGAAATCAAGGCAATCCGCGCTGCAGTTGAGATTCAGCGCTATTGCGATGCGTTGAATGTTGCAAGGGCTGCTGCGGGTGAAAAGCAGATTCATATCGGGATCGGATTGAACAATGGTGACGTGATCATGGGAAATATAGGCTCCGAAGACCATATGGATTACACGGTAATAGGCGATGCCATCAACGTTGCAGCGCGGCTGTGCAGCGTTGCTCGCGGGGGACAGATCGTGATCAGCAGTAGTGTTGCTGACAAAGTCCGCGACCTGTCCACACTCAACAAGCTGGAGCCAATCATGGTAAAGGGAAAGGCCAAACCGCTCGAGATACATGAAGTCGTTGATGTCACTGGTGCAGCACGGATGGCCATGAGGCGCCTCATGGATGCCACTGTGGAATACCAACTTGAAGGACTGGCGGAATATAAGGGCCATGCTGTAGCGAAAAATCTAAGCTCAAGTGGTTGCCTGATAGAGGTGCCCGCTCCCATAGGAATCGGTTCAAGGCTGACCTTGAAGATAGACTTTAAATCCCTGGGAACGGCAACCGTGGAAGCCATAGTCCACCATACGAAGATAATGGGTAATAGATATCAGATAGGGGTCCACTTCCTCAATATCCCGGAAACATGGAGATACAAAATCATCGAGTGGATACATCAGGTCGAATCAGAAACTTAAGATTATCCAACCCCTTCATAAGTACAGACGAACATAAAAAGCAGGCTATAAAACTCCCGGCAGAAATCTCCAGCGAATTAGCTTCTTATATCCTTCGTATTCCACGCCGAATCTCTTTGAAAGACCATGAACAGGTATCCAGAACAACGGCACAACCGGCCAGATTATAATTGTTATAAGAGCTATAAGGTCATTCAAAATCACACCATAACAAACACTATGGTTTACTCTACCACCTCCAGCAAACCTTCCATGCCTCTTTCCTTGTGGCTCTTGAAAAACAGAAGCTTTTTGCTGCAGTAAACAGGATATTGCCCTGTCTTTTTGGGAGTAAACTTAATTACCTTAGGTTCCTTGCTCAAGTCCTCCTTGAAATTTATGCCCGCCTCAGGGGCATTTACTATTATATCGTGAGGCACAATCCCCGGTTTTTTCCTGACCGTCAACTCCACAGGCACATTTATCTTTACTATAATATGATAAGGCTCAAAGAAATATTCCCCTCCGATAATCTCTGTTCTCTGAATGCCATCATTACCAATAGCAGCCTTAAAAACTTTTTTCTCCTGGCCTGTATCCTGTGCAAATGAAATACCCGCAATAAGTAAAAACATTACAAAAAATCTGATAAGCTTCATGACATCCTCCTTTTGTTTGTTCCTGATAATAGCCTACCATCAGATTCAGATGTTTGCAATTTTAAAACTGCGCTTAAAGGGTATTTTAAAATGCTAAAGGAAAAATATTTGCATCAAGTCCTCACTATAAAAAGGGAGAGGCTTTAGGGCTCTCCCTTTCTTAATTTCCAATATCTTTTCAAGGGCTTCTACTTTTTCGGAGTTTTTGTCTTCCCCTTTAATGACTTGATATAAGCCACGATGTCTTTCATCTGCTCAGATTTTATATCAATAGCCTTACCCCTGTTGGCATTTATTATACAGACATTAACGGCTTCCTCGAGGCTCTTCTGTACCTTGCCCATAATGTTAAACTCTTTTTTGTCAGCGGCTTTTTCCAGGCCTTTACCGTCAGGATGGCAGGAGTTACAAGGCTTTGTCCCCCCGGCAAACTTGGGCTCATCGAAAAGAGCCTTGCCTCGCTCCTCGGGCAGATGTTTCTTTGCAAAGGCAACTGAAAAGATCAATCCAAGGATTAATAATGACAGCGCCAATACCTTGAAAATCTTCATCCTGCTTCACCTCCTCTTTCAGAAAAACTTACAGTCCCTCAGCACGAACTTTTACACTTGCATGTCGTTGCAAGTTTCTTTGTGACTTTTTTAATCTTCACTGGCTCACCCCCTTCTCATATTGTTTTTTAGGTCTATGGCCATTTCCTGTATAAAAAGCATATCACATTCGAAAACAATGTCAAGGATTAAAGGGGGTTAATGTTAAACTAAAATGTTCGCTATCCTAAAGCAGATATTCCGCAAGATTAATCTTATACTTATTTGGGTCCATTGTCTTAACAATGGTTCTGAGGAAATTACCATTGGAATCTTTCTCTGTGAGGTCAACAATATAACTGTCAGCCTTCTCTCCCTTACCGTTAAGAATAACAAGCACCTTTGGCCTGTCTAAAAACATGGCTTCGCTTTGATAGACAAGGCCCAGTTCTTTTGTGTCAAGCATGACAAGGGTCCCGACAGGGAAAACCCCGATCATATTAATAAAAAATTTAAAAAGAATGGGGTCAAGCTGTTTCCCCGCTCTCTCCATCATAAGGCTTAAAGCCCTGTCAGGCGACATGGGGATCCTTGAATACACCCTGGATGATGTCATGCCGTCATACTGGTCGGCAAGGCTTATAATCTTTGAATAAAAATCCAATTCAAACCGTTTCCTGGTTTTAGGATACCCTGAAAAGTCATAGTTCATATGATGCTCGAATGCAACAATAGCAGATCTCATTGACGTGGCATCAAAGCCTCTAAGCTTCAGCAATGCCCTCACACCCCAGAAGGGATGTTTCTTCATTATGACCCACTCATCATCGGTAAAATTCGTAGGCTTATTAAGTATCTCATTCGGTATCTCTATCTTGCCTATGTCATGAAATAATGCAACCAGGCCAAGTTCTGTCAGAATCTTTTTGCTTAACCCAAGCCTCTGTCCCAGTGCAACAGACAGTATGCTGACGTTGACCGAATGGTGATAGGTATACTCATCATAATCCTTGATAGCTGTCATGCCAAGAAGCAGTTGTTCTTCTTCGAGTATCAGGTCCACCATACCCTCTACCACCCTCTTGGCCTTTTTTATGCCTATCTTTTCTCCTGACTTTATTTTATTTATGACGCCTCTCGTATACGAAACAGCATTAAAATATGATTTTTTAACCTCTCTGCGGATATCAAATTCTCCCTCTGCTTCGTCCCTGACCTTTCTCAGCTTGCCGACACTCATACTGTGGACACCGGCAATATCTTCCGAGAGCGTTTCAAACGGGGACTGAGAAAAAATAGATGATATAAAGGCCTTTAAAAAGGTCTGCATGTCTGCACCCTTCATAATACTTTTGAAAACAATACTCCCCAAACCTCTTTTTTTAAATTCCCTTATAAGAAAATCAAAATTCGGCAGATACTCCAGGGAATATCTTATCCTTGTTTCATTTATATAGAAAAATTCCCCGCCGAGTTCAAGCGTTAACTCCCCTTCTGATGCAATAAGGGGATTCATAAGCGCGACAAATTTATCAACTGCTGTTGTGACGGCAACATTGCCGGGATCATGGATAGCAGCAGTCCTTATGATAACTGCGAGCTGGTTTATAATATCCTTTGCGCCCGTAAAGACTTCTTCTTTACTGGCCATATTCTATCCTCTTGATTGCAGTATATGCATATTCCCTTAGAAGCTTATTTTGGGAATCTCTTATTTTATACAGCAGCGGCAGGGCTTCCTTACAGCCCATTAACCCAAAACAATATGCTGCGCAGGCCCTGTTCTCATCATTCACTGCCCTGCCGAAAAAGGCTTTCTTTTTCAGGATCTTCATCAGGAATTCAATCACATCGTTATCTTTCCAGCGGGAGAGAACCTCATGGAATTCTTTCTTTTCATTGAAATCATTCTTGTTGAAATTCTTATCCGCCATCCTCTGCAATATTATGCCCTTGGCTGCCGCTGACCTGATATTGCCCAGCGCCCGCGCAGTAGAAGTCCTTATCTGCACCTCAGGGTCGTCAAGGCATTCCTTTAATGTCTGCAGGACTCCTGAAGTCCCAAGCTCGCCGAGCGCCTTAATTACTTCCTTCCTGACCCTGATATCACTGTGATTTACCGTCTTGATGAGATAATCCACTGCCTTTTTGTCCCCTATTTTCCCCAGAATATAAATTATATTTCTGACGACATACCACCTGGAGTCATAGAGCCCCTTTGCAAGACTCTGTATATCCTTTTTACCGAGCGCTATCAATGCATTAATGACATTCTTCCTTGCAGGAATAGTCTTAAGTTCACCTAGAATAGTTATAAATGGCTGTATTGCATTCTTGTCAAGGAACCTTACGTATTCATCCAAAATCTTTTCTTCTATCTCAACCCCGCTGTCAAGAAACTCCCCAAGGAGTTTTATCTCCGCGTCAGAACCCAGGAAGGAAAAAACCAAACTAAGATATTTTTTAATATCGTCGGGAACAGATGGGCCGTCGACGACCTCTTTCGTCATTTCCATTATACGTATTACGGTTTCCAGGTCCCCATGCCTTATTGAAAATTCGACCGCATCATTAAGAAAATGGACTACATCTTCATGGTCGCTTTTGCTCTCTGCCTGATACAGCATTTCAAAAATGATTATAAGAAGCTTATCCATTTTGTTATAGGCGTCTTTTTCAAGCTCCTTCACCAGTGTATGCAAATCCTTGTCTGTCAGCGGGACTATCGAGATATCCTTAACGCCTTCCTCCTTAAAGGCATCTGCATATGCCCTGGCCAGTTCGTCTGCCTCGGGCGCCTTATCCCTGGCCTCTTTTACTGCGCTGGTTTCATAATCCTCATCTTCGGCAAGGAATGATTCGTCAACAACATATCTGATATTATGAAAATCCCTCTCCCACAAAAGCGTAACAACGTCATCATCGACAACTTCCCTGTCATAATCAACCGTAAGGATTTTTAAAAACTCCTCGAGCTCTTTATGGGAAAATCCCTTTTTGAAGGTTATCTCTCTCAGTCCGTCCTTGAAGAAAAAAAGGGCGATATTATCTTCTTTTTGGGTGTTATGGTACACCTGTTCAGCATCACAGAACAACTCATTCTGTTTTATCTTAAGTGTCAGTTCATCCCTGTAATCAAAGAAACTCCTGAACTTTGCATAGGCATCTTCTATCGTCTTTTCATACATCGGGTTGGTTTCAGGATACATTCTGAAGGTCTTCTTGGCCTTGAGAAGGGCATTGACTACATCCTTTGCGGCCTTTATGTCTTCAAGCAGTTCCATACTATCTAAAAATTATCACAATTGCAAAAAGCTGTCAATTTATACAAGTATTATCCTTCGCTCCCTTGCAAAATTCCTGATTATCATTAAGGCAGAATGCAATCTCTGCAGTCTCACATTCCTTGTCCTGATTGCCACGGTGTCGCTCGTGGGAAATTTTTCTCCGCGGACCATTACCTGTGCCTTCATTATCTCATGATAAAGACCCGTGAGGGACTCAATATCAATCGGTTTCAGAAACAACGGATTAACGGTTGTATAGCCGTCTGCTATATCATATGTTACAGCCTTCAGGCTCTTTCCCCTAATACTACTGACCGGCATCTTCTCCCTCGTTGCGAGTCGATTTCGACTTCTTCCTTACAAATATCCTTGATATAAGTATACCTGCTTCATAAAGAATTATAATAGGAATAACCATCAGGATCTGATTAAAGGCATCAGGCGTCGGGGTAAGGACAGCAGCAACAATAAAGGCAATTAGCATGGCATACCTTCTGTTTTTGGCAAGCGTCTTCGGAGTTACTATCCCCATGCGCGTAGAAAAAATTATGACTATGGGCAGCTCAAAAATAATCCCGAATGCAAGTATGAACTTCAGGCAGAAATCAACATACTGGCCCACGGACAGCATCGGCATTAAAACATCTCCCAATTTATAGGTAAGGAGAAATTCCATTGCTAACGGCAGAACTATAAAAAAACAGAATGTGGCGCCCATAAGGAAAAGACCTGTTGCTGAAATAATAAACGGGAGCACATATTTTTTTTCCTTTGCCATAAGACCCGGAGATATGAATTTCCACAGCTGGTAAAAAATTACAGGCAGGGCCGGTATCAAACCGGCAACAAACGAAACCTTCATGCTCATCCAGAAAGCCTCGGCAGGAGCTAAAAATACAAGCTTTGTACCCTGAGAAATCTTTTCATGAGGGATAATGTATATATAGGGATTTTTCATGGAAAATGACAGGCTGTATTTAAGAGGGAACATAATTAATTTAAAAATCTCTTCGGAATAATTAAAGGCAACCGCAAAAGCTACAAGCAGCGCGGTCAGGGATACAATAATCCTCCTTCTGAGTTCACCGAGATGCTCTGTGAGCGGCATATTCTCATCTCGTTGCAAGTCGCTTCCGACTTCCATTTACCTCACCCCTCGCCCGGTTTTGAGTTCTGCTTCCCAGGTTCGGAACCGTTCTTTAACTCGTCGCGTGTTGCTGACGACTCGCTTCCGGCTTTTGATGCCGGCTGTTCCAATTTGTAAAGTTCAGAGTCCATCTGTTCCTTTACGCCGGATACCGCCTTTTTAAGTTCTGCCATCGTCTTTCCAAGGGTCTTCCCCAGTTCAGGAAGTCTTTTTGGGCCAAAAACCAGCAGCGCAACTATAAATATTACTATTAGTTCCTGTATGCCAATGTCAAGCATTAATCCCTTTCATCCCGGCGACCCTGACGAATCAGACAATCTCAAACTGCGGTATATGTAACTATTACCCCGTTTGACAAGCAGCAGAAGCCTTTCACCAGGCTTTATTCCCCTGATAATTATAGCCAGTTCCTCTGTTGAGTTAACCCTGCTTCCATTTGCCTCTACAATAATATCTTTTACCTGAATATCCTCGCTTCCGGCAGCGCCTCTTTGAATCACCTCTGTCACAAGAATTCCTCCGCCATCCATAATCCCAAACTGCGGAGCAATCTCGGGATTAAGCGTCTTCGTCTTAATGCCCAGTTTCTCTGCAATAAGTATCTCGGGCGTGCCCTCATCATGTTTGCTTATAACGACGGCAAGGTCAACAACCTTTCCGTCCCGTATGACCTTCACTGATACCTCTTTACCTATCGGCATTGATGCCACAAGTCTCGGCAAAGAGTGCTCTGATACCTTTTCGCCTGAAAATTCTATAATAACATCTCTTCTTTTTATCTTTGCCTTATCTGCCGGCGAATTCTTAACAACATCCGTTACAAGAGCGCCCTGCCTGCCTGGTAATTTCAGGCTCTCAGCAAGTTCAGGCGTAATCTTCTGTATTGTAACTCCAAGCCAGCCCCGCTCAACATACCCCTTATCCTTCAGGGATTGCATAACTTCTTTCGCGAGATTAACAGGGATAGCAAAGCCAATTCCCTGCGCCATCGGAATTATTGCAGAATTTATCCCGACGACCTCTCCCTTAATATTGAAAAGCGGCCCTCCTGAGTTCCCGGGGTTTATTGCTGCATCTGTCTGTATAAAATCATCATAAGGACCAGAACCTATAAACCTGCTTTTCGCGCTAACTATCCCGGCTGTAACAGTATTCCCAAGGCCATAAGGGTTCCCCACCGCAATGACCCAGTCACCAACCCTGAGCATATCCGAATCCCCGAATGTAACTGCCGGCAGCGGTTTATCAGCCTCAACCTTAATAAGGGCAATGTCTGTCTTTAGGTCCCTGCCCTTAATCTTTGCCTTATACTCTGATTCATCCCATAAGGTCACAGTGATGTCCTCGGCATTTTCAACAACATGATTATTTGTCAGGATATAGCCGTTGCTGTCCACTATAAAACCTGAGCCGAGAGACTGCCTCCTGAGTTCTCTTTCGCCGCCCTCGAGACCCGGAAAAGGGAAATCAGGGGAAAAAGGAAAGAAATTCGGCGCCCTTTGCTTAATTATCTGCGTTGTGCTTATATTAACAACATTCCTTGCTCTCTCTTTCACGATATCCGCAAAAGATGCCGGGAACGAAGATGCAGACAGAGAAGAAACAATAATAAAATAGATTGCTGCCGTTAAGATTAAAAGTCTTGGTTTAATCATTATTTATCCTCCTCATATACCTTTTCTATCTTTTTCTTTTCTACAGGGAAGAGCGCTGTCACTGAAAGCAGCACCCTGTATTCAGGTTGTCTGTTTTTAAAATCAAAACCAGCGCCAATGGTTGTATATAAATAATCCGTAGTCATGAACCTGTATCCAAACCTGCCCTCGAGTTGATCAATCTTGTCTGAATAATGACTTTTCCTTCCGTATATCTCTCCCAGTATCCTGAAATTATGCGCAGCAGAAAAATCAAATCCTGCCGAACAACTTAGTTCATTCTTGAGTTGCCCGGATATAGGATTCTCATAAAAAATATTTGCATGGCCGCTGACAGGTCCAATCCTCTTGCTGAAAACAAGGCCCGCGCCGGTCCTGCCGTCCGTGCTGAATTCATCTTTATCACCTACGGGAACAGAGGTATTAATCACATAAGCTATGGAAGGCATATACTCGCCTTCATCAATCAATCTGTGCTTTATGCCTGCGGCAATATCCTCAAAACCGGTTTTAGTTTCCTGCCATTCGTAAACATAAGGGAGCGTAGCAATAAACTCCACATGGTCTGTTATCCCGTATGCATACTGGAATACATACCTGTAAAAGTCCGGTTCTCTTGATTTCTCAGCTCCGACCCCCAAAGCGGATTTCCCCTTCTCCGGGCTGTCTGCGCTGAAGGTTGAAAAAACACCATAGGGAGCAACAGGCTGAAGACCTTTGATATCAAATCCATAAGCGTATCTGATGAGGAAAATATTAACAAAGAAGAACAGGAAGAAAATACACTTTTTCATCCCTAAACCTTACCAGAAAAAATCTGCGCCTGTCAATCAAATGCTGCTGCTTTTAGCAGAGTTTCAGCAGACTTCACTTCAATCTTCCGGCTGAGACTGAAATTTTCTTTGCCAAAGCAGACAATAATCCCCTTCTCCAGCTTCAGTTGTTCCATTGCCTTCTGAAACCCTCTTATGTCTGACTGCTCAATAGAAACCGCTGTCTTGATCTCATAAGCAGCGAGCCCCCGGTCATCTTGCACAAGCAGGTCAATCTCATCTCCCTGCGCCGTTCTGTAAAAATAGAAGCTCGGAGGGTTCTGCGCTTCAAGAGTATATTTTCGTATTAATTGTTCAATTATAAAACCCTCAAAACTGAACCCCCTGTAAGGTGATGTCCTCAGCTTCTCAGTGCCGGAAATGTTCAGCAAAAAATGAAGCAGCCCTGTGTCCCTGAAATAAAACTTAGGGCTTTTTACCAGCCGCTTCCCAATATTCTTATGATAGGGAATAAGTCTCCTCACAAGGAAATAGTTTTCCATGAGTTCAATGTAGTGATTGACTGTATGATAGCTTATCCCGAAAGCTGAGGCGATGTGTGAGGCATTCCAAAGCCTTCCATGACTGTGTGCCAGCATAGTAATGAGCTGCATCTGCTTTTGCGGCGTGAGAGTTGTTTTCAATATACTAAAAACATCCCTTTCAACAAATGTCTTCACATACTGTTCTATCCATACGGAATGCTCTTGAAGATTCCATTTAAGCGGCTCAGGATAACCTCCTTTAAGCCAGAACTCCTCCAAGTCAATCTTATATAATGATTTTGCCTCTTTAAAATGAAAGGGGCTAAGTTCTATGAATCCTATTCTGCCTGAGAGAGATTCAGAAATGCTTTTTACAAGCAGCGGATTGACCGAACCCAAAAGGACCATGCGGCCTTTCTTATTTCTGGACCGGTCTATATGGCTTCTTAAGGCAGGGAATAATTCAGGAAGCGTCTGCGCCTCGTCAATGATGCATTTTTCTCCATACTGGCTGAGAAAGAATTCCCTGTCTGATGATATCCTTCCGAAATCAGAGGGTTTCTCAAGGTCAAAATAGCCCCAGTCAGGCAGTTCCATTCGCGCAAAGGTAGTTTTGCCGGCCTGACGCGGCCCTATGATGGCAACAACAGGAAAGAGCTTGAGATACGCATGCAGCTTCCCTGATAAACTACGCTTAACAAGCCTCATGTTTGTATTATAGAAATATCATTTCTAATTTGCAAGGGTTAAAGCTTTGCCATCAGCTTCTCTGCCGGTATCTCCTTGCCGGATTCCGTAATGCATGTGACTTCTGATGCATTGCCGATATTTGAAGCAACCCTGACCTTCTCAATCTTTTCACCGTCATAGAACATGGCTGTCTGAACTGTGAAAGTGGTCTGTGCAGTGATTGATGACTGACGGCTCTGTTGTCGAGATAGTAAGACTTGCCGTTGCAGTAGAGCTTGTATCTGTCCCGCTTAGCGCATCGCTTATCTCTTTTATCCTGTTCAAATATTTCAGAGCCAACAAATAGGCAATAAGTCTTTGCAGAAAAACAAGTGCGAGAATTTTATTTATGTCTCTCTGTTGCATCATTTTTCTCTTTTGTCCGCCTTTGGAGGATTTAATAGAACCGTTGTTCTCGCTCTGGGTCATAGGAATATTGGGTCTTTATAGTTCCTGTCTCATCAGTTAGGGCTATCACATGCTGCCCCTCACAGAACTATTTCTTCCTTGAAATATACACGCCGTCCCATTCAGGAGGGGGAGGCGACTGAAGGTATTCTCTGCAGCGCTCTGCATAAATCTTTGACGCAGGGTCATTATATTCCTCTGCAAGCTTGCTAAACACATCAAGGGCATTCTGAAAATTCCCGGCCCTGTATGAGCTCAGCACCGCGGAAAATTTCTCTGCCAATACGGCATTCTGGTCTGTCATCAGTTCAAAGACGGCAACCGGCTTTTCCTTGCCGACAACCCTTAAAAGGTCTATTTCCCTTACCAGGAACTTGCCTTTTACTCTTTCTGCCGTGAACTCACTCAGGATTATATGAGTGCCGTAATATTTGTTTTGCCCCTCAAGCCTGGACGCCAGATTCACTGTGTCGCCGATTGCAGTATAATCGAATCTCATATCAGCGCCCATATTGCCGACAACCGCATAGCCTGTGTTTATACCTATCCCTATGTCTATAGAGGGCATGCCTTTTGCCTTAAATCTGTCATCTACCGCTTTTAATTCCTCCATCATCTCAAGCGCTGTCCGGCAGGCCTTTTCAGGATGGTCTGCTACATCCAGCGGCGCATTATAGATGGCCATTATCGCATCTCCGATATATTTATCGAGGGTCCCTTTATTTTTCAGTACCACCTTTGTCATGGGCCCCAGATATTCATTGAGAAGCAGTACCAGCATATCAGGCGCAAGCTTCTCGGAGATTCCTGTAAACCCTCTTATATCTGAAAAAAGAATGGTTATCTCTTTTTTCTCTCCGCCGAGCGCAAGCCTGTCAGGATTTTTCATTATCTCTGCAACAAGATCAGGAGATACATAGCTTGAAAACGCCTTTTTAAGATAACGGTTCTTCCTTTCTATAACAAGATTCCTGTATGCCTCAGAGCTTACAAAGGCTATAGCTGTTGATGAAAGGGGATAAAGCAGGCTCATATCTATAGAATAGACATTGAACAGCGAATAATTCAAAACAGCATAGCTGCCTGCCGTAAATATAAAGGCAATCATTCCTATAAAACTGGTCCTTGCCAGACTGAGCGCCAGTGTCAGGACTATAGGGAGCAGTATCATGCACAAAATCTCGACCGCAATTATCCTTCCGTCCCTTAGTATAAATCTGTCCTGAAGCGCATTAGACGCAACTGTCGCATGTATCTCAACGCCGGGGAATACCGACCCTACAGGAGTTGCCCTCATATCATAAATGCCTATCTCTGTTGCGCCGGCAAACACAATCTTGTCTTTAAGCTCTTCCTTTTTTAATCTCTTCTTTATTACATCCACTGCCGGGAGAGTTGTTATGGTTCCACCCCTGCCGTAATAATTCACAGTAAGCCGGCCGCTCTCATCCGAAGGTATTGACATCTGCCCGACCCTCAGGGAAGAAACGCCGAATGATTCTATCTCAAGGATAATCTCATTGCCTGTGTAATGCCTGAGCGCCTTTAATGCAAGCGAAGGATAGATATCGCCGTTATAAAGCATCAGAAGGTTAGACCTTCTCACCGGGCCGTCAGGGTCAGGGTCTGTATTGAAAAATCCAAAGTCAAGGGCGCCGCGTCCAATCAGGGGGATATTAGTCTCTATAAAAGGCCGTTGTGCAACAGGCACAGAGGCCACGCCTTCTGCAATCTTTATCAGTTTTATTTTTGAAGACTCTACCTGTGAAAGCGCAGCAGGATTTACAGCCTCCTCTTCGTCCCTGAAGAAATAACCGAGTATTATGCCGCTGTTTTTTGAAATAGCCTTAGAAAGGATTATGTCTTCACTGAGAGCTGAGGGCTCGGAAAAGACAATATCCAGCGCTGCCACCTTTACGCCATACCACTTTAATCCGTTTATGAGTTCGGCAATCACAGACCTTTTCCACGGCCATCTGCCGAGTTCATTGATGCTCTTTGAATCTATTGCAACGATTACAACACGGCTGTCCGGCTGAACATTCTTCCTGAGCTTAAATCTGGCGTCCTTCAGCTTCAGGTCAACCGCCTCCAGAAAATCTATCTTCTGCCTGTAGATAAAAAAGGTTATAACAGCAGCAAGGAATCCTATGACAGCAAATGTCAGCAGTTTGGAATATTTCATTTTATAAACAAAGCATTAATCCTTTATCATTTTTAAAATGGTCTCTACATTGCCGAAATGCTTGCCCGAAGGAAATTCAGTGGTATACTGAAGCAACCTTTCCTTCGCGCGTTTCATAAATCCCATTTCATAAAGAATCATCCCTGTACGATAAAGCGCTGTCTCACGCTGCGGGTAAGCCGGATATTCTTCCAGCATCAGAAGATATTCTGCAAGCGCAGCCTCAGGATTTCTCAAAAAACTTGCATAAACAGAGCCTCTTTCAAGCCTGGCGTCTCCTTTTATATCGCCATTGTCTGTCAGGTCAAGCGCTATCTGGAATACATAAAGCGCTTCTTCATATTTTCCTGTATCAGCAAGATAATGGCCGTAATTAATATTCCACCTCGCTATTATGTGCGGAAGGTTCCCGGACTTTTCCCAATCCTCAGGAGGGTTGGCTGCCGTAATCTCCTCAAAGTTTTTCTTTGCTGTATGCAGGGGAGTGTTCTCATCAACCTTCACCGGATCCGTAGGTGTTATCCCTCTTGTGTTCTGCACAATAGTGTCTGAAGAAAGAGGCTTGGACGTTTCTGAATCTCCTGAAATCTCAGCGCTTCCTTCATTGCCGAAAAACACGTTTGCATAACCCTGTGACATCATCATGAATTCAGTGCCTTTAATCCCGGCAACTGCTGTAGGGCTCTTTACCCTGTAATTTGTCTGCTGACCTGTAAGCTTTGTCACGGTAGCCCTGATCTTGCCCTGGCTTAAATTAAAGACCCCGCTCTTCTTTTCCTTTGAAACCAGGAAACTGTCTATCTTAAGTTCTGTGTTGTTGGCGAGGGTAAACGTGCTTCCGTCAGACAGGGACAACCTTGCCCAGCCAGTCTTGCCTGTCTTTATCCAGTAACCGACCTCAAGCTCAATACCATCCTTTGCTTTCTGATAGGGGATATTATCTTTGGTCCTGTAAGATACTTCTCCGTTCAGCTTTGATACCTTGCCGACAGCACCATGCGCTGCTGAAAGCAGAATAAAAAAACAGATGGGAATTAAAATTAATGATACCTTTTTCATATCGCCTCCAATTTAAAGAGCCATGTAGATAGAGGCTATCAAAAAAATAAGCATAAGTCAATTTCATTTTAATCACACTGCGAATTATTTTTAGGCCATTTACGAAAAAGATATTGAAATGTTATTATGACTTTATTTCACGATGAACCTGAAAATATTTAAAGACATAGACTATCTTGAACCACAAGAGCAAAAGCATATCCAGCTCAGGCTTTTAAAAGATACCCTTCAAAGGGCGTACAGTACCTCCCCATTTTATAAAAAGGCCTTCGCAAAATCAGGCATAAGCCCGGACGATATTAAAAAGCTTGAAGACTTACAGAGACTCCCCTTCACAACAAAAAATTACCTGCAAAAGGACAACTGGGCCTTTCTGTCTGTGCCAAGGAGCAAGATTGCAGAAATCGTCGCTACTACAGGCACTACCGGAGAGCCTGTATTTATTGCCTTAACAGAAAGAGACCTTGAAAGGCTCGCAGAAAATGAAAAGAAAAGTTTTGGATATACAGGGGCAACACCTGAGGACCTGTTTCAGATAGCTGTTACGAGTGACAACCTTTTTATTGCAGGCATGGCATATTACAGGGGGCTTCTCAAATTAGGTGCAGGCGTGGTAAGGATAGGGCCTCAAAATGCCGGAAGAAACCTGTCTCTTATCAAAAAACTCAAACCAACCGGAATGGTAGCAGTTCCGTCCTTCATGGTTGCGCTGGCAAGACATGCCAAAGAAGAAGGCTTATCTACCAGAAATGCCAGTCTGAAAAGGATTGTGCTGATAGGCGAGAGCATACGGAACCCTGATTTTTCTTTGACCAGCCTTGGGAAGCTGGTTGAAGACGCATGGGGCAAGAAATGTTTTTCAACTTACGGAATTACAGAGGCAGCCCTTTCCTTCTGCGAGTGTCCATATCATAACGGGCTCCACTCCCATCCCGACCTTGTTATCGCAGAGATTGTAGACGATAAAGGAAACCCCCTTAAAGACGGGGAAACAGGGGAACTTGTGGTCACCCCGCTTCAGGTGGAAGGCATGCCTTTCATCCGCTACAAAACAGGCGACATCACCTTTAAAATTTCAGAAAAGTGCAGATGCGGCAGGACCTCGCTCCGCATAGGGCCGGTTATAGGCCGCAAGCATCAAAGGTTAAAGGTTAAAGGCGTAACGCTCTATCCGAAGACCATAGAGAATGCCCTGCTCGAAATCAAAGATATTATAAATTATCAGATCGAGGCGTACACAGGCCCTGATTATACAGACCATGTAAGAGTCCTTGTAGGCACAAACAGAAAAGACCCTTCTTTTCAAAAAACAGTTTGTGACAGGCTTAAGGCAAAGGCGCGGCTGACTCCGGAGGTAAAGATTATGCCGCCAAAAGAAATAGAAAAAGAATTATACAAAGGAGGCAGCCGGAAGGCGCTAACTTTTAAGGACAGCCGCTCCGGCCTGAAACCTGGGAGAAGCGCTTAGCTCTTCATATATTTCTTCAGGGGTCATTATAGCGCCGCCTGTTCTTCCGTAGAAAAGCACTTCTGATTTTCCATTAACAGCAAGCCTTACATCTTCTACCATCTGGCCTGCATTAAGTTCGATTGTAATAAACCGCCTGTCGGCATTTGCAAGAGCTGCAAGCTCTTTTTCAGGAAATGGGAAAAGGGTTATTGGCCTGAAAAACCCTATTTTAAAACCTTCCCGCCTTAATCTCTTTACGGCAGAGAGCGCTATCCTTGCTGCGATACCAAAGGCAACAACTATTAATTCAGCATCCTCAACGCCTATGGCCTCAAACTTCACCTCTTCATCTCTCATCTTCCTGTATTTCTTTTGAAGGATGCTATTTCTGAATTCCAGTTCGCCTTCGCCCATATAAAGAGATTTGATTACATTAGGCCCTCTTCCTTTGCAGCCTGTCAGAGCCCATGTTTTTGGCGGAAGCACGGGCTTTACGTATGGTGTTTGATAAAAAGGCTCCATCATCTGGCCGAGAATCCCGTCTCCGAGGATCATTACAGGATTCCTGTATTCGTCTGATTTATCAAAGGCAAGCATTGTAAGGTCCCAGAGTTCCTGAAGATTATACGGCGCATATACAAGCATCTTGTAATCCCCGTGCCCGCCGCCTTTCACTGCCTGAAAATAATCTGCCTGGCTTCCTGATATATTTCCAAGCCCGGGGCCGCCCCTCTGCATATTGACAATCACTGCTGGAAGTTCAGCGCCAGCGAGGTATGATATCGTTTCCTGTTTGAGGCTTATGCCGGGGCTGCTCGAAGATGTCATGGCCCTTGCGCCTGCGGCAGAAGCGCCGTAAACCATATTTATTGCCGCAAGTTCGCTTTCAGCCTGAATAAATATCCCGCCGACATCAGGCATTCGCCATGACATGTATTCAGGGATTTCATTCTGCGGGGTTATCGGATAGCCTGCATAAAAACGGCAGCCGGCATTTATTGCAGCCTCTGCAATTACCTCGTTACCCCTCATGAAAAGCTTCTTGCTCATCGCATGAATTATAACATAAATGAATCACCACGCAGCAAACTACGAGGTATATTAAAGTTGAATTTATGTTGTTTGTTGTCATTCCCGCTCGTCGGGAATCCTTCTTAAAGAAAGATTCTGGACAAGCCAGAATGACAGAAATATGGCAACCCTGTAGCAAGCTACAGGGAATAACAAGTTTAACTACTGATAGTCCCTATGCCTTTTGACGCTTTCTTATTTTGTCTGATATAATCAGCATCTATGTATTTCCAAGATTTGATTTTGAAACTTCATGAATTCTGGTCAAAACAGGGATGCGTTCTGCTCCAGCCCTATGACATAGAGGTTGGCGCAGGAACCTTCCACCCTGCTACATTCTTTAAAGTCATCGGCCCTGAGCCATGGAAAACCGCCTATGTCGAACCTTCGAGAAGGCCCACAGACGGAAGGTACGGCGAGAACCCCAACAGGCTTCAGCATTACTACCAGTATCAGGTAATCATCAAGCCTTCACCGCCGGAAAGTCAGGAAATATATCTTGAAAGCCTCACATATCTCGGCATAGACCCGCTAAAACATGACATAAGGTTTGTTGAAGATGACTGGGAATCTCCGACTCTCGGCGCCTGGGGACTTGGATGGGAGGTATGGCTCGACGGCATGGAGATAACTCAATTCACATATTTCCAACAGGTCGGAGGTATTGACCTCAAACCCGTATCTCTGGAAATAACATATGGTCTTGAAAGAATCGCCATGTATCTTCAGAATGTGGACAATGTATTTCATCTTGATTGGTGCAAAGGCGTAAAATACGGTGATATCCACCATGTTGATGAGGTTGAATTTTCAAAATACAATTTTGACCATTCTGATAAAGAACTTCTCGTAAAACAATTTGGAGAATATGAAAAAGAATCCAGGAGGCTGAACGAACTCGGACTCGTCCTTCCTTCGTATGAGTTCTGCCTCAAGTGCTCCCATACCTTCAACCTCCTCGACGCAAGGGGAGCTATCTCTGTGACAGAGAGGACAGGCTATATTGCGCGGGTGAGAACCCTTGCAAGGCTCTGCGCCCATGCGTATCTTAAACAGAGAGAAGAGATGGGCTTCCCGCTTTTGAAGATTTCCTCTTAACAAACCGATAATTCCAGCGATATCAAATTGTGCTTGAAATGATATCAGATTTATTGTACCCTAAATTTACAGGAGGTGCATATGTCAAGAACTGTTATCGACGTAGAAGATGATATGTTAGCAAAAGCCCAAAAACTCACAGGCATTAAGAAAAAGGTTGATATAGTAAACTTTGCAATCAAAAAGCTTGTAGAACAAAAAGAGATAGAAAAGATACTTGACCTCAAGGGAAAAATAAAATGGGAAGGCAATCTTGAGGAGATGAGAAAGGGACGAATTGCTCATCATTGATACATCTGTCTGGATTGACTTTTTCCAAAACCCGCAGTCAACTTATCAGGAAACACTGGAAGGTTTAATCAGGGACAATAACAGAGCAGTCATATGCGGAATTATTCTTCAGGAGATACTCCAGGGCATAAAGGATAATCAGTCCTATGAAATTACAAAACAAAGACTTATAAAATTGCCTTTTATTGATACAGATAAGGAGATTTATTTATATGCCTCTTCTCTGTATAAAAAATTGAGGAGCAAGGGAATCACGGTCCCTCCGGTAGATGTGACAATAGCAGCCATCGCCATAAGAAATAAAATTCCGATTCTTACGGATGATGAACATTTCAAAACCATTGCGAAACATTCTGAACTGAAGTTGTATTAGCTTATAATACGGTCTGCCTTTTAATCAGTATTACCGTAAAAAGCCTTCTGGCGCACATTTATTTCCGTTGATTTTAATGATTTTTTCTCTTTCTCTTTGCACCAGAATGTGCTATATTCCTCCCATGGAATCAGGAAATACCAACTTGGCATATTAATTGTTAAACTACTATCATGAAAAAAGTCGCTTATTTGTTTATAACGCTTGCCGTAGTAGCAATGATTGGATTTGCTTTCTTTCAAATTCATGCAGTGCAGGTGTTGCATAATGCGTTTAGTCCTAAATATGTCGAATTAGATCCAGAGAAACTACAGGTGCTAGAAAAGGAACAAATAGCCAACGTGGCAATAAGTGCAATTAATCGTCATAAGGAGTCAGCCTCATTATGGGAAGGAACTATCAGTGTTTTCAAAGAAACAGTTTGGATTCTTTCATCGGGGCTGGTGGCATTGCTGCTTATTTCCATCATATTGTTGAGGCGAAGTTCTAACAAATAAATCCAGAGAACAGCAAAAAGCCGCCACTTATCTCGGGCGTTACTTCCCTTCTCACAAAAGCTGCAACTTTTAAAAGATATGATTTACACGGAGAAGTCCTGATTCAGAGAATCCCTGTGAGTATCATTTTAATTTTCTGAGCACGGCTTTCAGAATGTCAGCCCTCGATATAATCCCGACAAGCCTGTTCTGGCCGTCTACCACAGCCAACCTTCTAATCTTCTTCTCATCCATAATCTGTGCAGCCTCAGCGATATTTGCATGGGGTTTTATTGTAGCTGCCGGAGAAGTCATAATATCTCCCACAAGGTCTCCGATCTTGCGTTCAGGAAGCTGTTCGCCCATCATATGTTTTAACAGGTCTTTGAAGGTATGTCCCTTTCTCATCCCCAGCATTGAGAGGATATCAGCCTGAGTAATAATGCCGATAACCTTTTTTTCTTTATCCACCACCGGAAGCCCGCTTATATTTTTTTCTGATAATATATCTGCCACGTGCCTGATGCTCTCATATTTCTGGATGGAGATGACATCCTTGCTCATCACATCCTGAACAAGCACCTCTAACCCTATATTTGATCTTAAATGCCCTCCGGTAATGTCGTCATGTGCAGTATTCATAAAGCTCCCTATAAAAAAGATTTGATATCATAATGCTGATATTTTACAAAACTAATCCCATATAGTAAACCTACTTCACCTCTGCTGACGCGTTCGGGTCAAAAGGATTTGTCCTCATGGCAAGAGAAAAAAGATAAGGATAATCTTCCTTTAAATGTTTCATGTAGGCCAGCCATTCTGTAATCAATAAAACATAAGCCCTCTTTATATCACCGGCAAGATGTTCATGGTCAGTACCAGACAATTTTCCCACATCTGCCCTGTGAGTTAATTCATCGGTAAGATGGAACACAGCCCAAAGAAGTTCTGTGAAAGATTCATGCTCAAGCAGATTTGGATTTTGAAGCAGCGTCAGCAAAAATCTTCTTTTGCCGGCAAGAAAACCTTTTAAATTCTCAAGATGGTCCTTCCCGCATTCAATCCTGCAATCGTAATCCTTAAACTGCCTGCTGACATTCAGAAAGTCCCGGCCGGACCACTTGCCTGCCATAACAAGTTCCTTGCTTATCCTGTCAGACTGCGGGTCAAAGCCGGAAAATGATTTCAGAAGTATTGTCCCGACTTCACTGAAAAATGCGCCCACGGCCATATTCAGCTTTTTAAGCATGGCGCGTTTTTCTCTCACCTCCAACAGCCTGTGTATAATCAGCGTAACCAGAAGGACTTCAACCGGGACAAATGCGATGTCCCCTATCAGATAAACGAAGATGTGATGGGCATCTCTAAAAATCAAGTAGTGTATGAGATAAAAAATTACAGAGAGTGCTATCAGAGAAATTCCTAAAACAACCTGCCAGCTGAAAAAACGTTTCATGTTAGCATACCTCTCCCGCGTCATTGCAAGCCGAAGGCGTGGCAATCTTGCCTTTTGAGATTGCTTCGTCAGTCGTATCGACCTCCTCGCAATGACAATTTCATTACTAATGCTCCATGAACAATCTATCAAACCGCCCTTCCCTTGTCAATCAATCTTTCATAAGGTTATAATGTTAACTCTGTTTGGTAAACAAAGTTTGTTGTCATTCCCGCTTGCCGGGAATCCTTCTTTTAAAGAATGATTGCGGACAAGCCGCAATGACAGAATAAAAACCGTAACACGTTGAAAGGATTTTAAATGACTCAGGACACAAATCAGCTTTCATCTCTTCTGCTGGAGATCGGCACAGAAGATATCCCTGCACGATTTCTGCCCTCCGCCATAAAACAGCTGAAAGAAAACAGCGAGGCACTTTTTAAAGAGAACCATATAAAATTCTCCGACATAAAGACATACGGCTCTCCCCGAAGGTTTGCAATGATTGCAGAAGGACTGCCCCTGATGCAGGAAGACATATCAAAAGAGGTATTCGGCCCTTCCAAAAAAATCGCATTTGATGAAAACGGAAAACCTACAAAGGCAGCAATAGGATTTTCAAATTCACAGGGCATAAATGTTGAAAGTCTTGTTATAAAGCAGAAAGACAAGGGGGAATATGTTGTTGCAGTCATAGAAGAAAAAGGCGCCCAGGTCAGCGAAATTCTGCCGGAAATTTTAAAAAAGATTGTACTTTCCATACATCTGCCGAAATCAATGCGCTGGGGCAACAGCAACTTGAGATTTATAAGGCCCATACGCTGGCTATTGGCTTTATTTGAAAAAGAAGTTGTCAGCTTTGAGATAGACGGCATAAAGAGCAGCAACACTACCAGGGGGCACAGATTCCTGTCGCCCGCTGCCGTTCAGATAAAGGAGATAACGAACTATGTAAAGCTGCTTGCAAACAATAATGTTATTGTGGATTTTGAGGAGAGAAAAAAGATTATATCCGCCGAAATCGAAAAGATCTCGGCATCAGTAAACGGGTCTGTCATAAGAGATGAGGCGCTGCTTGAAACAGTTGCAAATATCGTTGAATATCCGGTTCCGGTGCTTGCTGCTTTTTCCGAAGAATATCTTAAACTCCCGAAAGAATTGCTGATAACAGTGATGAAGGCGCATCAGAAATACTTTGCAATTGAAAATAAAGAAGGCAGGCTTACAAATTATTTCATCATAGTAAGCAATACCACCAAAGAAAACTCCGAGACTGTGAAGACAGGGGCAGAACGCGTTATCAAGGCAAGGTTCGAGGACGCAAAATTTTATTTTGAAGAAGACGCCGGAAAGAGGCTCGAAGACAGGGTTGATGAACTTAAAAATGTGACCTATCAGGAAAAGCTCGGAAGTATTCATGAGAAGATATTAAGGGTTAAAAAGCTTTCAGTATACCTTGCATCAAAATTAAATCCCTTGCTTGAGCAAAAAGCCGGGAGGGCGGCGCTCCTCTCAAAAACAGACCTCATAACAGGGGTTGTAAGAGAGTTTCCTGAACTTCAGGGAATTATGGGAAGATATTATGCACTTAATGATGCAGAGGATAAAGAGGTTGCAGATGCGCTTATGGAACAGTATCTGCCTGCCTATCAGGGCGACAGGCTGCCTGAAACAGAGACAGGCTCTATCTTAAGCCTTGCAGACAAGATAGACAGCATAATCTCATTTTTCTCTATCGGGCTTATTCCAACAGGTTCAGAAGACCCATTTGCATTAAGAAGACAGACCCTGGCAGTAATAGCTATAATGCTTAACAAGGGATATGACCTGCCTGTATCAGAGATTATTAATGAGGCTTTTAAAAATCTGAAACACGTAAAAAAGTCAGCCAAAGCCAAAGAGACAGCGCTTAAGTTCTTTGAACAGAGGCTTGAACCCCTGTTTTCAGCGCAGGGTTACAGCTTTGACGAGATTCAGTCCATACTTTCACTCGCCGCAGAGATTCCTTTAAAAGAGATTAAAAAGAGACTTGAGGCTATTAAGGGATTCAAAAACGACAGCGGATATAATGACTTCATTACTGCCATAAAGCGGGTAAAAAATATTATCCCGGAAACTAAACTCCCTGCATTAAAGCTCAGGCTGCTGACGGAAGAACCGGAGAAAAAACTGAATGAAAGGCTTAATGCAACAAAGGCAGAGGTTGACAGCCTGTTAAAGGAATACAGATATACCGATGCACTCAGGACACTCTCGGGATTGACTGAACCGATTAATAATTTCTTTGATAATGTCCTTGTAATGGACAAGCAGGATGATATCAAATTCAACAGGCTCGCACTTCTCAGGAATGTCTGGGCAGCAGCATCTTCGATAGCGGATTTTTCAAAGTTATAAAAAACCTCTGCAAATCCTAACCCAAAGCCCGATATAGAGAATTGTCATTGCGAGCATAGCGAAGCAATCTCGCCTTCGAAGCTCAGATTGCCACGAACCCTTCGGGTTCTCGCAATGACAGACAGGTCAATGCTGTGCAAAGTCTATATCGGAATTTGGGCCTAAAATACCTCTTTCATTTTTAGTTAAAATCTTATAAAATGTATAGTTCAAAACTATACACCAGGGAGGTTGCTTATGGCAAAAAAAGACTATTTCTTTACTTCTGAATCGGTTACTGAAGGCCATCCGGATAAGATAGCTGACCAGATATCAGATGCTATTCTCGATGCAATAATCGCGCAAGACCCGGTAGCCAGGGTAGCTTGTGAAACACTCGTGACAACAGGCCTCGCCTTTGTTGCAGGTGAGATTTCTACAACATGTTATGTCCATATTCCTGATATCGTCAGGGAAACGATTAAAGATATAGGATATACAAGAGCGAAATACGGTTTTGATTATGAGACCTGCTCGGTTATAACCTCAATAGACCAGCAATCAGGAGACATTGCAATGGGTGTTGATACAGGAGGCGCAGGAGACCAGGGACTGATGTTCGGCTTTGCATGCAACGAGACCCCTGAACTTATGCCCCTGCCCATCATGCTTGCCCATAAGATTGCAATGCGCCTTGCCGAAGTAAGGAAAAACGATATACTTGGATATCTGAGGCCTGACGGTAAATCTCAGGTCACGATAGAATACAGGGACGGTAAACCTTTCAGGATAGACACCATTGTTGTCTCATCCCAGCACAGCCCTGATGTCCACCTTAAAGACATGAAGGAAGACATAATCGAGAAGGTCATAAAACCTGTTGTACCCAAAAACCTTCTTGATGAAGAGAATGTAAAATATTACATCAACCCTACAGGCCGTTTTGTCGTAGGCGGGCCCATGGGCGACACAGGACTGACCGGAAGAAAAATAATAGTTGACAGTTACGGAGGAGTCGGCAGCCATGGCGGCGGGTGTTTCTCGGGGAAAGATCCAACGAAGGTAGACCGCTCAGGCGCTTACATTTCAAGATATATTGCAAAAAATATCGTTGCCTCAGGCATTGCTGACAGGGCAGAGGTCCAGCTTGCCTATGCCATAGGAGTTCCCGAACCTGTTTCGATACTTGTTGATACTTATGGCACAGGAAAAATCGAACACGATAAAATTGTAAACCTTATCAGGAAGAATTTTAATTTAACACCAAAGGGGATTATCGATCATCTGAAGTTAAGGAGGCCTATATACAGGAAAACTGCTGCATACGGCCACTTCGGGAAAAATGATCCTGACTTCACATGGGAGGCAACAGATAAGGCCGCGACCCTTAAAAAAGAGGCGGGACTATAAAACAGTGAACAGTGTTTCGTGACAGTAAAAAATATAATCACTGACACAGACACTGATAACTGACACTATAATAAATGGAGGATAGATGGTAAAGCATGACGTAAAGGACATTAATTTAGCAAAAAAAGGAAAACTCAGAATCGAATGGGCTGCCAGGGAAATGCCTGTTCTCAAAAGTATCGCAGAACGCTTTAAAAAAGAAAAACCCTTAAAAGGCCTGAAACTTGCCGCATGTCTCCATGTAACAACAGAGACGGCAAACCTTATGGAAACCCTCAGGGACGGCGGCGCCCAGGCCTATCTCTGCGCCTCCAACCCTCTGAGCACACAGGACGATGTTGCCGCATCACTCGTTAAAAACTCGGGCATCCCTGTCTTTGCGATAAAAGGAGAAGACCATAAGACCTATTACAAACACATAATGGACTGCCTTTCATTAAAGCCGAATATAACTATGGATGACGGAGCCGACCTTGTTTCTGTGCTGCACACAAAGAAAAAAGACCTCCTGAAAAATCTGATAGGCGGGACCGAAGAGACAACTACAGGAGTCATAAGGCTAAGGGCCATGGCTGAAAAAGGTGTGCTGAAATACCCCATAGTAGCAGTGAATGACGCCTACACAAAATACCTGTTCGATAACCGCTACGGCACCGGACAGTCAACTATGGACGGTATACTGAGGGCTACAAACAGATTGATTGCAGGCTCTTTGTTTGTGGTTGCAGGTTACGGCTGGTGCAGTAAAGGCATAGCCATGAGGGCCAAGGGCATGGGGGCAAGGGTAATTATTACAGAGGTCAACCCCTTGCGCGGACTTGAAGCAACAATGGACGGCTTTGATGTTATGCCGATGAGAGACGCTGCCAGGCTTGGAGATATATTCGTCACAGCCACAGGAGACATTGACGTAATATACAAAGAGTGCTTTAAGCTTATGAAGGACGGGGCCATCTTCTGCAACTCAGGGCATTTCAATGTGGAGATAGCAATAGAGGAACTGAAAAAGCTGTCAAAAGCAAGAAGGATAATAAGGGACTTTGTCGAGGAATATACCTTAAGAAACGGCAAAAGGGTTTATCTGCTCGGCGAAGGCCGCCTGATAAACCTTGCAGCGGCTGAAGGGCATCCGTCCGCTGTAATGGATATGAGCTTTGCAAACCAGGCGCTCTGCGCAGAATACATGTCCAAGAACTATAAAAAGCTCGGCAATAAGGTATACAGCGTGCCTGAAAAAATAGACAGCGAGATATCCAGGTTGAAACTCAAGTCAATGGGGATTAAAATAGATGTACTTACCCCGGCCCAGAAGAAGTATCTTCAGAGCTGGGAGATGGGGACATAGCAAAGATGTCATTGCGAGGAGGTCGATACGACCGACGTGGCAATCTCTAACATATTGACTTCTATAAAAGCGAGATTGCGGAGTTTATCCCGAGCAAAAGCAGAGATTGCTTCGCCTTCGGCTCGCAATGACAGTGTAAAGAGGTAATTATGCGCAAGGTCGAAATATACGACACAACATTGAGGGACGGAGCCCAGGCAGAAGATATTTCATTTTCTGTTGAGGACAAAATCCGGATTACCGAGAAGCTCGATGAACTCGGGGTGCATTATATCGAGGGCGGCTGGCCGGGCTCCAATCCAAAGGATGCCGACTATTTTAAAAGGGCAAAGAAGCTCAAGCTGAAAAATGCCGTTGTGGTCGCATTTGGAAGCACTCACAGGCCAAAACACAAGGCAAAAGATGACAGCAATTTAAAAGCCCTCATTGAAGCAGAAACCCCTGTAATAACCATATTCGGAAAGACATGGGACTTCCATGTAAAAGAATCCCTGAAGATATCGCTCAATGAAAACCTTGACTTAATCCGTGACTCGGTTGCGTATCTTAAAAAATATACCGGCAGGGTATTCTTCGACGCAGAACACTTCTTTGACGGATACAGAGATAATCCGGAGTTTGCATTGAAATGCCTTGCTGCTGCCAACGATGCAGGCGCGGACTATCTCGTGCTCTGCGATACAAATGGAGGAACGCTTCCCGATGACCTTAAAAAAATAATGAACACGATCATCGAGAAGGTAAAACACCCGATAGGAATACATGCGCATAATGACTCTGAGTGCGCAGTTGCAAACTCAATAATCGCAGTGAAACTCGGGGCCTCACAGATTCAGGGCACAATAAACGGCCTTGGCGAAAGATGCGGAAATGCCAATCTCTGCTCTGTAATCCCAAACCTTCAGGTTAAGCTTGGCATAAAATGCATCAGCGACGGCCAGTTAAAAAGACTCAGGGATGTGTCCAGATTTGTAAATGAGATAGCAAACATGAGACATTTCAAACGCCAGCCGTTTGTCGGTGACAGCGCCTTTGCCCACAAGGGCGGAATACATGTGAGCGCAGTGATGAAGAGGCCCGAGACTTATGAGCACATAAAACCTGAACTCGTCGGAAATTCACACCGGGTTTTAATCTCAGACCTTGCCGGCAAAAGCAACATCCTCAGGAAAGCCAAAGAATTTAACATCCACATTGAACCTGACTCCCCGCAGCTTCAGGACATGTTGAATACCTTGAAAGACCTTGAACATCAGGGATTCCAGTTTGAAGGCGCGGAGGCCTCGTTTGAACTCCTGTTAAAAAAGGCGCTCGGCCTCCACAGGAAATTTTTTGACCTGATCGGATTCAGGGTAATTGTTGAAAAAAGAAAAGAGGGAGAACTCCCCCTTAGCGAAGCAACAATAATGATGAAGGTCGGCGGCAAAACAGAACATACCGCTGCCACCGGCACCGGGCCTGTCAATGCGCTTGACAATGCACTGAGAAAGGCGCTCGACAAGTTCTATCCTGAGCTGAAAGAAGTAAAACTGCATGACTACAAGGTCAGGGTGCTTACAGCAGGCAAAGGAACTTCTGCAAAGGTCAGGGTGCTTACCGAATCAGGCGACGAGAAAAGCAGATGGGGAACTGTCGGAGTCTCAGAGAATATAATCGAGGCCTCATGGCAAGCGCTGGTTGACAGTATTGAATACAAGCTTCTCAAAGAAGAAAAATAGTTTCTAAAGTTTTAGTCTTTCCTGCCGAAAAATTAAGTAATACATCTTAAGGAGTGAATTCCGGTGAATGAGATACCCTTATACAACGACTTGATTGGAAAAATAAAGGAAATTCTGACTCTTAACTCCGGCATCAGCCTGCTTTATATTGACTGTTCAAAGATAACAAAAATAGAGCAGGTATTCGGCAAAAAAATCTATGGCGACGTACTGAGAGAAATAAAGGGCGCTGTGTTAGACATGAAAGGCAAGGAGATAATGCCGGAAGATATAGTGGCAACGGATAATCTTGATGGCAGTGAATTTCTTGTTTTTCTCTCAAAAAAACCTGAAGGAAAAGACTTCTCCACAGACGGTTTTGACACGATGTGCAAAAAGGTTTCAGGCTGTCTCAATGGCGCCATATTCCCTATAACATTCCCTTACCTTCAGACAAAACCAAAGATATCAGTAGGTTATTCAATAATCCTGCACAATCCGCTGATAAAAGAGGAAAGACTCATAAACAAGCTGATAGAAGATGCAAAGCTCATGGCAGGCTACCGGGAGTTTAAACGGCTGGTGCAGACAAAAGAGACCTTACAGGAATTGATAATAAAAGAGGACATCTCGACATTCTTCCAGCCTGTTGTCAATCTTAATACCTTTGAGATTATAGGATATGAAGCCCTTTCAAGAGGGCCTGAGCATACAGAGTACAGGAGCCCTGCTGTGCTCTTTGACGCTGCAGCAGAAACAGGGCTGCTGCTTGAGCTCGACAGGTTATGCAGGAAAAAAGCATTGCTTAATGCAAGGTCCTTAAGCCCCAGATACAAATTGTTTATAAACTGCCTTCCATCCGCAATCCATGACCCTGAGTTTAAGGATGAATACCTGAAGGCATTTATCAAAGAGGTTGCAATTAACCCTGCAAATATCATCCTTGAGGTGACAGAAAGGGAGGCTGTTGAAAATTTTGATTCGTTCAAAAAGGCTGTTACCTGTTATTCTTCCGACATGGGTTTTGCTGTTGCAGTGGACGATACAGGCTCGGGTTTTTCAAGCCTTGAGATGGTAGTTGAACTGAAACCTCAATTTATAAAACTCGCCATGTCCGTTATAAGAGGCATTGATAAAAACATACTAAAACAGGAACTCGTCAAGGCCATGTCCTCTCTGTCTGAAAAGATAAATTCCATAATAATAGCCGAAGGCATAGAAACACAGGAAGAGCTGAAAGTTCTTCAGGACATAGGCATACCTTATGGCCAGGGATTCCTGTTTGCCCATCCTGCATTCCCATTCCCCGGCATAAAGCGCTTCTGAGCAGGCCTTAGAAACATAATGGCCGAATAAAATTTCTGTTGAATTTTATACTGATGTTGTATTCTAATAAAAGCATATGCAGGATAATAAGATGGCAGATGAATTATTTGAAAAGGGCCTTGCTTTGTTGAGGGATGATAACCCCCTTGCTGCGCTTACGTGTTTTGAAAAGGCCTACACCCTCAAAAAAACACCTGAATTGCAGTCTTATCTCGGATTCTGCATAGCAGCAGAAAGAGGCAAGATTACAGAGGCGCTCGGGCTCTGTAATGACGCCCTGGCTCATGAACCGGATAATCCCGTACATTACCTTAACCTCGCCAGAATATATCTGAAGGCAGACAAAAAGACCGATGCAATAGAGACCTTAAGAAAAGGGCTTTCTTTTGGCAAAAATGCAGAGATACACCAACTCCTTGAAAATCTCGGCATGAGGAAAAAATCTGTTATTCCTTTTCTTTCCCGCGACAATTTCCTGAATAAATATTTTGGGCTGCTTCTGCACAGGCTGAAGCTGAGATAATTTTATTTATCCAGCGCCTCTCTCACCTTTTTCAGAAGCGCTGTCGGTGAGATTGGCTTTGCAACAAAGCTTAAACCCTGCTCATCAATTTCCTTCCTGTGTATAAAATCAGCAGGATAACCGCTTGCAAAAAGCACCTTAATATCAGGCATTATCTTCCTTATCCTGTCAAAGGCCTCCTTGCCGCTCATTTTAGGCATTATCACATCAAGGAGCAATAAATCTATTTTGCCCTTGTTCTCCATGAATTTATTTACCGCATCCTCTCCATCAATAGCATCTATTACCTTATACCCGAATTCCTCAAGAACCAGCTTTGTCATCTCCCTGACATTTTCCTCATCCTCTGCCAGCAATATTGTCTCTGTCCCGGTCACCGGTTTTTCAGGCTCAGCGGGTTTTATCTCTTTTACCTCTTCTGTTTTAATAAGCGGCAGATATATCCTGAATGTTGTGCCTTTCCCGGGCTCGCTGTAGCAGTTTACGTATCCGGCATGCTGTTTCACTATACCATATACTATCGAAAGTCCAAGTCCTGTTCCTTTTCCGACTTCTTTGGTTGTAAAGAACGGCTCAAATATCTTTTCCCTTGTCTTTTCATCCATCCCGATGCCTGAGTCTGTTACTGATAAAAGGGCATATCTGCCTGTCTTGCCATATCCGTGTGCCTTTATGTATCCTTCATCTATTTCCATTGTCCCTGTCTCAATTGTCAAGTACCCGCCTTTTGGCATTGCATCCCTGGCATTTGTTGCAAGGTTCATCAGCACCTGGTCTATCTGGCCATGGTCTGCCATAACTGTCAGCTCCCTTTCTGAAAGTATGGACTTAAGTTCTATATCCTCACCTATTACCCTTCTTAAAAACTTTTCAACTTTTTTTATCAGCTCGTTCAGATTTACAGGCGCTGGATTGCTTATCTGTTTCCTGCTGAATACAAGCAGGCTCTGGGTAAGATTTGCTGCTCTCTCTGCTGAGGCAAGAACCTGATCTAAGTTATGCCTCAACGGGTCGTCTTCCTTCATCTTCATCTGCGTGATGCTTGCATAGCCAATGATTGCCGTGAGGATATTGTTGAAATCATGTGCAATGCCTCCTGCAATCTGGCCGACTGCCTCCATCTTCTGCGACTGCCGGAGCTGGGCTTCAAGTTTTGTTTTTTCGGTTACATTGACAAGAGAAAACACGAGGAATTCAACTTCCCCTTTATTGTCCAGCATAGGCACAAGCGTCCAGTCCCAAAAAGTAACGCTCCAATCCGGATGGTCAGGATAAATAAAAGGCAGGGCAAATGCCTGAAATGCCGTCTTGTTCCTGACCACTTCGTCAAATATGGCCTTTGCATCTGAAGGGTAAAGTTCGAAATGGTTCCGTCCGGGGAAATAAGATATTTCCTTTTCATCCGCATCAGCATATGCCTTATTGACGCGGATGAAATTAAAGTCTTTGTCAAGAAAAGCCAGAGGAGTTATCGTGCTTTCAAAAAATGCCTCAAAACGTCTGCCCTGCACAATGAAGGCCTCTTCCAATTGCTTGCGCTCGGTGATATCAATGGTCAACCCGCCCAACAGGGGTAGCGCACCAAGCTGCGGGATGGGGAACTTGTAAGTGACCCAATGCCGCCCGGCGAAAACTTCCTCGACTGTTTCATTGCGTCCAGACTCGAGAATCTGCTGGTCGTCCCGTGTGATCTTCTCGGCGAACTCGGCGGGAAACAAGTCGTAGTTGGTCTTGCCAGGCATGGCGGCTGGATTCAGTCCCAGGTAATGGCTAAACCCTTCGTTGGCAAACACCACGCGACCGTCACTGTCTTTCATATACGCCAGACCGGGGAAATTCCGCATGAACGACTGGAAGCGCTCATCACTTTTTCCCAGCGCATCCTCCGCCTGCTTGCACTCGGTAATGGTTTTTGAAAGTTCATTCCTGCTGCTTCGGAGTCTCAAGTTTAAAATAAAAAGCCCTATTGAAATACCAAAGGCAAGTGATAATAATACCGCAATTAAACCGAAGAACCTGATTTCTTTCTGTGAATACCCTGTAAGTATTCTCTTTCCAAACCACCTATTATATATACTTTCGTATTCTCCGCTTTGGCGTACCTTTCTGATTCCTTCGTTCAAAAGGCTGAGTAGTTCTTTATCTCCTTCTCTTACCGCCATCGACCACTTCAGGGTCCTTAGCGGCTCCCCTGTCACTTTAATTTTGTCGCCAAGCCTGAGTTCCTGGGACAGATATGCAACTATCTGCTCGGGATAAACAAACGCGTCAACATCGCCGGAGATAAGGGAATAAAGCCCCTCAGCAGGAGTTTTTACAATATGGCATCTTATCTCTGGAAATTGCATCAGATAAAGGTGGGTGATGTGTTTATTAACACAGGCAACTTTTTTTCCTTTCAATGACTCGAAGCCGGTTATGTTATATTGCTCAGACCTGACAATTATCGCTTCCTTCATTTCAAGGATTGGATCGCTGAAATCAAGAAAGATGTCCCTTTCTTTAGCATATGCTGTATCATGGATAAAATCGGCCCTGCCTGAATTAAGATAATCAAGCGTTTCAGACCATGCAGGGGAATGGATGTAATTAGTTTGGCCGCCAATGGCCCTTATGACAGCCGTTGAAAGATCACGACCGAAACCTGTTAAATTGCCATCTTTGTCGAGCATATTTACCGGAGGAAAATTATCCGAGGAAGCGATAACAAATTTCCGGGGTCCTTGTTGCTTTACATCCTTAGTTAATGCAAGTGCGTTTTCATATGAATTTACAAGCCAGAAAACCGCCATAACAGCAAACACCAGCAGTTGAAGCCGTGCCCTGAGTGGCGGGCAGTTATTCTTATATGTTTTCACTTTACCCATTTACCTCTTGCTGAAAAGCAAGAATTCAGGAGTCAGAATTCGGAATTCAGAATAAATACCACTGACTCCAATAAGTTTTGTTTGTTTTTGTATTTTTTTCATTCTGACTTCTGACTTCTGAATTCTGTATTCTTCTTTTTCAATTCATCCAGTTCCTCATACGCCTTCTTTGCGCAGTCAGGACACATGCCATGCGAGAACATTGTATCTGTATGCTCGCTTATATATACTTCGACCTGCTTCCAGTACCCTTTGTCGTCTCTTATCTTTTTACAATAAGAACAGATAGGAAGCATGCCGCTTAATGTCTTCACTTTGGCAATTGCCTCCTGAAGCTCCTTATTGCTCTTTTCGAGTTCTGAAAAATATCGTTGCAATACCTCTTCAGCATTCTTGCGTTCGGTGATGTCCATGATGGTCCCTTCCAATATCCCCTGTTCAGAGTAGAGTACCAAAGATGTAATACAATGCAGCACCTCGCCCTTCTTATTCAGCATCCTGCATTCAAACTCGGCGACCCGGCCGTGTTCTTTGAGCCTCTTAATCATCTCCTCCCGCTCGTGCGGATCTGCCCAGTGGATTACAGAAGGTTTGCCAATAACTTCCTCCCGAGCCCTGCCGAATATATTAAGAAACTTTTCGTTTGCGTCTAATATCTCTGATCCGTCAAGCCGTGTCCTGAACATTCCAACTTCAGAGTTGTTGAAGAGGTTACTGAATTTCACTTCGCTTGTCCTAAGGTCCCTTGTGCGTTCTTCTATCAGCAGTTCCAGGTTTTCCCTGTGTTTGCGCAGTTCTTCCTCAATTCGCTTGCGGTTTACAATTTCCTGTTCCAATGACTCTTTCTTAATGGCGAGTTCCGCGGTGCGTCTCTTAACCATAATTCTGAGCATTGCCGACCAGAAAATCGCTGCCACAGCAATAACTCCCAGAACAACAACGGTAATGAGCAAATATCTTTTGTACTTACGCCAGGGATCATCAAAGCCGAGCCACTTTTCATAAATCCTGTCATATTCTCCGCTCGATTTAATGATCAGAAGCCCCTGATTGAGCTTTTCGCGCAGTTCATCAGCGCCTTTTCTCACGCCGAACGAAAAAACGCGTTTGTAATCAGGCACGAGCGGCCCGGCTTTCAGGCCTTTTATTGAATGCTTCTTTATTGCCAGAATGCCGATTAGTTTGGAGCAGAGGAACGCGTCATTTTTCCCTGACGCAACCATCTTCAAACCTTCGGGTATAGTGTCAACAAGCACAATTTCCCCTTGGAATTTATGCTCCAGAAGCGCGTGATGGGCGGCATCCGACCGCATGACAACTATTTTCTTTCCATGCGCGGATTCTATGTCACGAATTTCGGGGCTGCCGGAACGTACAAAGAAAGCATCAAACGTTTCAGTATGGGAGAGGCTGAAATCTACCAAACGCTGCCTCTCTGGTGATTTTGCTACTATCGGCAATACATCCAGTTGGCCTGAAACCAGATTATTCCACATTGTGTCCCAAGACCCGGTCGTAATGACAATCGGCAGGTCCATGGCTTTGGCAACGGCCTTTATGAGATCAACAGAAAAGCCGTCTGCCTGCCCATTTTCATCAACAATGGCAAAGGGCGGAAATTCAACCTCGCTGCCGACCTTAATCGCAGGCTTGCTGTTTGCCGCATAGCTGACAGCGGTCGTAAGACTTACGGCTACAATAATGGATAAGATGCAAAAAGAGCGAATCACCAATGTTTTGTTAAATACATTCATTTTTGCACTTTTGTCCTGACGTAAAACATTAATAACCAGATTAAACAAATTATGTGCAAGAGATAGCCCTGCATCCATACAAAACTATCCCACATGGCAGGCTGGTTGTCAAGAAAATGTAAATGCAGTAATATATAGCCATGAAAAAGGAAATTCTGAAGAGGATATATTTCCATGATGCTGATGACAGTAATCTCGAAGAATTTACGGTTAAATCCCTTTCGAGCAGCCTGTTTTGGATTTATATTGCCCTAAACTCTAAACGGCAGTGGGATGTTGTTTTCAAAAAACTAAGCAGAAGGAATAAACCTCTCTTTATCCGTGAGTATAATAAGGCGTTCTTATTCACTAAAACATATAGAGAGCTTACAAAACTTTTTTTAGGCAGGGATATTACTCTTAAAAATCTTTTTCTTCCTCCCGCAGCAGAAACGCACCCTGACCAATTTATAAAATTCAACCGTTCAGATGATTTGAGATGGAAAGAAGCATTGGAATTAATAAGTTAAAGGCTGTCATCCGGTCTATTGACAGGGCTGCCTGCAAAGCCGGTGTTAAGAACCTCAGGGTCATAATCTGCGGTGGTCTTGCAGCAATTGCCTATGGCCTGGAAGAACGGTCTACGCTTGATATTGACGCAGAAGTAGATGCCGATTTCAAAATAATAGAAAAGCTCAAAAAAAATATCAGATTTCCTGCTGAGTTGACCACGGACATATCGAGATGGAGTATGATTGATATTCCCACGGGTTACAGAGAAAGGGCAGTACCGCTTAATATAGTGAAAACAAAGAATGTCAAGGTATTTCTGCTTTCACCATTAGATTTGATAATTTCAAAACTCAGGGTGTTCAGAGATAAAGACATTTATGACGCAATTTTTCTTGTAAAGAAATTCAATATCAAAAAAAGCGAAATACTCAAGGCATCAAAGCAGGCGATTGAACAGTCTCCTGCCTCAACGGAACTCCTGCGTTTTAAAAAGAGCTTAAATCACTTTTTAAAGCTTGCATATAAAAACATTTAGTATATGCTGCCAAGATTTTTCAAAACCCCTTATGGTAAAATGCTATTGTTATGGAAGAGATCGGGACAGTAAAGAGCACACAGGGAATGTTTGCCAAGGTCTCAGTCCCAAGGAAGAGCGTCTGCGAAGGCTGCACCGCAGGCACATGCACGCCCGATGAACAGGCCATGGAGATCGAGGCCATTAACAAGGCAAAGGCAAAGGTAGGACAACGGGTCAGGGTTGTTGTAAAAACATACACGTATCTGAAGGGCTCGATATTGGTCTATGGCATCCCTGCGCTTGCGCTTATTGCAGGAGCAATTCTCGGCAAAGAGGTTTTCAGCAGCTACTTTAAAGATACTGACCCTGATATAATTTCTGCGATATTCGGCTTTGGCGCATTCGTGCTTGCTTTTTTAGGCATTAAGATATGGAGCATCTTCGCAGAAAAAAAGACCGAATCAAAACCTGTTATAGAAGAAATACTGGAATAAAATCAAAACTATACACAGCGTTACAAATAATTGCACATTATTGTCATTCCCGCTTGTCGGGAATCCTTCTGATTCTTGTTCCTGTTTGTCAGGAATCGGTTCGGAATCGTAAAGAAAGATTCTGGACAAGCCAGAATGACAGAATTTTTTTAATTTACTACAAGGGGGTTTTATGGCTAATTTTGATGTTAACAAGATCCGTAATGTTGCTGTAATTGCACATGGAGGCGCGGGAAAGACATCTCTGGTCGAGGCAATGCTTTTTGACTCGGGCGCTATTGACAGGCTCGGCAGCATTGAAGAGGGTAACACGACAACAGATTCCGAGCCTGAGGAAATATCAAGAAAGATAACCATTATATCAGCCCTCGGTTTCTGCAACTGGAATGGCCACAGGATAAATCTTATAGACACGCCAGGATTTATAAATTTCGTAGAGGATATAAGAGGCACCCTGAAGGCTGTTGACGGAGCAGTCGTGATAGTCAGCGCTATATCAGGAGTCAAGGCAGAGACAGAGAAGGTCTGGAAATATGCCTGCGAGTATGAAATCCCCAGAATAGTCTTCATAAACAAACTGGACAAAGAATCGGCTAATTTCGTCGGCGCTCTTGAGGAACTTGCACAGTCATTTGGCTCAGAGGGTGTTCCTCTTCAGATACCGATAGGCTCAGGAGAAAAATTCGAGGGTATCATCAACCTTATTAATATGAAGGCGTATAAATTTTCAGGGGGCAAGGCATCTGAATCCGACATACCTGCTGATATGCTCTTTGAGGCGCAGGAATACAGGAAAAAACTCATAGAAAAAATAGCTGAATCAGATGATTCTCTCCTTGAAAAATATCTCGAAGGCGGAGAATTGACTCAGGAGGAGATTATAAAAGGAATAAAAGAGGGTTCGCTATCCAGAAGGTTTATCCCTGTTGCATGCGGCTCGGCAGTAAAGAATATCGGAATACCTCAGCTTCTTGATACAATCTTGCTCTGCCTGCCATCTCCCATTGACCTTGTAAGGATATTCCCTGTTAAAGGCAAAAACCCTAAAGATGGAACAGATGTGCAGAGGAAACCGGATGAAAAAGAGCCGTTTTCCGCCTATATCTTCAAGACAATTGCAGACCCTTATGCCGGAAAGCTTTCCCTGTTCAGGGTATATTCAGGCACGCTGAAAGCCGATTCAACTGTGCTGAACTCAACAATAGGAGCAAAAGAAAGGATAGGACAGGTTTTCTATCTTCTCGGCAAAAAGCAGATTCCGGCAAATACCATAGGCGCAGGAGAGATAGGCGTTGTCGCAAAGCTTAAAGAGACAAATACAGGGGACACTCTCTCTGAGGAGGCGCATCCGATAGTATTCGAAAAGGTTAAATTTGCAGAACCGATAATCTCTTATGCCATAGCCCCGAAAAGCAAGGGCGATGAAGACAAGGTAAGCACAGGGCTCAGCAGAATCCTCGAAGAAGACCCTACTCTTAAATTCCACAGGGACGAGGAGACAAAGGAGATGATACTCTCCGGCATGGGGCAGGTACACCTTGAAGTCACACTCGAGAGGCTGAAGAGAAAGTTCGGTGTTGAGGTTGTAATGAAGACGCCGAAGATTCCATACAAAGAGACTATCAAGGCCACTGCAAAGGCCCAGGGCAGATATAAAAAACAGTCAGGCGGAAGAGGCCAGTACGGAGACTGCCACATAACAATAGAGCCTATGCAAAGAGGCAAAGGCTTTGAGTTTGTGGATAAGGTAGTTGGCGGAGCCATACCCAGACAATATATACCCGCAGTAGAAAAAGGAATTGTTGATACAATGCGTGAAGGCATAATTGCAGGTTATCCAATGGTTGATGTAAGAGTGTCGCTTTACGATGGTTCATATCACACGGTGGATTCATCGGAAATGGCCTTTAAGATCGCAGGCTCGATGGCCATTAAAAAGGCTGTAGAGGATGCAAAACCAATACTCCTTGAACCCATAATGAAGGTGGAAGTGACTACGCCTGATGAGGCGCTCGGCGCTGTTATAGGCGACCTCAACTCAAAGAGAGGAAAGGTTCAGGGAGTTGAATCACAGGCCAGGAATCAGAAGATAGCTGCTTTGGTGCCGATGTCCGAACTGCTCACCTATGCAAATCAGCTTCACAGCCTTACCTCAGGAAGAGGATTATATTCCATGGAATTTTCGCATTATGAGGAAGTCCCTGCGCATCAGGCACAAAAGGTAATAGCTGAAAAGACAGCCCAGAAAAAAGAAAAGGCAGAGGAGAAATGATTATAAAAAGCAGGCTGAGGTTGAGGTTAAGCAAAAGATTAATTAATGTTTTCTTGGCCTTAACCTTCTTAACCTGCCTTTTACCTGTCTTTACTGTGCAGGCCCAGCCGCCTGCAACTCCTGTAACGCCACAGGATATCCCTGTTGAACCTGTTAAGTCTGTAATGAAAATAGAAGTGAATGACGGCCTTTTAAGCGTTGAGATAACAGACGCAGAATTCGGAAATGTAATAAAAGAAATTGCAGAAAAAGCAAAATTCAAGGCAGAGATATCAAGCGATGTTGCCCTCAAAAAAATAAGCACTACCTTTAAGAATATCGAGGTAGAAAGGGGCGTGCGCAGGCTGCTCACTATCATGAAAGAAAAAGACTTTACAATATCATATAACACGGCAGGGCTCATAGATAAACTGGAGATATACGGCGGCGGAGTCATCAGCAGACCCGTAGGAAATCCCCAAAAAAATCCAGCAAGGCAACAAAGGCCTTTTCAGCAGCGTGTTACGCCGCCATCTCCTTTGCCGCCTCCAACCACGCTGCCACAATGAAGCGAAAAGACTATAAAGACACACTGAACCTCCCGCAGACAGGGTTTCCGATGAAGGCTAACCTTGCCCAGAGAGAGCCTGACATGCTCAAGTCCTGGGAAGATAACAGGATATATGAAAAGATTCAGGACAAAAACAAGAACAGCAAGCACTATATCCTCCATGACGGGCCCCCTTATGCAAACGGGCATATACATATCGGCCATGCGCTTAATAAAATACTGAAAGACATAATCATAAAATTTAAGTCAATGCAGGGGTTTTATTCCCCTTATGTGCCGGGTTGGGACTGCCACGGCCTGCCGATAGAACTGCAGGTTGATAAAAATCTCGGGGAGAAAAAAGATAAGGTTGATATACTTGAAAAAAGAAACCTCTGCAAGGAATACGCAGCTGAATTTGTTGATATACAGAGAGAAGAATTCAAAAGACTTGGGGTCTTTGGTGCTTGGGCAGAACCCTATCTCACAATGTCATATACCTATGAAGGAGCAATAGTCAGGGAATTCGCAGAGTTCGTCAGGAGAGGGTATGTTTATAAAGGCAAAAAACCTGTCCACTGGTGCCATTCGTGCGTCACTGCTCTTGCAGAAGCAGAGGTAGAGTATGCTGACAAGGAATCGCCTTCTGTATTTGTAAAATTTGGAGTTGATGATGAAAATATAAATAAACATATCCCTGCCCTGAAAGGCAAGAGAGTATTCGTTATTATCTGGACAACAACCCCGTGGACCTTGCCTGCAAACCTTGCCATTGCGTTCAATCCTGACTTGACTTATGCAGGTGTCGAGCATGGGAATGAAGTTTATATTGCTGCTGAAGGCAGGCTTGATGCATTGAAAGAAAAGATTGGTTTAAACGGAAAAATTCTTACAAAGGTATCAGGCAAAGGCCTCGAAGGCATGCTCGTGCTTCATCCCTTCATCCAGAGGACATCCAAGGCTGTTCTGGGAGAGTTTGTATCCCTTGAAGAGGGAACCGGCATTGTTCATATTGCACCGGGCCACGGCGAAGATGACTATAAAGTAGGATTGAAATACGGCCTTGATATTTATGCCCCTGTTGACGACAAAGGGAAATTCACAAAGGCTGTTCCTGAACTCGAAGGCCAGTTCGTATTCAAGGCAAATGCAGCGATAATAGAAATATTAAAAAATAAAAACGCTCTGATAAAAGAAGAAAAAGTGGTGCATTCATATCCTCACTGCTGGCGCTGCAAAAAGCCCGTCATATTCCGCGCAACAGAGCAGTGGTTCATTTCTGTTGAACATAATAGCCTTCGTAAAAAATGCCTCGAAGAGATTGATAAGGTTGAATGGGTTCCAAAATGGGGCAGAGACAGGATCTACAACATGGTCTCAAGCAGGCCTGACTGGTGCATATCAAGGCAGAGGGCCTGGGGCGTGCCGATAACGCTTATCAGGTGCAAAGATTGCGGTGAGTTTGTAAAAGACGACTCGGTGCTCGACACAATAATAAAATCTGTTGAAGAAAACGGGGCTGATATATGGTTTTCAAAAAAGGCAGAAGACTTTTTGCCTGAAGGATATAAATGCAAAAAATGCAAGGCTGCATCATTCTCAAAGGAGATGGACATTCTTGATGTGTGGTTTGATTCAGGCGTAAGCCATGCTGCTGTCATGGAGAAAAACCAAAAACTTTCATGGCCTGCTGATATGTATCTGGAGGGAAGCGACCAGCACAGGGGATGGTTCCAGAGCTCATTGCTTGCATCCGTCGGCACAAGGGGAACCTCGCCCTACAGGACAGTCCTCACGCATGGTTTTGTTGTAGACGGTTCGGGCAAGAAGATGTCAAAGTCCCTTGGGAATGTTGTTGCACCGCAGGAGATCATAAAAACAAGCGGCGCTGAAATATTAAGGCTATGGGTGTCTGCTGAGGATTACAGGGATGACATAAGGATATCAAAAGAGATAATAGACAGATTGACAGAGGCATACAGAAAAATCAGGAACACTGCAAGGTTCCTCCTGGGCAACCTGCATGACTTTGACGAAAAGGATTACAGCAAGGACCTTCTGGAGATAGACAGGTGGGCGATGTCAAGGCTCCAGCAGCTTATAAAAAAGATTTCGTCTGCTTATGAGAACTATGTCTTCCATGAGGTCTATCATCTTCTGCACAACTTTTGCATAGTTGATATGAGTTCTTTCTATCTTGATATTCTCAAGGACAGGCTGTATACATTCAAGCCGGATTCAAAAGAAAGAAGGGCTGCGCAGTGGGTACTGAATAATATACTTGTAACTATGACAAAGCTTATGTCTCCGGTCATCTCTTTCACGGCAGAAGAGATATGGAAGAATATCGCAGGCGACAGGGAAGAAAGCGTTTTTCTTTCGGCATTCCCGGCAGCGGATGATAAATTCCTTGATACTGCACTTGAAGAGAAATGGGAAAAGTTTATAACAATAAGGACCGAAGTGAATAAGGCCCTTGAAATCAAAAGACAGAACAAGTTTATAGGAAATGCCCTTGAGGCAAAGATTATGATTTACCTTCCTGAAAATGAGTTTAATCTCTTAAGCGGATATAAAGAGTTCCTTCCAACCTTATTCATCGTATCAGGCGCTGATATAAAGCCGGCATCAGGCAAAGTGGATGGAGCCTATGAAAGTGAAGATATAAAAGGGATGTCTGTTATCGTAGAAAAAGCAGAGGGCGGAAAATGCGAGCGCTGCTGGAACTGGAGCGCTTCTGTCGGAACATTAAGCGATGCCCCGGAGTTGTGCCTGAGATGTTATAATGTCACTAAATGAAAAAGTCATATATTGCACTGGCGCTTCTGACAGTAATCTTAGACCAGGCAACAAAATATCTTGTAAATAATTTCATAAGCCCGTTCAGTACCATAGAGATACTGCCCTTTCTTAATCTCGTAAATGTAAGAAACACCGGCTCTGCCTTTGGCATGTTCAGAGGCCTCGGTAATAATATATTCATAATAATATCCCTGGCAGCAATTGCATTTATATTTTACATGCTCATAAAAGGCAGGGAAGACCGCTTCAGCCTCTCCCTTATCCTCGGAGGCGCAACCGGCAATCTGCTTGACAGGGTTTTCCGCGGTTCTGTTGTAGATTTTATAGATGTCTTTGCCGGCAGGCTGCACTGGCCTGCATTTAATGTTGCAGATTCAGCGCTCACAATCGGGATTGGGATTATTTTTATAAAATTGTTTTCAAAGGATAAACGCCAAAAATAGGAGGGGATAGTCTTTGAGCGGTTTTATTTTGCCGATATTCATACAGCCACTTAATAAAAAAATAAAGAGGCAAAATACCTCGGAGCGCAGCGAGAATGAGCGAAGGGACTATCCCCTCCTATTTTGTCTTATTTTAAAGAAGGACATTAGATGCATCCAATACTGATTAAGATAGGGCCGTTAACTATACACACCTATGGCGTTATGATTGCGTCCGGTTTTTTGCTTGGGATTGCGCTCGCTGTTAAACAGGCAAAAAAACAGCTGATTGAGCCTGATAAAATCGTTGACCTCGGCTTTTATATGCTGCTTGCCTCAATTATTGGTTCAAGACTTTTCTTCGTGACCGTAAACGCGGGGCATTATCTTAACCATCCACTGGACATATTCAAGATATGGGAAGGCGGGCTCGTCTTTTACGGAGGGGTAATATTCGCAATCCCGACTGCCATCTGGTTCATAAGAAAAAAAGCTCTTGACCTCTGGAATACCGCAGATATCTTTGCACCATCATTGGCAATTGCTCATGCAATCGGAAGGCTCGGGTGCTTCACAGCAGGATGCTGCTACGGGAAATATGCAGAGGGGCATCCGCTGGCAGTAACCTTTTCAGACCCTGAATGCCTTGCGCCGACAGGCATACCTTTGCATCCTGCACAGCTCTATGAATCTGCAGGCGAGTTCATGAATTTTCTTATACTCATAACACTTAGAAAACACCAAACATTCAAAGGCCAGCTCTTCTGGACATACCTTCTCACTTACTCTGTTATAAGATTTACAGTAGAATTCTTCAGGGGAGACGAGGCAAGAGGATTTCTTGCCGGCAATATCTCAATCTCTCAGGGGATAAGCATATTGATGTTCGCTGGCGCAATTATTGGGCTTTTGGTTTTCAGGAAAAGACAGGCATAAAAAAAGCAGGATATAGCATTAGGTAGGATGCTGTTGAAAAAGTCTTTTTTCTGTCATTGCGAGCGAAGCGTGGCAATCTCGCATTTAATAAAATCAACGGGTTAGAGATTGCTTCGTCGCCCCGAAAGCTTTCGGGACTCCTCGCAATGACATGTGGCAAGTTTTTCAACAAGCTGTTAAAGCGGCAGATACGCCTTTGGATTTAAGTCCATCCCTGCAAACCTGCCGGCATTAAAATAATGAAAGCCTGCTGCTGCAATCATGGCAGCATTATCAGTGCATAAAGAAACAGAAGGTATAAATATTTCGACCTCTCTTTCTTCTCCCATCTTTTTCATCCTTCTCCTGAGTTCACTATTTGCGGAGACACCGCCTGATAGAGTCACCCGCCTTATGCCTTCTTTTCTTATCGCCCATTCTGTTTTTCTCACCAGGACATCTATAACACATGCCTGAAATGATGCGGCAATATTCTTGACAAGCTCACCCCCTCCTTTATCCTCCCCCCTCGAGGGGGAGGGATGGGTGGGGGGGCTGACTTCCGCACTATTGCTCTTTTGCACTTCCCCGCTTGCCCGCTTACCCGCTTCCTTTCTGACGTAATGAAGCACTGCTGTTTTCACTCCGCTGAAACTGAAATCAAAACTTTCAGGCAGATATGCACGGGGAAAATTTATTGCCTCCGGATTTCCATCCTCTGCCAGGTTATCTATAACAGGCCCTCCGGGATAACCAAGGCCAAGAAGCTTTGAGACCTTGTCATAAGCCTCGCCTGCAGCGTCATCCCTTGTCCTGCCGAGTTCCGTGTACCTTCCAAAGCCGTCCACACGATAAAGGCTTGTATGCCCTCCTGATGCCACCAGCGATATGAACGGGAATTTGGGACGCGGCTCTTCAAGAAAAGCTGAAAAGACATGGCCTTCAAGATGGTTAACTGCAACCAGGGGTATATTTTTAGAAAAGCATAATGCCTTTGCAAAAGAGCAGCCCACAAGCAAAGAGCCTATCAATCCGGGGCCATGGCAAACAGCGATTGCAGAGAGGTCTTCTAATTTTATATCCGCAGACTTCAACGCCTCATCCACAACAGGCCATATCATCTCAATATGCCTGCGTGATGCAAGCTCAGGAACTATGCCTCCATATTTAGTATGAATATCAGTCTGGCCCGATACGATATTGGAGATTATTTTTACTCCATCCTCCACAACAGAGGCCGCAGTGTCATCACACGAGGTATCTATTCCAAGTATAAGCATGGGATATTATAAAATTTTTCGGTTAGAATCTTCTTGCATTTTCTGTTGGTAACTGATAAAAAATATGTGTATTCATAAAAACAAAGGAGGCCTTATGGCTAAATTACCATCTCAGTATACAAGCATTGAAAAAAGGTTCAAGGGATATACTAAGGCGCTTGAAAATCTTGGAAAGGCTGCAAAAGAAGCAGGCCCGCTTAACGATAAAACTTCGCAGCTTATACAACTGGCCGCTGCTGCTGCCATAAGGTCAGAGGGTTCTGTTCATTCGCATACGAGAAGGGCGCTGGCAACAGGGGCAAAACCCGAAGAGATACGCCATGCAATAATTCTGCTTACAAGCACAATAGGATTTCCAACTGTGTCCGCTGCCTTGAGCTGGGCTGAAGATGTTATAAGGAAACCAGGGCGTTAACAGATTCCCTTTTCTGCTAATGCTCTACTTTTTCCACCAGCTCTTCTTTGCCCCCTTGAGAATGTCAACTGTCTCTGTGTGGCCCATCTGCTGAGCTACCTTTAGAGCAGTCTCGCCATTGTTCATTGTTGCATTGGCATCAGCTCCTTTTTCTATCAAAAGCTTCACTATATCTGTATGGTTATAATTTGCCGCATTTATCAAGGCAGTTCGCCCTGAATCAGCTTTCGCATTGATGTCAGCATTTTTTTCTAACAGAAGTTTTACTGCATCCATATGCCCGTCAGCTGCCCATATTAAAGCAGTAAAGCCCTTATTATTTTTTGCATTAATATCCGCTCCTTTTTCTAATAAGAGCTTCGATATCTCTGCATTATCACAAGATACAGCCTCCATCAAAGCAGTCTGGCCATCCTTGTTTTTTGCATTGACATTAGCCCCTTCTGATAACAGTTCTTTTACCCCCGTGAGATCGCAAAATCCTGCGGTTCTAATCAGGTTATCGTCTACCTCAGAATAAGCAAGACAAGGCACAAGCAAAAAAGCAACCCCCAGCCCTAATAAATTCAGCATATCCATCATCTTCCTCCTCATTTAAAATATTCTATCTCTCTTAAATCAGAAAGTTCTCCCTACCTTTTAATCCCTTTCAGCCTCTCCCTGACCATCATCTTCAGCGTTTCGTCTGATGAAATGTTGAGAAAGGCCTGATAATGGCTCTCTGCATCTTTGATGTTGCCTTCTGCTTCAAGCAAAAGGCCGTAATTGAGATGTCCTTCGGCGTATGCGGGTTTTACGGAAAGGGCTTTCAGATAAAGTGATTTTGCCTTTTCCCTGTTCCCGATCATTTCATAAGTCACAGCAAGGTTGTTCATCGCCTCGTAATAATCAGGTTTAAGCTGAAGCGCCTTTTGATAAGCTGCAGACGCCTCTTTGTATCTGGACTGATTTTTTAAGGAAAGGCCCAAATGATTATACATTGCCGCATCATCAGGCCTTGCAAGAAGCGCCTTTCTTAAGCTATCTTCTGCGCCTGAATAATTTTTCTCCTTAATCTGTCTTACTGCATCTTCATTAAGTTTATTTACATCAGGGCCTTTGGGAACCACAGGGGCTTCTTTTTTAGGTGCTGTGGCTGCTTTCTGAGGTTGAACATTCACGGCTTTATCCGCAATTTTTACAGGTGTTTTTGAGACAGGCCTTCCCTTGAACCAGTAAAGCCCTATGGAAAATAACAATACAAGCCCGGCAAAACCCGCTATGACTATCCCTAATGTCTTTTTATTGCCGGCCTGATAGGTCTGGGCCTGCACAACAGTTTCTCTTCCGGTTTTAGCTCCTTCTGCTTTTTTAAGGGCCTTAAGGATTATGCTCATAAATATTCGTCCCCTCCGGTAAAGAAAAATCAAATATGGAATCTTTAAGCCCTGTATTTATTTCCATGTCCTTAAGCGCTATCTCAATCCTGTTTGAACGCGTATCGTTTATTATAAAAGATTTTATCGGAAAATTATCAGCAGATGTCACTACCTCTATGGAAACAATATTACCCATAGGATTCCTGGGGATTAAGACCAGCCTGCCATTTTGAGGGGTTATATTAAATTCTTCTCTTATTTTTCCAAAACCGCTTAATAGGGCCACAGGCGCCTGGCCATAAGTCTGCCTGCTAAAGGTCCCCCTGAATGCCTGTTTTTCGGATTTGTTATATATTATAATCCTCTCGTTGTTAATTATTATCTCCTGCGGTTTTTCACCTTTATACACACATTTCATCTTTGAAGGTCGTTTTATGAAAAGGGCGCCTTTGTATGTATCAGTCCTCTTTAAATCTTTTATATAACTCTTCTGGACAAAAGTGCCCTTGATATCCTCAATGTTTTTATAAGCCTCCTGAATCCTTACAACCTCATCATCAGCCGCAGAGACAGTGAATAGTGAAAAGTTAAGAGTTAAAAGTGAAAAAGCAATAATGGATGCAGAATAGGCAACAAACGATTTCATTCTTAAAAAACTTTTAACTTTCAACTTGAAACTTGAAACTTTTTTCACCTTCTTCTCCTTAGAACATCTCTCGGCTTGCCGGCTCCTTTTGACGGGCCTACAAGGCCGTCTGACTCCATCAGTTCCATAATACGCGCAGCCCTGTTATAGCCTATCTTGAACCGTCTCTGTATGGATGATATGGACACCTCTCCGACAGAATCGGCAAACTCAAGCACCCTCTGATACAGCTCATCCCTGTCAGAAGAAGATTCATCATCTGCCGGTTCTTCTATCTGTATTCTTTCAAACATGGAATAGTCAGGTATCCCCTGTGCCCTGATAAAATCAGTGACAGACTTTATCTCCTCTTCTGTGATGAGCGCTCCATGAATGCGCACTATCTTTATGCCCGGAATCATAAAAAGCATATCGCCCTTTCCGAGGAGCTGTTCAGCTCCCTGAGAATCCAGAATGGTCCTTGAATCTATACGTGATGTAACCTGAAAGGAAATCCTTGCGGAGAAATTGGCCTTAATAACGCCTGTTATAACATCAACGGACGGTCTCTGGGTCGCAAGAATAAGATGTATGCCTGAGGCACGCGCCATCTGCGCAAGCCTTGCGATAGCATCTTCGACCTCGTTCGCCGAGGCGAACATAAGGTCTGCAAGCTCATCTATGAAGATTACGATATAAGGCAATTGTTCATCCTCTGAAACCAGCCTGTTATAACCCTCAATGTTCCTTGTGCCTTTTTCAGCCAATAACCTGTATCTGTGCTCCATTTCAAAGACCATCTTGCGCAATGCCTCTGCCGCCTCCTTGGGATTTGTTATAACAGGCGAGATAAGATGAGGGATTCCCTCATACGCTGAAAGTTCAAGGAGTTTGGGGTCTATCATAAGCATTTTTACCTGCCTTGGAGTCGCCTTGTAAAGAATGCTCATCACCATAGAGTTTATGGAGACGCTCTTGCCGGAGCCTGTTGCGCCGGCAACAAGCAGATGCGGCATCTTTGCAAGGTCAGAGACCACCGGAGTTCCGAATATATCCTTGCCAAGCGCCAGTGTAAGCATTGAATGGTTTTTCCTGAAACTCTCGGAAGATATAATCTCTCTCAAAGACACCGTCTCGCGCTGCCTGTTGGGAACTTCAATGCCGATTGCTGATTTTCCTGATATTGTTGACACCCTTACAGCCGGCGCCTTAAGTGCAAGGGCAATGTCGTCTGAAAGCGAAACGACCTTGGTTATCTTTATGCCTTTTGCCTGTTCAAATTCATACATTGTTACAACAGGGCCCGGATATACCTGCGTAACCTTTCCCTCAACATCAAAATCAGCAAACTTCTGTTCAAGCAATTCCGAGCTTGCCATCAGTTCATCTTTTGCCGGCCTTATGCCTGAATCATACATTTTAAGCAAGTCTAACGGGGGCAGTTCATAGTCTCCTGCCTTACGCGGTTTTACAGTTTTAGGCTGCTCCACAGGTTCAGTCTCAGCCTCAAAAAGCGAAGGCTCTGCAGTTTCAGGTTCCTGAATAACAAGCTGTCTTTCATCAATCAGGGGTTCTTCCATATCTTCACTGTCTTTCGCTTTCTCCTGCTTTCTGTTCAGCGCAAATGATACCAGCGACACAGGGCTGAGGAGTATTATTGAAGACAGGAATATGGACAGGCAAAAGATATAGGCCCCGGGTATTGACAAAAGGTCTTTTATCTTGCCGGAAATAAACAGGCCTGTAAGGCCGCCGGGATTACTCTCAAACTTAAAATCAAATGTTAACGTCATAAGGGATAACAGGATTGAAGACGACAGGACAAAAAGCAGCGCGCCAATTACATGTATCCTGTGGCCCTCCCTGGCGAGAAGCCTTTTAACCCCGTATACGATTACAAGAAGCGGTATCACAAAAGAAGATATCCCTATCATCACCAGCATGATATCAGAGATATAAGCGCCCATTATGCCGCCATAGTTTTTAACAGGAGAGGCCGTAGATGTGAAAAGAGAAGGGTCCCATCTTGCGTGTGTCACAAGACTCAGCCCGAGGTAGACGCCGCCTAAAATCGAGACAACGCCCAGGACCTCTTCTTTTATCCGTTTTATCCTTTCAGCCATATCCCGCCAATGATTATAACTGCAAGCATGAATCTATAATACACAAAAATATTCAACGGATGCCTCCTGAAAAAATAAAGCAGGAACCGTATTGCAATTAGTCCTGAAATTGCAGAAGCAATCAATCCGGCAAGAAAGAGGCTCAGAGCATAATTATCCGGGGATAAGAGCAATTTTCTCCCTTCAAGAAGCACTGCGCCAAAAACAGCCGGGGTTGAAAGCAGGAAAGAAAACCTTGCGGATTCTTCTCTTTCCAGTCCCCTGAAAAGACCTGCGGATATCGTTATGCCTGAGCGTGAAACCCCCGGTATAAGCGCTACTGCCTGTGAAATTCCTATAACTATCGCATCGGAAAGTTTCACGTCTTTAACCGTCCTGTCTTTTTTCATCCTCTCTGAAAGAAGCATTACTATCCCAAATAATATAAGGGTGATGACTATGATAAGCGGGCTTCTCAAAGAACCCTCTATCGCATGTTTAAAAAAAATCCCTGCCAGGCCCGCAGGTATTGTAGCAACGACAAGAAAAAAAAGAAGTCTTCTGTTATGAAAAAAGATTCCGAGCCAGTCTTTCCAGAAACAGCCTATTAAAGCCAGCAACGTCCCGGCATGGAGCGCAACATCGAATGTGAGGGAATCAACGGCGCCCTTCCACCCGAAAAACCACGGGAATAAAATAAGGTGGGCTGTGCTGCTTACAGGCAGGAATTCCGTGAATCCCTGAACAATTCCAAGAATTATAGCCTCTGACATTGTGTATGATTATAACAGATTCCGGCCCTAAGCCTTCTTTCTGAATATGGCATGGCACCTGACACACATATTGAGGAGGTTGTGTGTCTGCCTGTTAACAGTCCTCATCCTGTTTTTCTTTGCCGCAATCACCAGTGTCCCGATCTCACGATGAAACCTGTTGTCCAATTTAACAAAGACCTTGAATTTATTCTGGTTCCTGGGAAGCGCTATTTCCTTTTTGTCTTTTACAGCCTGTTCAACCTGCTCCATTATCTTCTGCACTTCAACAAAGGCCGGCGCAATCTTTTCCGGCTGGTTCAGTACAACTGCATCAACAGTTATTTTAAACGCTTTATCAAGTGCAGCCATCTCCTTCCGGATCAGGTTTTCATCCGGCCCTTCAGCGGCGCTTACAGTACCATGCAAAGTTATTACCAGCAAAACAGCAAATATTACTCTTAGTCTCATAATAGCCTCCCCGTTTTAATTCTCAACTTTTGATTTAAATCTTTATACCTCAAATATTATAGGCACTATCATGGGAGTTTTTTCCATTGTGTTCCTGAGATACTTCTTGAGCACACTTCTTATTTTGGCCTTAATAAGAGATGAGTCTGACATTATTTCCCTGTCCAGTCCATTCAGCGTATCTGAGACAAGGTTGTTAAGATCATTAATAAGTTCAGGCGATGCATCTTCAAAAACAAAGCCCCTTGTAATTATATCAGGGCCTGAGACAACCTTTCCTGCCAGTTTTTCAATTGCAATCAGCACAAGCACAATGCCGTCGTGACCAAGCCTTTTCCTGTCGCGAAGCACCATGGCCTCAACATCTCCAACGCCTTTCCCGTCAATGAATATTCTTCCTGAACTGACCTTGCCGTTTTTCTTTGCCACGTCTTCCGATACCTCAAGCCTCTCGCCATTTTCAAGTATAAATATATTTTCTTTCGGAATACCCACCTTTTCAGCCAGCTTTAAATGATAAACAAGATGCCTGTACTCACCGTGAATAGGCATAAAATATTTCGGCCTCACCATGTTAAGCATGAGTTTCAGTTCTTCCTTGGATGCATGGCCCGAGACGTGTATCTCTGAGACCTTTTCATATATGACGTTAGCGCCCCTCTTGAAAAGATGGTTTATAATCCTTCCTATGGAACGCTCATTGCCGGGTATCATCTTTGCTGATAATATAACGGTATCTCCGTCTTTAGCCTTTATATGTTTGTGCTCGTCTGTAGCTATCCTTGAAAGAACGCTCATCGGCTCACCCTGGCTGCCTGTTGTTATTATCACAACCTCCCTGTCTTCGAGGTCCTTCAAATCCTCAAGTTTAAGCCACGTCTCCCTTGGAATCTGAAGGTAGCCCAGGTCAAGAGCTATCTGCGCATTGGAAACAATGCTCCTGCCGCAAAGGATTACCTTTCTTCCGAATTTCACCGCGACATCAATCGCCTGCTGAATCCTGTGTATGTTTGAGGCAAAAGTCGCAATTATTATCCTCCCGTGCGCCTTTGAGAAGATGTCCTCAAATGCACGACTTACTTCCTTTTCGGAAAATGTAAAGCCGCCCTTTTCAGAATTTGTACTGTCAGAAAGCAGTAACAATGTCCCTTTTTCGCCGTATTCGGAGAACTTGTGAAAATCCATCAACTGCCCGTCAACAGGCGTGGGGTCCAGCTTGAAATCCCCTGTATGTACAATTTTCCCCAGCGGTGTATCTATGCCAAGCCCTACACCGTCAACAATGCTGTGGGTTACGCGTACAAACTCAACAGAAAACACCCCGAGATTTATTACATCCCTCGGCTTAACAGAAATCAGCGTTGCGTGCTCCAATGAATGCTCCCTGAGTTTCTCTTTCACAAGCCCAAGCGTAAGCGGGGTACCGTAGATCGGGGCATCTATCTCTTTAAGCAGAAAAGGCAGGGCGCCTGTATGGTCTTCATGGCCATGCGTAAGCACTATTCCCCTCACCTTGTCTTTGTTTTCAATGACATAAGAAAAATCCGGTATGACAAAATCAACACCAAGCATATCTTCTTCAGGGAACATCAGGCCGGCATCTATGATAATCATGTCATTTTCATATTCTATGACAGTCATGTTGAGGCCTATTTCCTCAACACCGCCGAGAGGAATAACCGAGAGAATCTTTTCCATTGCACAAGATTATATCAGATTTTTATCCTTTAATCACTCCCATAGGCCGCAGCCTTGCAACCTTTTTAGATATTCCTGCCCTATGAACAACATCAACAACCCTTGAGATATCCTTATACGCCTCTGACATCTCCTCTGCCAGTGTCTCTCTTCCGGCAGAACGGACTATTATCCCTTTGTCTTCCATCTCACGCCATATAGCCCTGCCTTTTGCCTTTTTTATTGCCTGATGCCTTGACATCACCCTTCCCGCGCCATGGCATGTTGAGCCGAATGTCTCCTGCATAGCCTTTTCAGTTCCAAGCAGGACAAAGGACGCCCTGCCCATGTCACCGGGGATTAAAACAGGCTGGCCTATGTTTTTATAGATATCAGGAAGTTCAGGATGTCCGGGCGGAAAGGCCCGTGTTGCTCCTTTCCTGTGAACTATGAGCCTTTTCCTTTTGCCGTCCACAATATGCTCTTCGACCTTTGCGATGTTATGTGCAACATCATAAATGAGGTTCATGCCAAGCTCTCCGGGTGTGGTCCTTAAAAAATTCAAAAATGCCTCTCTGGCCCAGTGCATTATGCACTGCCTGTTGGCCCATGCATAGTTTGCAGCAGCCCCCATAGCAGCCAGATAATCCTGCGCCTCAGGGCTGTTATAAGGAGCGCAGGCAAGTTCCCTGTCAGGCAGAGCAATGTTGTATTTACTTGCAGCCCTCGCCATAACCTCAAGAAAATCCGTGCACACCTGATGCCCGAAACCGCGCGAGCCTGTATGTATCATTACGGTAACCTGTCCTTCGAACAGACCTAAGGCATTGGCAGCCTTTTCATCATATATCTCATCTACGTGCTGAATCTCAAGGAAATGATTGCCGGAACCCAGAGTCCCCTGCTGCGCCCTGCCCCTTTCATAAGCTTTTTTGCTTATGAGTTCAGGCTCAGCGCCATCTATGCAGCCGCCTGACTCAATCCTGTCAAGGTCTGACGCCTCTCCATAGCCCTCATCAACAGCCCATCTGGCGCCATTAAGCAATAATCTCTCTTCATTCTCAGGCGTAAGCCTTATCTTTCCTTTTGAACCAACTCCTGAAGGGATTTCATTATAGAGAAGATTCACCAGGTCTTTTAATTTCGGGATTATATCTTCTTTGCTCAGGTTCGTCCTTAGAAGGCGCACACCGCAGTTTATATCATATCCAACGCCTCCCGGTGAAACAACTCCGTCCTTTAAATCAAAAGCCGCAACTCCTCCTATAGAAAACCCATAACCTGTATGGATATCAGGCATTGCCATAGAGGCCCCCACAATCCCGGGAAGGGTTGCAACATTCGCCACCTGGTCTATACACTGGGGTTCAAGGTCTTTTTCAAGGATTTCATCAACATAAATAATCCCCTTAACCCTCATCCCCGGCTTGTAGTCTTTAGGGACTTCTATCTTTGTGTCATCAATCCTTCTGAGCTTTTCAGGAAGCATAATTACCTCTCATTGTCATTGCGAGTGAAACGAAGCAATCTCATCTTTATATAAATCGACATAATCGAGATTGCCACGTCGGTCGTATCGACCTCCTCGCAATGACATCAAAAACTTGTTACCTATAATCCCATCCTATCAGATATCAAAGATAACATCTATCTCCCACATATCGCTGACCTTTTCTATTCTTACTTTGTGATATGTTGCTGCCTTAATTAATAACTTTCGCTCATGTTTTTCAGGGTTGAATTCCTCTCCGTGCACAGTTGCTTTCAAAAAAGCTGACGGCTCGATGCTCAAAATATTTATGTCTAAACTTTTGCCGATAAATCCATAGGCATCAAACTGAAATATCAGCTCATTGAGATAACTTACAAGCAACCCTTCCAATGAATCACTCTTTGTTTCAATCACTACTTTCTGCGTTACCTCGATTCCCTCAATATCAGTAATCAGGCTGTACATGCCCATTGCCTCATTAATAAAGGCTTCCTCGACCGTGGCTCCGAACGCCCTCATGCCTACATCGCCTGATATGTCTATAATTTCAAATGTCTTCATAAAGCACATCCGCCAGTCTTGCAAATTCCTCTATGCTGAGAGTGCCGGGCCTTCTCTGCGGATCAATTCCGGCCTGGATAATCTTTTCTTTTATATTATCCGACAATGTCTTAATGGCGTTTGCAAGGGTCTTTCTTCTCTGTGTAAAAGCTGTCTTTACTACCCTGAAGAAAAGCTTTTCATCCTGCACCTTTACTGATGGAAATTCAAGCATCTCTATATATAAGGCAGCAGAGTCCACTTTCGGCACAGGCCTGAAAGCGCCGCGCGGTATTATGAATTTAAGAGCCGGGACCGCATAATACTGAACCATTATTGAAAGCACACCATAAGCTTTTGTGTCAGGCACTGCGACAATCCTCTCAGCCACTTCCTTCTGGACCGTAAGCATCATCGTCTTAAGATTTTTCCCGCTCTCTATCAGCCTGAAGATTATCGGGGTTGTGATGTAATAAGGAATATTCGCAACTACCCTGAATTCGGGAAGGTCATTATAAGAATACTCAAGGGCATCTCCATATACAAGCTCAATATTTTCATATCCATCCAGCTCGGCTTTAAGTCTTTCATAGAGAGCCTTGTCCAGCTCTATTCCTATAACCCTCTTTGCCGCTGCTGCAAGCATCATTGTCAGCCTGCCGGGACCCGGGCCTATCTCAACAACTGTATCTTCAGATGAAAGATTAGCAGCCTCCACAATCTTTCCGAGTATTGACGGGTCATAAAGAAAATTCTGGCCAAGATATTTTTTGGATCTCAATTTTTCCAATCCTCACACAAGATTAGGCAGGATATAGTATCTGATCGGCTTTTACAAATTTTTTTTCTTCCATTGTCATTCCCGCTTGTCGGGAATCCTTCCGGCTGTTTCAGAATCGTTAAGAAAGATTCTGGACAAGCCAGAATGACGGATAAGGAACGACCGAGAATGAGCGAAGATATCATGTTCTGCCTAAATAATCCTTACTCCTGCATAATAACAGCAGGCCTCATTATCCATGTCATTTATAAACGACCTCTCTATTCCGTCATCAAACAATACCCTGACAAGACAAAAACCGCCTTCAAGAGATGAATGCTTTTCTTCGACAACCTCGCCGCATCCCCACACATTGTATCTCAGGTGTTTCACCCTGTCGCCGACCTTCAGGTAAATCCTCGGCTTCATTGTTAATTATAACAAAAGCCAATGTAGTGTCTCCATTGTAGCTTACAGTATTGTCATTCCCGCTCGTCGGGAATCTTTCTTCGAAGAAGGATGCCGGACAAGCCAGCATGACAGCGGGTACACTTGTGTAAAGATTTTTTTAAGACACTTCACCAGAACCCTTGAACCTCTTATGTCGTTCTGATATTACCTTATGTACGTCCCCTGCAAAGAATATATGAAATGGCCTTTAATAGTCAGCGCTTCTTCCTTCCATTCTTCAGGCAGCGGCCAGTAAGGGGCGGCTTCCTTAAGCGCCTTTATTGCCGCCTCATCAAGACTTCTGTATCCTGATGTCCTGACGAGATCCACGCTGCCGAGGGCGCCGTTCTTTTTTATTGTAAAATTTATATAGAGGTCTCCATAAAGTCCTCTCATTGCTGCATCAGAGGGATACTGCCATATACCCTCAACCTTTTCTCTCAGCCTCCTCATATAACCATAATATTTAAATTCTTTTGCATCAAACGTAATAGTGCTTTTCGCTGCTTTGTCTTCCTGCTTTTGTGCTGATTCTGATATCACCGCCCTGTCAAAAAGATTCTCTCTTTTAATAGGGAATGAGAAGCCGCCGGTCCCCGGCGGCATTTTGAATTGGCCGTCAGCTGAAGAGTCCCCCATGCTTCCGGGCCTCTGCCCTTTCATAACTTGCGGAATTTGGGAACCGCTGTCCTTTGGAATACTGCTTTGAGGTTTGATATCCGTGGTCTGAGGTTTTTCTGACTTCTCATTCATAACTTCCGGCTTGTGAGTCTCAATATCCTGAGGCAGCGGAGCTGCCTTGGGGAGCGGCACAAAACTTTCAGTCTCTGCTATCTCACCAGGCGTAACAAGCCTTGCAAAAAAAGGCGAGCCTTTCTGTTCCTGTCTGGGAGGCCGGATAAAAAGAAAAGACATCGCAAGCAGGTGTATTACTATGGAATAAGATATAAATCTTTTTATTGTCAATTTAAAAATCTTTTGAAAAATTTCATAAAAGATATGAGCGGTCCCTTACTTGAAGTTTTTTCAAGCCAGAGCCTCATACACACCTCCTGTATCTCTTTTCTCCTGAAAAGATATACCATCTTCTCTGTAGAATTGTCATCTTTCAGAAAATAATCGCACAGGTTTTTCATAATCATAAACCTGGAGTAAAACCTTCGCTTCCACATCTTTTTATAATCAGAAGGTTTTCCCGATATTATCGCCCTGGCTGCAAATTCGCCTGCCTTCATTGCATGATAGATTCCTTCATAAATCAGCGGCATTACGTGTCCTGCTGAATCACCTGCAAAAAATATATTATTTTTATTATATAACTCTCCGTCCCATAATGGAATCTTGTAAATCCGTGTCGCATTTTGTTCATCTAACCCGCGCCTCTTTTGAAACTTTTTCAACAAAGCCTTCAAGGCTTCAGGTTTTACGCTGCCTGTACCGACAGAAATGCCTTCAGCAGCAGGGAAGACCCATGAATAGGATTTTGGCGCATGAGACGAGCCAAACCAGAACTCGCATTGATCAGCATCTACATTTTTTATCTTCTCAGAGATGGTATATAAAGAAGAAGGAAGCTTCAAACCAACAGCAAGCCGCACCCTCGAATTCACTCCATCAGCAGCAATAAGGTAATCAGTTTTTATAAGCTCCTCTTTCCCATCAATAACTACCCTTGCAACCAGCTGTCTTTCTGGTTTTTCAAGTTGTTTGAAATCAGCCTCAAGAAGCACTGCTCCGCTTTTTTTTGCCTCCTCCCTTAAAATGGAATCAAATTCACCCCTATGGACTATTGCAAGAGAGCCGCCCTTAACCTCTATCTCAATAGAATTTTCCCGGGGAGATACAAACCTCACTTTTCTTATCTCTCTTATTATTGCCTTTTTAGGTATGCCAAGTTCATCGAAAATTGTAGATGGAACTCCACCTCCGCACGGCTTAATAAAAGAAAGGTTTTTTTCAATCAGGATTGTATCTGTTCCGTTTTTTGAGAGGAAGCGGGCTGCCGTTGAGCCTGCAGGACCTGCGCCAACAACCAATACCTTAGTTCTGATCATACTTTATTATACAGCGTTAGAATTAGTTGGGGCTCGGCGCTATTCTTTACTAATCCCTAAACCCTCAATCTCTGATAATTTTTCAGAATGCAGGCGGGAACGGACAGTGAATTCTGGCCCTCTTTATGCCGGAAGAACCATTGAGATAATATGCCGCTATTTTGAAGAAAAAATCTCCGACAGAACCTGATATAGTGCCGTCCCTGTTCTCATTCCAGTTGAGGGTCTTTTCATTATTATTTATAGCAACGATCAGATAGATATGGCCTTCTCTCATCTCGCTGATATCCTCATCACTCGGTATAGGCAATCCCTTTGTTACGCCGAACTGTGTATGCGAATGGAAATCACCTATTATCTGAAGCCTGTCAAATTTCTCTAATATAGGCTCGATCTTTTTATGATTCTTGTGCTGGAAGGTAACTCCCTTATGCTTCCTTCTTGCAGTCTGAAAACTGAAGGCATGTTCGATTATAAATCTGCCCTCAGGTTTGTAACCCAGAAGAATGCCAAGGCTCTCCCTCTTATAAACTTCAGCCGAACTCAGCAAAAGATCTATAAATGCATTTTCAGATAAGTAGACTCTCATTTTTTCATCTTATGCCCCGGGAGCCTCACGCTAAGCACCGGACATGGCGCATCCCTTACTACACGCTCTGCCGTACTGCCGAAGATAACCCTGTCAAGCCCTTTTCTGCCATGTGTGCCTATTACTATAAGGTCTATCTTGTTCTCTTTGGCAAATTTTATGATTTCATCGTATGGGATGCCCTTTATAACGGCCCGGTCAATATCCTTAAATCCTCTGAGTTCCTCAACGCCGTATTTCTCTATCTCTTTTTTGGCGTTTTTCTCTATATCCTTGTACAGTTCATCCATTGATATATGAGGCACATACCAGCCGGTGGCCTGCGCTATATCATGCATGACATGAAGGACATACAGCTTTGCGCCATAGTGTTTAGCCATATCAGCGGCATACGGCAGGGCATTGTCTGAGCCTTCTGAAAAATCTGTCGGGAAAAGAATCCTTTTAATTTCCATATTAAGCCTCCCTTAAATATTTTGCTGCATCCTCAGGGGATGTTGTTACCACATAAAAGCCTGAGCCCCACTCGAATCCGCTCACCCTCGTAAGTCTCGGCATGACCTCCATATGCCAGTGGAAATCTTCTCCAAGGGTATGCCAGTGATTACGCCGCGGTATCCTGTTGGGCGCTGTGTGAATAATATAATTATACGGGGGATTTTTCAGTATTGTGCCAAGCCTTTTCATCAATGAAGACAGTATCAGGCCAAAGTCCTCTGTTTCGTCCGGGGATATGTCCTGAAACGCGCAGGAATGTCTCTTGGGCATTATCCAGAATTCGAATGAAAACCTCTGCGCATAAGGGCAGAAGGCAATAAAATTTTTTGTCTCGAAGATTACTCTTTGTTCATACCGCAATTCCTCCCTCATTATGTCGCAGAATATACACCGCTCCTTGAATGCATAATACTGCTTTGCGCCGTCAAGTTCTTCCTTAACGCGCTTCGGGATAATCGGCGTTGCAATAATCTGAGAATGCGGATGGGAATAAATAGCCCCTGCCTCCTTGCCTGAGTTCTTATATATCAATATATACCTCATTCTTGAATCTCTTTCAAGGTCAGCGGTCCTTTCCTTGTAAAGGGTGACAACCTTAACCACCTGTTCAAAACCCATATCCTCAGGCCTTTTATTATGTTCAGGAGTCTCTATGAAGATTTCATTTGCGCCGATACTGTTCATCTTGTCATACATGCCGATACCTTTTCTGCCGAGGTCTCCTTCTATCTGGAGAATAGGATTGGAGCTGGGGATTACCCTTACCTGCCATCCCGGTTCATTAGGCTTCGAGCCGTTTCCCCTGATTGCAGCTATCTCGGAAGGAGTTTCAGACTCCCTGCCTGAACATAATTTGCAGCCGGATTCTTTTATATCATCAGGCAGATGGTATTCTTCAGGCGCTTTTGAATCAGACATGACAGCAACCCATCTGTTAAGCAAAGGGTCTTTTCTTAGTTCATGCATTAAGAATTCCTCTCATATATATACTTCAGTCCTTTTAAAACAAGAAACGGCTCAGTATAATCAACCCTCTTAAGAAATGGCGCAACTAGCTCAGTGTAACCACCTGTTATAACCACCTTGAATCTCTCTCCTTCCATTCCTTCCACCTCTGCTATAATCCTGTCCACAGCGCCTGCCGTCCCATATATAATACCAGAAAGTATGTTTCCCATTGTATCTTTTCCCAATGGCGTTAAAGGCATGGAAAGCTCAATGTCAGGCAGTTGAGCAGTCTCTTTAAAAAGCGCTTTCTCCATAAGCCCAATGCCAGGCATTATAGCACCCCCCTTATATACATTTCCGCTGCCGATAAAATTGATTGTAGTTGCCGTCCCGAAATCTGTAACTGCAACAGGAGCGCCAAAAAGATTACATGCTCCGGCAGAGGCTGCAATCCTGTCCGTGCCAAGTTTCTCAGGCTCATTTATCTGAAAATCAATGCCTGTATTTAACTTATGGGTCAGTATAAGAGGCTCTTTTCTGCACAGCGTTTTACATGCAACTTCAAGGGCATCTGTATGCCCTGGCACCACAGAAGATATTATAACCCCTTCATACGTTTTGTCTATATTTTTTTCTTTTATAAACTTATTAATGAGAGTTGAGTACTCATCTGCGGACAGCAACGGCTTTGTGTCAATCCTCTGGGCAAAAAGCTCCTCTGTAAAAAAGCCTATATTTATTGAGGAGTTGCCTATGTCAACAGCAATAAGACTCACGCCCATATTCTGCCATTTATCCTTATTTATGGCAATAGAGCCTCTTGCAAAAGTCTTTAACAGAGAGATTGCTTCGTCACTGTGTTCCTCGCAAAGACAGCAGAGACGCCATTTGTCATTGCGAGCGAAGCGCGGCAATCTTGTTTTTGCCTGACTTTTGCAAGAGCCTCAATAGCCATAGAGTTTCAGTTTTAATTGACAACAGCTTTAAACCTGATAGAATTGGAAGATGAGAGGTTTGTTATCCCTTTAAATTAAAACTTTATACAATACAGCCGATATAAAAAGACAGAATGAAAATTTTAATTGTAGACGATGACCCGGACGCCAGGAATATCCTTAAGCTCATAATAGAGATGCACGGGCATGAGGCTATTGAAGCATCTGACGGGCTTCAGGGTCTCGAAAAGACAAAGGCCAACAGGCCTGATCTTATAATTTCTGATATCCTCATGCCAAGGATGGACGGCTTTCAGTTCCTCAGGGAAGCAAACTCAGACAAAAACCTCAGCGCTATCCCATTTGTATTCTACTCTTCCACATACGCGGGTGAAGAGGAAATCGAACTTGCATTTTCCTCCGGCGCAGCAGGTTTCATAGTAAAACCCAAAAGCCCTGAAAAATTCTGGGAAGAACTCAATAACATACTGAGCAAAAGAGAAGAGGAAAAAAACAAAAAGGCAAAGCCAATAAAGGATGAGGAATATCTCAAAAAATACAGTCATGTAGTTTCTGCAAAACTCGAAGAAAAGGTCAAAGAGCTTGAAAAAACGCTTGAGGAGCGCAAAAAGGTTGAGGAGGCGCTGAAGTCGTCCGAAGAAAAATTCAGAACCCTCTTTGAATCAGCCAATGACGCCATATTTATTCTTGACCCTGAAGGAAATTTCATAGATTTAAACTCGACCGCTTACGAGCGTCTCGGTTATACAAGGGAGGAGATGCTGTCCAAACACATATCTCAGTTCGACCCTCCTGAATTTGCCGCTAAAGTTCCCGAACGGTTGGAACAAATTACGAAATATGGGAAGGCAGTGTTTGAGTCCGCGCATATAAGAAAAGACGGAACTGTCATGCCGGTTGAAATTAATTCAAGAATAATAGATTTTGAAGGCAGGAAAGCGTTTTTTAGCATAATCAGGGACATCACTGAACGGAAAAGGGCAGAAGAAAAACTCACGGAAACCACGCAGACAATTCAATCTCTTATTAATGCCTCCCCTCTAGCTATCATAGTAGTCGACCCTGAAGGGCATGTTTTAATATGGAACTCGGCAGCTGAAAACATATTCGGCTGGAACGAACGAGAGGCTGTCGGTCAATTTAACCCGATTATACCAAGAGAGCAACTGGAAGAGTTTCGCGCTTTTCGTGAAAGAGTGCTGAGAGGAGAATCATTCAACAATATCGAGACTCGCCGCCAGAAAAAGGATGGGTCTCTTATCGACGTCAGTCTTTCAACCGCACCCTTGCGGGATGCCAAAGGAACCGTCATCGGTGTCTTAGGAATAATAGCCGACATTACGGACCGCAAAAAAATGGAAGAAAAAATATTCCAGATATCTCAGGATTGGGAAGAAACATTCAACAGCATCACAGACATGGTTACGGTGCATGATAAGGACTGGAATATTATACGCGCCAATAAGGCCGCTGAAAAAATGCTTGGGCTTCCTTTCCTTGAGAAAACATCTGGTACAAAATGCTTTAAATACTATCACGGCACTGAGAAACCTCCTGAAGGATGCCCGAGCTGCGGCTGCCTCAAAAACGGCAAATCTGCACTCTTTGAAATCTTTGAACCACATTTAAATATGTTCATAGAAATAAGGGCCATCCCCAGATTCGACAGCAACAACAATCTGATAGGCTTAATCCATGTTGTCAGGGATATTACAGAGCGCAAAAAAGCAGAAGAAAAATTAAACCAGTTCCTGAAAGATATCACGAGGGCCAAGACCGAATGGGAAATAACATTTGACAATGTCACAGAGCTTATTGCGCTGGTGGACAAAGACTTCAGAATCGTTAGGTGCAATAAAGTTTTTGCTGAATTTTCCGATAAACAAATTAATGAAATACCCGGCAGCAAGTTTACCGACATCTTCCCTATGGGGGAAGAAGATGCCGGATATCTCGCGGAAAGAATACAGAAAGAGGAGTCTTCGGAATGGATGGAGGTAACAGCTGCAGACAGATGGTTCTACCTGAGCCACCAGCCCGTTATGGCCCCGGACAGTCTCTTCGTTTATTCAGTGATTATAGCTACCGATATAACAGCCCTGAAGCACTCAGAGCAAGAGCTCATGGGCTCAGAGGGGGAACTGAAAAAACGGGTGAAGGAACTTGAAAAATTTTACGAGATGGCTGTAGGCAGGGAACTAAAAATGAAAGAGATGAAGAAAGAGATAAAAGATCTGAGGGAAAATCTCTCCCTATATAAGACGGGAAATTGAGAAGATGCAGAAGTGGATAAAAAAATATCTTATCGCTCTTTTAATTGCACCCATCGGTTATATCCTTCTTTTGGGATATCTCTATTACGATTATATAGAACACAATCGGGACGTTGCGGAACTGATAAAACATCTTAAAGAGACGCATATTGCCGATATTCTCATGCACGGCATGGTATTTCTTGCGCCTGTCATAAGTACAATTATTGCCATCCTATTCCAGCAAACATTAACCGAATCTCAAAAGAGCGAGGAGCACTATCGCCTCTTATTCCAACAGTCTCCGCTGGGGGTATTCCACTATGACACCAATCTGCTCATCACTGATTGCAATGACCGCTTTGCTGACATTCTCCAGTCCTCGCGTGAGAAGTTGGTCGGGCTGGATATGAAAACCCTGAAAGATCAAAATGTGCTTCCTGCCATCAGAGCGGCAATAGCAGGAGAAGAGGGAGCATACGAAGGCTTTTATCGTGCAACCACAAGTCCGGCAGAGATCTGGATTTCCATGCGCACAGCTCCGTTGTTTGACAATAAAGGTAATATCAAAGGCGGCTCAGGGATAGTTGAAGACATTACCTATCGCAAACTGTCTGAAAAGACGCTGGAGGAACGAATTAATTTGGCAATATTCACAGCAGATATAGGCGCTTCCCTCACTCAAAAAGGCAATCTTCAAGATATATTACGGCGATGCGCTGAAACAATGGTACTGCGCCTCAACGCAGCCTTTGCGAGAATCTGGACGCTCAATGAGGAAGATAATATGCTTGAATTACAGGCCAGCGCAGGCATGTATACGCATATTGACGGAGGGCATAGCCGCGTGCCTGTTGGAAAGTTCAAGATTGGCCTTATCGCCGAAGAACGCAAGCCGCACCTGACCAATTCAGTTATTGGAGATCCACGTGTCGGTGAGCAGGAATGGGCAAAGCGCGAGGGTATGGTCGCTTTTGCAGGATATCCGTTAACTATTGAAGACAGGGTAGTGGGAGTTATGGCGATGTTCAGCCGCCAGCCTCTTTCTGAAACCGTTCTGGAGGCTTTGGCAGCAGTGGCAGATGAAATAGCTATAGGAATCGAGCACAAGAGAGCAGAGGAGGAGATCATTAAAAAGGTGGAGGAACTCGAGAAGTTTTACGAGATGTCAATCGGCAGGGAACTAAAGATGAAGGAACTCAAAGAAGAGATAACGAGGTTGAAGGAAGAGCTTTCAGAATATAAAAAGGAGATGAGATAGCCGGAAGATCCAGCCAGATATGACCACTAAACCAACTTCTTCTATCATCTCTCTTAAATTTTTCCCGCAGCTTTGCGGTCTTATTACTGCGGCATTGGGAATGGCTGCCATTGCGGGTTGGCTGACGGGATGGAGAATCCTTGCCGGTATACGGGCAGATTACGTACCCATGGCACCCAATACAGCGCTCTCCTTTATCGTACTCGGCATATCGCTTTATGCACTCATAACAGAGAGAAAACCGGCTCTTAAATTATCGAGAATCAGCGCTGCCCTGATTTTAGTCCTATCCCTTATCCGATTCATAGAGCTTAGCGTCAATATTAACCTAAATGTTGATCAATGGATTTTTCGGGTTCCGGAAGATAAACTCGGACTTATTCCTGTGGGCAAAATGGCATTGCCTACTGCCCTCAATTTTTTGTTTGCAAGCGTTGCGATTTTGCTCACCTCATCCTTAAAGAAACGTCTGTTTTGTGATGTCCTAACAAGGGTGCTGGCCGGACTAACAACCATTATTGGTTTAGTTTTCTGTCTGGGTTACATCTATGGCGCTCCATTGCTTTATGTCGGGACAACAATACCGATGGCTCTCAATACTGCGATTGCATTTTTTACTCTGGGCCTGGGACTTGTTATCAACAACCTTAGCCATGACATAGCCGAGCGGCAGCAAGCTCAGGAAGCGATGAGAAAGACGTACGATGAGTTAGAGGTACGGGTTGCAGAGCGAACAGCAGAACTGGCAAAGGCTAATGAGGCATTGCAGGCAGACATCATTGAGCGAAAGAAGGCAGAGGATGAACTGAAAAAATCCGAAGCGTCCTATAAGGAAGTTGCTGAATCAGTGGGCGCAACGCTGAACGAAGTCAAAAAAAGAGAAGAGGCCCTTCAGAAAGGCAGGGATGCATTCCTGAACATGCTTGAAGACGTTACCGAGTCATACAAGGATCTCGTCCTTGCTTATGACACCACCATTGAAGGCTGGTCAAAGGCCCTTGACTACAGGGACAAGGAAACAGAAGGCCACTCGCAGCGAGTCACTGAGATAACAATAGAGATAGCCCGCGCAGCAGGAATGAGCGAGGAAGAATTGGTACATGTACGCCGCGGCGCATTGCTTCATGACATCGGCAAGCTCGGCGTGCCTGACAGCGTTCTGCTTAAGCCCGACAAGCTTACTGAAGAGGAATGGGTGCTTATGAAAAACCATCCTGTAATAGCGTATAAACTGCTCTCGCCTATCGCATTTCTGCGTCCTGCACTTGACATACCTTACTACCACCACGAAAAATGGGACGGCACCGGATATCCTCAAGGCCTTAAAGCAGAGCAGATTCCACTTGCAGCACGAATATTTGCGATTGTGGATGTCTGGGACGCCCTCCGTTCAGACCGTCCTTACAGGCCTGCCTGGTCCAGTGAAAAGGCAAAAGACTACATCATCTCCCTGAAAGGCATACAATTCGATCCCGGGCTTGTCGAGCTATTCTTTAAAGTTATCGACAGGCAATAGAGACAATCTGCCTTAACCTTGACAACTTGCCAAATCCTGATAGTATTTATCTCAGAGGGTATGATATGGTAAAAACCGGAATCAGAGCGGAAAACAAGAGAGGTACCGGATAAATGACTGAGATGAAACCGAATATACTCGTGGTAGATGATGACCCCTACGTCCGCGAATCAGTCTCATTATTGCTTGGCGGACGTAATTACTCTGTCATTACCTGCGAAAGCGCAAAAGAGGCAATGGAGGTAATGCTGAGCAAAAACAACATTGACATCGTATTGACAGATGTCAGAATGCCTGTAGTTTCAGGGGTTGAACTCCTTGAAAAAATTCATGCCCTCACCCCGGAACTTCCCGTAATTCTGATGACGGCATATGCTGAATTAGACGTGGCAGTTGACGCCATTAAAAAAGGGGCCTTTGATTTCCTTATCAAGCCCTACCATCCAAGTTATCTTATTCATGCCGTAGAAAGGGCTGTCAAATACTCCAATCTCCTGCAGATAGAAAAAAATTATAAGACAAACCTTGAAGATACCGTGAGGAAGAAAACACAGGAATTAGCAGACGCCCTGATAATGGTCAAAAATATGAGCAAGGAAGTTATACTGCGCCTTACAGCTGCTGCCGAATACAGGGACACAGATACAGGCATCCATATCGTAAGAATCGGCCTTTATTCAAATAAGCTCGCTGAGGCGCTTAGCCTGCCCATGGATTTTGTTGAGGCGATAACATTTACAAGCCCTATGCATGATATAGGCAAAATAGGGATACCTGACAACATCCTCCTGAAACCGGGCAAACTTACAGATGAAGAGTTTGAGATTATGAAGCACCATACCACAATAGGAGAAGCAATCCTTGCGGGTTCTACTCACCAGAACATACAGATGGCAGCCTCTATTGCCCTCAATCACCACGAGAGATGGGACGGCACAGGATATCCCAGAGGATTAAAAGGTGAAAATATACCGATTGAGGGCAGAATCGTCATGCTTGTTGACCAGTATGACGCCCTCGTGAGCAAAAGGCCATACAAAAGGGCCTTTAGCCATCAGGAAGCCTATAAAGTGATAACAGAAGGAGATGGAAGGACAATACCGGAACATTTTGACCCACAGGTATTAAATGCATTCGTTGAAGTTGCGCCTGTATTTGAAGAAATATTCAACGCACATAAGGATTAAATAACACCCCCTTTGCCCCCTCTTAGTTTACTAAGGAGTTCATAAGCAAGGTGTCATTCCCGCTTGTCGGGAATCCTTCTGGAAAAAGACTCCGGACAAGCCGGAGTGACAAATTAGGTTGCCATACTTATGTACTTATAAGAGTGGGATGGGGGTGTTACCTCAGCATCGTCAGATCTCCGGAGCTTATCTTCTTCAGCATGCCTGATGGGAGCCTCAATATAAGCATTCCTCCCCTGTCTATGTCTTCTGCAACCCCGGTGAATACATTATCCCCGGCAGTCACCTTGACCTTCCTGCCGAGTGTTGATGAAAGCCGCTTCCACTCATCAAACAAAGGTTTTCTTCCCTCAGTTAAGAGAACCTTATACCAATGCTCCAGCTCCTTCAATATCTCTGCAATAATAAAGGTCCTTGATTGAATTTTGCCGAGTTCTTCTCTTATTGACGTTGCAATACCCCGGATATCAGGAGGAAAATCATTTTTTGTTTTACTATTCACATTTATTCCAATGCCGATAACGGCAAATACAATCCCGTCAGGGTCTGATTTCATCTCTGTAAGTATGCCGCCCAATTTTTTGCTGGAAATCATCAGGTCATTAGGCCATTTTATCTCCGCCTTCAGCCCGGTTGATTTCATTACGCCTTTTGCGCATGATACCGCAGTCATTATTGTAAGAAGCGTTGCATCCTTTGGCTCAATCTCCGGTCTTAAGATAACACTCATGTAAATATTTTTCTTTGGAGGCGATACCCATGTTCTTCCGAGTCTTCCCTTTCCCTTTGTCTGTCTGTCTGCTATTACGACCGTTCCGTGAGGAGCGCCTTTTTCTGCAAGCTCCAAAGCCGCTGTATTAGTAGAACCTATGCTCTCAAAAAAAATAATCTCCCTGCCAATATCACCCTGAACAAGCATTTCAAGTTCTTCCAGTGAGAATTCAGGAGATTTTACAAGCTTGTATCCTTTCGCAGTAGACGCCTGAATCTTATATCCTTTGTTCCTTAATTCTTCTATCCTTTTCCATATCCCTGCCCTTGTGATTCCGAGTTCCCTGCTCATCTCCTCTCCGGAGACATAGTCATTTTTTTCCTTAAACATTCTGATTATATCTGTAAGCATTTCTCACCCACCTATAGTTTTAACAAATGGAAATTCAGAGTAGGGGATGGTATTTGAGCGGCTTATTAGAAAACTTTCCTCGAAACAAACAGCAAGCAAGACTGTCTTGAGCGGCATCAGAGATTTTTCGGCAACAGTTCTTAGCGAAATGAAGCGTCCACAGCCTCGACTGTCTGAACCCGAAGGGTGAGTTTCGAGGCTGTAGAGGAATGAGATTAGAACTGTCGAAAAATAGCGTAGCAAGCGAAAGACAGTCATGCCTGCTACAAGCAAAATACTATATCTTTTCCTACCACTATTCCTCATCTAATATCACAACCTCTACCTTCCCCTTAAGCCCTTCTGCAAACTTCTTCGCATCGTTCCTATCCCCGACTATAGACCCATAATGCATTGGGATTGCAATCTTCGGCTTTATATCAAGGGCTGCCTTCACAGCCTCATCAGCTGTCATGACATAAGTGCCTGAAACCGGAAGAAGCGCAACATCTATATTCTTAAATGCCTTCATTTCAGGTATATAATCAGTGTCTCCTGCAATATAAATCCTTTGCCCCTTTACAGTAAAAATATAGCCAACCCATCCCCTATCCTTTGTATGAAACTGTTTGTTTGTGTTGTAGGATGGAACTGCCTCAATCCCGATTCCTTCAACGCTAATCCTGTCACCAGGTTTTACTATTTTTATATTACCTTTTAACTTCCTTGCACAGTCTGCAACCGTGACTATCACGGTATTTGCTCCCTGAATCTTAATAACGTCCTCGGGAGAGCAGTGGTCGCGATGCTCATGGGTAATCAGGATAATATCAGCAGTGTCTTTCTTCTTAATATTGAACGGGTCGGTATAGATTGTCTTTTCTCCGGTAATCCTGAATGTATCGTGTCCAAGCCAGTGAATATCTTTTACCATATCCTTTGCCTCCTTTTCCCCTGCATTTACGCCAAGGGAAATTAATGCTAAAAAAATAAATATAAAGAAAACAAGCCCTTTCATAACCCATCCTCCTTTTTGCAAAAAACAGACTACGGCTATTTGTTAACAAATTGAGACTGCTGAAAAACCCCTAAAAGTTGTCATTGCGAGCGAAGCGTGGCAATCTCGTCTTTATATAAATCAATTACTTATAGATTGCTTCGTCGCTAAAGCTCCTCGCAATGACGGCCACACCACCACTTTTTCAGGGCTCTTAAATTATAGCATACCGCCTTTTTTTACCCAAAAATTAAAGTTTCCATTTATAAAGCCGATATTAGCTACATGTTGACAGCACAGCGGCCTAAAATACTCGTGGTTGACGACAACCCGAGAAATGCAGCCCTGATCGAGGGTTATATCAAACCCCACTACGATGTAGTAAAAGCAGGAAGCGGTGAAGAATGCCTCCTGCTTCTGGAAAAAGAAGACATAGCCCTTGTTATACTGGATATCATTCTTCCGGGAATTAACGGCTATGAAGTCTGCCAAAAGATAAAGGCAAATAAGGCCACCAAAAAAATTCCTGTTATGCTGATACCTGCCTTACCAACCGGTCAGGAAAAAACAAGAAGCCTTCAGGCAGGAGCAGAGGACTTCATAAGCAGGCCTTTCAGCATGAACGAAGTAGTTGCAAGGGTCCGGGCGCTGCTCAAGATAAAAGACCTGTATACTGATTTAGAGAAGACAAATGAGAATCTGTCTTCAATCATATCCTACACCTCAGGAATTCTCAAAGATTTTGACCCAATGACTTTCAACAGCAGGGAATTTTATAAATCACTGCTTGGCATGATCCTAAGAAAAAAACCTTACGAGAGGGAAAAACCTGTCCACGTCTTTCTGGGGAAAACAGACAGTGACAATATCAAAGGGAAAATATTCAGCAACGGGACAGAGCCCGTGGAGTGCATTATCCCTGAAAACTTTTATGCCCGGAAAGTCGGTACGACTCGCAACCGAGATGAAGCAAAAAACAATGACGCCTGTGGAGTAATATATTCAAATCATACAGACGAAGAATCAGTATTAAAATATCAGGAACATTTCCATCATGCCATAACAGAGGCTGTCGGGATGGTGGTAAATTTTGTTGCCTATACATCAAGACATGCCGTGATAATTGCATTTAACTATGGCCGCGCTGTAACCCTTTCTGATGCGCAGGTACTTAAAGGGCTTTCAATCCATATCCCATTTTTTAAATCCATATCCGGACAGATAAAAGAAACAGAAGATACCCTTTTCTACACAATAACTGCACTTTCAAAGGCTGCAGAGGTTAACGACGACAATACAGGGACCCACATCCTGAGACTCAACAAATACTCAATGGCACTAGCAAGAAAACTTGGATTACCGGAAAAATTTGTGCGCGACATAGGCATCGCCGCCCAGATGCACGATGTAGGCAAGATTCAGGTTCATCCTGACATACTGAAAAAGCCGGGTCAACTGTCATCAGCGGAATTTGAGACTATAAAACAGCATCCCCTTTATGGCGCGAGGATACTCGGTGAGCACCCCAGACTGAAGATGGCACAGACCATTGCGCTTACCCATCATGAGTGCTGGGACGGAAGTGGTTATCCTTACGGATTAAAGGGTGATATAATCCCCATCGAAGGCAGAATCCTTAATATAGCAGACCAGTATGATGCCCTGAGAAGTATACGGCCCTACAAGCCTGCCTACGGCCACGAAAAGACCTGCAGGATACTTACAGAAGGGGACGGTAAGACCTTACCCTATCACTTTGACCCGCAGGTGCTGCAGGCATTTAAAGACATTGCAAATCAGTTAGAAGGCATTTACGAGGGATTACATTAGAGACAGGTATCTTTCCGGATTTTCAACTGCGGCCTCTATAATCTCTGCTTCAGGGATTCCTATATGTTTAAGTATTTTTATCGAATCTGCAAGCGTTATCCCGCTGCCTGCCAGAATCCCGGCTTTTTTATAAACAGCAAGGCCCTTCCCACCCTTTACCCCGTTAGAAAAAAAGCCTCTTCCAGCTTTTCTAACGGGGCTTACAGAATCTGACACGAGCATTATCTTATCAAGCCTCTTTTTAGAAAAAATAAGTTCAAGTGTCTTTGAATGCAAATGAACACCGTCAGCAATTACTTCTATATAAATATCCTCATCAAGAAGCCCGAAACCTGCAAGCCCGGGTTCCCTGTGATGAAAAGGCCTCATGGCATTGAATATATGTGTAATCCCGGTTGCGCCTGCCTTTTTGCCTTCAACAGCCTGTCTGTATGTTGCATCGGAATGGCCCATATTAACCTTTATCCCGAATTCAACACATTTTTCTATAATCTTTAACGCTCCCTTAACTTCAGGCGCAACTGTTATTATCCTTATTATGTCCTCGTATCCCGATATTAATTTTTTAAGGGAAGATGCGGACGGGCTGATGAATGACTTTTTATCCATTGCCCCGCACCTAAGCGGGTTTAAAAAAGGCCCCTCGATATTTATGCCGATAATGGTTGCCGACTGAGATTTAAGGCCGTATATCTGGGATTCCATCGCCTTCCTTACGGCTTCCATGTTCTTGCGCATTTCGGCAATTGATGCAGGATAAATAGTGGGTAGAATACCTCTTGTTCCTTTCCTCCCGTGAAGTTCGGCCATTTTAAGAATATCTTCAGGGTTATCGGTCCTTGTATCGAAATTTCCTATGCCATGAGTGTGGATGTCAATATAGACTCGGATATTCAAAGTATCTTCCCCCTTCGCGTGAAAAAATCACTGAGCGCGACCCTTATAACTGCTCCCTTTGACCATTTCATGCCGGTCTGTTTCTCAAACTCCCTGGCAGCCTCCCCAAGCGCTTCCATGACTTCTTCTTCAAGATAAACAGAGGTCCTTACAAGTTTCTCTTTTTCTTCTTTCATGAAATCCTCAAGCCTAAAAATGCAATGAATCACCCCGCAGCAAGCTCCGGGGTATCTTAAAGTTGAATTTATGTTGTTTGTTGTCATTCCCGCTCGTCGGGAATCCTTCCGAAAAGAAAGATTCTGGACAAGCCAGAATGACAGAAATATAGTAACCCTGTAGCACGCTACAGGGGATAACAAGTTTAATTAACGGGTTAACCCTTATACCCCACTATCGATATCCCGGCCTCATCAGCCTCTCTTATTATCTTTTCTCTCTGAAGGAGAATACTCCTGCCTGCCTCGACAGCCAGGACACGCGCGCTGACCTCTATCATGGATATCAATGTCTTCATCCCGACAACAGGGACATCAAATCTCATATCCTGTTTTGGTTTGCTGACCTTGACAACAACAGCTCCTTTGCCTGCCAGCTTACCGCCTCTCAGGATAGCCTCGTCTGTTCCCTCTATTGCCTCGATTGCCATAACTGCCTGGTCTTTCACGATAACTGTCTGGCCTATATCAAGACGCCCTATTTCCTTTGCTATCTTCCAGCCAAAGGCTATATCTTTCCATTCGTTTTCTGAAAGGCTTTCTTCCGTAAGAAGCCCCTCAGGCGTCATTAGCCCTGAGCTGAAATCGGTTGTGTTAAGAAGCGTGATACCGTCTTTTTCGAGTTCTTTTGCTATTCCAAGAAGTATGGAATCGTCACTCTTGTCTTTCAGTGTGAAAAGGAGTTTTACTGCCCTCAGGTCGGGTATTATCTTGCTTTTATAAAGGAGGGATTTCGGGACCTTCCCTGCCATGACTGCTTCTTTTACCTTGCTCTTTTTTAAAGAGTCTATTATCGCGCCCAGTTTCCCTACATTTACCCACTTTATCTCATCAACATACGAGCCGAGGTCTTTGTCGGCAACAGGCTCAAGCGCAACTGCCACCACCCTGTATCCTCTTGCTTTTGCATCTGCGGCAACGAGCTTTGGAAGCTCACCCATGCCGGCAATTAGTCCGAGTATTTTCATCAGCGCAGAAGTGCAGATTCATCCTCCGCAGCGCTGCGGAGAACGGAAGTGCAGAAGTGCAGAAGCAGAGGAATTAACTTTTGAACTTTTGAAGCTTTGAACTTTTGAACCTTCTGTATCACCTGCAGATTCCCCTTGTGTTCTTCTCGATGAATTCCACGAGATGCTTTATCTCTTTTGAATGAGAAAATTCTTTCTGTACTTTCTTCAGGGCTTCCTTCAGCGTAAGTTTTTCCCTGAAGAGAATCTTATATGCCTTCTTAAGCTCGTTTATTGTTGAATCAGGGAAACCATTCCTTTTGAGCCCCACTGAATTGAGGCCGAAGAGTTTTGCCCTTGGCCCGGACGCCATTGTGTACGGAGGTATATCCTGCCCTATGCCGCTGAAAGCGCCAACCATTGCATACGCTCCGATCCTTGTAAATTGATGCACTCCGACAATGCCCCCTATCACTGCATAGTCTTCAACGGCCACATGTCCTGCAAGTCCTGCAGAATTTGCAATTACCACATTATTCCCTATCCTGCAGTCATGTGCGATATGCACATAAGCCATAAGGAAATTATTATCTCCAACCGCGGTCATCCCGTCTCCTCCGACCGAGGCCCTGTGAATGGATGCATACTCTCTTATGATATTATTGTTCCCTATTCTTACGCCGGTTTTTTCGCCTTTATATTTGACGTCCTGAGGCGGAAGCCCTATGCTCGCAAACGGATATATCTGGCAGCCTTCTCCGATCTCTGTGTTGCCTTCGATTATCACATTCGACATAAGCCTCGCCCCTTTTTTAAGTTTAACGCCCTCGCCCACGATGCAGAACGGGCCTATGGACACGTCTTCATCTATAACTGCATTAGGGTCTATAATTGCTGTCTTATGTATTTCAGTAGTCATTTCTGCTCCTTTGTAAGAACCATTGCCGTAAAGTCTGCTTCTGAAACAACCTTTTCATCCACCGTTGCAGTTCCCGAGAATTTCCATACATTCCCCCTCTGCTGAATCACCTTAATCTCCATCCTGAGCTGGTCCCCCGGCACTACGGGTTTTCTGAACTTTGCTTTTTCTATGCTCATAAAAAAAACTGCATTACCCTGAACCCCGGAGCCGAATGCAAGCACTCCGGCAATCTGTGCCATTGCCTCAACTATCAAGACCCCCGGCATTATCGGATTACCCGGGAAATGCCCCTGAAAGAAAGGCTCGTTAACAGTTACATTCTTTATCCCTACAGCCCTTGCGTTAGGTTCAAGTTCAGTAATCCTGTCAACCATAAGAAAAGGGTATCTGTGAGGAAGCAGATTTTGTATCCCATTAATGTCTATCATTTCTCCTGTCTCCTTTCGATGGTTTCTATCTTATCTTCAAGTTCCTTAATTTTTTTGTTAAGTTCAGGCAGCCTGGCAAATATCGCAACTGCCTTAAGCCAGTCTCTGTGAGGTATGACAGGCGAGCCTGAATAAACCCCTTTTTTAAGATGCCCCATTACCCCTGATTGCGCGCCTATCATACAGCCGTCATCTATCCTGGCATGGTCCGCAACTCCGACCTGGCCTCCTGTCATGACAAAACTTCCTATCTCTGCGCTCCCTGCAACTGCGCCCTGCGCCGTAATAATAGTGTTTTCCCCTATTTTCACATTGTGGGCAATATGAACAAGATTATCCAGCTTTGTGCCTTTGCCTATAACGGTATTGCCTGTCGTGGCCCTGTCGATTGTGACATTGGCGCCTATCTCAACATCATCTCCGATAATAACACCGCCGGCCTGGGGAATCTTATAATGAATCCCTTTTTCAAAAACATAACCAAACCCGTCAGAGCCCAGCACCGCGCCCGGATGTATGATTACCCTGCTGCCTATCTTTATGTTCTCCCTTATTGTGACATTTGGATATATTATGCATTCATCGCCAATATGTGAATTTTCACCTATAAAGACTCCCGGATATATGACTGTTTTATCGCCTATTGACGCATTGTCCGAGACAAAAACCATAGGGGATATTGTTACATCTTTGCCTGTCCGCGCCTTATCAGAGACATAAGCCCTGTCGCTTATGCCGGAGAGGATAAAAGGCTTCACATAAAAGTGCTCCAGAAGTTTTGCAAAGGCATAATGCGGATTTGCCGTCTTAACCTGCGGCTTCTTTATATCCGGTATAATATCCTTGACTATCACACATGATACCCTGCTCTCTGCGCATTCTTTAATAAACTTTGGATTGATTAAAAATGTTATATCGCCTTCTGATGCATCGGATATTCCCGCAACCCCCTTTATCTCTGTTTCAGGGTCTCCGATAACCTCTCCATCAATCAGCTTTGCAATCTCCCGTAATTTCATTCTTGTCCTTTGAAAATCCTTTTCCCCTTTAGCTCCGTCTTTTTCCAACAGGAAACAATAGAAAAAGAATACCATACAGAAGATTCCCTTGACAACAGATTTAAAATACAAACCGAGGTTAAGACGCCATCTCTTTTGTTGCATCAGGGCATGTTTTTATGATAGCGTTTATCTATGGAAGAAAAAAGACGCCATAAAAGGATCAGGGTAAAAGGTGTCTACGGCAAGATATACAAGACTCTTTCAGAGCTGAATATATTGAACCTGAGTTTAGGCGGAGCTGCAATAGAGGTCAAGAAAAGCCTTGTTGCCGGCAGGGAATATTCTATTATTATTGAAGATAAAGGCAAACAGATAGAGCTGAAGGGAACTGTTATATGGTCTGTTCCAAAAAAAGCCCGGGAAGAAACTATTACCGATACTGAGCCTGTATATTATGTCGGCATAAAATTCGATGATGTCCTTACCGATAAAGCAGCCGCACTTATTGATTTCATGGATTCACACAAAGCCACGGCAAGCAAAGAGAGGCTTATGGGCTTAAGGGTCAAGATTGCTTCTGAAAAAAATGCTGTCCTGTACGATCCCCTCGGGTACAAAGTCAAGCTCATCAGCCCTTTTGGCATGCTCATAGAGACCATGCAGCCAATGAATCCGGAAGACAGGATTCCAATGGAACTGTTCCTAAAAGACATAACGCCTTTCCGGGGCCGGCTGCAGGGAATGCCAGACGAAGGAGTACCAGCAGATATATACCTTAAGAACGGTAAGGCCATCAGGTTTCTTGGAAGAATTGTCTCCTGCACAGAGATAAATGAAAGCGAGCACGGATTATATGACATTGGAGTTGAATTCCTTGATATGCACGCAGAAGACTGGGCCAACCTCGCAGAATTCATCCGCTCCATCAGCGCAGAAAAATAGCGCCCTCATTCTATTTTCCTTTTCCGGCTCAGACAATCACCCCGGCGCATCAGGGCATAAAAAATTATGATTGACTTTTTATAAGACTGCCTATATATTTTAATTATAAGAAAACCTAAATCCAAAGAAAGGAGGTAGCAAAAATGTTCAGATTTTATGGCGGACAAGTCGTAAAAAAAGGAACTTACTGGAATCTGTCCAGCGGAGAGAGCATTGAATTAGAATATGAAAAAGTTCTCCCCGGCAACAGACAGGTAAGATACCTGAAGGTGCCAACCACAGGCATCTTCATCCTCGGCCCCATTTCAGGCCTGCTGTTTATATGCCTGCTCCCACTGATGTCTCTGCTCATCGGAATTACACTTCTCTCGCGCATAGCAGTAGCTTCTGATGCCCTGAAATCCGACGAGGCTGCAATGTGCATGGGCTGCCACTCAACCCAGGGCGTTGTCAAGACATTCAAGAACAAGGAAAAAGTTTCTGTCTACATTGAAGAAAGCCACTTCAAAAATACTGTACACGGCTTCCTGACCTGCACCAGCTGCCACAGCACAGTCTCTATGGACAACCACCCGTCAGCCCAGTATGCAAGCAAAAAAGAGTTTGCAACTCAGCTCTCAAAGGCTTGCAAGACATGCCATAGCAATGAACAGGTTCTGGCAAGGCCAATACATAAGCAAGCCATAACCCGGGCCAATGCCCCGCCGTGTTCAGACTGCCATGGTTCCCACTCCATCAGCAAAGTCTCAGGAGGTAAAGAAACAGCGAGCAACTCTCAGTACTGTCTCACCTGTCACAAAAAAGACCTGAATCTCTCAATGAAAGGGGAAACTCTTTCTCTTACAATCGATGAAACAATTCTAAGGAAATCGGTGCACGGCAACCACAACTGTTCCGATTGCCACACCCAGTTTTCCAAAAAAGAGCACCCGTTAAAGACTTTTGGGAGCAAACGCGAACTATCAATATCCGTAGCCGGGGTGTGCAAGGGGTGTCACCCTGAAAAATACAAACAGTATCAGGGAAGCATTCACTCCAATATGCTTATGCAGGGCAACCTTAACGCCCCTGTCTGCACAGATTGTCATGGCGCCCACTCTGTGGGACATAAGGCGCTGGTAGAAACAATAAGCGGGGTGCCATGCCGAAAATGTCATGAGGCTACATTTGAGGCCTACAAATCAAGCGTCCATGGCCAGGCAAAAATTAATGGCAAAAGCAACGCACCTATATGCTCTTCCTGCCATTCTGCACATGAGATGAGGCCTGCGCTTGCATCAAGGTCCCCCAAGGCAACATGCATGGGGTGCCACAAGAACGCAGCGGAGCTCCACAAAGAGTGGCTTCCAAACTCAGGTATACATCTTGAGGCTGTAGCCTGCACTGCCTGTCACGTCCCTGATGCGGAACGCAGGGTTTACCTGCGCGTAACTGACAGTGATTCAGGCGAGAATATCTCCAAGGCCAGGGTAAAACAGTTCCTGGGAGCAAACTACGAAAGTTTAACACTAGCCAAGGCAAATGGCATTGAAGACCAGCAGCTCTGGGATATGTATCAGAAGCTCGGCGATAGCGGCACAAAAATGAACCTTACAGGAACGCTCGGGCTTAATGACTGCAACCAGTCTCACATGCTAGCTCCAAAGGGCAAGGCGCTAAAGCAGTGCGACAAATGTCATGATGCCGATTCAAAGTCCTTCAAGGCAGTCAGCATGGCAATTATCACGCCAAACGGCCATGAAGAACGCTACAATGTGAACCCTGCAGTGTTGGGCTCTATGTTTTCAATACTGCCTTTAAACCAGTTCTATGCGCTTGGCGGCACGCGGATAAAGATACTGGATATTATCGGGATACTGATGGTCGTCGGCGGCATGTCAGTTCCGATAGTCCACATAACATTAAGGATTCTGACCTCGCCGATAAGAGAGGCCAGGAGACTTAACAAACTGAGAAAGGAGGGCAGGAGATGAAAAAAATATACCTCCATCCACTGCCGGTAAGGGTATGGCACTGGATAAATGCATTAAGCTTTCTGCTGTTGATAGTCACAGGGCTCCAGATAAGGTACCGCGATGTTTTTAAATTAACATCGTTCAAGACCGCTGTTGACATCCACAACATATTAGGGTTTGTTCTGCTCTTCAACTTCTTTATCTGGCTGATTTACTATCTTGTCTCGGGCAAGTTCAATATCTATATCCCGGAATTCAGCCTCAGAAGCCTTATCGAGGGAAGCATACGGCAGGCAAGGTATTATGGATACGGGATATTTGTTGGTGAGGAGAATCCGCACCACAGCACGCCGGATAACAAATTCAATCCCATGCAGCAGATGGCCTATCTGAATATCATGGCGCTCTTCATTCCCATACAGATAGCAACAGGGCTTCTGATGTGGGATGTGAAAGGCTTCTCACAATGGATCGGCCTTGCAGGAGGGATAAAAATAGTGGACAGCGTACATGTGCTGCTGTTCCTGTTCTTCACCTCTTTCCTGTTTGTTCATGTCTATCTGGCAACGCTCGGACACACGGCTTTTGCGCATATAAAGGCCATGATCAGCGGGTATGAAGAAGAACCGGAACACGGACCCAGTCACTGATTGAATAAGTTTTTAAGTTGTTTCCCCCAGAGGGGTGAGAGGCTTATCCTCTCACCCCTCTTCCCTTTAAAGACTTCTCTTGACAATTATAAAGTTCAACTTTATAATTGGCATAAATTATCACCATGTCTTCATTGATTTTTTTCTTCTCTAATCTTACTGCCTATGCTATATTCTCCAAAGGGATTTAATAAACTGGGGATTCGTATAATAATTGTTAGACGTTAAAATGAGAGCTAAAAATGCAAGATAATTTTCTCTTCCAGCACTACCTTGTAATTTTCGTTGACCACCTCGGACAGCGGGAGAATTTGAGAAAAATGACTGGGTTACCAACCAATGAAACTGAAAAACAGCAGTTCATCGAAATTACGAAAAGCATTTTACAAATAATACATATTAGGGATGCCTTTAAAAACTATTTTGAGGCAGATGACTCATATATGCCTAACTTAACCCTTGTACGGCCTGAACTTCGAGATGCCTTTCTGGCCTCTCAAAAAATGCCTGCCTTGAATTTTTACGGAATCTCGGATGCAATGGTAATAGCTGTCCCCCTTATGAGTGACGATGAAAACTGTGCTGCTGTTAATGGAATCTATCATGCTTTTATTGCTACATGCGGAATTGGGTTATTATCACTTTCAGTCCGCGTCCCCTTGCGTGCAGGCTTAGATGTTGGTGTGGCAACTCAAATTGACGGCAAGGAAATATATGGCCCAGCTCTTGAGCGTGCCTATTATCTTGAAAGTAAGTTAGCGGAATATCCTCGCTTCCTCGTTGGAAAGGAATTGATAAATTATCTGTTGTGGGTCGAAAACCGGGAATTTAAAACACCACTTGGAGAAATAGCAAAAGAAAATGCAATATACTGTAAGGGAATGATTATTCAGGATACTGATGGAAAATACATGCTGGATTTCTTAGGTGCCAAGTTTAAACACGCGATCGAGAATACGATTGAGCCAAATCTTGTTGCCTCTGCTTTTGATTTTGTGATTGAACAATATAAAAAATATTCGAAAGATGAAAATGACAAATTAGCTGCTCGATATTACAGGCTGTTGAGATATTTTCAATATAGAAAAAGCATATGGGGAATAAATTAATGAAAGGCCGTTTAAGTCACTACAGCGGATCGCGGCTTGATAGCCGCTCCCTGTGAGCTTTACGTTCGGCGGCATTCCGATACAGGTTGCCGCTTCAAAGAGTGTGAGATGAACGAAAACGGACCGCGCCAACACAACCCCGCGCCGTTGGGCAGTGTTGAACCACATGCGCCTTTGCTAACAGTCCCGCCTGATGGTCAATTACTTTACAAGATAATGAGCATCGAGAACTTGCTACGCTCAATCGTCGGTAATTATCTTCACTTTAACCGCGTTGATAGCTATGCAGACTTAGCAGGTGCAGACCCACACGATGGGCGGCAATTGCCCAAAGACCTACCTGGTAATTCAAGTGCTAGGTTTGAAAAACACCCTGATTTTTCGGCGGCAGACTATTACGATCAATCGCGCGATAGAACCTATGCCTGTTGCTTTTCGCTGGAGAACTCAGATTTCATTTGGAACAACTATGCGAATGGTAGCGCAAAAGGCAAGGTTTGCGTGGTCTTTAGTTTTGGGAGATTGCGCACGACACTCAACCAAACGCTACAGCCTGGAAATGCCGCGCTCGAATATAACGGCAACCGATGCCATCAAATCTTTGATTTGAATTATGGACTCGTGGAATATGTCGAATGGGATACACATCAAGCAAATACAGCACATCTCCCGAATCCGATCAAGTATACCTATTGGAAGGACAAGAAATTTTCTAAAGAAAAGGAACTACGTATTTCTCTGTCAGCTCTAGGTATAGGGCAATTCGCTCTAAAAGACGGTAGCACGATGCAGTTTCCGTCTAGTTTGCAAATGGCTTTCGATTTCAGGGCTGCTATCGCAGACTGCACGATTCAGCAGATACTGTATGCATCAGGCTCTGACACTGACTTTCTTCAAGCAGAGTTGCATAAGCTTTGCATTGTGGCGAGCAAGGGGTGAAATGAGATATGCCGCCAAGAAAAAACATAGGGAAGAAAAACCTAGGGAGACTTTCCCTATATTTCTACACATAATCCACAAACAATACGGCTTCCTATAGCTGTTGACTTGCAGGAGAAGTATGCTTAAACGCTTGAATTCCGGAATTCCTTTATCAAAAATGAATTAAATCATCAAACAAAAAACCGTTGACAAAAGATTACAATGTAATTACACTGTAAATATGGCAAACATATCATTTGAATGGGATAAGGACAAAAACTCTTCAAACAAAAAGAAACATGCTATATCCTTTGAAGAGGCGCAAACAGTTTTTGTTGATGAAAATGCCCTGCTTCTCCATGACCCGGATCATTCACATGAAGAAGATAGGTTTATACTTCTTGGTTTAAGTTCTAATCTTCGCATTCTGGTTGTTTGCCACTGTTATCGAAAGAACGATGAAGTAATAAGAATTATATCTGTTCGCAAGGCAACCCGTTCAGAACAGAAACAATATTGGAGGTGAAATATGAGAAAAGAATACGATTTTTCAAAAGCTAAAAAAAATCCTTACGCCAGTCGTCTTAAACGACAGGTTACAATCCGGCTTGATGAAGAAACAATTAAGTATTTCAAAAAACTTTCGGAGGAAGCAGAAATACCATATCAAACCCTGATTAATCTCTACTTGCGTGATTGTGCTGCTTCAAGTCGCAGGCTTTCTTTACAATGGAAAGCAGCTTAATAATAAATGGAATAGCAACACAATAAAGCCGACGCCGCATAGCGGCGCGGCTTATTCCTGGCACTGTTATTCATAATCCGCAGTATACCCGCAGCAAAAATACTATCCTATTTAAGCGCCCTCAAAAGTATCTCAGGGATTGCCGAGGGCTTTGCCCTTTCAATGACATCAAAATGCTATGCAGGTGAAATACTTTTCAGGGAGGGGGAGGGGCTTCCAGGGGGGTGGAAGCCCCTATTGGGGGGAAACAACTCTATAAGCTGTGCTGTGAAGCCTTTCTCATAAACGTCGGGATATCCAGCGGGTCTTCATACGGCATCAGGTCGCTGGCTGCTGCCGGGGCCACTGCGTACTCAGGCTTGAGATTTTTCGCAAGTATCCTGTCTGAGCCTTTAAATGTTATCGGCTCTTTTACAGGCATCCACTTCTTAATCTGCGGCAGTTCGACTTTTTCTTTCTTTTCCTCAAAGCCTGTTGCAATCACAGTAACCCTGGCCTCGTCTTCAATGTCAGGATCAATGACTGCTCCAAATATTATGTTTGCTTCATCATCTGCCATGTCATATATAAATGCAGCTGCCTCCTGAACAGAGCTTTGTGAAAGTTCAAGGCCGCCGGTAATATTGATAAGCATTTTCTTTGCGCCCTCAATGGAGGAATTTTCAAGCAATGGATTTGAGATAGCCTTCTTGGCTGCCTCCAGAGCGCCATTTTCTCCTCTGCCAAGGCCCACTCCCATGACAGCCCTTCCGGCATCTGCCATTATGGTCTTTATATCCGCAAAATCGAGGTTTATAAGGCCGGGGATAAAGATCAAATCCGATATGCCCTGAACAGCCTGCCTCAGCACATCGTTTGCCACGGCAAAGGACTTGAGCATCGGTGTGCCTTTTTCAACAACAAGGCCTATCCTGTCATTGGGTATAACAATCAAGGCATCAACATATTTCTGAAGTTCTTTCATGCCAATATCCGCATTGATAGCCCTTTTTCTTCCTTCATAGAAAAATGGTTTTGTTACAATAGCGACTGTCAGGGCACCAAGCTCCCTTGCAATGCCTGCGACAACCGGAGATGCTCCGGTGCCGGTGCCTCCGCCCATGCCTGCTGTTATAAAGACCATATCAGAACCCCTGAGGCATTCGGCAATAGCTTCTTTGTCTTCCAATGCCGCCTCTTTTCCGATTTCGGGATTCGAGCCTGCTCCAAGGCCTTTTGTCAACTCCAGCCCTATCTGCACCTTTGTTGGAGCAAGTGAAGTTTCAAGAACCTGGCTGTCTGTATTCACTGCTATAAATTCAACACCATGGAGATTAGAGGCTATCATGTTGTTAACGGCATTCCCTCCGGCGCCTCCAAGCCCTATAACCTTTATACTTGCTCCCTGCCCTCTTACTTCTTCCATTTCAAACATAAAGCACCCCCTTTTTTATTTTTAAAGATTAAACATATCTTCATACAGGCAGTACATAGTATTTTTTTGCCTGCAATTCATAATAAGCATTCCTGTCCCATTGTCATTCCCGCTTGTCGGGAATCCTTCCGACTCTTGTCCTCGCTTGTCGAGGATCGGTTCGGGGTCGCAAGAAAGATTCTGGACAAGCCAGAATGACAAAAAAACGTAGGGGCCGAGAATGAGCGAGGATACTATGCCGTGTCTTTAACAAGTTGTTGTATATCATCCTTATTCCTTAAACCCTCTGCTTCATAGTTACTGTTTTCCCTCTTAAATCATGCCCATTAACTCCAAACAGATTCCTTACCCATTCCTTCATCCTGTCGAATATCCCGTTAAACATGTCTCCATAAAAAACCCTCTCGCTCCCATTCATGGAGCCATGGAGAATAAGCCCTATGCCTGTTGAATACATTGGATTGTTCAAATTATTCTCTCCGCCTGAGGCATGCGGGATATGTTTCGTCTTTATCCCTTCCGGCATTCCTATCCTTACCGAAAGTCCCAGATCTGCCTCCACCAGCCTGTCAAGCCCTTCAAGCAAAGAGGCGCCTCCTGTCAGCACAGCCCCAGAAAGGCCGAGTTCTTTAGCTGAGACGCTTTCTATTTCCCTCTTTATAAGTTCAGTCAGCTCCTCACACCTTGGCTGTATAATTTCCGCAATATATTTTCTTGGAATCTTCCTCACCTGTTTGTCTGCTCCTATAACGTCCATCTCCGCTGTTCCGTCAACCATGCTTGTTATTGCACACCCATATTTTTTCTTGACCCTCTCTGCTTCCAGCACAGGGATCCTCAGGCCGATGCCAATGTCGCTTGTGAAATGATTACCGCCGAGCGCAAGGACCGCAGTATGCCTCAGGCTTCCGTCCCTGTATATGGCAATGTCTGTTGTGCCTCCTCCGATGTCAATCAGGGCAACACCAAGGTCTTTCTCGTCGTCTGTAAGCACTGCCTCTGCAGATGCAATGGGCTCAAGCACAATATCAATAACTTCAAGCCCTGCCCTTTCACAGCATTTGAGCAGGTTCTGCACAGACGATACAGCTCCTGTAACTATATGCACCTTTACCTCAAGCCTTACACCTGACATGCCCACAGGGTCTTTTATCCCGTCCTGGCCATCGAGCATAAACTCGGTAGGGATTACATGAAGGACTTCCCTGTCTAATGGAACATATACAACGCTTGCGGAATCTATGGCGCGCTCAACATCCTGAGGCCTGACCTCCTTCCCCCTGATGCCTACCGCTCCATAACTCTCAAAACCCTTTATATGTCCCCCGGCAATCCCGACATAAACAGACCTTATCTCAACTCCTGATGCTGTTTCAGCCATTGCCACTGCCTTTTTTATTGAGTCAACTGTAGACTCTATGTTTATCACAACTCCTTTTCTCAGGCCTGTTGAAGGCGCTGAGCCCATCCCGAGTATGTTAATTTTATTGTCCAGCACCTCGGCTACAAGGGCGCATATCTTTGTTGTACCGACGTCAAGCCCTGTGATAATGTTGCCCCTTCTCATCTTATGACCTCACTTATTGGTTTAACGACAACCCTGTTGGCAAACCTGAGGTCAATATAATCAACAGGGATGCCCCTCTTTCTTATCTCATCTTCGAGTTCGATAAGCCTTCCGAGTTTTTCTTCGTATTCTCCATACCCGACTTTTACCAGCGTGCCGTCAACCTGTATGGAAATATCTTCAGGCCCTGCGCCCTTTGGCATAATGACCTCCACACGCCCCTTCATATTGATAAAACCCTTCCCCTTCATCGCCTTTACGAGATTCAATGCCTCTGAGAAGGTGTCACTGTTTTTAAAGGGATCCCCTGAGATTACCGGCAGGAAAGGAACTGAATCGCCTTTTATCTCCTCCAGCAGATTGCCCCTGTCATCAACAAAGAATGTGCGGCCGTTCATTTCGAGAAGGGCATAGGGCGCAGACTCTTCTATCCTGACCAGAAGCCTATGGGGAAAATCTTTTCTAAAACTGACAGACCTGACCCATGCAGATTTCAAAAGTTTTGCCGAAAGATCCCTGCTCGATATTCCTATCAGCCCCTCATTTTCTTTAAGCCCCATTATTGCCTTTAGTTCATTGTCTGTAAGATGTTTGTTGCCTGAAAAAACAATCTCTTTCACCGTGAACATTGTATGGCTTACAACATTAAATACATACCTTCCGCCGAAATATATGCCTCCAACCAATAAAATCAGCATTCCCAGCTTCAACGGCCAGCGCCTCTTTCCTGTCTTCTGTGCTGATGCTTGTTTATTTATCTTTTTTGTTCTCATATTTTTGTCCTGCTGTCTCTGTTAATCGCATCTTTAAGCATCTCCTCTATGAGCATCGGGAAATCAAGGCCTGCCAGCCTTGCAATCTTCGGGAGAAGGCTCGTCTCGGTCATACCCGGAATGGTATTCACCTCAAGGACATAAGGGTTTCCACTCTTGCCTATAATCAGATCAACCCTCGTTGCGCCGCTGCAGCCTAGGGCTTTATGAGAAGAGAGAGCAACATCTTTTGCCTTCTTGTAGGCCCTTTCGCTTATCCCGGGAGGAAGGATATATTCAGTAAGCCCCGGAGTATACTTTGCCTCATAGTTATAAAACTCAAGAGACGGCCTGACCTCAACTCCGCCCAGGCTCTTATCATTAAGGATTCCTATCTGGACCTCCTTGCCCTTGATATATTTCTCCACGATTATCTCCCTGCCGTATTCAAAACCTTTCTCAAAGGCAGGCTTAACCTGTTTTTTGTTTTTAATAATACTCACGCCCACACTTGAACCCTCAGATGCAGGCTTTACAACCCAGGGCATGCCGAAACTGATAGCTGATAGCTGATAGCTGATAGCTTTCCGGCTGATAACTGCAAAAGGAGGAACAGGGATTTTGTGATAGAGAAATATTTTTTTGGATGCCTCTTTGTTCATTGCAAGCGCAGACGCAAGCACGCCGGAGCCTGTATATGGAATGCCCATCACATCCAGAAGCCCCTGTATTGAACCATCTTCGCCCCAGCCTCCGTGAAGAACAAGGAACGCCATATCAATACGCCCTCTTTTTAATTTCTCGCACACATCTGATGAAACATCCATTGAAACAACGTTGTATCCGAGATTTTTCAGGGCATTAAAAACAGCCTTCCCGCTTCTGAGAGAAACCTCCCTCTCAGCAGACACACCGCCCATGAGAACACCTATCTTTTTAGTTGTTAACAAAAAACCCTCGCATTCATTCTCTCCCCACAATTCTTATCTCAGTCTCAAGCTCCACACCAAAGGTTGCCAGCACCTTGGCCCTCACCGCATCCATAAGCTTTATAAAATCAGCTGCGCTTGCATTGCCTTTATTAATTAAAAAATTGGCATGAACAGCGCTAACCTCTGCATCTCCAATCCTCATCCCCTTGCACCCTGCTTCATCTATCAATTTTCCGGCCGACGTGCCCTCAGGATTCTTGAACACGCATCCTGCCGACAACTCGGATAAGGGCTGCCTCTCCCGTTTTTCCTTTAGAAAACCTTCGCCCCTCTTTGCGATGTCTTCTTTTATATCTTTTCTCAGTCTTATGTTAGCGCTCAGCATGATAGAGCCTGCCGGTATATTTGACTTCCTGTATTCAAGCCCGAGTTCTTCAGCGCCCAGTTTGGCAAGCCTGCCGTCAGCGTGCATCACTGTGACCGAAACAATCACGTTCTTCATTGAATAACCGTATGCCCCTGCATTGCCGGCAATTGCGCCGCCGGCAGAACCAGGTATTCCAACAAGCCCTTCAAGGCCGGAGAATCCATTTTCCCTTGCAAAGCTCACAAGCTTCTGTAAAGGCACTCCTGATTCCACAAAAAGCGAGACCAGATCCTTTGCGTCGTCTACGACCTCAATGCGCCTGCAATCCCTGAGAGAAACCACCACACCTTCTATGCCCCCATCCCTTACAAGAAGGTTAGTGCCTCCTCCAACCGGCATAAACGGAATATTTTTCTTTTTTAATGCAACAATACTATTTTTCAGAGAAATCACTTCCTGCGGAAATACAAAAACGTCGGCAGGGCCTCCTATTTTGAGTGACGTATGCCTCTTCATCATTTCCCCGAACATAACCTCTCCTGAAAAACTGTCAGGAGAGATTATCTCCTGCCATAAATGCTCGTCTGCTATGATTGACATTTTATTTATCCGCCTTTAATCTCAACCTTTTCAATATCTCTTCTCCGGCCTTCCAGACATCTCCGGCTCCCAGTGTAAAAACCACATCTCCCTGCCTCAATCTCAATAAAAGATTTTCCATTAGTTTTTCTCTGTCGGAAAAATAAACAGCGCCCTCATGCCCTGCCTTTTTTATCCTGTCGATCAAAATATTGGAATTAATGCCGTCTATTGGTTTTTCGCCTGCAGGATATATGTCCATCAGATAAAGCACATCAGCATCAGCAAAACATCCGGAAAACTCATCTATGAGGTCCCTTGTCCTTGTATACCTGTGGGGCTGAAATACGACAAACAATCTTCCGCCATTTCTCTGCTCTCTGCTCTCCGCTCTCTGCGTTTTATCAATCAGCCCTTCCTTTGCTGCCCTGAGCGTTGCCTTTATCTCTGTCGGATGATGTCCGTAGTCGTCAAAGACCTTCACCCCTTTTTCATCACCCTTTAATTCAAATCTCCGCTGTATTCCGCTGAACTTGTTCAAGGCCTCTTTGACCTTGCCGGTTTCCATCTTCAGTTCCATTGCAACTGCTATACACGCCAGGCTGTTAAGGACATTGTGCAGGCCGGGCACGGGAATACTGAAATTCCCGAGATTTTTGCCCTTATGCATCACATCAAAACTCACCGACATGAAACCTTTATTTATATCAACTGCATATATATCGGCGTCAGATGAAAGTCCGTATGTTATGCACCTCCTGTGCACAGATGGGACAAGTCTCCGGATCTCCTCATTCTCAATGCAGACTATTGCTGCGCCATAAAATGGAACCTTGTTCATAAATGACAGAAAGGCCTCTCTTAATGAATCCATTGTCTTGAAAAAATCCATATGCTCCCTGTCTATATTTGTAACAACTGCAATTGTCGGGGAAAGCTTCAGGAATGAGCCGTCACTCTCATCAGCCTCGGCAATGAGGAAAGCTCCCTGCCCCAGCCTTGCATTGCTCCCTGTAGCCATAAGCCTGCCGCCGATAACAACTGTGGGATCAAGGCCGCCATGGGCAAGCACTGTTGAGATTAAGGATGTGGTCGTTGTCTTGCCGTGAGCGCCTGCAATAAGCACACCGTATTTCATCCTTGCCAGTTCTGCAAGCATCTCAGCGCGCGGGATTACAGGTATTGATTTCTCTTTTGCCGCAACCACCTCCGGGTTGTCTTTGGAAACAGCAGAAGAGATAACAACAACATGGGCGTCATCAACATTTTCTGCCTTATGGCCGATGTATATCTTTATCCCGAGGCTGTGGAGCCTGTTAGTAGTATCGGAATCTTTGATATCTGACCCTGTTACCTCATAGCCAAGATTATGCAGGACCTCTGCGATCCCGCTCATCCCTATTCCTCCGATACCGACAAAATGGATTATTCTGTACTGTTCAAACATGCAAACTCACCTCTCCGTCCATTCTGAAATCACCTGTTCTTTACAAGACTCATTGCTATATCTACTACCCTCTGAGCAGCATCAGGCCTGCCGACTGTCCTGCTCTGCTTTTCCATCTCAGACCTCAACTCTTCATTCGCATACAGCTCCCTGATATTTTCCGCAAGTATATCTCCTCTCAGTTCATGGTCCAGTATCATCCGCGCAGCCTTCATCTCAAGAAGTTTGCCTGCATTAAGCTCCTGATGATGGCCCGCTGCATACGGATAAGGAATCAGTATCGCAGGTTTCCCGATAGCAGTAAGCTCAGCAAGTGTTGTCGCGCCAGCTCTCGAAATAACGATATCCGCAACAGCATACGCCTCTGCCATCTGGTATATAAAAGGCGCTACGGTTCCCTTAAACCCCCACTTTCTGTAAGACTCCCTGACATATTCATAGTCACGTTCGCCTGTCTGGTGCAAAAACTGAACATTCTCTTTAAGGTCAGGCATATGATTAAAGGCATCCACCATTGCACGGTTTATACTCTTTGCGCCTGAACTGCCGCCAAAAATGAATACTGTAAATTTGTCTTTCTCAAGTGAAAAAATATTATGGGCTGCGTCTTTACTGCCCTTGAGGATCCGCGTCCTTATTGGATTCCCTGTAAGAAATGTCTTTGTATTCGGAAAAAACGGTATGCTTTCCTGATATGTAACCCCAACAGCGCCTGCAAATTTCCCAAGCACTTTATTTGCAAGCCCCGGCACAGAATTCTGCTCTACTATCATCGTTGGCGCAGATGCAAGAAATGCCGTCAGCACAGGGCCGACAGACGCATAACCGCCGACACCTATCACAATATCAGGCCTTACAGCCCGGATAATGCTGTAAGAATCAGCTATCGAAAAAAACATCTTCACCACCGCCCTGAATTTTTTTAATATGGACACGCCTACCAGGCCTTCTGCTCTCAAAAATTTTATCGGATATCCCTCACGGGGAATAATCCTCGCCTCAATACCATGCTCGGTGCCGACAAATATCACCTCTGTCTTTTCATCCCTTCTCTTGAGTTCTTCTGCTATTGCCAGCCCGGGGAACAAATGCCCGCCCGTTCCTCCGCCCGCAATTATCACCCTCATAAAAGTACCTCTGTAGCAAAGCAGGGTTCAAGGGTTCGAGGGTTCGAGTAAAGATCCAAGTGTCCGAGCGTCAAAGAGTCAGCGTCTTTTACACTTTTACACCTTGATACTTTGCTGCTATTTTTCTTTAATTCCTTGACCCCTTGACCCCTTGACCCCTTTTGACCCTTAATTCTTTGTGCCATACACCGCCCTCAATGCCTTTTTCCTGATCACCATATCCCTGGTCCTGTCAATCACCTTTCTTTCATCTTCTCCTTTTGAAAGCTTAAGCAGAATGCCCACTGCCGCCATATTCATAAGCAAAGATGAACCCCCATAGCTTATAAAAGGCAATGGAAGCCCTTTCGTCGGAATCATGCCTGTCACGACAAAGAAATTTATTAATGCCTGAAGCGCGATCATTATTGAAAGACCGAAAGACAGGTAATATACAAAACTGTCTTTGGCCTTGTTAGTGATGGAAATCCCCTTGATGAACAGCACAAGGAATAATGCAATGACTACCGTGGCGCCTACAAGACCAAGTTCTTCACCAACTAATGAAAAAATAAAATCAGTATGCGTTTCAGGGAGGAACATCAATTTCTGTTTGCTCTCGCCAAGGCCGACTCCCTTAAGTCCTCCGCTGCCTAAAGCGATAAATGACTGTATAAGCTGGAAACCGCTTCCCTGAGGGTCATCCCATGGGTTAAGGAAAGATGTTATGCGCTTCCAGCGGTATGGTTCTTTAACAAGTTTTATTATTAAAGGTACGGCCAACACAGTCAGGGATAACAGATACCTGAGTCTCATCCCTGAGAGAAAAAGCATCGAAAGCGTCAGGATCCCCAGGCTTACAGTTGCGCCAAAATCAGGCTGTTTAAGAAATATAACCTGGAATACGGCCATGATTCCGATAGGTTTTATAAATGATACAAAACTGTCAGTCCTGTAGTCCTGCATTGACATATATTTTGCAAGAAATATAACCATCGAAAGCTTAACCAGTTCCGAAGGTTGAAACGTTGAAGGCCAGAGCCTTATCCATCTTCTTGCGCCGCCTGCGGATATCCCTATACCTGGGATAAAAACGAGAATAAGGAGCAAAAAAGAAAATATAAGCAGAGGCAGTGCAAGTTTTTTTATGGTTTCAGGCTTCAGTCTATAGGCAGCAAACATGATTCCAAAACCAAGGAACATTGTAAAAAGGTGCTTCTTAAAATAAAAAAACTGGGTAATATTTTTTTTAGCCAGCGACGGGGTTACAACCGATGTCGAACTGTATATCATGAGAGAGCCAAAGCCCACAAGTAAAACTGTTATCAGCAAAAGCCACCTGTCATACATTTTATTCATCTCAGGACAAACCCCTCACAAATTCCTTAAACTGTCTGCCCCTGTCCTCAAAATCCCTGAACATATCAAAGCTTGCGCACGCAGGCGAAAGCAGCACCACATCCCCTCTCGATGCACACCTTCTGGAAATCATTACAGCCTCTTTAAAGTCATTGGCAAATCTGGTTTCAGTCAGGTCTCCCAGGGCCTTGTTTATTTTTTCCCCTGCTTCTCCGATAAGGACAAGGGCCTTTACCCTTTCTTTTACGAGAGGCCTGAGGATAGAAAAATCGCCTGCCTTATCCCTGCCTCCTGCGATCAGGATTACAGGCGCTGAAAAACTCTCAAGGGACTTTATCACTGCCCCGACATTTGTGCCCTTTGAGTCATTGATATAATCCACTCCGTCAAGATCCCTGACAAATTCAAGCCTGTGTTCAAGACCCGGAAACTCCTTCAGGGTTTTAACAATTGCAGCAACGGGGCATTTTGCAAGGAGAGCCATGGCCGAAGCAGCCATGGCATTCTCCAGGTTGTGAACACCTTTGATTCTTATATCCGAAGCGCTTATCAGGGGCAAAGGGTTAGGGGTTAGGGATAAGTGAGGAAAATTACAATATAACATCCCTTTTTTGAAATAAATCCCCTCAACTTCCCTTTGACGGCTAAAGTAAAAACTTTTCGGCTTTTCACTTTTACCTTTTAATTTTTCACTCTCAACTTTCATCACTTCATCATCATCCGCATTAAGCACAAGAAAATCCTCTTTCTCCTGATTCAAAAATACCTGCGCCTTTGCATCCCTGTATTCATCCATGGAATGGTATCTATCGAGATGGTCAGGCGTGATATTAAGGATGGTCGCGCCATTGGGCCTGAACTCATCTATTGACTCAAGCTGAAAGCTTGAAACCTCGGCAACAATATAATCAGCGTTTAGCGTATAGCGTTCACCCTCTCCCCTCGAGGGGGAGGGATGGGTGGGGGGGCTGACTGCTGACTGCTGACTGCTGACTGCTTTCATTATCTCCTCTGTCAGCGCATTCCCTATGTTTCCGCCAAGCATAGTCTTAAACCCGCTATTTTTAATCATCTCATAAAGCAAGGTTGTAGTAGTTGATTTCCCGTTTGTGCCAGTTACGGCTAAAAACTCTGTGCGCTCTGCTCTCTGCCCTTTGCTCTCTCTTATAATCTGATATGCAAGTTCAAGCTCACCGATAATCTTTATGCCTGCATCTTTTGCCTTTTTCAAAGGCAGAATATCTAACGGAACGCCCGGGCTTATCACTATCAAATCTATATTCTTAAATATCCCGTCAGGATGGCCGCCCAGGGCAAGCCTCACAGAGGGCAAAAGCCTCTCAACAAATTCTGTTAATTCCCCTTTTGATTTCTTATCAGTGACTGTCACTTCTGCGCCACTACGAGCAAGCAGATTGGCCGCCCCCGCCCCGCTCCTTGCCAGGCCGAATATGAGTATTTTCTTGCCTTTTATTTCCATATCCTTAACTGAAAAGTCCGGAAGCGCTGAAGGCCTCCGCCCTTATGCTTTTCTGTTCTCCTTTTTTCCCGCTCTTCTTAGCTTCCGCGCCTTTACGTTTCCGGCCTTCCACCACTGTTGCCTGAGCCTTTTTTGATTTTTTCTTTGCTAAGGCCTTTGCATACTTTGATTTCTTACCCCTGGAATTTTTTTTGTATGCTGCCTTCCCGGCAGGCTTCGTGTAATCCGCTTTTGTAAAGTAAATAACCGGCTGCCCGTCGCGTGCTATAACATCAAAACCTTTTCCCTCCAGTTGTTCTGCCTCATCCCATAGCATCTTTCTGCTTGGCGCTCCCAGGATAGCAACGATTACTGTCTCGCCTTCTCTTTTCCCTGCATATACAAAGCAATGCCTTGCTAATCTTGTGTATCCTGTCTTGCCGCCAACTGCTCCTTCATCAGACCACAAAAGCTTGTTCGTATTCTCAAGGGAGATTGTCCTGCCCTCAGCTGTTGATATATCTGCTTCTCTGGTGCCGATAATCTCCCTTATCACCGGATATTTGAGGGCGTGCCTGAGTATTTTCGCAAGGTCGTATGCTGTTATCTGCTGACCTTTTCCAGGAAGCCCTGTTGCATTTATAAACTTTGTGTCAGACGCGCCAAGCGCAGCAATTTTCCTGTTCATAAGTTCCACGAACTTTTCTTCTGAGCCGGCAACATGTTCTGCAAGCGCGAAGGCAGCGCCATTGGCTGACCTCAGAAGCGCAGCATAAAGCAGTGTCTCGACAGTCACGGTCTCGCCTGGCTTAAACCTGGTCCCTTTTATTGAGGGCACTTCTGCCGCCCTCCCGCTTATTGTTACAGTCTCATTCAACCGGGCCCTGTCAAGCACAACCATTGCTGTCACAAGTTTTGTTGTGCTTGCAGGAGGCAGTTTTAGATTGGGATTTTTCGCAAAAAGGACCCTGCCGGTAGAAGCCTCCATTGCCAGCGCAGCCTTTGATTTTATTTCATTAGCATGAGCAGTGAACAGTGAACAGTGAACAGTGAACAGTGTAAAAAGCATAGAGTATAGCGTGTAGCGTATAGCGTGTAATGTAAGTATTTTCAAACTTGAAACCTGAAACTTGAAACTTGAAACTGTCTTTTTCATGCTTACCTCAATTTCAATGTTGCAAGGCTCAAAAGAGCCAGCATTATTCCCACTATCCAGAATCTGACTATAACCTTCGGCTCAGGCCATCCCTTCAGTTCAAAGTGGTGATGTATCGGAGCCATCCTGAATATCCTTTTGCCTGTAAGCTTAAATGACGAAACCTGAAGCACAACTGAAAGTGTCTCTATAACGAATATTCCTCCGACAACCGCAAGCACTATTTCATGTTTTGTTATTACAGCGAGCGTCCCGAGCGAACCGCCGAGCGAGAGTGAACCCACATCTCCCATGAACACATCGGCAGGGTATGAGTTATACCAGAGAAAACCAAGAGATGCGCCGAGCATGGCGCCGCAAAGCACGGTTAACTCTCCTGTGCCCGGAAGATACAGAACCTGCAGATATTGTGAGAACTTAAAATTACCCGAGATATAAACGAGGATACCTGTTGCCAGCACTGCAATCCCGACAAGCCCTATGGCAAGGCCGTCAATGCCGTCAGTGAGATTAACCGCATTAGATGACCCTACAATAACAACGACAGAAAAAGGGATATAAAACCACCCCAGGTCAAATAGCCATTTTTTGAAGAAAGGGACGCTCAGAACAGCGCTGAAAGGGTCCTTTGGATTCATATAAAGGAACATGCCTATCATTAAGGCAAGCAACATCTGCGCCCCGAACTTATAGCAGGCGCGTAAACCTTTGGAATCCTTTTTTATAATCTTGAGATAATCATCAATAAACCCTATTGCGCCAAAACCTACGATAGAGAAGACCATCACCCATATATATGCATTCGTAAGGTCGCCCCACAATAAAATAGTGATGAGTATTGAGATTATTATAAGAACGCCGCCCATAGTCGGCGTTCCTGTCTTCCCTAAATGTGTCTGCGGGCCATCATCTCTTATATTCTGGGTAACACTGAACCTCCTGAGCCTTTTTATGATACTGGGGCCGAGTATAAATGTGATAAGCATCGCGGTAATCACCGCAAGGGCGGTCCTGAATGTTATGTACCTGAAAACATTCAGAGGAGAAAACCAGTCATGTAATTTATAAAGAAGGCTATACAGCATTTCCCGTCCCTTTATTTATTTCTAAAACCTTTTCCATGCCCATTCCCCTTGAACCCTTAACAAGCACAGTGTCATCCTCCCTGCAAATACCAATAAGTATTTCCCCTGCCTCCGATGCGGTAGCTGCACGAAAGGACTGCCCTCCCTTTTTAGCAAACAGGGATTCTGCTTCTGCCATCAGGGGACCAACCGCAATAAAAATATCTATCGGAAGTTTCGACATCCATTCTCCAAGCTTTCTGTGCGCCTCTTCAGCATAGGAACCCAATTCAAGCATATCTCCAAGAACAGCAATAGCCCTGACCTTTCTCAGCCTTACAAGCTCCTTTACTGCCTCTTCCATGGATGCAGGGTTTGCATTATACACATCGCTTATCACTGTTGCCCCGAACAGCTCTTTAATCTCAAGCCTCATCGGAACGCCTTTAAACGATTCGATGCCGGCCTTTATGGACTGAAGGTCAATATTGAATATATCTCCCACGGATGCAGCGGCAAGCGCATTATAGATGTTAAATGTCCCGGGTATTTTCAGGTTTATTTCTACCTGGCGCCCTGCGCCAAAGCACAACAGGAAATCAGAGCCCCTGTCCCTGATATTAATATCCCTTGCAAATACATCAGCCTTATTTTCTATACCAAATGTAATAACCTTCCCGTGATACATGGAAAGACCCTGCATAAGAAATGCATCATCTGCGCTTACTGCAACCCCCTTCACAGTATCCAGAAGCTCAAGCTTTGTGTTTCTCACAGCCTCAATGCTCCCGAACCCTTCAAGATGCCCCGGGCCTATGTTTGTCACAACCCCATAATCAGGCACAGCAATCCCGCACAACTCTTTTATGTCTCCCTGAGCGCTTGCACCCATCTCAAGAACAATCATTTCATCCTCGTCACCAAGTTTTGTCAGGCTCAATGGAAGACCGATATGGTTATTAAGATTCCCTGTATTCTTAAGAACCCTGTATCTTGTGCCCAGAATCGATGCGATTAATTCCTTTGTCGTTGTCTTGCCGTTTGTGCCTGTTATGCCGATAACAGGTATGTTGCTTCTCATGCGCATATAGTGCGCAATATCCTGAAGCGCATTCAGGGTGTTTTTTACATAGATTATTACCTTTCCCCTCAGAGGTTCTGCAGGAGGAAAATTCACCAATGCGCCGCTTCCTTTTTCAAGGGCCTTATAAAGAAAATCGTGGCCGTCATATTTTGAGCCCCTCAGTGCAATAAATAGTTCGCCCTCCCTTATCGCCCTGGAATCTATGGACACACCTGTAAAGGCATGGGAATTACCGTTGCTGTAAACAACCTTCCCGCCTGTGGCCTTAATGATATCTTCTATTGTTAAAGTTCCCATAACCTCTGTCTCAAACATTTTTAGTTCTGTCTCTTATGGCGTCTTCAAGCGCTTCTCTGTCGCTGAATTTATGCCTTATGCCCTTTATCTCCTGATAATCCTCATGTCCCTTCCCGGCAAGAAGCAATATATCCCCTACCTCAGCGAGTTTTACGGCTTTTCTTATGGCCTCTCTCCTGTCCGGTTCAATGACATAGTTCCTTCGTGAGGCCCCTGCCTCTATCTCCTTTATTATCTCCACCGGATCTTCATCTCTGGGATTGTCAGAAGTAATAACAACATAATCGCTGAGACTTGTTGCTATCTTCCCCATTATGGGTCTTTTCCCCTTGTCCCTGTTTCCGCCGCAACCAAAAACAGTGATTATGCGAGGCGAAAAGTTTCGAGTTCGGAGTTCGGAGGCTCCCCCCCACCCCTGCCCTCCCCCTCGAGGGGGGAGGGTGAGGGAGGGGGTGTTGCTGACTTCTGAACTTTTCATGAGCTCCCTTGCCGTGTATATCAGCCTTTCGAGCGCATCTTCTGTATGCGCATAATCAACTATGCACAGGAAGTCCTGGCCAGCATCAACTTTTTCAAATCTGCCTTTCACGGAACTCATTTTTCTTATGCCGTCAATTATCACATCCCATGGGACATTGAGGCTGACGGCAGCGCCTGCCGCGGAAAGTATGTTGTAGACATTATGCATTCCTGCCAGAGGAGACTTGACACCATGGACTCTGTCTCTAAATTTAATATCAATAACAAGCCCTTCAAAGGAGTCTTTTATATTAACCGCAGCCATGTCTGCGCCCGTTTCAATCCCGTATGTAAGTACCTTCCCGCTGATATCCCCGATTAATTTTCTTCCCCAGACATCATCATAATTTATTACAGAAGTCCCCTCTCTCAAGAGAATCTCTTTGAATAATCTTTCTTTTGCCCTGAAATAATCCTCCATTGTCGCATGAAAATCCAGATGGTCTCTCGTCAGATTTGTAAAAACTGCCACATCAAAATTAGTATAATCAACACGCCGTTGTGCAAGGGCATGTGATGACACCTCTGTTACAACATGACTGCATCCCGATAAAAGCATCTCACTCAGCATCGCCTGAAATTCAGGGGCTTCAGGCGTGGTATGAGGCGCATCATAATGTCTGTCTTTCACAATGTAACTGATTGTGCCTATGAGGCCGACCTCTTTCCCCCATGCTTCCAATATTGATTTAAGCAGATAGGTCGTCGTTGTTTTGCCATTTGTGCCTGTGACGCCTATTATTGCCAGTTCATCAGAAGGCCTTTCATAAAAATTATTGGAAATGTATGCCAAAGCCTTTCTGCTGTCATGGACTTTAATAGCTGTGAGCTTATTGCTGTCAGCTTTCAGCTCACTGCCGGTTATTTTTTCGTATACTACTGCTGCCGCACCTCGTTTAACGGCATCATTGATAAAACTATGGCCGTCAACTTTTTCCCCTTTCACCGCGATAAAAACATCTCCCTGTTTAACCTTCCTTGAATCATAGGCAACCCCTGCCACCTCAACATCAGCGCTGCCTGTCATCTCTTTTATCTCCATATCTTTTATAAGCATCTTCAATTTCATCTATCCTGCCTCTCCACCCTATCTCCTCTCAACAACCAAAACATTTTTCTCATTTGTATCCTCTCTCGGCACATTAAGATAAGAGAGAGATTGTTTTGCGATTTCCTTAAAGACAGGCGCTGCAACAACACCGCCGTAAATCTGTCCCCTCGGCTCATAAATAACCACAATCATTGCTATCATGGGATTATCTGCCGGAACAAACCCCACAAATGAACTTACATATTTTTCCTTGGAATATCTTCTTGTCTTCGGGTCTATGATCTGTGCAGTGCCTGTCTTGCCTGCAACCTGATTTCCTTCAACAGAGGCGCTCTTGCCTGTTCCGCCCTCCTCTGTTACAGTCTTTAATATGTCTTTGAATATATCCGCTGTCTGCCTGGAGATGGCCGCCTTGTTCCCTGCGGGTGTAAATGAATATATGAGAGTTCCGTCCGGTGACCTTATCTCTGACACAACATGAGGTTTGATAAGAATACCTCCATTTGCTATTGCCGAGTAGGCCCTCAGTATCTGCAATGGGGTAACTGCAACCTCTTGCCCGATGGCTATCGTGCCCAGAGACATACCGGACCATTTTTCAGGGGGCCTTATCCAGCCGGATACCTCACCAGGCAGGTCTATGCCTGTCTTCTCTCCAAATCCGAAACGCTTTGCGTACTTATAAAGCCTCTCTTTGCCAAGCTGCATCCCTAACATCGCAGAACCGACATTTGATGATTTCTGTATAACCTCTTTAAAGGTAAGCACGCCATGTTTGTGCTCATCGTGTATAACGGCATTTCCAACCGATATTGCCCCTTTGCTGCAGTCAAACCTGGTATCAAGATTGACCTCTTTCTCCTCAATGACAGCTGCGCCCACAATTATCTTGAAGGTAGACCCCGGCTCATAGCAATCTGTAATTGCCCTGTTCCTTTTTTCAAAGTCCTTTGCATTCATGGAATTGTTTGAATCATAGGCCGGCCTGTTTGCAAGGGCCAATATCTCTCCTGTAAAAGGGTTCATCATTATTACAGTCGCAGCAGATGCCTGCCAGCGCAGCATTGCGTTATCCAGCCCTTTCTCTACGATATACTGCAGCCCCTCATCTATTGTCAGAACTATATTATTGCCCTTTGATTCCATGTCCTCACCCTTAGAAAGCGTCCTGCCTGTTGCATCACGCGTAACCAATATCTTACCGCCGGGTGTTTTCAGAAATTTATCATACTTGAGCTCAACGCCCTCCAATGCCTGGTTGTCTATACCTACGGCGCCGATGATATGGGATGCCAGCCTTCCCTTTGGATAAAATCTCTTTGCGTCAGACATGAAGCCGAGCCCTTTTATGCCCATCTTCTTTATTCTCTCCGCAGCCTCAAGATTAAGCTTTCTTTCCACCCACACAAATTTTCCTTTTGAAGAAAATTTCGCAAGTATTGCATCCGCTCTCCTGCCGGTTATCCTTGAAATGTCATACGCGGCAGTCTGCGGAGACGCAACTGCATCAGGATTGCAATACAACGATTCCACCTCAAGATTCACTCCGAGTTCCCTCCCCCGCCTGTCAAATATAAAACCCCGCCTCACCTGTATGTCTTCCTGTTTGAGCTGCTGTATATTGGCCCTTTCAGAAAGCCTTCCGTGATTGAGAACCATCAGGTCTACGAGACGTAAAAATACCGCAACAAAGCCGAAGATTATTGCGGTATTAAGAATTATCGCTCTCTTCCTCATCAATGCCTTTTCCCACTATTTTTAGGGTTCAGATAACCGCCTCCCATCAAGAGACGCTTTATATGGTGTAACTCCCTTTTCCTTCTTTACATAAATCACTTTTACCCTGTCGGGAAAAACCAATCCGACTTTCCCATCCCCGGTATCTTTGACCTTCTGGATAGACAGCAGGCTTGCCTTCTCTGCCATAAGCATCTTTCTCTCTTTAAGGGTTTCCATCCTCTTATTATCAAGCTGGGCAATGCTGTACTCGACGGTCCTTACACTGGATCTGAGCCATACAATCGAGAAAATTCCGAATAAAAGAAGCGCCACTGCCAAAGGGATTAAGACAAAAGAAAAAATACCTCTGTGATGATGCGCATGGGTCATTTTTTTTCTGCTCCTCTCAGTTTTGCGCTCCTTGCTGAAGGATTAAGCCTGACTTCTTCATATGCAGGAACCAGCGGTTTTTTTGTCAGTACATTAAATACTCCCAGCTTCTGATTATCCCTGATAAAGTTCTTTACTATCCTGTCCTCGAGGGAATGGTATGAAATGACACAGAGCCTTCCTCCGCTTTTTAGAATTCCCAGTGACGCGTCAAGCCCTTTTTTAAGTTCATTCATCTCATCATTCACGGCAATCCTCAAGGCCTGAAACGTCTTTGTTGCGGGATGAAGTTTTCCCCGCCCTTTATAAACACTGCAAACAATATCTGACAGCTCAGCGCATGTGCCTATCTTTTTCTTAGCCCTGTAATCCACTATGGCCCTTGCTATCTTGCGGGAGAGCCGCTCTTCTCCGTATTCCCACAAAATTATGTCTATATCCTTTTCAGGATATCTATTGACAATGTATGCTGCCGTTAAATCCTGCGACCTGTCCATCCGCATATCCAGTGGCTCTTCAGAAAGAAAACTGAATCCCCTTTCAGCAGTTTTTAAATGGAACATGGAAGTGCCAATATCAAATAAAATACCGTCAACCTCTGTGACCCCTGTCTCTGTAACCAGCCGGCCAACCTCGGAAAATCTTCCCTTCTTCAAGACAACCCTGCTGTCTGCGAGCCTGCTGCTTACCATATTCAAGGCCTCGTCATCCCTGTCAATGCCGATAAGCATGCCGCTGCCGATATGTTTGAGTATCTCTTCTGAGTGGCCGCCAAGCCCAACTGTTGCATCAACATATATCCCCCCGGACTCTGGTTTAAGCAACACTATCACCTCCCTCAGCATAACAGGGAGATGAATCACCTTCACAGCAAACAACCTCTAAAGCCCGTAACTAACGAGCCGTTCTTCAACAGCCTTTTTATCTATCCTTGCCGGGTCTATCATTGCATCCCACTCTTTCCTGTCCCACAGTTCTATCTTTTCTATCTGCCCGACAATAACAATATCCCCGTTTATTGCAGCGTCTCCTCTGTGGGCCACAGGTATAAGGACCCTGCCCTGCTTATCCAGTTCAGATTCAACAGCAGATGCAATAACCCTTCTCATAAAAAATTTCACTGCCTCATCCATCTTCGGCATAGCCCTTACCCTATCCTCAAGCTTTCCCCATTCCTCCGAGGGATATATATGAAGGCACTTGTCAAATGCGGCATTAACGATATAAAGCTTTGAACTATAATTAGAAGAAATAATTTCCCTGAAAGGAGCAGGTATGATAATTCTGCCCTTTGTGTCTACTGTGTAGTAATATTTACCTGAAAAAGAAGGCACATCCCCTCCACTTCCTACCACTTTTTACCACTAATATAGGAGTTAATGGGGGTCTTGTCAAGAAAAAAATTAATAAAATTGAAGGGTTGCCTATATTTTGTGGTTGTGGGAGAAGACAACCACTATATACAGGCATGGGGCAATAGAGGCAGGCTCAGACCTGCCTCTATTATTCATCTTAAGAAGGCTTGTTCATTCTACGCTCTTTCATCCCTCTGCGCTCTCTCATCTCTTCTCTCAGTTCTCTTCTTTCTTCCCTGAAATTCTTCCTGCACGCTCTAAAGTCTTCTCTTGTCTTAGCGGCCTCGATACATGTCTTTGCTTCCTGAAGCATCTTTATGCGCTCGTCAATGAGTGTGATCATTTTTTCTTTTCTCTGTTCTACACTCATAGGAGACTTGGTTCCCTCCGGATTTTGTGCAAACACATACACTGATATGCCCAGCACAAAAACAACTGCCAAAAGCACTGCTGTCAATCTCTTCATCTCTTCTCACCTCCTTATTGCGTTTTTTATATTCTCCCATAGAAGCAATCCTGATACCAGGATAAAAACCATTCAATTTCACAGTGTTCAGGAAATTAAATTCTTGTTTCAGGGAAGCGCTTTCTTGTTTGGGAATATCTCGGAGATTAAACAGACAAAATAGTCATACTCCATGTCTCCTCAAATCCCTCTCTGACAGCCCAAAGTAATGTCCAACCTCGTGGATAAGAGTTTTCTGGATTTGTTCGATAAGCTCTTTTTCAGAGGAGCAGATACTTTCGATGTTCCTCTGGAAAAGAATTATCCTGTCAGGCAGGGGATAGGGGATTTCAAAAAACCCGCCCTTCCTTGGATGCGGCACGCCGCTGAAAAGACCGAGCAAGTTTTCTCTTCTTGCATTCACCCGTCCTGCATCTTCATTTGACGGATAATCTTCAACAGTAATCGTAATATTAGTAAAGTACTTCCTGTATTCCCCTGGCAAAGTTTCCAGCGCCTTTTCAGCAAGCCTTTCAAAGTCCTCTCTGCTTATCCTGAAACTCATAGCCTTATTTTACAGAAAGAGCGCACGGAATTAATATGCTTGACTAAAGTAAACCCCGTTAGAAGACCTTCGTCCTTCTAACGGGGTAAAATAGGTTTGAACTTGCTTTTTCACTCCTTTTGTAATAGCATACAAAAAATCTCCTGAAGAGGCGGTGTTCATGGGGCTGAAGAAATGGGCTTCTGTATGAGAATTATATTGAGAGCCTGTGCATCTCTCTTAACTGTACTATTCCTTGCTGCCACCTGCCATGGCGCAGATGCAAAAACCTACTATAAACAGGGCAAAGCTAGCGCAGCCAGGGAACAATATGACGAGGCCATCACTGATTTAACCAAGGCTATTGAGTCAAATTCAAAGTATTATCAGGCCTACAACAAAAGGGGAAAGGCTTATGCCGCCAAGGGACAATATGACGAGGCCCTTGCTGATTTCACAAAGGCTATTGAACTAAACCCAAAATATTATTATGCCCATAACAACCGGGGAAATGCCTATTATGACAAGAAACAATATGAACAGGCATTAGCTGACTACTCCAGGGCCATTGAGTTAAATCCAAAGAGCCATCGGGCATATACCAACAGGGGCAATGTCTATTACGACAGGAAAGAATATAAAGAGGCCTACGCTGACTACACCAAGGCAATCACCCTAAGCAAAAAAAACGATTCTGCTTATTTCAACCGGGGACTTATCTATTATGCCCTGAAACAGTATGACCTGGCTATCGCTGATTTCACAAAGGTAATTCAACTGAATCCCAAAGACCCGGCTGCTTATATTAATCGAGGGAATGCTTACAAGGCAATAGAGCAGCATGAAAAAGCCGATGCCGATTACATAAAGGCAGAAGAATTAAGTAAACCCAAATAAGCTCATCTTACAGATAACAGATGTAAAGAGATTTTAAAGAGGAGGAAACATGAACCCTGTTATTGAGGCAATAAAAAAGAGAAGGTCGGTAAGGTCTTATGATCCCAAATCAATTCCAAAAGATATCATGAATACAATAATAGAGGCAGGCAATCAGGCGCCCTCTGCAATGAACAGCCAGCCCTGGCGCTTTATTGTTGTCGAGGATAAGACACTGAAAAAAAAGCTCCTCAATGCAGCGCTTCCTAATGCAAAGAATATCCTTGAGCATGTAAAAGACTCTGACCCTGAGAGATATAAAACAATAATGAAACGCTATGAGGAAATGGAAGACCCTATTTATTATTCTGCACCGGTAATACTTTTTGTTATAGGCTCGGGCAGATATGCAGACCACTCATGCCCTCTCGCCTGCGAGAATATCATGCTTTCTGCATACTCCCTGGGCATAGGAAGCTGCTGGGTTGGCTTTGGTTCAATGGTTACAGATAATGCTGATGTCATAAAGGCGCTTGAACTTAAGGATGACGAAAAGATATTCGGCCCCATATTGCTCGGCTATCCAAAGACACATACCGAGCCCCCGCAGAAAAAAGAACCTGTGGTCAAGTGGATTTGATTTAATTGAGCTAAATCATCTGATTCAGTTAAGGCTGTATTTTATCGGTATCAACAACTGCGCCTCAACAGGCGGCCTTGGAAACGGGGATGCCTTTTTAACTGTCTCAATTGCATTCCTGTCCAGGAGCGCTATCCCTGAGCCTTCTTTAATCTTTATATCTTTGGCATATCCATCAGCACAGACAATAAATGAAACCACAACCTTACCTTCCCAGCCCATCTGCCTTGCTACCCTCGGATAACTGACTTTTTTCTGGATAGCATCCCTTACATAAGAAAAGTTTTCCTTTAAATATCTGAGCGTTCCATCAATCAGGTTTACACCCTCATAGCTGCCTGTCCTTATGATAGCTGCCTTGTTTTCTGCTGTAATATTAGAAGCCTGACTAACGCTCTCATTTTTTTGTTCTGCCGGAGCCTGTACAGGCGCCTGTGTATCTGACGCCTGGCTGTCAGGAATTACCGATGATAATTTTCGTTCTGACTTTTCGATTTCCTGCTTTTGCTCTATTATCTCAGGCCTCTGGTTCCTTACTTCCGCCGGCTGCCCCGCGGCATTCATCGAATCTTCAAGACTGAAATCTATAACCATTAACTTATTTGCAGGAATGATAGAACTGATATTAAACAGAATAATGAATAACACTGCATGGATAACAATAGAAACCTGTAAGGACCTGAATTGATAGTTCATCTTTTTTGTTCCGTCTGAAGGCTTACCTTCCTGAACCCGAGTTTTTTAACAATATCAAGAACATCCACAAATACCTGGAGGCTGATATCCCTGTCGGCCCTTATAAGAATTGGGATGGCCTTATCAAGAGATATGATGGAATCCCTTAAACTCTCCAGCGACATGAGTTTGGAATTCAGGTAAATATTCCCTCTCTTGTCTATTTCTACTGTCTGGGTCTTTAATATCTCCTCGTGGCTTTTTGAGGCCCTTGGCAATTCAACGGGAATTATTCCGCTGGCGATAAACGTGGACGTCGTAAGCACTATTGTCAGAAGCACAAGCATCACATCCACCAGAGGGATGACATTTATGTAATCAAATTCTTTCTCTTCCATTTTTCATCTCCCACTGCATCATGAGAACCTTTGCCTTTCTCAGCAGAAAGTTATAGAAGGTAACTGATGGAATAGCAACCAATAGCCCTACCGCGGTGGCTTTCAATGCAAGGGCCAGTCCGACCATTATCTTGCTTGTATCCATAAAGCCTTCTTTCCCCATGGTATAAAATGTGAGCATAATGCCAAGGACAGTTCCCAGCAATCCTATATAAGGTGCATTGCTGCCAATGGTGGCTATAATGTGGAGCTTGCTTGTAAGGTTAAGTTCCAGAGACTTTTTATCAGGAAAATCATCTATCCTGATATGCTTGTAAACAAGATGCCTCTCAATGGCAATACCAACAGCAATTATACTCATGACAGTCAGTAGTCCTATTATCCCGTAATCTACAGCAGCCCTAAGCCATTCCATTATTATCCTCCTGTTTGCTTCTGCCAAACTTATTAAGCAGCACTATCAACAATACCCCGATACCCGCTCCTGCGCAGCCAAAACAGGATGTGCATGCATTCCCGGAGCACATTGAGAAAGAGGCAAGCCCTGTTAATCCGCTTGATGCGCCCAATGCAGTATAGAGCAGCCTATTCTTTAATCTTTCCATAACTTATTGCCTCCTTCGGGCATTTACTTTCGCATATCCTGCACGGCATACAGGAAAGCTGGTCTATCTCTGCCTTTTCGCTCACGCTGATTGACCATGTCGGACATATCTTTTTACATTCACCACAACCGATACACTTATCCTTATCCACTTTCATCCTCTTGCCGAATGTTAAGCCTAATCTGTTTGATAACGAGTCAAGGACGCCTATAGGGCAAAGGAGGTTGCAATATGCCCTCCCGCCTTTTGCAAGAAAGCCTGAAAGGCCTATAGTGACTAAACCGGCTATCCCCATTGATGTTGTAAGGTAAGTCCTGTATGCAGGGACAAAAGGCGCCCCTGCTAAAAATGGTATTACCCTGAAATTACAGAACTTGCAGGCTATGCTCCCTATCCCAAGAAAAGCCCCGGCAACAAAAACAATGAAATACCCATATCTGAACGCAGGGGCGTTTATAATAGAAAAATTTATTTTTAATCTTTCAGGGATACCTCTGCTTAAAAGCTCTGATGCGCCGCCGATAGGGCAGACATGACTGCACCACAACCTTCCGAAGAAAAGTGTAACTATCAATATAAGCCCTACCAGGGCCGAACCGAACCACGCTGCCCTGACGCCATCAACAAAACCGCTCGCAATGCCCTTAGGAGAAAGGATAAAGAACATCCTCGGGCAGACTGCCCCGCACATATTTACCTCTCCGGCTGCCTGCGGTATTACACTAAGGGGTGACAGAAATAATGCGATACCAAGGAGCATAAAGACATACCTTTTATTTCCCGATAATATTTTAGTGATGCCTGTCATTAGAATCTCCCCTCATAACGTGCACCCGCTGGATAAGAGAGCCGTCCGATAAATCAACTATCTCTATTTCACCACAGCCTTTCCTGTTATCAGCTATAAGGTATAGAGGAAGCCTTTTGCCAAAATCCACTCCCCTGAATCTTCCTCCTTCAACATCCATCCTTTTGTTATAAGGCATTTTTACCACAGGGGGATACCAGCTCTGGATCACAGTTCCGTCCATCTTTATTTCTATATCCTTTGCGCCTTGCAGGTTTTTGGCAGAAAGCGCAATAACCTGTCTGCCACTGTAGTCGCTGACATACAGCGGCTTTGCCGCCTCTCCCTTACTGATAACTATTGATGCGTGCTGGTAATCCTGGACCTTAAATCCGGCAAACATTACTCCTGTAAAAATGCCGGCCAGTACAAACAGCGCAGTCTTCAGGTATCCCGCATGCATTACTTCCCGCCCCATTTATAATTGATACCTGCAAAGAAAGTCCTTGGCTGTCCGGGAGCGAACTGCGCGGCATCTGAGCCGCTTTTTGAAGCCCGCTCGGCATAAAGTTTATCCGCTATGTTAACCACCTTTATATATATCTCCCATTGTTTTGAAATACTATATGAGGCCCTTGCATTGAAGAGGTCATGCCCCTTGTATGTTTCGGTATTCGCATCATCCATCCAGTATTTGCCGAGCCTCACCCATTCAATCTCTGCAAGACCGCCGTTCAGCAAAGCGGGTTTATAATCAAGCCGGGTATTCGCTATTGTTCTCGGCGCCTGAGGTATCTCCTTGCCGCTGAAATCTGCTGTGTTAGAAACTTTATAGCTCTTATACCTGTGAGATGCATAAGATAATGATGTATTGAATTCAACACGGTTTATTGGTTTAACACCGATACCGAGTTCAATCCCCTTATGTTCTGTCTTGCCTGCATTCAGCCTCTCGGAGACACCGGTTGACGAGCTAAAACTTACAATATCATCTTTCTTCAGCATATAGTAAACAGCAGTGTTAAACGTAAAGATTTCTGCAAACTTTCCCCTGGTCCCGAGTTCATAACTGTCTGCCTTTATAGGCCTAAGGTTTATAGCTGTAGAGGCTGTCCCGCGGAAAAGGTCCCCTGATGAAGGCACGCGGAAGCCATGGTTGTAAGATATAAAACCGCTTATATCTTTTGTAATGCCATAGGTAAGTCCGGCCTTAGGGCTTACATGATTGAAATCAAGCCCGGTGCTGGCAGGCCTGTTTGAGTTTTGAGCAAGCTTTGTATCGTAATCATAGGAAAGATTGTCGTATCTTGCACCGGCAGTCAGGCGTAGTTTCTCGAAAGGCGAAGACTCTATCTGAACATACGGCGAAATCCCGGTAAATACAGCATCGTAATCATAATTATTGTCTGTATTCTCGGCATAGGCGTAAGAAACATACTTGTCACCGTTCTTATTTACCTTTATGCGTTTTTCCAGATATTGCCCTGAGGTATAGTCAAGGTCTATACCTGTGATAAAACGGCTTCTCAGGAAGCCAAAGTCATGCCTGTATTTTGTAAGGAGGCCCAATGAGTAAAACTCTGTTGTAGACTCATACCCGAAATACCTTGTGCCGGATTTAAAGATGCCCCAGCCGGGCAGCAGATCCATCCTGTTCCAGCGGGCATATGGGATAATGCTTAAAAGTGCATTCTCTTCAAGCTCTTTCTCAAGTTCTGTTGATATCCTTAATGCCTTTACCTTGCGGAAATCAAAGGTCTGATAGTTATACCAGGGCCTCCTGTCATAATCCGCTTTTACCAGCCCGTTACTGCCGCCTGTTTCCTGGTTAATGTCGGAAAAGGCAATCACAGTCTTGGCTTTGGCAGTAGTTCCAGAAAAATGATCCCAGCGCAAAGATGCGCTTTCCTTCTTATATCCGCTTCTCTCCCTCCAGCCGTCTGAAGACGTTGTGTTAAGGTCAATCCTGAAGCCATTGTCCCCCCACGTATTCCCTCCGCTTGCAAGCAGCCTGTGCCATCCAAAATCACCTGCTTCCGGATTGAGCTCTATATCGGGAACAGATGGCGAAGGACGGGTTATAACATTTATCGTCCCGCCAATCGCATCACTGCCATAGAGGGCCGTAGCTGGCCCCTTCATTACCTCGATGCGTTCAGCTCCGGGAATATTTATTTCATATAATGCATTATGGTTAAAAAAACCAGTTGACCTGACAGGGATGCCGTCTTCAAGGAAAAGGTAAACAGGGTTTGTCGTTAACGGCTGACGTATGGCTGTAAGATGCCCTTCTCCGGCTGTTACGCCTACCCATACGCCGGGCACGCGGTTCATAATCTCGGCAGGATGAGATGGTTTTACATCTTTTATCTCTTTCCCTTTGATAACTCCAATTGTCTGAGGTTTTTCCTTAAGAGGTTCTGCCTCTCTGGTGCTTGTTACAACCACCTCTTCAAGCTGCTCAGACTTTATTCTTTCTTCCGCAAAAACAGCGTTGCTGCATAATAATATAAACATTAATGCTGCCCCAGGAAACCTCATCAATCCCTCCAAATAAAATATTTTTAGCTAATTCCTTCTGCTATTGAGGATGGGGGCAAAGCCCCCGCCTTGACAACTTTTCATCTTCCATAAATCTGACCTCCTTCACAGTGTTTTAAAATTAGACCGCTTAAAGCAACACAGCTTTCTTTCTCTGCATAATCCGCGAAAGAAGAATACCAATTTCATACAAAATTATTATGGGTACCGCCATTAAAGTCTGATTAAAGGCATCCGGTGTCGGCGTAAGCACTGCCCCGGCAACAAAAGCAAGGAGTACTGCATATTTTCTATTTTTTGAAAATGTTTTTGGCGTAATGACTCCAAACCTTGTTAGAAAAATCATAACCAGAGGCAGTTCAAAAATAGCGCCGAATGCCAAAATGAACTTAAGGCAAAAATCAATATAGCTGCCCACGGAAAGCATTGGGACCATATTCTCTGTCTTATACCCAAGCAAAAAAGTCATTGCGAATGGAAGGACTACCAAAAAACAGAATACTGCACCTGCCGTAAACAAACCAGTAGCAAAAAAAACAAAGGGCAGAAAATATTTCTTTTCTCTTGCCAGTAGTCCCGGTGAAATAAACTTCCACAACTGATAAAAAATTATGGGCAAAGAGAGAATAAATGATGCGATAAAAGAAACCTTAAGGTGCATCCAGAACGCCTCTCCAGGGGCAAGAAAAACAAGAGATACAGCGGTCTTTTCTTTTGCATGTATGTACGGCGTTGTAAAATCCAGTTTGAGTTCAGATTTGAGAGGAAGGGTCAAAAGTCCAAAAATCTTTTCCGAATAATTGAAGGTAAAAGCAAACAGCAGAAAAACAGAGACAAGAGATACCAAAATCCTTTTGCGCAATTCAACAAGATGTTCTGTCAAAGGCAATTTTGACTCTTTCAACTAAACCTTCCCTTCCTTTGCCCCTATCTCAGAATGATTTCCGTCTGCTTTTTTTTCTTCAGCGTTAGACTTAATAATGTCTTCAGACACCGCAAGTTGCTCTTTATATTCGTCTTCCATCCTGGCTTTTGCGGCATGAACACCTTTTTTTATCTCATAAACCCACTTGCCGAGTGTCCGGCTGAATTCAGGGAGTTTTTGAGGGCCTATGACCAAAAGTGCAACAACAAAAATTATTATTAATTCCTGTAATCCGATATCAAACATAAAACTCCCTCCAACAGTTAACGATAGTATCTGCTTTGATTTCGGCGACGCAAATCTCTTTAAATAATTTGGCCGTGATAATATTAAAGTTCTGGAAAGTTTATTTGTGCCCTATGCACTTTCACCTTTTCCCTCCCCTGCTGGATTGCTATCATTAACTGAACTTTTTTTAGGTGTAACATCAATCTCATCAGGCTCGGTGGAAGACTTTTTGAAATTTTTTATAGCTTTTCCCATTCCGCTTGCCAGTTCCGGCAACCTCTTGGCTCCAAATAATACCATGACTATTACCAATATGACCATCAACTCCGGTAATCCAAGACCAAACATAATATGCCTCCTTATTTTTTTGAAATATTAGGAAAGGAGGCTTACGCCCCTTTCCATTTGGAGGGGAGTAGTGCGAATCGAACACACCACGAGCTTTTTCAGCCACCGTAACGCAGGTTTTGCAGACCTGGTGGGGCACCAACCCCATACTCCCCTTTTCTTGCTCGCCTGTCAGTCCACATTATTATATTTTATTGACCACATCCGCCATATTGTTCGGATAGCATTCATTACAGTTGTGCTGGGCGGTAATCCCGTATGCTTTAGCGGGGGCTATGCCCCCGCCTTGGCAATGTATTCAGGGGTTTCCAATTATTTTGCTGGATTACCCTTTGTGTTTATTTCCGGCACTTTAGCTCCGTGACATTCAGTACAGTTGTGCTGTGCGGTTATGCCGTAGACTAAGGCAGGCAGGTCATGTGTTGGTTTAAACTTGCCGTCAGCCCACTCATTTAACAGTTGTGCTGTGCGAACTGCTACATCCGCCGAAAGCCTGGCACACCTGTCTTTTCTCTCAGGACTCCAGAATCCGCGATCTGCCTTCTTCATCCATTTGCCTACCGAAATATGGCAAAGAGGAGAGTCACTCTTGCTTTTTACGATCTCTCCGGTTGTCTTTGGATTCTTTGGCTTATAAAGTGGCAGCTCTGTTTCGGAATAGTAATGTATAACTTCGTTGGTTATACGTTCACCGGTTTTATTGACGCCGGGCCCGGCTATCAGGTTTGCAGCAACGGCGGCTCCAAGCATTGTTCCACACATTGTCCCCCAACCTACTACTCCACCGTGTCCCCACACAAAAGATTCTACAGGGAATGAGGTGTATGGTTCTCCTATCATCTTTCTAAGGGGAAGGATTATTGCGCTTGCAACCGCAGCGCAGCAGAATGACCCATACCACTTCTCATATGCTATTGCCCCAACCTCTTCAATGTCTAACTTTTTGTACGGCCATGGCAGTGCCGTCTCTTTAGCTTCCGCTTTTGATAAGAGACTCAGACCTCCTGATGCCAGGGCAACAAGCCCGGCAGCCCCGACTGCGCCCTTGATAAGTCCCCTTCTTGACAACTTTTCATCTAACAACTTCCCATCTTCCATAACTCTTACCTCCATATTTTTAATTAAGGGGGAAACCCCCTTGCCAATAAAACCATAATCCTTGTATGAAAATTCAATGCAAAAACAACGTATAGCAAAAAAAGTGGCTCTGCTTCAGAGTTATTTTTCAATAATTTCCGAAGCAGAGCCTAGTTTAACGGGGAGGAATGTCCTTAAAGGACTATCCTCATACAGGCAGTCAGCCTGTAATCCTTAAAAAACTTTGACTCGAAGACTTCGGAACTGGGGTTAGACTCTTGGTGGACGTTCTTTCTGAAAGGAAATTAAGGATGAACTAAATGCAGGATTTGAAATTCTGTGGAAACCTGAAAATTCCAAAGGAACAGGTTTGCACGGACATTCATAGATTAAAGGCATATCCGTACCTGAAAATAAGGAATGACCTGACTTATCGCATACATTCAGGGTGAGTATCACTGTTTTGCTTTTATCAGTGACCGGTGATACCGCAAAATTTAATGGGAACATTATCGAGATAATAATGGCAAACAGGACTAATATGCTTCCAAACTTCATAGAAGACTTTAAATAATATGCTTTATTACTGTCAACTTGAAATTATAATTATCAGGTTAGAATAAATTCCTTATTCCGAAAAATAGACATAGGACTATAACGATTTGAATTACCTGTCATTGCGAGAACCCGAAGGGTTCGTGGCAATCTCATCGCAAAAGGCAAGATTGCTTCGTTTCACTCGCAATGACAACTTTCTATGTCTATTTTTCGGCTTATTCGGGTAATTTGTAATATTGCCCATGATTTGTTTATAATATTTACTTACTGAAAATAAATTTTTGATAATATGAGGCACGGCATGAAAAACAAGGTTTACCTTATTGATGTGACAAACAGGGACGGCGTCCAGACATCAAGGATACTCCTCCCGAAACTTTCAAAGACCATGCTCAACCTTTATCTCGATGAGATGGGTATATATCAGAGCGAAATCGGGTTCCCTACGCTTAAGCATGAGGTAAATTATATCAATGGCAACCTTGAACTTGTAAAGGCAGGAGCTATAAAGAGGATTCATCTTGAGGGCTGGTGCAGGGCAATACCCGAAGACGTGAAGTTAACATTCAAAAACTGCCCTGATATAAAGCACCTGAATATCTCCATATCCACCTCAGAGATAATGATACAGGGCAAATTTCAGGGCCGAAAGACATTTAAGGATATTGTTAAAACAGCTATAGAGGCTGTAAAAACAGCAAAGGAATTAGGCGCAGAGACTCTCGGCCTCAATGCAGAAGACGCCTCCAGGACAGAACTTGACAGGCTGATAGAATTTGTAATTGCAGGCAAAGAGGCAGGCGCAGACAGATTCAGATACTGTGACACGCTCGGAACCGACGACCCGATAACAATCTATGAAAGGATCAAGGCGCTTGCACTTGCAACAAAGTTCCCGATAGAGATGCACTGCCACAATGATCTCGGGATGGCAGAGGCGGTATCAGTGGCCGGAGCTCAGGGCGCGCTTGAAGGCGGCGCTGATTCATACATTAACACCACTATAAACGGATACGGCGAGCGCTGCGGCAACTGTGATCTTGTCTCTACAATACTTGCCCTTAAATTTTCACACGGGTTAAGTAAAAAGGTTCACCTTGATGAGCATGTAGACCTCAAAAAGACATGGAAGATTGCAAAATATGCATCGTACGCATTCAATCTTCCAATTCCAATAAACCAGCCGGGCGTCGGTTCCAATGCATTTGCCCACGAATCAGGCATCCATGCAGACGGCGCACTGAAGGACAGAAGGAATTATGAGCTTTACGATCCGGAGGACGTTGGAAGAGGAGAGCCGGAGCTTCTCGAAACAGGAAGGATTATCACAACAGGCGAGTATGGAGGGCTAAAAGGCTTCAGGCATGTCTATGACAAAATGGGAATCCATTTCCATGATGACAATGAGGCCAGAAATGTACTCGAGCTTGCCCAGTATGCGAACCTGCATACCCAGAAACCCCTCACTGACGATGAGCTGAGGTTTATGGCAAGTTACCCTGACATTGCAAGAAAGATAATGACTGTAAATCCGTAATACATCGCAAAATGCAAAATGAAACTTGCAAACTTCAAGATTCCTTAATTTTGCATTTCCCATTTTGCAATCTCCAATTTTTATTGAAAGGAATTTAACATGTACACGATAACCCTTATCCCCGGCGACGGCGTCGGCCCTGAGATATCCGAGGCGACAAGACGCGTAATAGAAGCAACAGGAGTGCAGATAGAATGGGACATTCAGAACGCCGGCGAGGATGTTTATCAAAAAGAAGGGAACCCCTTGCCTGAACGCGTAATTGAATCGATAAAAAAGAACAAGGTTGCAATTAAAGGCCCTGTAACAACACCTGTCGGCACCGGATTCAGGAGTGTAAACGTCACGCTGAGACAGACCCTTGACCTTTATGCCTGTCTCAGACCCTGCATAAGTTTTAAAGGCGCAAGGACAAGATACGAAAATATTGACCTGGTTATAGTAAGAGAAAACACAGAAGACCTCTACGCAGGCATTGAATTCCAGAAAGATTCTGATGAAACAAAAAAACTCATAGAGTTCATAAAAGAGTCAACCCAAAAAACCATCAGATATGATTCAGGAATAAGCATAAAACCTATCTCAGTTTACGGCTCAGAGAGAATAGTAAGATTTGCATTTGAATATGCAAGAAAGAACAAGAGGAAGAAAGTTACCGCTGTTCATAAGGCAAATATAATGAAGTATTCAGACGGCCTTTTCCTCGAGGTTGCAAGAAATGTTGCATCAAATTACAGCGATATAGAGTTTGAAGACAGGATTATTGACAATATGTGCATGCAGCTCGTGCAAAAACCGGAATTATATGATGTAATGGTGCTTCCAAATCTGTATGGCGATATTGTCTCGGACCTTGCTGCAGGCCTCATCGGAGGACTCGGCCTTGCCCCTGGAGCAAATATCGGAGACAAGATGGCTGTATTTGAGCCAACGCACGGAAGCGCGCCAAAATATAAAGGCTTGAACAAAATGAACCCTTTTGCTATGATGCTTTCAGGGGTAATGATGCTAAGGCATCTCGGTGAATTTTCTGCTGCTGACAGGCTTGAAAAAGCAATTGCTTCAATTATAGAAGAAGGCAGATATATAACTTACGATATGAAACCAAATCCCGACGACCCGACCGCTGCCAAAACATTCGAGGTAGCTGATGCGGTCATTGAAAAATTAAGATGAAGGGATCAAGGGATCATTCATCCTTCGCAGTTCATCCTTCGCAGCGCTGCGGAGAATGGATGCTACGGAGAACGGAAGGGGCCATTCATCCTTCGCAGTGCTACGGAGAACGGAAGGGGTCAAGGGAAAGAATAATTGGGCGCTTAGTCACTCGAACCCTTCTACCCTTAAACCCTCGAACCCTTTTAAAACAGCCATGGAGCCTTATAATATGCTTTCAATAATAATTATCGCTTTATCTCTCATAGCCATAGCAATCCTCTCCGGCTCTGAATCATCATTTATTGCTGTAAGCAAGATAAGGATAAGGAGCCTGATGGAAAAAGGCGACAGCAGGGCCAAGGCTGTCCAGAAGATACTCGATGAGCATGATAGATTTTTCAGCGCGGTAATACTCTCAGGGAATCTTTTTACTGTCCTGGCAACGTCTATAGGAACTACGCTGGCATTAGGATATTTTGGAGAGAACGGGATAATCATAGCAATTATTGTGATGACCTTCCTCACGGTCGTATTTGGAGAGCTTGCGCCAAAAACCTTTGCAGTCACTTATGCAGAAAAGGTTGCTCTATTCCTTGCAAGGCCTATTGCGTTTTATATCAAGTTAGTCTCGCCACTTGTATGGATATTTAAAGTGTCCTCAAATTTTATCATCTGGATATTTGGCGGGAAAGAAAGGCCTGTATCCTCTTTTGTTACTGAGGAAGAAATCAAGACCATGATAAGCATAGGCGAAGAAGAAGGAACATTGGAGGAAGAAGAAAAAGAGATGCTTCATAAGGTCTTTGAGTTCGGAGACAAGGCAGTCACAGAGGCAATGGTCCCGCGCACAGAGATAGTCTCGATATCTGAAGATTCAACGGTTGAAGATGCTTTAAAGCTCGTATCAGAAAAAGGTTATTCCCGTTATCCGGTTATTAAAGAAAGCATAGACAATGTCACAGGCATACTTTATGTCAAAGACATACTGATTAAAATGGCCAAGGGCAGGATACAGACAGGTTTCCCGATAACAGACCTTGTGAGGGAGGCATATTTTATACCTGAAAACAAAATGGCGACAGAACTGCTTGATGAGATGCAAAAAAACAAGTTTCAGATCGCAATAGTCATGGACGAATACGGAGGCACAGCCGGGCTTATCACTCTTGAAGACATAATAGAAGAAATAGTGGGAGGTCTTCAGGATGAGTTTGAGGCAATGGAGGCAGAAAAAGAGGTTGAGATTATTGATGAAAGGACATTCATGGTCTCAGGGACAACAGGACTTGATGAGGTAAATGAACTAGTTGGTTCTGAGCTCGTCAGTGCAGATTTTCATACAATCGGCGGCTTTGTATTCGGACTCTTCAGAAGACTTCCAAAGATAGGCGAACAGGTGAAGTATCACAACCTGCGTTTCCTTATACTTGAGATGGAAGACAAAAAAATATCAAAGGTCAAGATCACAAAACTTTAGCTGCCCTTTTCCCCTGCTACAGAATTTTTCTTACGCCTTTCAGTAATACCCTCATCCCTTTTGCAGTATCTCTATCTTTGCATTCTTCCTCGTATCCTGAAGCCATGCACGGAATTTGTCTCTTGCCTTCTGCTGCATCAAAATATTTCTTATATTCTCCCTGGCCTCATCAAAAGACTGTACCTTTTTTTCTTTCTTCTCCAGCACCTTGATAATGTAATAGCCTTCTCTTCCTTTTATGGGGCCTCCGGCTGTGCCTGCTTTAATCTTTCTTATTGCCTTAGCCATATCTGCAGGGAATGTATCCAAAGTAATCCACCCGGTCTCTCCTTCACCGGGCCCGGTATGCCCTGCAGGATACTTATTAGCCATACCTTCAAAAGCTGCACCTTTCTCAATCTCTTTCTTAATCTTCTTTGCCTCTTCAATATTAGGCGTCTTTATAATAGAGAGCCTTAGCTGCTCTGCAACTGCAAAGGTCTGGCGGTTGTTATCATAATAGCCCTTAAGCTCTTCTTCGGAAACAGAGACGCCCCTGGCCAAGCTGTCCCTGAATTTGCCCACGATCAAATCTTTCTCTATGGACTTAAGTATCATATCCTTGGTCAGCCCTTTCTGTCTAAGTCTCTGGAGATAGTCTTCTTCCTTTGGAAATGCCTTTGCCATATCACTATATACCTTCATTACTTCTTTCTTATCTGCCGTTATTTTCTCTTTCCTGGCAGCCTGGAGCATCAGTTTCTCATTAATAAGTTGATTGGTCAATTCCTGAAGCATTGCCTTATGAATATCCCCTGCCTGCTGCGTCTTGCCCTCTTTTATCCCTGCATGTTTAAGCAAAAGGGCAAGGTCCTTCTGAGTTATAGCCTCGCCATTTACCCTCGCAACAACAGGCTCCCTTGAACATCCCAAAAACAAAAAACTGCCGATTATTAATAATGCAACTGCCCATTTTAATTTTGAATAAATCATTTTAACTCCTTTTTCCGTCACGTAAATTTCAGTTATTTTGATAATTATTTTACATTAGTTCAAGGATTTTTACAGGTTTTTTGATTAAATCTGGTATTATTTGTCAAATAAGACTAAGACCGGGAGACAAATTGAAGATACAATTTCTGGGTGCTGCAGGGACTGTAACAGGAACATGCTTTTACCTTCAGACATCTGAAGTGAAAATGCTCGTTGACTGCGGCATGTTTCAGGGCGAAAATGCTTATGCCGTAAACAAAGAAAATTTTGCATTTAATCCAAACGAGATTGATTGCCTCTTTCTTACTCATGCCCATATAGACCATAGCGGACTTATTCCAAGGCTGGTGAAAGAAGGTTTCAAGGGAAAAATAATCGCCACCTCTGCAACTGCAGACCTTGCTGAGTTGATGCTCTATGACTCAGCCCACATACAGGAAACTGACTCAGTCATGCATACAAAAAAAGCGTTAAGGGCAGGCAAAGAGCCTGTTATTCCCCTTTACACAATTGAGGATGTCAGGGCTGCAATCTCTTTTTTCAGCAAAACACCTTATGGGAAAATTGAACACATTGGTAAAGGCATAAAATGCAGGTTTATTGATGCAGGCCATATCCTCGGCTCAGGAAGCCTTGAGATGTGGTTTCAGGACGGCCCCATGGAAAAGAAAATAATATTCTCAGGAGACATCGGTAAAAAAGGCAATCCTATTATAAACGACCCGTCCATGGCAACAGAAGCAGATTATATCGTTATGGAATCTACATACGGGAACAGACTCCACAAGCCAATGTCTGAGACAATAAACGAACTTGTAGAGGCAATAAAAGTCACCTTCAAAAGAGGCGGAAATGTAATCATCCCTGCCTTTTCAATAGGCAGAACCCAGGATCTGCTCTACGATCTCAACAGGCTTGTGCGCGAGGGAAGGCTTTACAATATCAATGTATATATCGACAGCCCCCTGGCTGAAAAAGCAACAAAAACATATCTGGCTCATCCTGAATGCTTTGATGAAGAGGCAAAGAGACTTATAAGCGGGAATGTGATAGGTGATGCCGTTAAAGTTAAATTCACCCATTCGGTCGAGGAGTCAATGGCATTGAACAAGATTAAATCCAATGCAGTAATCATCGCAGGAAGCGGCATGTGCGACGGCGGCCGTGTCAGGCATCACCTAAAATATAACCTGTGGAGGCCCGAGTGCAGCATTATATTCGTAGGCTTTCAGGCAAGGGGCACACTCGGCAGGAGAATTGTTGATAGTGCAAAAATGGTTCATATATTCGGAGAGGAAATAGCTGTAAAGGCAAAGGTGTATACGCTGGGAGGCTTCTCTGCACATGCAGACCAGAAAGAACTCCTCGAATGGTTATCTGGATTCAAAGGCAGTCCCGGGGTATTCGTGGTTCACGGGGAACAAGAGACAGCAGTATCATTTTCAGAGCTGATAAAAGAAAAGTACGGGTTTGTCACGCATGTGCCGGCAAAGGGAGAGACTTTTGAGTTATAAAGCCCAGCAGTTCAAATGGTTTCAACTGTTTTTTACTTCACCCTTGCCTCTTAAGACCATCCCCTTTTCCGTTCTCTTTTTTTCTTTTTAATCCTAAAGACATGCCTATAATAAAAATAATCACGCCAGCAAACTGAATTAGGGAATTATTAGTTTTCCACATTATTATGCCAATTACACAAAAAGAGATGCTCACAATTAAATATCCCATTAAAAATCCCCCCCCTTTTCTATCTTCTTTTTGAGTCACTTGTATTTTCTTTTACCCAATCACGAGCCTTGTCTATTGCCCATTCATATATAAAATTTGCAGGTTCCTGAATATATTTTACAGATGAGCCTTTTACAAGTTCTGCGTCTTACATCACAAAATTTCCCCTCAATATTACCTATTCCCAACCTTAAAAGACAAGGGCAGCAAGGCACAATTTTTTACAATATTAAGTGAAGATGCGTTTAATCAAGATAGCCCCCGTTAATTTATTCATTAACGGAGTTATTTTTATCGGTGCTTTCTTATTTAAGCGGCTCTATCTTATCAGGTATCTGATGATTCAATGCCTGTTCCCAGGCGTGAAGGAGTTCGTTCTGATGCATGGCTGCCCATTCCATGACAAGCCCCAGAGCTCTCGGCGAAAGATAGCCTTTCAGTATCTTGAGGTTTTGCAACTCAATGAGAATTTCTTCTTCCCCATAAACAGCATGAAAATGCGGCGGGTTATGCTCTCTGAAATATACATAGATGATTATTCCGAAAAACCTGCTTATCTCAGGCATGGGTCATTTGGGATGCAATATCAATTCCAGTTATTTCTGCATAAAGTGAATCAGGACAGAGGTCAATGCCATCCGGCCATGCTACCGTATGATTTTCAGGATTTATGAACACAGCATGAAATATTTTAGGATCATTCCAGGAGGCAAAGACTCCTTTGCCTGCAATATCTGAAAGGTCAACAGTCCCTTCTATGCCATCAGAAAATTTTAACCAGACCCTGAAATTCTCAAGAGACTTTACCTCTAAAATGTGATGCATCTTACACCTCCGGAATCAATTATATTTTATAAGATATCACATCTTTTGCAAAGATAAAAAGTGGCCTATGCCCGACACGTATATGATTCTGCCCGGTACGCTAAACGCCTATTTTACCCTCGCCCCTGCTTTAATCTCTTTTTCAGGAGTAATTACCGCCAGATTCCCTTCTTCATCGGATGCAGCAAGCAGCATCCCGTTTGATTCTACGCCCATGAGTTTTGCAGGCTCAAGGTTCGTGACAACCACAATGGTCTTGCCTACAAGCTCTTCAGGCGTGTATGTCTTACCGATGCCCGCCACTATCTGGCGTTCTTCGCCTGTGTCAACCTTCATAACTATCAATTTATTTGACTTCTCGACACGTTGCGCTTCAAGCACCTTCCCTGTCTTCAGTTCTACTTTCACAAAATCTTCTATTGTTATCATCCCCTGAATTTCTCCTTTAACGCCTTTTCAACAATATCAGGCACAAGCCCTTTTACCGAACCTCCGAACGACGCAACCTCTTTGATTATCGTTGAAGTAAGGAAAGTATATTCCTCGGAAGGCATCATGAAAACTGTCTCAATTTCAAGATCAAGTTTTCTGTTCATCAAAGCCATCTGGAGTTCATATTCAAAGTCAGACACAGCCCTGAGCCCTCTTATAACGGCTATACCTTTCCTCGCCTTAACATATTCAATCAAAAGTCCGTCAAATGCTTCGGCCCTGACATTTTTAAAATTCCTTACAGCTCCCGTGATTAATTTCAATCGCTCCTGAATTGTAAAAAGAGGCTGCTTCTTCTGAGCTGTTGTTATTGCAATAATGACCTTGTCAAATATCCTCAAACTCCTTTTAATAAGGTCAATGTGGCCGTTTGTAATCGGGTCAAAAGTTCCGGGATAAATTGCTGTCTTTTTCATTGTTCTTTTCTGAACAATGTTAACATAGAGTCGCCATATTTGTAAGCCTTCTTCTGCCTGAGGCTGCCTATTCCTTCCGGCAATCTCTTTTTTGAAAGATGCTCTGCTATCACGATGCCTCCATCCTGAACTATCCCGGCGTCAGCCAGGTTAGAAAGTATATCTTCAAGCTCTCCTGAATAATAAGAAGGGTCAAGGAAGATAATATCAAACTGCAAACTATCTTCCTGTGCCTGTCTTATAAAATCAGAAGCCTTTTGCCTTATGACATTTGCCCTTGAACTGCATTCGCATTTGCCGAGCGTCTTTTCTATCTGCTCTGCCCTTTTTTTATCAGCCTCCACAAAAAAAACCTTTTCAGCCCCTCTGCTCATAGCCTCCATGCCCACAGCTCCTGTGCCTGCGTACAGGTCAACGAACACAGAACCTTCAATAACGCCTCCTAATATATTGAAAATAGACTCCCTGACCTTGGATGAGGTCGGCCTTAATACGCCATGCTTTGTAACAAGGCCCAATGATTTCTTCGAGCCTATTTTTCTGCCTTTTAAATCACCTGCGGAAATTCTCAATTACACCTCCCATAGAATAAAAGACAGGGTATGGTGTCCGAGCGGCTTATTTTGCCACCCCTCTATGTCCCCCCTTACCAAGGGGGGAATTTAAGGGGGGTCGGGGCAAAATCCTCGGAGCGCAGCGAGAATGAGAGAGGATACTATGCCCTGTCTTTTACATTGTTATATCTTATGGTCTTATGGCCGGGTTTACAATATCCGATGAGACTGAAGGATGGTCTTTTATCTTCACTTTTCTCCCATCTATCTCAATCCTTCCCTCAGCAAAAAGCCTTACAGCCTCAGGATATATCCTGTGCTCAAAACTCAATATCCGCTCAGAGAGTGTATCCTCGGTATCATCAGGCAAAACAGGGACTGCAGCCTGAATAATAACAGGCCCCGTATCCATGCCCTCATCAACAAAATGTACTGTGCAGCCTGAAATCTTCACGCCGTAATCAAGCGCCTGTTTTTGACCATGCAGGCCGGGAAATGCCGGAAGCAGGGCAGGATGTATATTCATTATCCTGCCGGGAAATGCAGCTATAAGTGGTTTTCTTACTATCCTCATAAAGCCCGCGAGTATTACAAGTTCAACGCCCTTTGCCTTCAGTTCATCTGCTATCCTGCTGAAAAAAACATCCTTTGCCGCAAACTCCCTGGGATTTATGAAGAGATATTTTATGTTGTGTTTTTTAGCCCTTTCAATTGCAAAGGCGGAAGGATTGTCGGTAATTAACAGTTCTATTGATGCCTTGAGATTTCCTTTTTCTATTGCATCTATTATTGCCTGAAAATTAGACCCTCGGCCTGATGCAAGAACCCCTGCCTTCAGCATAACACACTGACATTTGCCGTATACTTATGTAAATCCTTCATTTTATAAGCTTCTTATGCTTTACAGCCATTTCTATCGAATGGACCAGCAGCTCGGATTTGTAGGGTTTAACTATAAAATCAAACGCTCCTTTTCCCATCGCGCTTATGGCAATATCCAGCTCAGCATATGCAGTCATCAGTATTACAGGGATATCCATGTTAATGCTGCGGATTTCTTCAAGGAGTTCAATGCCCGAGACCTCAGGCATTCTGATATCCGTTAATACAACATCAACTTTGTTTCCACGCAACTTAGCTATTGCGTCTTTAGCGTTTTCGCATGAAATAACAGAATATCCGTGCTCCCTCAATAATACCGCAGTGGTTTCAAGAACAGAAGTATCATCGTCAATAATCAGGATTGAGGAGTCATGCCCTTGTTTCATTCACTACTGTCTCCCTTATTAAATATACAGGAATTAGCTGAACAGCAATCTAAAGCCTTATCTCGATATAGGCATTTTCTCTGAGCCCTCGAAGCCAGCTTTTATATTTCTCAGAGAAATATTTTTCTATCAGTTTGTTTCTTATTGACTCTTTTAATTCAGCCTCGCTGTGCTTTTCTGATTTTTCCTCAAGCCTGACAATGTGCAGGCCCCTGTCAGTCCAGAAGGGCTGACTGACCTCGCCCGCCTTCATTCGTGATACCACATCTATGAATTCCTTTGCCATGTAACGCTTCTTAACAAAGCCAAGGTCTCCGCCCGCCTTACGTGAAGGGTCTTCGGAATATTTTTGCGCAAGGGCTGAAAAATCCTCGCCGGCCTTCAGCTGCTGAAGAACAGCATCTGCTTTTCCTTCCACTGCCTTCCGGTCATTGCTGCTGTCGGGCCTTTTAAAAAAAATCTGTCTGATCCTGTAGGCCTCCCCCTCCGCCAAAATGTTCTTATTCTCTCCCATCTGTTTCTGTACGTCACTCTCAGACACAACTATCTTGCTTTTTACCTGCTGAGAAACAACCCTGCTCAATATTATCTGTTCTGCGATTTTTTTCTTGTATTCATCAAATGCAAATCCTTCTTTTTTCAGGGATTCTATCAATGCCGGTTCATCCAGAGAATATTTTTTCCTTATATCAACAATGGTGCTGTTAACATCATCCGTGCTTGCCTCTATGCCTAACTGTTTTGCAGCCTGAAGCTGCAATTTCATGTCTATTAAACTTTCAAGAAAAATCCCCTCGTTTTCCTTGAATATCTTTCTCTTCTCCTCATCTTTCAATCCTCGCATCTTGTCGCTCGCCTCAAACTCCATCGCCTTGTATAAATCGCTCCAGGTTATAACCTCCTGATTTACAACTGCGACAACCCTGTCAAGGAGTATAGCTGCCTGCGATACTGAATGAAAGATGAAAACAAGCAAAACAAAAATAAATACCTTGAGCTTCATCATTTTCTTCCCCTGAATTCCGAAAGTAGTATTAAAGTATATCCTATACCCGGTGAAAATTCCACAAAAATTGTCCGATAAAAAGCCCTGGTTCTCTTCGGGAAATAATTCAGGAGTGTGTTCCGCCTCAATTATGTTAAAATATCGGCCATTAACAAACAAGGAAGGTTATTGAAAGGAATAAAGACTACGCGCGCGCTAAAAATCTTCTTTTCAGGCATAGGCGGCAGCGGTGTATCCGCAATTGCATGCTTTATGGCTGATAAGGGACATGTTGTTGCAGGTTCTGACAGGGCCTTTGACAAAAACCCCAACCATCCGGTTTATAAAATATTAAAGTACAGAGGCGTGTCCATAATACCGCAGGACGGAAGCGGTATAGATAACTCGGTTGATTTAGCTGTCTTCAGCACAGCTGTCGAGCATGATCAGCCGGAGTATCTGAAGGCAAAGGCCCTGAACATCCCGATAAAAACAAGATCTGAATATCTTGCAGAGATAATATCGGATTTCAAAACAATCGCGGTTGCCGGCACAAGTGGGAAGTCAACGACATCAGGCATGCTTGCGTTTTTGATGAAAAGGCTTCGATTGAATCCTAATTTCATAGGCGGAGGCAGGGTCAAACAGTTTAAGACAGAAACAAATCCAGGCAATTCAATCACAGGAGATTCTGATTTTCTTGTGATTGAAGCATGCGAATCTGACGGCACAATCGTCAATTACAGGCCTGAGTATTCGATAATTTCCAACCTTGAACTCGACCATCACTTTGTAGATAAAACAGCAGGCATGTTCGAAATACTTGCAAAAAACACAAGCGGCAAAGTAATTGTAAACGCAGATGATAATAACCTGATGAAAATCAGCATTAAAAATCCTGTGACGTTTTCAATAGATAATCCATCAAATTACATGGCCTCAGACATCACCTATAAACCCTTAGGCACGGATTTCTCACTTAATGGCACAAAGTTCAGTCTTTCACTGCCCGGAAAATATAACCTCTACAATGCTGTCTCATGTATTGCCTTTCTCTCTGAAATAGGGCTTGCGCTTAAAAATATTGCTGAAATACTTCAAGAATTTACCGGCATTGAACGTCGGTTTGATATTCACCTTAACACCGGCAGAAAACTTGTGATTGACGACTATGCCCACAACCCGCATAAGATATCATCCTTTATGCAAACAGTAAAAAACTTAGGGGAGAACATTTGTTATATCTTTCAGCCTCATGGATTCGCTCCTACAAAAATGATGAAAGCCGAATACATAGACGCCTTTTCAGAAAATCTCCGCGCCACTGACCATCTTATATTGCTGCCCATATACTATGCAGGCGGAACAACCAGCAAAGACATATCAAGCCATGACCTTGCAGAAGGGATTACAGTAAATGGAAAATCAGTTGAAGTTGCCGAAAGAGAGGATATCCTGAAGAGGCTGGATGAATGGGACAATTACGTCATCTTCGGCGCAAGGGATGAAACGCTTTCTGACTTTGCGAAAAAGATAGCAGAGATATTGGGATAAAAGGCCTTGATAAATCTTTAATAGAAAAGGCGGATATCATCAATGAGATGATGAATGATGCGATGATGATTTTTCTGAATAATCCTTTTCTCAAACTACCCTTCCTCACAATCCCTCCGAAGATTTGTCATTTAATAGAACCTTTGTTCTCGCCATCGTGATTCCTTTTACCCCTTACTCCTTAAATGTTATTTGAAGGTTTGACCCTCAGTTCTTTCCTCACTGACATCACATGGTTCGGAAAAGACCTCAATAAGCCGTCATGGGATGACACTGAACTTCGCACAATCTGCTATCAGCTTGACGGAGGCGAGGAAAAATCAGACATGGGCGATTACCAACTTTTTATTATCCTGAATGCTGATTTCAATCCGCAGTCAATCAAGATACCCATACTTAATAACGGGATGAAGTGGTACAGGGTGATTGATACAAGCCTTAAGAGCGGGGATGATTTTCTCGATGCAGGCAAGGAGATATTGATAGAACCTTCGGACTGCTATTTTGCCAATGCAAGAAGCACGGTTGTGCTGATTGGGAAGTAGAGAGTGTCTTTGTTGCAAGTTTGACCTCTGAAAAGCCTGACGGATAATCCCCGGTTAATTTCCTGAAATGTGGATATCGCTGTTTCGTTACAATGCTGACACTTTCAATTGCAAACCCCTATGGACTTTTTATAGCGAGAAGGGTATATTTATACACAATGTTTCTTTCGTAGTACCTATAAAGCCAAGGGAGAATCATGAATGAAACTGTTGCTGACATAGGTAGTGATCCTGTCAAGAATGCTCTCCTTTCTCTTGCCGTTGAAGGATGGCGGTTTACTCGCGCATACCTCCGATTAATATCGAAATTAGATGCTGGCGATCAGAATCGATTTGCAAGTCAGTATCGTTATTTTCAAAAACAGCTGGAAGACAAGTTGTCTGTTGTCGGCTTCAGACTGGTTAATATTGAAGGATTACCATTCGATACAGGCATGGCAGCGACAGCAATTAATCTGAGCGACTTTCTCTCGGAGGATAAGCTGATAGTCGACCAAATGCTTGAGCCGATAATTATGAGTGAGACCGGGATTGTTAAGATGGGCACGGTACTCTTAAGGAAGGTGGAATAATAATGGCGTACTTCGTGGGAATCGATTTGGGGACAACAAATAGTGCTATATGTACTTATGATGGTGAAACGGTCAGAATTTTCAAAAGTCCACAACAGAATGACGTAACGCCGTCTGTAATATTTATCGACCGTCGAAGCAAATATTATGGGACACTTGCCTATAACAACGCAGCTCGTTCACCAGAAAAGGCGGCGCAAGATTTCAAGCGTTTCATGGGAACAAGCACGCCGATAAAGATTCCCGCCGTCAATGTGACAATGACTCCCGAAGAGTGCAGTTCTGAAATTCTGAAGGTATTATTCAGCTATCTGCCGGAGGAACTCCGTAACAGCAACGAGACAGGTACAGTTATAACAGTGCCGGCTGCATTCAATCAGATGCAGAGAGATGCAACCCTTTCTGCCGCCGAGATGTCGGGAATAGGAAAGGTTGCGCTTATGCAAGAGCCTGTTGCCGCCGTCATGAGTATCATGAAGGTGAGAAACTCTGACGGAACATTTCTTGTTTATGATTTAGGTGGCGGCACATTCGATATTGCACTTGCTGATTGTATTTCAAGGCGGGTCAGCCTTCTTGGGCATGGTGGCATTGTCATGTGTGGTGGAAGGGACTTCGACCGGATCATCGTGGACAATATAGTTAAACCTTGGTTGCTGGAGAATTTTGACCTACCCGATAACTTTTCATCTGATCCAAAATATTCAATATTGAAGAGACTATCTGCCTTTGCTTCAGAACGTGCAAAGATTGAACTTTCGATGAAGACTGACAGCTCAATCTTCCTAAATGAGGACGAGATAAGGATACAAGATAACTCAGGTAAGGATATTTACCTGGACATTCCTATTACTCAGAATGATTTCGATCCACTAATTAAAACCAAGATCACAGACACAATAAATGCTACGAGAGAGGTGCTTGAAGCTGCAAACTTAACACCCAATGATATTGATCGGATTGTGTTTATCGGTGGCCCTACGCATTACAAGCCGTTGAGGGATATGGTCTCTTTTGAACTTGGCATTAGTGCTGACACGCAGGTAAATCCGATGACGGCGGTTGCTGAAGGAGCTGCTATATTCGCTGAGTCGATTGATTGGAGTTCTGAAAAGAAGAATAGAAAATCTTCGCGTGGCTCAGTTGCTGCCAGCAGTAAGTTTAATCTGAGCTTTGAATATACAAGCAGAACTTCTGATATCCGGTCACGCATTGCTGTTAAATGTGGAGGTCAGATATTGCCGGGGTCAACATTCCAGATAGACAATATGGAGACTGGCTGGTCTTCAGGCCGCATTGATTTAAAGGATGGAATAACGTTGAATGTTGATTTATCAAAGAATGGAGAAAACAGATTCAAGATATTTGTTTTTGACCCTTCAGGCGGGCCAATTTCGATTGAGAATAACTCGATCTTAATAACAAGAACTGCTGCTACTATCGATGCAATACCAGCATCCCATTCCATAGGTGTTCAGGTCAGGGAAAAAATGACAGGCACAGGTACTACCCTGAGATATCTGATTAAAAAAGGCGATTCGCTGCCTAAGAAAGGCGTGGAGAAATTCAAGGCAGCAGAAGCACTTAGAGCAAAAGGACCGGGATCTCTTAATTTCAAGCTCTTTGAAGGTGAAATTGAGAGCCCTATTGAAGATAATGAGTGGATCGGTTGTCTTAAGATTACTGGGGCTGATGTCGACGCTGGCGTGATAGAGCCTGGAGCCGATCTTATCTGTGAATACGAAGTATCCGATTCCGGGAGGGTCTCTTTGTCCATATCTGTTCCAAGTGTGGGCGGAACATTTACACGGCATGATTTTTACTCTCGACAGGAAGGCCAGATTGATTACTCAAATGCAGGACATATTGTCCGCGACGAGAGCGACGCCCTGATGGCGCGAGTTGACAGTATCTCAGAAAAAGTTGATGATGAGAGGATAGATACCGTCAGGAACAAACTGCAGGAGTCTCAGGAACTTACTGAGAATGAAAATGATCCGGAAGCAGCAAAATTGGCGATGCAAAACATAGATGAAGCAAAGAGGATTCTTGCAAATGTTCGAAAAGAGCATCTTTCAAGCATACGGCAGCTTGATTTGGACAGCGTTACGGCTTTCTTTCAGGAAAATATCAGGCAACATGCAAAATCCTCAGAGGCTATGGCATTTGATAATATGGCAAGAAGCGCTAAGCGTGCGATTGAGTCTACATCCTCAGAATTCGAGAACATAATCGACCAGATGAGAGGAATGAACTGGCAAATACTTTGGCGGCAGGATTGGTTTGTTGTGGATACTTTTAAGCGCTTCTCAAATGAGGAGTATCTTTTTACTGACAGAGCAGCTTTTGGACAATTGGTTAAGACGGGGAGTGATGCTGTTAAGCGGGATGATATGGATAAGCTGCGAGAAGTAGTAAACGTGATGTATGGCATAAGAATATCTACGCATGCTGAACAGGACCTCAATTTGCAACCAAATATCTTGTAGCCATGTATACAGACCCTATATTCCCACTCAAATATGAGCTTGTATCCGGGGTAAAGACAGGCCCCGTTCTATCAGCTGGCAACGGTTGGCAGATTATCAAAAGCACGGGGCTTGCTAAAAAAGTTCTTGTTGTGTCACTTGATCTTTCTAAAAAATGGCTCGATATTGGGCTGCTTGATAATTCTCAAGTCGAACATGTTCAATTCGGGGACAAGAGATATGATTTAATTTTGAGTGATGACAGGATTCTTTCCCCAACCTTTGCATGTCCAGAACCCAACGATAAATTTGAAGCAGTAGGGTTTGCAACTGCAATGCGAAGGACTCGACAGAGGGAGAAAAACGCAAAGCTCAGTGGTGGCATTTACTGTGAAAAATATGCGGTCATTCTTCCTGTTCCATTCACGGAAGAAGTTCTTGCTGACGATATTCTTCTCGGCTCTTATTTGTCTGGTGGAGTATCGGTCTCTTGTTTTTCAGAGCGTAGGTTGTTGTCATTAGTGCCTTGGATGACAAAGGATTATCTCGGCGAAATATGTAGCGCTGCAAATCTTCGATCGCCATTGCAAGAAAAAACAGAAGAGGGAATCCCTATCGGCGATAAAAAGAAGACTTTTCAATTAATTGGCAGACCGGAACTTGAAACGTTTTTCCGAGATCATATTATTGATATCATAGAAAACCGGGACCGTTATAAGAAACTTGGCATTGAATTTCCTTCAGCTGTAATATTGCACGGCCCCCCTGGCTGTGGGAAAACATTTGCAGTTGAAGCGTTGGTTGAGTATCTGGATTTGCCCTCATTTACGATCAGTTCTGGAAGCATCGGTAGTCCATACATTCACCAGACGAGCATGAAAATCTCCAATGTCTTTGATGATGCTATAAAGCACGCACCGTCAATAATTGTCATTGATGAAATGGAAGCATACCTTTCAGAGAGGGCAGGAGAGTTTCATAGTCATAAGGTCGAAGAAGTTGCTGAATTCCTGCGCGGAATCCCCGAAGCACTCAAAAATAATGTCTTGATAATTGGAATGACCAATATGATTGAGAAGATCGACCCTGCAATTCTAAGGCGAGGCAGATTTGACCATGTAATTAAAATCGATATGCCTACAGAAATAGAAGTCGAGTCGCTTCTGCGAGGACTATTTTCAGAAAGACCGTGCGAAGAAAATATAAAATTACAGGAGGCGATAGCGTTGCTAAGTGGACGGCCATTATCTGATGCTTCTTTTCTGGTGCGAGAAGCTGCGAGAATCACAGCAAAATCCGGCAAGAGCAAGATTGACAATGCAAGCATAGAGCAGGCCCTGAAGTTGGTAGTCAGAGAAAAGGATGCGCCCGAAGAAAGAAAGATCGGATTCGGTAGGAAGGAATGAATCTTTTCCAGAATCCTTTTTATATTATCGGAGTTAGTACAAGGGATTCTAAGCAGACGATTGTAGAGACCTGTGATGCAAAGAGCCTTACAATCGATGCCGATCTTTGCACAAGATTTCGCTCCGTTTTGACTCACCCGCGAAACCGTCTCTCAGCAGAACTTGCCTGGTTGCCCGGCCTTTCACCCGCGCGTGCTCTCGGATTAATCGAAAAACTTAAAGAAGACCTCAAGACGTTCTTGACTTCACTGAATGGGGTAAACCCCTTGTCTAGGTGCAATGCCTTAGTGACTTATTTGGAACATCACAAGCCGAAGGAGGAAACTCAAATCAACGGTTTCTTAATAGAGATTGCTCAAAGCTTCGATCAAATAAATTTTACAAATCTCTTGGCTGTAATAAATGAAGACCGCCAGATAGCCAAGATTCCAGTGATACAAGACATAGAAAATATTAAACAGGAAATGCAGGCACAACGCGAATACATGATCGGTACAATGAAGAATTGCCTGAATAATACAAAAGCCCCTGACAATGTCCTCACTGAAATTGTTGCTAAAACAACGTCTGACGGGAAGCAGCATCCCCCGTTGCTTGTTGAAGAGCTGACAGATAAGTATCAAATCGAGGTGCAGAAATATTTAGATCAGCTTGTTAGCCAGATAAGAACCGCCATATCGACTATTCAGAAGCAGCCAAAGAAGAAATTTGAATATCACATGCCCACTTTATATAAATACTTGAAGACATGGAACCAAATAGCTCAGCCGATTCAACTCGTCCAGCAGAGCAAAGGAATGGATGACCCCCATAGTAAAGAACTGGCTCAGGACTTGAGAAGCTTGGCAATAGAAATGGCCAATTCATATGATATGCATTCAGAAGCTAAACAAATAACAAAAATGATTTCGGAGATTTTTAAGGAGCTTCCACAGTTTGCTGATAAATTTTCAGAGGACTTAACAGCTTTAGAAGATATTATTGCTCGCAAGGTGAAAAGTGAAGAAGAGGAGCGAAAATGGAGAGATGAATGTTCGTTAAATATTGAATTTGGGACAATATTCAAGAAAAGATTTATTATTAGTCCTGAAGTAATAAAGTTCAAAGATGATCAAATACCAACCGATAAAGTCAATCGGGTAAGATGGGGTGCCACCGTTACCCAGCATCGAGTTAACTACATTCCTACCGGTACTACATATAGTTACTCGGTGTGGATAGGACATAATCAGAAAACGTTTCATATCGAACCTACTGACGAAAATTTGTATAACATGATCATTGATAGACTCTGGAAAGCAGTGTGTGTCAGGTTAGTCGGCGATACTTTAAAAAAATTGTCATCCGGAGAATATATAACTTTTGGCAACGGTGACGCTATTGTTAATAAGGATGGGATAATGCTCAAGAAGCACAAATTGTTTGGTCATGAACCATATTATGCTAAATGGGAAGATTTGCAAATTTCGAATGGTAATGGAACATTCATAATCTCGTCCGATAGCGAAAAGAAAGCAAGAGCTGAATTATCATATAAGGATATTGACAATGTGCATATTCTTGAAACAATTATGCGTTTCTTGTGGAAGGATGGGAACTATGTAAAGTTGCGGAGAGGGGAATTTTCTGAATAGATATGACCGAATGTACGACTAAATATCGGCTGATTATAAAGACAATAAGTTCTCGCATGTTGTATCCCATCATAAATGCTTTTTGCAGCGATTCGGGACTGAGCTTCAATGATGCGAAAAGTAAATTATCTTCTGGAGCAGTGCTGGAATTCACAAGTAAGGAACAGGCGGACAACGCTGCGGCAAAATACAAAAAACTTGGATGTTCTGTTACCGAAGAACTTATTGAGACTACCAGTGAAGAAACAGGAGTTGCAAGAGTCTGGATTTGCGCCGGCTGTGGCAATGAAAACAAACTGTCTTTAGAAAAATGTGACTGCGGGTACAACTTATACCAAGAGAGTAATGAACCGCTATGTGCCTCGACTGACAATAAGCCCGTTGATGATTCTGAAGAAGTAAATACTGGTTTTGCGGGTATTGGCAAACGTATTGAGGATTTGGAAATGGGCGGCGGTACTGAAGATGCAAAAGCATGGAAGCAGGCTATCGCAGAGCCGGAGCAGAAAAAACAAGAAAGTGTAAAACAAGAGACCACACAAAAAGTTTATGCGCCGAAGGCGACAAAAAAGACAGTACCTTCTTTCCGGTTATCCTTTGCAAAAGTCTTCTGGGGTATTGTTGGACTTGTTATTATTGTTTCTATGTTTTCAGAAAAAAATAATAAGAAAACTTCTAATTATAAACCCAGTGGTCAAACAACCCCGCAGGATTCTACTCCTACCTCTGTCGATGACGACTATGTGACCGTGGGACAATACAGATGTAGTCTATATCATCAAAATAAAGCGCAGGAATTGCTGCCCAGTGTTTATGAAAAACAATCTCTTGAAAGCGAAAGCAGTGCCTTAGACTCACTGAAAATTGAAATAGAAACTGCATATGTTGACCACTATTCTCAAAGTTCCATTGATCGACACAATATGCTCATAAGCGATTACAATTCAAGATTGGAACTCCATAAGTTGAATCTTGCGAGCTATAACAATAAAGTGGAGACTTACAATAACTACCTGATGAGTAATTGCAGTAAGGCATATTGATAATAGTCCCTGCCTGCCTCAGGAAAAAATCATGGGCACCATTCTTGATTCTCAACTTAGGGATGGTTGTCCCCTTTTCCGTTAGTATGACAATATCCGGCTCGAACAACTAAATTATTTTTCTTACTTCCAATGACGACTTAAAACAAAACAAAAAAGTGCTGCCTGAAATTAAGCCATTTCAACTTGTTCCAGCTTTTCTTCAAAAGCCTTAAGCATATTCTGAATTGCCCCTACTTCTTTTTCATCAAAAAATTGCTCGCCGCAACGAGAGCAAACAAAAGCCGGGATTTTTTCGACGTAAAGATGGTACCCTTTTCTATTAACAGTGTAGGCCACTTTTCTCTTTTCCATTTCACCGTTGCAAAACAAGCATTTCATTTCCCTCTCCTTGTTCTGTAATCAGGTTCCCACTTTTCTAAAGATGGGATGTATGCTGTTATTATAGCAAGATATTCATCTTTTGGAGCGCATACAATATGGACAGGTCTTTTATTGTTCGGCATTCCTAACATCAGACAACTGTGCCCTCTTTTATCTTCGGGGTAGTCCTCTATTATTTCCCCATCAAATACAACAGACCTTACTTCGTCTTTAGAGTTGTTATAAATTTGAGGGAATAAAAAAGCCCGCTTTTTAAAAGCGGGCTTTTAATAAAAATCCATTTTAACTTTTTACTACTTCTTCGCTTCTTCCTTTTTTTCTTCTTTAGGCTTTGTTTCAGCCTTGGCCTTTTTTCCCTCTTTCGGCTTCCTTATCTGCTCATAATCAATGAATTCAAGGACAGCCATCGGAGCGCCGTCATTGACCCTGTTTCTGGTCCTGACTATCCTCAGATAACCGCCGTTTCTGCCGCTAAACCTTGGAGCTATATCCTTAAAAAGATTTGCTATAACAGTTCTGTTTGGTATGTATGAGAGCGCAAGACGCTTAGAATGCAGATCGCCTTTTATGCCCATGGTAATAATTTTTTCTGCAATCCTCCTTGCCTCTTTAGCCTTTATTACTGTTGTCTCTATCCTCTGGTGTTCCAGGAGAGAGGAAACAATGCCTTTCAGCAGCGCCTTTCTCTGGTTTGCTGTCCTCCCAAATAATTTCCCATCAACCTTATGACGCATCTTGTTCCACGCCTCTGCCTTGTAAAGAATCTCCCTCGAGTCTCATGCCAAGATGAAGCCCCATTACAGTGAGTATCTCCTTTATTTCATTAAGGGACTTACGCCCGAAATTTTTTGTCTTCAGCATCTCATTCTCTGTTTTTTGAACAAGGTCTGCAATAGTCTTTATATTCGCATTTTTCAGGCAGTTATATGACCTTACGGATAGTTCCAACTCATTAACGCTTTTTAGAAGATTAGCGTTAAATGCAGGCGCATCTCCTGCAGAAGCTGCAACATTGCTCTTCTCAAATTCCATGCCTTCATCTTCCTTCTCAATAATAAAAATATTCATGTGCTCTATAATTACTGATGCGGCCTGGGACAATGCCTTCTTCGGAGTTACACTCCCGTCTGTCCATATTTCCATAACAAGCCTGTCATAATCTGTCGCCCTTCCAACCCTTGCCTTTTCAATCCAGAAATTTACTTTCCTGACCGGGCTGAAAACAGAGTCTACAGCGATCATGCCAACGGGCAGGCCTTCTTCCTTATTCAGTTCCGCGGAAACATACCCTCTGCCTTTTTTAACGTACATTTCTGCCTCAAAGGAAGCGCCTTTATCGAGAGTGGTTATAAGCTGTTCCGGGGTAAGGATCTCAACACTTGAGTCTACCTGGATATCATTACCTTTCACTTCACCTGGGCCCTTAACCCTGATTGTTGCAACCCGTTTGCCATCAGCGTGCATTTTGAATTTAAGTTTTTTAACATTAAGTATGATATCTATGACATCCTCTTTTACTCCGGAAAGAGCTGAAAACTCATGTACAGCGCCGGGTATCTTTATTGCGGTTACTGCCGCCCCTTCAAGAGACGATAACAGAACCCTTCTGATGGAGTTACCGAGTGTAGTACCATAACCACGATCCAATGGTTCTGCTATCAGTTTCCCGTAGGTGCTTGTTAATGTCTCTTCATCAAACCCTACCTTTTCAGGTAACTGAAAGCCTTTTTTCTTTAAGTCCATAATAAGGCCTCCCACGCCTCTTTTATTTTTACAACCTATTTTGAATAAAGTTCAACTATCAGCTGCTCCTGAATGGGCAACTGCATCTCTTCCCTGGAAGGAATATGTAATATTTTACCTTTAAAACTCGAGCCGTCAACCTCAACCCATCCAGGAAGGCCTCTATGCTCAAGCTTTGATATGCTATCCGATATGCTAGGGATATCTCTGCTTGTTTCTTTAACTTCAACTATGTCTCCTGCCTTGACAAGATAAGAAGGTATATTTATTGCTTTGCCATTGGCAGTAAAATGTCCATGTACTATCAGATGCCTTGCCTCTCTCCTGTTTACTGCGAAGCCCATTCTGAATACTACATTATCCAAACGGCGCTCGAGAAGCTGCAAAAGCACCTCGCCTGTAGTGCCTTTCTGCCTTTCCGCTTCACGAAAACATATCCTGAACTGTCTTTCGATGAGGCCGTAGCTTTTTCTGGCCTTCTGTTTTTCCCTGAGCTGGATGCCGTAATCCGAGATTTTTGTACGTCTTTGTCCATGCTGCCCGGGAGGATATTTTCTTCTTTCTGCAGCACACTTTTCAGTGTAACACCTTTCCCCTTTCAGGAATAGTTTCTCTCCCTGTCTACGGCATACTCTGCATAAAGGTCCTGTATACTTTGCCACTTTTTAAACCCTCCTTCTCTTAGGAGGCTTACACCCGTTGTGCGGAACAGGTGTAACATCTTTTATAAGATTAATCTCCAGCCCGGCAGCCTGCAGAGCCCTTATAGCTGACTCCCTCCCGGCGCCCGGCCCCTTAACAAAAACATCCAGCTGTTTCATGCCCATATCTATTGCCTTCTTGGCTGCTGCTTCTGCTGCCATCTGCGCAGCATATGGCGTCCCCTTCCGTGACCCTTTGAATCCCAGGCTTCCTGCACTGGACCATGTGACAACATTCCCATTGAGGTCTGTTATAGAAACTACCGTGTTATTAAAGGTTGCCTGAATATGGGCCGCGCCAACATTTACATGTTTCTTCTCTTTTCTGGCACCTTTTTTACGCTGAGCCATCTGCTATGCCTCCTTCTTCCTGCCCATAATGGTTTTCCTCGGACCTCTGCGCGTACGCGCATTTGTCTTTGTCCTCTGCCCCCTGACAGGAAGCCCTGTCCGGTGCCTTATCCCCCTGTAACATCCAATTTCCATAAGCCTCTTTATACTCATGGAAGTTTCTCTTCTGAGGTCGCCTTCAACCTTATAATCCCTGTCAATAGCAGCCCTTATCTTTACAATGTCTTCATCCTTTAAATCTTTTACCCTTATATCAGGATTAACCTTTGTCTCATCTAATATCTTCTTGGACAACGATCTGCCAATTCCCAATATCCTCGTTAAACCTATCTCGATGCGCTCATTCTTTGGTAAATCAACACCAGCTATTCTCGCCATTTATTCTCTCCTATCCCTGCCTCTGCTTATGTCTGGGATTTTCACATATAATCCTTCTAACGCCTTTTCTTTTGATAACCTTGCATTTCGCACATACAGGCTTTACAGACGATCTGACCTTCATAAATATTGCTCCTTTTAATCCTGCTATCAGCTAACGGCTTCTTTATTTAAATCTATAAGTTATCCTGCCCTTTGTCAGGTCATACGGCGAGAGTTCAACCGTTACCTTATCGCCCGGCAGTATCTTTATAAAGTGCATCCTCATCTTGCCGGATACATAAGCAAGGATTATCTGCCCGTTTTCCAGTTTTACCCTGAACATGGCGTTCGGCAGTGTTTCTACGATAGTTCCCTCTACCTCTATGTTTTCCTCTTTGGGCATTTAACTTAAAAGTATAACATCTCAAATAAGTTTCGTCAAGATTATTGCATCGCCGTCAGTAATACCAATTGTATGTTCAAAATGAGCTGAGAGCCCTCCATCAACGGTCACCGCCGTCCATCCATCCTCAAGTATGCTCACTTCGTATCCACGAGCATTTACCATTGGCTCAATAGCAATGGTCATCCCCTCTTTTAAGCGTAGCCCCTGTCCTGACACGCCGAAATTCGGAATCTGGGGATCTTCGTGCAATGACATCCCGATTCCGTGTCCAACAAACGCCCTCACAACGGAAAAACCATTCGCCTCAACATGCTTCTGTATTGCAGCTGATATATCCGATACCCTGTGCCGGGTTGTTGCCATATCTATTCCTTTATAAAGCGCCTCCTCAGTTACCCTGAGAAGCTTCCCTGCTAAAGGGCTAATCTCTCCGACCGGGAGAGTTACAGCGCCATCACCGTAAAAACCATCTATATATACGCCAACGTCCACGCTTACAATATCTCCATCCTTAAGTCTCATGTGGGACGGTATCCCATGAATAACCTGGTCGTTTACAGAAGTGCATATACTGGCAGGATATCCCCTGTAACCCTTGAAGGCAGCGGTTCCGCCCCTTGCACTTATTTTCTCCTCTGCCCGTTTTTCCATATCTTTCGTAGAAACACCCGGCTTCACAAATGCTTTCATATCTTCAAGCACTTCTCCTACAATGCGGCAGGCCCTGGCCATTTTATCTATTTCCTCTGGAGTCTTCAAAATAATCATTTGTATTTATCATCTTAAACTTTTTAAACTTTTGAACCTATTTAACCCTATCCTCTTCTGCCCTTTACCCTTCCCTTTTTTAAAAACCCTTCATAAGAACGGGTAAGGAGATGGGATTCCATCTGCGATACTGTATCAAGCGCCACACCAACAACAATCAAAAGCGACGTGCCGCCAAAGTAAAATGGAACATTAAATCTACTTATAAGGATTTCAGGTATAATGCACACAACCGCAAGATAAATTGCACCGACAAATGTCAATCTTGACAGAACCCTGTATATATATTCTGATGTCTTCTGCCCCGGTCTTATGCCAGGTATATACCCGCCATATTTCTTTAAGTTATCGGCTATATCTATCGGATTAAATACAATAGCAGTATAAAAATAGGCAAAAAAGAATATCATCCCGACATAAAGCGTGGTGTAAAGAATTGTCCCGGGTGAAAGTTGTTTTGCTATGCCCTGAACCCACGGTATTGCTATGAAACCGGCAATAGTCGCAGGGAACATTATTATGGATGATGCAAATATCGGGGGGATAACGCCGGCGGTATTTATCTTAAGGGGAAGATGGGTGCTTTGACCGCCATATACCTTGCGGCCCACAAGCCGCTTTGCATATTGCACGGGTATCTTTCTCTGTCCCCTTTCCATAAAAATTATCACGCCGACTATCGCAATCATCATCACTATCAGAAAAATCACAAAGAATATTGACAATGTACCGGCCTGTATAAGACTGAACGTGCTCACAACAGCATTAGGGAATCCTGCAACTATACCTGCAAATATTATCAGAGAGATGCCATTGCCTATGCCCCTCTCCGTAATCTGCTCTCCAAGCCACATTATAAATGCTGTGCCTGAGGTAAGGGTTAGCATTGTAAGCAGCCTGAAGGACCAGCCGGGATTCTGTATGAATGCACCCTGCGCCATACTTTCAAGCCCTACTGCAATTCCAAAAGATTGTATCGCACTAATGACCACAGTCCCGTATCTGGTATACCTTGTAATCTTTTTCCTGCCTGTCTCTCCTTCTTTTGCAAGCTTTCCAATTGCCGGTATTACAACGGTCAGAAGCTGGAATATAATTGATGCGCTTATGTAGGGCATTATGCCGAGAGCAAATATTGTTACCCTGGAAAGGGCGCCTCCGGAAAACATATCAAAAAAACCCATAATCGCCCCGCCTTTTTCGGAAAGGAACTTGCTCAACTCCTCGCCATTTATACCGGGGGTCGGAATATGACCTCCTATCCTGTACACGGTAAGAAGCGCAAGAGTAAAGACTATCCTGTTTTTTAATTCAGGGACTCTAAATATGTTCTTGAAACTTGAAAGGGCTCCCATAGTGAAAGTTAAAAGTTAAAAGTTAAAAGTTTTAAATTAAAGAGAAGCTGAAATCCTTTATTCTGCATCTTAGATTTTTTCAGCCTTGCCGCCTGCAGCTGCTATCTTGGATGAAGCTGCAGAACTAAAAACGCTTGCCTTTATTGTGATTGGTCTTGTTATTTCACCGCCGCCGAGGATCTTCACGCCGTCCCTGGGGTTTTTTATAATGCCGTTTTCAAGCAGCACATCGGGTGTTATAACATCGATGCCCTCAATCCTCATTATGTCTTTCAGGTTTACTATTGCATATTCCTTTGCAAAAATATTTCTGAAACCACGTTTGGGAAGTCTTCTCTGCAATGGCATCTGCCCGCCTTCAAAGCCTGCTCCCTTTCCGCCGCCTGAGCGTGCCTTTTGCCCTTTGTGCCCTTTGCACGATGTCTTGCCATGTCCTGAACCTATTCCGCGTCCAACCCGTTTAACCTTCTTATTGCTGCCGGACGCAGGGCTTAAATCCTCTATCCTCATCTATCTCCTCCGCTATTTACTCGCCTGAGTCGAGTTTGCTTCTCGTTGCGAGTCGTTCCCGACCTGTGTCTCTTCCTCAACCCTTCCCCTCAGTCTGCGAACTACATCAGGGTCCTTAAGCCGAACAAGGCCATCGAGTGTTGCCTTTGCCGTATTATAAGGATTATGGCTGCCTATTGCCTTTGCAACTATATTCTGTATGCCTGCAACGTCAAGCACAGCCCTGACAGCGCCACCGGCTATCAGTCCTGTCCCCTTAACTGCAGGATTCATTACCACATGTCCGGAACCAAATCTCCCTATTATCCTGTGAGGAATGGTCCCATTTTTTAATGTAACTTTGATAAGGGATTTTTTTGCATGCTCAACTGCCTTTCTTATTGCCTCAGGGACTTCCGATGCCTTGCCTTTGCCGATACCTACTGTGCCTGCACCGTCTCCTACTGCAACCAGCGCGGCAAAGGAAAATCTTCTTCCTCCCTTGACAACCTTGGCGACCCTGTTTATAAATACAACCTTATCTTTTAGAGTCAGTCCTTCCGGATCAATCTTTTTCACCATACCCCCTCTTTTTTAAGTTTAAACAGTTTAAGAAGTTCAACTAGTTCAAAAATTTACTTCACCTGCTTCACCTATTTAAACTTATGAAACTATTTAACCTAAAATTCCAACCCTGCTTCTCTGGCTGCCTCTGCCAATGCCTTCACCCTGCCGTGATAAAGATATCCACCCCTGTCAAAAACAACCTTTTTTATACCTTTTCCTAACGCCTTCTTGGCGATGAATTCCCCAACCTGTTTTGCTGTTGCAATATTCCCTTTATGGGATTTTTTATCCTTAAATTCCTTATCAATGCTTGAGGCTGAGACAACTGTCTGTTTATTATAGTCATCTATAATCTGGGCATACATGTGATCAAGGCTTCTGTAAACTGAAAGTCTCGGTCTCTCAGGAGTGCCTGCAACCTTCTTCCTTATTCTCTCATGCCGCCTTTTTCTTGCTTCTCTTATATCTGCTGTCAACTTAAAACCTCCGAATTATTTTGAACTGTTTGCCCTTTTGAACCTTTTAACCTATTTCTTCCCTGCCTTGCCAACCTTAAGCTTTAACCTCTGACCGGCATATCTTACGCCCTTGCCCTTATAAGCATCGGGGGGCCTTAGCGCCTTCAGATTTGCAGAAATCTGTCCTATCTGCTGTTTGTCAATACCGGTTAATGTAATCTGTACCTGCTTTTGATCCACCGCAGCTTTAACCCCTGCCGGCAGTTCAAATTCTACCGGATGAGAATATCCAAGGGCTAACACAAGCTTATTGCCCTGAACCTGCGCCCTGTAACCAGTCCCTGAAATTTCAAGAACCCTCTGATACCCTGTCGATACTCCGGATACCATATTTGCTATAAGGCTCCTTGTAAGCCCATGGAGCGCCCTCACATTCTTTTCCTCGCTTGACCTTTCAACAAGTATTTTACCCTCATTTACAGAAACCTTTATGCCTGTGGGACACTTGGAAGCAGTCTCGCCCTTTGGTCCCTTGACCCTTACAGTTGCATCATCAACTTTTATATCTACACCTTTCGGTATATCTATCGGTTTCTTCCCTATCCGTGACATTTTATTTTTGTTCTCCTCTTAACCTTTTTACCCTGTTTTCGATGTATTTAATTACCAAACGTGACAAAGGACTTCACCGCCGATACTTTCGCGCCGGCATGTATTATCACTGGCCACACCTTTAGATGTTGTCAGTATTGCAATGCCCACGCCGCCCATCACCCTGGGAATTTCCTTGCCCCCGACATAGACCCTGCGGCCGGGCTTACTTATCCTTTTCAAACCGGATACAACACTGCTGCCATCAATATATTTAAGGGCAACCCTTAAAATGCCCTGTTTCTCGTCTTTCAGTATCTTATACGCCCTTATAAAACCTTCCTCTTTCAGAATCTTGACTACCTCAAGCTTCATTCTCGAAGCCGGGATATCAACCTTTTCCGCACGTATTGTAATTGCGTTTCTAATGCGTGTGAGCATGTCTGCTATTGGATCACTTACCATTATTCTTCACCTCTTACCAACTTGATTTTGTCACTCCGGGTAACTGTCCCCTCAGAGCAAGCGTCCTGAAACATATCCTGCAAAGCCCAAAATCTCTCAAAAACCCTCTCGGCCTTCCGCATATACGGCATCTGTTATAAGCCCTCACCTTAAACTTGGGCTTTCTCTTAACTTTTTCGATCATGCAAGTTTTTGCCATATTCTCCTCTTTACTTTCTAAATGGCATGCCCATATGCTGTAGCAGGGCTTTACCTTCATTGTTCGTCTTTGCAGTCGTGCATATTATGATATCCATCCCATGGACTACTTCAACCTTGTCATATTCTATTTCCGGAAATATAAACTGCTCTTTTATGCCAAGCGCATAGTTGCCCCTGCCGTCAAAAGACTTTCCCGGAACACCTTTAAAATCCCTGACCCTTGGAAGTGCAAGGTTTATAAACCTGTCGAGAAACTCATACATCATCCTGCCCCTTAATGTAACCTTACACCCTATCGGCATATCTTTTCTAAGCTTGAACGCCGCAATCGATTTCTTTGCTTTAGTAATTACTGCCTTCTGCCCGGTTACAATGCCAAGTTCCTTCTGGGCAGCCTCAAGTAACTTTATATTCTGAATAGCCTCGCCAAGTCCGATATTAAGAACCACCTTTTCAACCTTTGGAACCTGCATTACATTCTTATATGAAAACTCTTTTATAAGAGCAGGGACCACCTCTTTAATGTATTTCGCCTTTAGTCTTGGGACTGTTACTGGTCTATCGTTTCTTTGCATTTTTTACACACCCTTGATTTTTTACCACTATCGAAAGTCATACTTGCAATCCTTGCAGGCTTGCTGCACCTTGGACATATAAGCATAACATTCGATATGTGAACTGAAGCCTCCTTCTCAATAATTCCACCCTGAGAATATTTCTTGCTCGGCTTCATATGTTTTTTTATAATGTTTACTTTCTCTATTATCAGTTTGTCCTTTGATAACATAACTGATAGCACACGGCCCTTCTTGCCTTTTTCCTTGCCGGTAGTCACTAAAACTGTATCGCCCTTCTTAATACCTAACCCCATTTTTCTAGATAACCTCCGGTGCTAATGATATTATCTTTGTAAATTCTTTCCATCTCAACTCCCGCGCAACAGGTCCAAATATTCTTGTGCCCACGGGCTCTCCCTGAGGATCTATCAGCACAACCGCATTCTGGTCAAATCTTATGTAGGAGCCGTCAGGCCTTCTCTGCTCTTTCCTGGTCCTCACTACAACAGCCTTTGCCTTTGAGCCTTTTTTGACATTGGAATCAGGAATGGCTTCCTGCACACTGACAACTATAATATCTCCAAGCCGCGCATATCTCCTGCGCATGCCGCCAAGAACCTTTATACACCGGACCCTTTTGGCGCCTGAATTATCTGCTACTTCAAGTATGCTCCTGTCCTGAATCATTCCCTATTGCTCCTTATGCCTTTCCAAGTATGCTTAAAACGGTCCACCTTTTATCTTTGCTGCGCGGCCGCGTCCCGGTTACAGAAACTATATCCCCCACCTTACACTTGTTTTCTTCGTCATGGGCTTTAAACCTGGTTATCTTCTTAACCACCTTTTTATATTCAGGGTGTTGCACAAGCCTTGTAACAGCAACCACAACTGTCTTCTCCATCTTATCGCTCACGACCTTGCCTGTATAAATTTTCTTTGACATTTTTACTCCGATTAACCTTTCGATTTCTCTGTTATAATCGTCAAAACCCTTGCTATATCTTTTCTCAGGGCACGGATACGCATGGGATTCTCTATTTCACCGGTAGCAACCCGGAATTTGAGATTAAACAATTCTTTCCTCATGTCATATTCCTTCTGTTTCAGTTCATCTGCTGTTAATGCCCTTAACTCCGAGGATTTCATGCTACTGTATCCCCCCTCTTTACAAATTTAGTCGAAACCGGAAGCTTATATGATGCAAGTTTAAACGCTTCCTTTGCAATATCCTCTGTAATACCCGCAACCTCATAAAGAACCCTGCCCGGTACAACAACAGCCACCCAGTATTCCGGATTACCTTTACCCTTACCCATTCTTGTTTCTGCAGGTTTTTTAGTTAGAGGTTTATCAGGGAATATCCTTATCCATAGCTTACAGCCCCTCTTGGCATGTCTTGTTATTGCTATCCTTGCTGCCTCAATCTGCCTGCTTGACACCCAGCCCGGCTCCATGGCCTTAAGCCCGAAGTCTCCGAAAGAAATTTTGGAGCCTGTATATGCCTTGCCACGCATATTGCCCTTCTGCATCTTTCTGAACTTGACTTTCTTCGGCATCAGCATGGCTTACTCCACCCCCTTGTGTGCTTCTGGAAGTATATCGCCATTATATATCCAAACCTTAACGCCTATTTTCCCATATGTTGTCTTTGCCTCTGAGAATCCATAGTCTATGTCTGCCCTGAAGGTGTGAAGCGGAACCCTTCCTTCCCTGTACCACTCATCCCTTGCTATTTCTGCTCCGGCAAGCCTGCCGGAACATGCAACCTTTACCCCTTGCGCCCCGAATCTCTGCGCTGATATGACTGCCTTTTTCATCGCCCTTCTGAATGCAATCCTTTTCTCAAGTTGAAGCGCTATATTTTCAGCAACAAGTTGCGCATCGATCTCAGGTTTTCTTATCTCCTTTATATCTATTGCAACCTGTTTTCCTGTCATTGTCTCAAGCTCTTTCCGAAGTTTTTCAACCTCGATTCCCTTCTTGCCAATTATTATTCCCGGCCTTGCAGTATGAATTATTATTCTTGCCTTTTGTCCTGCCCTTTCAATCTCTACCTTTGCAATGCCTGCATGAAACAACCTGCCCTTGATAATCTTCCTGATGGTAATATCTTCGTTCAACTGGTCCGCATATCCCCTCTTGGCATACCATCTAGAATCCCATGTTTTTATTATTCCAAGTCTAATTCCTATTGGATGCGTCTTCTGCCCCAAAATCTACCTCCGTTCTAATTTTCCTCTGATAAAACTACAGTTATATGGCTCATCCTTTTCCTGATGACATTAGCCCTGCCCATTGACCTGGGCTCCATCCTTTTCAGCGAAGGCCCCTGATCAACAAATGCCTTAACATTCATATCCTCCGGGTTAACTGCCTTTTTCTGCTCTGCATTCGCCATAGCAGACTTTAATACTTTCCCAACTATATCTGCCCCTCTGTAAGGCATAAATCTCAGGGCAATCAAGGCATCTCCGGCCTTTTTGCCCCTTATAAGGTCAATGACCCTGCGCGCCTTTCTCGGAGTAATTCTTACAAATTTTAATATAGCCTTTGATTCCATATAAGTCCGGTTCCTTTTTATGCTTTCGCAGGCGCTGCTGCTGATTTTTCAGCCCTTGAATGGCCTCTGAATGTTCGTGTCGGTGAAAACTCACCAAGTTTGTGCCCAACCATATTTTCTGTGACATACACAGGTATAAATTTTTTGCCGTTATGAACAGCGAATGTATAGCCTATAAAGTCAGGCACTATTGTTGAACGCCTTGACCATGTCTTTATAATCTTTTTCTCACCTGTTTCTATCAACGCCTTAACCTTCTTCATTACTTTTTCATCAACAAAAGGTCCTTTTTTTAATGAGCGCGGCAATTTATTTCCTCCTCTTTACTATAAACTTATCAGTACGTTTATTATGTCTAGTTTTAACGCCTTCAGGCTTACCCCATGGAGAACACGGAGGACGTCCACCTGAACTTTTGCCCTCACCACCACCTAAAGGATGATCTACAGGGTTCATGGCAACGCCTCTTACGTGAGGCCTCCTGCCAAACCATCTTATCCTGCCTGCTTTTCCGTAAGAAATGTTTTCATGCTCAACATTACTGACCTGCCCTATGGTAGCCATGCACCCGGAAGGTATAAGCCTGACCTCTCCTGAAGAGAGCCTTACCTGCGCATATTTTTCATCCTTGGCTACAAGCTGAACAGATGCACCGGCGCTCCTTGCAAGTTTTGCCCCCTGTCCCTCTTTGATCTCTACGTTATGTATAAATGTGCCCAATGGTATCTCATTTATAGGCAATGCATTCCCTGTTTTAATATCCGCCCCTTTTCCTGAAACCACCTTATCACCGACCTGAAGCTGCATGGGAGCAATTATATAACGCCTTTCACCATCTTTATACTTCAGCAACGCAATCCTTGCGGATCTGTTCGGATCATACTCAATAGTTTCAACTGTTGCCGGAACACCAGCCTTATCTCTTCTAAAATCAATAATCCTGTATACCCTTTTATTTCCACCGCCGCGCTGCCAGACAGTAACACGGCCGTTGTTGTTTCTTCCGCCGGTTTTCTTTATAGTCCCAAGCAACGGCTCATAAGGTTTGTCTGTTGTTATGTCCTTGAAATCAGAAACCGTCTGAAATCTTCTGCCGGGCGAGGTCGGATTATATTTCCTAATTCCCATTATGCACCCTCAACAAAGTCAAGTTTTTCACCCTTTTTCAGGGTAACTACTGCTTTCTTCCTATCCGGCCTTTTGCCGATAGATTTCCCTTGCCGTTTCCACTTGCCATTCGTATTTATGGTAGCTACTTTCTCCACTTTTACTTTAAAGATTTCTTCTATGGCATGCTTGACCTCAATCTTGTTTGCGCCCTTTGCCACTTCAACAAGTATCTTATTCTCCGATTCCTTGAGGTTGCTTCCCTTCTCTGTAAAAAGCGGTTTTTTAATGATCGAATACAAGTTTGTCATGCTGTCTCAGCCTCCTCAAGTATTGCAACCGCTCCCTTTGCGATAAGAACCCTGTTATGGCTAAGCACATTGTAAGCATTCAGGTCTGCAGCACGCGAGACATGAACCCCCGGGATATTTCTTGCGGAAAGCTTTACTGCATCATTATCTTCCGGTATCACTACAAGAAGACTCTTGCCGTCTAATCCAAGATTCCTGATTATGGAGGTCATATCTTTTGTTCTCGGCTTAGCGATTGATATGTCATCTATAAATATAATCTCGCCGTCTGCAAGTTTTGCTGACAATGCCGCCTTTAATGCCAGCCTCTTTGCCTGCTTTGGCATACTATATGAGTAGTCACGGGGCTGCGGCCCGAATATCGTGCCTCCCTTTCTCCACAACGGGGAACGACTACTCCCGACCCTTGCCCTTCCGGTATGTTTCTGTTTCCATGGCTTCTTTCCGCCTCCGCTCACAAGACCTTTTGTCTTTGTCGCATGCGTCCCCTGTCTCTGATTGGCAAGGAAGTTAACAACAGCCGCATGCAAAATATCATTTTTCTTCCCCAGCCCAAAAATTTCCTCACGGAGACTAATCTTGCCTGCTGTATTATTATTCCTGTCTTTTATCTCTAAGTCAGGCATATTATTTTCCCTTCCTGATTTCTACATAAGTTCCCGGAGCTCCGGGAATGGCACCCTCGATAAGTAAAACATTCTGGTCAGGTTTAACAGCCGCTATCGTAAGGTTCTTCACCGTAACACGCTCAGAACCCATATGCCCCGGCATACCCTGATTTTTCCATACCCTTGAAGGATAAGAACTCGCGCCTATAGAGCCCGGCGCACGGTAAAACATAGAACCATGAGAAGCCGGCCCGCCTGCAAACTTATGCCTCTTAATAACTCCCTGAAAACCTTTGCCCTTAGAAACGCCTGTTACAGAAACATTATCTCCCTTGGCAAATTTTTCAACTGTAACAAGGTCTCCGACCTTCAGGTCTCCCATGGGAAATTCTTTCAATATCTTATGGGGCTTAACCCCTGACTTCTTAAACATGCCTGCCATCGGCTTACTTACCTTTTTCTCCTTTTTAACCTCTTGAAACCCTATTTTGACAGCCTCATATCCATCTTTTTTAAGTGTCTTAACCTGTATAACACAACATGGCCCGGCTTCAACTACTGTCACAGGAATCATCTTTCCGTCTTCAGTAAATATCTGGGTCATACCAAGTTTTTTCCCTAAAATCCCTGTCACAGTTTTATCTCCACGTCAACTCCTGCTGCAAGCTCAAGCTTCATAAGCGCATCAACTGTCTGAGGAGTCGGGTCATATATATCAATAAGCCTCTTGTGTGTTCTTATCTCAAATTGCTCTCTCGACTTTTTATCAACATGAGGCGACCTTAAAACAGTTATCTTGCTTATCCGTGTCGGCAAAGGAACAGGTCCCGCTATCCTTGCACCTGTTCTCTGGGCGGTATCAACTATCTCTTTAACAGAGCGGTCAAGCACCCTGTGGTCATACGCTTTCAGTTTTATCCTAATTTTTTGGTCCATTATCTTTTCACTTTCAACTTTAAACTTTTAACTCTCATCTTATGCTATTACCTCTATAACAACACCGGCGCCGACAGTCCTGCCGCCTTCCCTTATCGCAAATCTCAGCTCCTTCTCCATTGCAATCGGCGTTATCAGCTCTACTGTTATGGTTACGTTGTCCCCGGGCATCACCA
>Ga0265292_1000103_pt1 | contig 177136 bp, 167 predicted proteins | sample Munlanlewell296A_FD_189080 | JGI IMG/M metagenome (GOLD analysis project Ga0265292, IMG submission 189080) | Leachate microbial communities from a municipal landfill in Southern Ontario, Canada - Leachate well 296A | ecosystem: Engineered > Solid waste > Landfill > Unclassified | place... | reverse complement strand
CATAACTTGTAAGCGGTTCTACCGTCCCCTTCCTGTTCCTTGAATACGACCTGAAATAATAGGTCGCATTCGGCGCAAGCCCTTTATACTCGCGGTATTCAGTTGTGAACTTCCACCAGCGGTCATTAGTGCTCAGGTTAGTTTCCGGCGGCGAATCCGTATAAAGACCGTCGGACCAATCACCCATCGCAGGCGGTTCCGTCCCGCCGACCGTACTTACCGCGGAAGTGGATGTATCTATCACGCCGAGGTTATTAAATGCGCCCGCTACTTTCAACTTTATAGTATTAGTTGTGATAACAACATCGGTAAATACCGAAGGCGGCTGTATCCTCGTGCAGTTTATTGTTGAATAAGCCCAGCCGCTTTCCGCCTTCTCTTTGTTTCTTGCTTTTACCTTAAACTGGTATGTCGTGTTCGCCGTCAACGCACTGCCGAAGATATTGTTATTAGTATTCCCGCCTTCATCACGCCAGTAAGTATCCTGAAATGTCGTTTTCACTGAAATCTCTTTTTCGTTAGAACCGATACCGGGATACCGCTCCCAGTATGCACCGTCGCCGGGTCCCTGGTCGGTCAAATCAGGCGCTGTCCCGGGCCAGTTAATCGTTAAATTAGCGTCCGTCTGCGTTATCCCGCTTACTGTTATATCTATCGGCGGGTCTATCAGCGTGCAGGATGAAAAGCCCGTTGTGTAATATGCGGTCGGGAGCTTGTCCATATTTATTGCACGCACCCTGAACTGATATGTTGTGTTATGGCTCAGACCGGTGCCGCTCGCTGCCGAAAATGTGTCTACCAATACTCCCTCATATGTGCTTGTGCTTTTATCTATTATTGTTATAAACCCGTTTGAGGATGCCTCTACATCATACCAAGTCGCCGTGCCCGCAGGATTGTTACCGCCGGTCCAGGTTACCGTTGCCGTTGTATACCCGATACCTGTTATTTGTAGATTTGACGGCGATTCCGCCAATGTGTACGCGCCGGTGTCTTCGTTCGTCTCCCAGTTACCCGCTGATATTGTTGATACGTATATCCCCGCTAAGTTCCGGCTTATTGCACGCGCATAATACTTTTTGTTCGTTAACAAGCCCGTAAATGTTTGTGATGAATAACTTATCCAGCCGCTGTCGCCGTTTAACACCGACCAGTTTGTTGAATCGCTGCTTATCTGCACCCAGTATTTCATTGCAGAAACATCGCTCCAGTCGGCATTCAGTTCGCCCATTGCGGTAGGCGTCGTGAAATGTACGTCCGCAGGCGGCTGCGGATATGTTACTGTCGTTACCGAGACACCGTAAGGCGAGCCGGTGCCGTCGGGGCTGCGCGCTTTCACTTTCACGTAATAGGTGGAATTCCAGAACAAACCCGTTATGCCTACTACGCTGCCGCCGCTCCCCATATCACCCAATAATTTGGCGTTCCAGTTTGCCTTTGTATCCCAGCACTCTACCGTGCCCGTTGACCGGTCGGTTTGGACATAATATATGGGATTAAAATTACTTACCGTGCTTATCGCTACCGCATACTGCGTTACTTCGGAGTTTACAGGACTCTCAGCCTGTATCTCTACGCCGAGCCGGTTGCGCGGGTCGCCCGACGGGAGCGCTAAAATTGGCGACACCGGTGTTGTAGGCAGCGTCACTTTCGCGGTGTATGTTATTGTTGAATTACATAAGCCGTCGTAATTCCGGCTGTTACTGATGAAATAATATGTCGTGCTCGGCGACAGGGCTGAGCCGGTCCCGTTATACATTGTGTAATACCAGTAATCTGTGTTCTTCACCCACACGCTGCTGCTTACTCCGGTGTTCGTCCACTGGTATGTGTCTATGCAGAGCGTGTAGTTTATGCCGGACATACCATCTGCTAAATTACTGTATGTACCGGTCGCACGGATGGCTATACTTGAGCCGTATATTAAATACTCCGCTCCCTGGATCGGCTCTATCTTCATTCCCTTTACAAGTGGGCCTACCGCGTCGTTTTCCAGGCCCTCGTAGTTACGGCTCTTTATTGTAAATGCATACGTCGTGTTCCCTATCAACGCAGGCGAACTCGCAGGGTTGTTCTCGCTGCGCGTCCAGATCTTGTTCGGTATCCATCCGCTTGCCCACGGGCTGCCTTCCGAACCGTTTTCTTCAAACCATAACCCTGAACTACCGCCGGAAATGTTACTGAACGTCTGGGCGCTCAAATTTATGGTTACGGAACTGCTGTTGATTGTCCACACATTGTCAGACAGAACCGGCGTTTCTATCCTCGTATATTTCGGGTTGCTGTTGTTCAATACCGTCCAACTGGTTAACTGTCCTTCCGAGTTCATCGCCGCCACTCTGAAATAATACGACTTGTTCGCCGTCATTGAAGATACGGTTACGGAATTCACAATTGTTTCTTCCGTTGACGCTATTACGCTGAAATTTAGCAGCGTTGATACCTGCACTCTGTATGTTGTGCCTTCCGCATTGTTCTGCGTCCAACTTGGCTTTATTGAATACGTCGTAATATACACCGTCTCAAATGTGCCGGGAACGTCCGGCTGGTTCGCAAGCGTCGTTTTGCCGGCGAAACTGCCCGTGCTTATTGCGCCCGCATAATTGCGCGCCAGCAGCAAAAACTGGTATGACGTATTACCGCTTAAATTCGTCACCGTTATCGGAAAACTCCAGTTCGTCAGTGTCTGCCACACAATGCCGGTATCAAGTGTATTGCTCACCTGAACGTAATATGTAGTGCCCCAACTCTTTAATACCTTTATTGAATATTCTACGGTGGAAGAATTGCCGTCGTCGTTCTTCGCTACCTGGATTGACGAGCCGGACAAACCGGAAAGCGTCGGCGCAAGCGGGAGGTTCACAAGCGTTATCGCAGACGACGATGACGTCCACTGCTCGTTACCTAACGTATCTTTTGCCTTAACCTGGAAATAATACGTCGTATTCATATTTAAACTTGTAGTTGCGGAGCTTGCTCCGCTAAACCAATCCGTTGTCGTTGTTACTTGTGTTTCAAAATTGCTGCTCGTGGAATACCGCATCACGTACGGCAATGACGCAAGTCCGCTGCCGGCAGAGCCGTATATGTCCGCAGGGTCGTTGGCTGTATTCCAGTTAACTACACAATATGTTGAATACGCCACTACCGACGATATTGTGTGTCCCGTAGGCGGCGCGGTGTCTATTTTTACCTGATATGACGACGAATTCACACTCCACTCGCCGTAGGTGTCGCTCGTCTTTATGTGCCAGTAGTAATTGCCGTTGTTGATATTTGCTCCGGGTTGATATTGGGAAACTGCCGAAGACGTGTCCCCGCTGGCGTAATTGATTACGCTGAAATTTAATGCGGTGCTTAACTGCACCAGATAACCTGTCTGGCTGTCCGCTTCGTCGTCCACGAAGTTCCATTTGAATACGGGTCGTGATGAAGAAATCCAAATCTCGTTTGCGGGACTTACAAGATTAGGCGAGGTCGCTGTGTTCGTCGCATACTGGATTGTTACTTCGTTTAATTGAGGCGTATTGGTTGAATATATTGTCGTAAATGATGAAATGTATTGTATGTAACGGGAACGAGGTGATGCAACCGGCGTGCCGGTGGCGACTGTGTACCACTCCCCTGTCGGAACTGACGATGAATTCCAAGCACTCCACGTGCCGTCGGGCGTTGCCGTATCGCCAGTGCGGGTCTTCAGTTTTATGCTCGTTCCGGCAGGCACGCTCTGCCCCCACGAGACCTGGCCCCACCTTGTTCCTTTTTTACCCGTGTCTATTGCACGGGACTGAAGTTCTCCGGCGGGATAATAATCTAAATACCTCACAACTACGATTCCAGAACCTCCATTACCTCCAGCTCCTCCTCCACCTCCTGTATTTGCAGTTCCAGCATTATCTCTTATTCCTCCACCGTGTGAAGCTGTTCCGTTTGTTCCATTTGAAGCTCCTCCACCGCCTCCTGCATATCCGACAGATGCACCACTAATAGAATTATTTACTCCAGCCCCACCATTTCCTCCAGCGAGATTAGACGCTGCATTACCCCCAACAGCACCCGCTCCACCACCTCCTCCTCCAGCACAAACAGAAATCCATGTACCCTGCCCAGTTCCACCATTATTTCCTTGGCCAGCAGGACTGGCACTACCTATGGTAACAGCTGCTTCTCCAGTGCTTTCACCACCTCCAGAACCTCCATTTTGACCACATGATACCGCAACAGTGCTTAAACTATCAAAACCTCCGCCTCCACCACCACCTGTTGCAGTGATTGAAGAAAAAACAGAATCTGTGCCATTTCCCCCAGCAGAACTTGCAGCTGCTGTTCCACCACTTCCAACAGTTATTGTAAATTGTCCAACAGCTACATTAAATCCAGTTCCAGTTTTATATCCTCCTGCTCCACCTCCACCTGTATAATGAGAACCTGAAGATGTACAGCCACCAGCTCCACCACCTGCTACTACTAAATATTCTACAACGCCAGATTTAGAAACTGTAAAAGTTCCGTTTGAAGTGAAAGTATGAATGGTATATTCACCTGAATAAGTAATTGTTCCACCTGTGGCTTTGGGTGTTATCATTATATACGCCGCATTGCCGGTACCGACTATTGTCGCCGATGACTTCACAAGTCCTGCGTTGAAGTCCGTATCCGTCGTATCCGTTGCACCTTGATAATTACTTTGGTATAAATAAGGTCCTTTAATAAATGTCCCGTTTTCAACATTGTCGCCATTAAATGCCTTCACATGCAGATAATACGAGGTCTGCTGGGTAAGTGCATTTTGTGATAGTGCGCCTGCATTCCATGTATTGAGCCAGTCGCTATCTGCTAAAGATGTATCCCACTTATACATTATTTTTGAGAATGTTCCCGCCCCAAAAGTCGTGCTGAATGTAAATAACGACGTTCCATAGACCGTGCTGGTTGACTTATCGCAGGTTACATTGTTATCAGTCGGTGCAGTTGGGAGTGTGTATCGCTGGAGTCCTCCCGAAAGGGAGGATTCTTTTAACCACGGCGTGTCCCTCACTTTTACCTGACAACTGTATTGTGTGTTTGCGGTAAGACCACCATTTATGAACGTGTTCCCGCCGCCATATGACTGGTTTCCCGCAGAACCGTTGAAATAATACTCTATTCCGTCGCCTTCGTTGTCCGCAGGTGTCGTATTGGCTGTCCATGTTATCTGCGTTTCAGAATTCGCCACACCGGAAGCCATATCTCGTGATGGCACCGTGTTTGCCGCATATTGTATCGTGCAGTCGTTCATCAGTGCGGAATAATTTGTGTTTGTAGTCGTGAATGTTGAGCGGTACTGGACATACCTGTAACGGCTGAGCGATGAAAGCGCCGAACCGCTGCCGTAAGGCCCGGAGTAGGCAGTCCAGTAATACGGCGAGGTTACCGATGATGTATGTACATAGAAGTTTAGCGATGTCCCCGTCGGTATTTCGCTGCTTGAATAGATGTTCTGGAACACCGTCCCGTTCTCGCCGGTATCTTTCACATCGGAAACAAAATCGCCGGAATTGTAGCAGGGTCCCAACGCATCCGCACTGATTTCACCCGAACTCAACGCCCTGCTGGAAATCCGCACTTCGTCTATTTTTCCGTCAAACCAAGAATCTGCACCGAGATTGTTTGCATTAGCACCAATATATGTTTTCCAAGACGTATTATAGGCAGTAATAGCTTTTGACTCTGAAGCGAACTGAACACCATTTAAATATGAATTTACTTTACTCCCATCCCAAACGGCAGCGACATGATTCCATTGATTTAGCGATATAGTAGCAGCATAACTTGCGTCCCAAGCACCAGTATAAAAATCTACCTTTAAAGTGTTCGGACTTGTAATACTAACACTTAAATATTTACTGATAGTTCCATTTGTAGTTGGATTATATTCAATAATTCTCCTACCACTACTGCTGTCACTATTTGCATAAAACCAATTTTCAAGTGTGAAACTTGATGTACTCAGTAAAACTGTGTTTCCTAAATCAATATAATCATTTACACCGTCAAAAGCGAGCGCGTTTGCGCCGAATTTTGCACTACCTGCTCCTGTCCACATTGAGAGCCCGCCCGCAGTCCCGTAAGTTGACACCGCCACGCCGAAATTGCCTTTCCCGCTGGCATCCGCTACATAACTCCCCGCATCAGCTGCAATCTGCCCCGCCGTCAACGCCCCGCTGGATATCCGGACCTCGTCAATAGAGCCGTTGAATCGTTCAGCAGTAGGAGCACCAGAACCTGCATCACCAATTGTCAGAGATACAGTTTGATCATAAACAGTCATCTGTGTAGTTAACGATAAGTTGCCATCTATGTAAACCTTACTCCCATTTGCTACACCATTGTCAAAAGTAAAAGATACAAGATGCCAATTATTATCATTTAAGTACTTTCCAGTTCCTCGCCATCCGACTGAATAGTCCTGAATTCCAAATTCATTAGCATTTAAGAACATTCCGTAAGCATTCTTTTTTGCAACAATTGCACGAGAACCTGTACCGGCATTAGAAGTTTTTATCCATGCTTCCACACTGCCCTTTGTGAGTGCCAATGAGTCAGAAGTAGTACTGAGTGTGGAAACGTTTACTTTATCATTCACACCATTAAACTGCAAATACTTTCCAAAACCTGTCATATCAGAGGTGGTGTATGTCTGTGTAGCGATGTTAAGTCCGCCGTGATTGCCGAAAGCAGACGAATCCACCGCCCCGCCCGCATCAGCACATATCACGCTTGAAACCCGCACAACATTAGAAATCCTCACTTCGTCAATGAGACCATTGAAAAGCTGAGCAGCATTTGCTTCACCAATCTGAACTGGAACATTTTGGTTAAAAATAGTCATTATCGTAGATGTTAGTAATTGACCATTGTCATATATTTTAGTTCCATTTGCAACCCCACTCTCAAAACTAGAAGCCACATGATGCCAATTATTATCATTTAAATTTTTGCTGGTTCCTCGCCAGGCGGAAGCATCCCAATCATATACTCCCAATTCGTTACTATTCAAGAAGAGAGAATACGCACTTTGTTTGGCCACAATTCCTCTATAAGAAGTACCAGCGTTGGATGTTTTAATCCATGCTTCCACCGTTCCCGTATTAAGTTGTAAACTCGCACTATTCCCACAATCCACAAAATCGCTTGTGGTTCCGGTGAGGCCGCCTTCAAACAGCATTGATTTACCGAAGGTTGAAAACGGCACTTCTGTTGATGTTGAGGCATTACAGATATAGCCCTTGTTGTTGTATGACGAAGCATCCGGCGTATAAACCCCCGCATCAGCCGCAATCTGCCCCGCCGAAAGCGCCCCACTGGATATCCGCACTTCGTCAATAAGACCATCAAAAGGATAAAGGCCATTTTGTTTAATGCCTATTACAAAATTCTCGCCACCTGACGTATTTGTAGTTTTAGCCGCTGATGCACCTGCCTTTCCATCTACATATGTTTTTACAGTTGAACCATCAAAAGTAAAAGATACAAGATGCCATAAATTATCATTTATGGTTATTCCACTATCTAAATCGTTATTATAAAACCCCATACACATACGACCACTCGTCATATATATAAAACTTCCATTATTATCAGTCATCGCCCCATAAGTAATTATATGGGCAACGGCTGACTGCGACGTTTTAATCCAGCATTCCATAGTTCTTGCAGTATTACCAAATGGAAAACTCGCTGTCGAAGAAACAACTTTATCATTTACTCCGTTAAACTGCAACGTATTCCCGAAGCCGGTCATTGAAGTGGTGTATGTCTGTGTGGCAACATTAAGCCCGCCGTGGTTGCCCAAAGCAGACGAATCCACCGCACCGCCCGCATCCTGACAAATCGTCGCCGCACTCCGTGCAATATTAGAAACCCGCACTTCGTCAATTTTACCGTTGAAAAATTCCGCAACGCCACGACGGTAACTTCCTATATTCATATCAACAGGAGAACGTGCACTTAGTGCGGCTGAAAACGTACCTTCTAATTTACCGTTAACAAAAACTTTTATATCTGTGGCCGTCGCAACTCCCGCACAATGATACCATTGACCTGTAGTAAAAACAGTTGAACCATCTGCCTTAGGATTACTTCCCTCCAACCACATAAAATGCAATTTATTGTCTGTATCTATCATAAACTGCACACCGGAAGACGCGCCATTATCGCTCTCTATTATTTCTTTCTTTACTCCCAAAGTATTCAAATTCACCCATGCTTCATAAGTTACGGGCGGGGTTACAAAATTAGAATTTTCAGGTATAGCAATATAATCGCTTGTTGTTCCGGTGAGGCCGCCGCGGAAATTCATTGATTTGCCGAAACTTGTAAATGGAACTTGTGTGTCCCACCTGTTTGACCCATCACCCGACTTCACATACCCATTATTCACGCCCTGCGAGTATCCCGCTGTCTCAGTCGTCCCCGCACTCGTCGTCGGCTCAGCCGAGGCGTATTTGCGGATACGAACATCATCAACATAATTAGTACTGGAATCCGTACTCCATATTTTTACTTTTCCTGATGTAAAAACTGATTCTGTAGTTGTTATTAAAGTCCAGTTGTTTCCATCAGTAGAGTAGTAATCTTTTCTTGTGTTCAATCCTGTTCCAATACTTTCTACTTTATACCAATACCAAGTGTCGCTACTAAAAGTGTAATCTACTGTTTTCAATATGGCCCAGGTGCCGCCTACTGTTTTTCGAACGGAAAACTGTTGTGTTGGTGTTCCAAAGTCAAACTCATTCATATCAGTATCAGCCGTTTGCCATCTAAAGGCAACCTGGGTTCTACCACCAACAACAAATTTTGTCTTAAAAGTGAATATTAAATCAGAAAATGTTAAAGCACTTCTAACATATGACCAATCTGTCGGACCCAATTTTAACATGTTGTTTTCAATTACAGCATTTCCATAAGTTAAATCCCATTTAGATGAATCAACAGAAGTTCCGGTAAAGTCATCAAACAATAATCCGGTAGCAGACATATTGCTTCCAGCACTGGCACTCGCGTTGCCGTAATACATATAGATTGTTGAACTCCCGGCGGGGACGGTGATTACTTTTACCCAAAAACCTTTGGGATTTACTGTTGAGTCATCTATCCAGTACGGGAAAAACCTTGCGGTTGATGCGGTGCCTGTTGCAAACCTGACATCGTCTAAATCTATCTGACCTGTAACTCCTTTTATGTCTGACCACTGGGCAGTGCTGAAAACAGTTGTCGGTATCCAGACCTGATAGTCGCTTAACCCAGAACCGCCGTTGTTTATAGTTATCGGTATTCGTTTTGACCATGTCTGCTGGACGGAATCCAACGCGTAATAGCCGTCCCCTTCGTTGAAATGCCAGAGACCTACTGTATTGCCATCTGTGGAAAGTTCTGTTGCGGGACCGTTATCAAAATGGTAGAGTGCAACTACTGTTGAGCCGACTACTGTTGAGGGGAGCGGGGCGGGTGCGGATAGGATTTCGTCAAAATGCCAGAGTCCGACTGTGTTTGCATCTGATGTAAGTGTTGTTGCGGGACCGTTGTTGAAGTGGTAAAGCGCAACGACCGTTGAACCCTGAACAGAGCTTGAAAGTTCCGCGGGTCCGCCGTCGTTCATATGATACAAGCCAACGGTCTGCGAATCAGCAGCCAACTCACTCGCACCTGTTCTTTGTAATTCAATATACGCCGCCGTGTCCGTACTCCGTATTGCCGTATAGTTCTTTTCCCCGGAATTAAAATCATTGAATGTTGTCTGATACCAAACGGCGGAATAGAGATTTATTCCTTTTGACAGGATTAACAGGATTAGGACAAAAAGTAGAAATTTATTCTTCATTTTATTAGCCACGAATTACACGAAATTAATTGTAGGCACGAATTTATTCGTGCGTCGTCTATGGCATATTAGCACGGTCATAGACCGTGCCTACATCAGCTACTAAAAGTATAACACAAAGTTGCGAAGTTTCTGTGAAGTTTTTGCGAAATTTTTGCGAAGTCATTTTCAGGTTCAACATCAGCAGACCAAGGTCTGCAACTACAATTCACAAAAAAACCCTTGACAAAATCTTTTGTTTTTATTATAATTAATTTCATGGAAATCAAAGAAGAACAATTCGTTTTTCTTTATTCTGATGAGACAAGAGTCCGTCATTTTCACAAAAGAATTAAAAATCGCATACTTGAATTTGTCGTTCAGTTGGAAATACTCGTTAAAAACAAATGGCAACCTGTTATTCGGTATGACACCAGACACGGTTTCGCCCATAAAGACATTATCCATCCGTCCGGAAAAGTTGAAAAAATTCCTTTGCCGGTTCAGGATTTTAATGATGCCCTGACACTTGCAGAGGAAGAATTGCACGTGGAATGGGAAATTTTCAGAACGGCATTTTTGAAGGAGGCACAAGATGAATAAATCAAACTTTTGGGAATTACAGCGCAGCATCGGTTTTGAGTTTTCAAGATACATTCTTAAACATCCGGAATTTGCAAAACAAATTCCTGCTAATGCTTTGATAGTTTTCCAGATTGAAAACAATCCCGAATTTAACAAATGGGCTGTAAAGACGGCAAAATTAAATAAAGAACAGGGACAAAAGATATTGACGGTTGAAATAGAAAAATTACTCCCACCGTTTGAAACCCGGCTTGTCAACCCGCATTTAGAGTTATCTTTAAGCATCTGATTTTTCATAGTATTTCCCGTATTTCATCAAAATGCCACAACCCGACCGTCTGGCTGTCTGCGGTCAGTTCCAACGCACCTGTTCTGCCGAGTTCAATATAAGCCGCCGTGTCCGTGCTTCGTATTGCTGTCTGCACAAAACTACTGCCAGTGTTGAAATCGTTAAAGGTTGTCTGATACAAGACCGCCGCAGAAGCGGAAGTTAAAGGTAAAAGATTAAAGGTTAAAATTAAAAAGTAAAATTTCTTCATTTTATTAGCCACGAATTAACACTAATTTGCACGAATGAATTCGTGCCTACAACATCAGCAGACCAAGGTCTGCAACTACATTAAAAGTATAACACAGAGTTGCGAAGTTTCTGTGAAGATTTTGCGAAATTTTTGCGAATACTTTTTCTGATATGATGATGACTCTGATTTCTCCCACAATCGCCCTCTTACTTTTTTTCTTTTTTACCTTCTATAAGGTCTTGTATCCCTTTTATCAATTTGTTCAACGGTTCTTGTATATCCTCGTAAATAGATTGCTGAAAATTTGCCTGTCCTGGTAGTTCCGGGTGGCGGTTGCCTTTATAGACCACAAGTTCGCCCGTGCCGTCTATCCGTGAACCGTCTTTCGGGCTTAACAGCGATATGTTCAACGCCAGCCGGTCTCTTATCATAAAATACTCGCCTTGTAAAACGATGGTCGGCACTTTGCCTTTGGATATTTTGTAAAGTTTCCCGGCATCTTCCAGAGAAGCAACGCCAATTACGACATAATCAACAACGGTGGCGGAATTATGAATTATGAATGATGAATTATGAACTGAAAAAGCGGTAAACATTTTTTCGTGAACAATGTTTTTAACAAATTCCAGATGGGATTTTTTGTGCAGGTTCTCAAACGGGAGCACGGCAATAACTTTTGACTCGGAATACAAAGGCGAGATTGCCACGCTAACGCTCGCAATGACAAACACTGAAATTATAACAAAAAGTGAGATTTTATTCTTCATTTTTTCAACCACGAATTACACGAAATTAATTGTAGGCACGAATTTACGGTGAAACAGTACTGCTTCGCGGTATTCGTGCGGTTTTGCACGGTTGAAACCGTGCCTACAACATCAGATACCAAAAGTATAATATAAAGTTGCGAAGTTTTTGTGAAGTTTTTGCGAAATTTTTGCGAAGTCATTTTGAGGTCCGCTATCATATTCTAAAACGATTCCTATTATTTTACCACAGAGGCAAGTTAAATAGATAACTGCAATTTTTTCAGTAAGATTTTTCTTGCCCTGTGGAGGCGGGACATTACGGTTCCCTGGGATATTTTCAATATTTTTGTTATCTCTTCGTAGGAATAACCTTCAAGTTCCCGTAAAACAATAATTTCCCTGTATTTCTTTTTCATAGAGTCAATTGCAATCCTTATTTTTTCCGCCGCCTGCTTTTTTTCTATCTCTTCGGGTGGTTGAGGTCTATCATCCGCAATCTGAATTTTCACCTCGTTGTCTTCTGTCTCTATCTCTTTATCTAACGGCACTTCCCACTTCCCGCTTTCCGCTTTCCGCTCTTTTCTATGCCAGCATAAATTCAGACATATCCTTGTAAGCCATGTTGAAATTTCTGCACGACCATCAAACTTGTAAAAAAACTTGAACGCATTGATAAACGTTTCCTGGACAACATCTTCGGCATCCTCTTTGTTATGTAAATAACGGAAAGCCACTGAAAAAAGTTTCCCGTGGTTATCCTGATAGATTTTTTCAAAAACGGATGAATCGCCTTTTCCTGCTTTTTGTATTATCTCTTCGTTATTCATTGGTAAATTTATATCCAACGCCCGTTATGGTAATGATTCTCTCTCCAAAAACTCCGAGTTTTTTGCGAAGAGTTTCTACGTGTTTGTCAACCGTACGGGATGTGTCATAATAATCCTGCTGCCAGACAATTTCTGAAATTTGTTCTCTTGATAAAATCTGGTTCGGTTTTCTTAAAAACAGACACAGGAGGTCAAACTCCTTCGGGGTTAAATCAAGTATCTCGCAACCGCCATGCCTATCGGCATTTTTGCCCTGGAACAGTTTTACCGTCCTGTTATTTACATCAACTATTATTTTTTTATCGGAGGAAGTAAGAAATTCCTGCTCGGACGGGGCGTTGACGCTGCGCCGCAAAATTGCCTTTACCCGTGCAAGTAATACATTAGGATTGAACGGCTTTGTCATGTAATCATCCGCTCCGTGCTGAAAACCGAACACTATATCCGTTGATGTCTTATAGTGCCCTGTAATCATTATCACGGGGATGTTCCGGTACTCTTTTTCCTTTTTGAGTATCTTGCAGACATCCCAGCCGGAAACGCCGGGAAGATTAAGGTCCAGCAGAATCATATCCGGCAAATCGTTTTTGGAATCCTCAAGTTTTTTGAAACAATCATCCGCATCCTTTGCCAATATAGACGAAAAACCCTCTTTTTTAAGTGTTTCTGCTATTAACTCGCGAATCTCTTTATTGTCATCAACAACTAAAAATTTTTTCATACCTGATTCTTTACCGCAAAAACTGCCGCCTGGGTTCTATTTTTTACACCTAATTTTGAAAACAGAAAACGCATTTCAACCTTGATTGTATTTTCAGAGACGGATAAATCTCTCGCAATCTCCTTGTTGCCTTTGCCTTCAACAATTCTTTCCAATATAAGTTTTTCTTTCTCAGTTAAATTATTCATAATGTATTAACTCAAACGAATAGCGGAGTAAAAAAAATCACTTCGGGAAAAGTGTGATGCCTGATTTCCCTCTCATGCTATCGTGAAATATTTGTATGTCCGGTTGATTTTCAAATGCTATGCCGATATGATGTTGTTTTAAGACATTATCCGTGTGAAACCATTTTATCTTGCCTTTAAGTTGCAGTTCCTGAAATGTCGTCGGCACTTTAATTTCAATTTCCGGCTGCGTTTTTTTATCGTCGGCAAGATGCTCTATAATTAAGTTTGTCAGGTGAAGGTCGTCTTTCGTTCCTTCAATCCTTATTCCGCCTTCTGAAATGTTTATGCAGGATGTTTCAAAACTTTTGCCGTTTAATTCAATCTTCACATTCCATTCTACAGGACGGCGGAACGCACGCCTTTTATCGTTAAACATTTTTTTCTACCTCCTCACAAATGTTCCATAAGTTCGGTTACCGAAAACGGTTTTGTTATGCAGGTAAACGCACCGAATTTCTTTGCATCTTCAAGAGCCATATGGTCGCTGCTTATCGCTATTATTTTACACTCCGAAAAATATTTTTTTACATGACTGATGAGGAAATGTCCCGATACCTCCGGCATATTTATGTCGGTTATCAGGACATCATAGTGATTTTCCGTGAATTTCCAGATGGCGTCTGATACGGAAACAGCAGTATCAACAGCGCTATGGTCATATTTGAGTATTGCTTTGCTTAAAAATTCTCTTACATTTTCTTCATCATCAACGATTAAAATTCTTCTCATAGAATCTCCGTGCGAAAATAAAGCGGCAGTTTTACTGTATTACCGGTGGCAAGCAAAACTGCCGCTTAAATCGTGTCTTTTATCAACAACATAATTTGAGCCCGGCAGGGATTTAGCGTGTGCTTTTAATTCGCTTGCAATAGTGCTAATTTCACCGGGATGGGAAACCTTCCGTACCCGTGTATCAACAACTCCCACAGCAATAGACATTACAGGAAATTGTTTTTCTTTGCCGCGCCTGTCTTTAGAGATAATATATCCCTTATTTCTGTCATCAATATCATATAGATTGGGTATCTGCCGTGTAAAGTTTTCAATAATCCGTCTACAAACAATATCAATTTTTTCAGGTATCGTGACTACTACAAAATCGTCACCGCCGATATGCCCGATAAAATCGTCATCTATACCTTGTCCTCTTACAGCATCAACAATAACACAAACGGTTGTTTTTATAATTTCATCACCCCGTAGAAAGCCATAATAATCGTTGAACGCCTTAAAATGATTTATGTCTAAATAGCACACGGCGAAGTCATTTTCTAAGTTATTCTTTTCTTTTATCCGTTTATTTAGTTCTTCTACTATTGTACCGTTCCCGGGAAGTCGTGTTAACGGGTTAGCATCCAGAGACCGTTTCAGCCGATACAATACATTTTTGACACGAGCAAGGAGCTCGCCTTTATTGAACGGTTTAAGTATATAATCATCCGCACCCATTTCTAAAAGTTTAACCTTATCACCGAATTTGCGGCTGCCCGTAAGAACAATTATCGGCAGATGTGCAAAAGCAATATCTTCTCTTATTTTTTTGCAGACCTCATCTCCGCTTAATATTGGCATATCCAAATCAAGAAGTATTAAATCCGGTTTCTCTCTATGCAACATTTCAAGTCCTATGAGCCCGTTAGGAGCACAACAAGTCAGATAACCTTTCATATTAAGCGTCGTCTCCACTAAAATGCGGATACTTTCATCATCATCAATAATTAAAATTTTTCTATCCATAAATACCTTATCGGGATATTTCCAAATCTGAGGAGACAGTGTTTGTTATAGGAAAAAATCCTTCCTTTTTTGCTGTCTCAAAGTCCCTTTTTGCTTCAGTTAAAAATCCTTTTTTATAATATGAAACACCTCTGTTACGGTATGCCTTTGCATATCCGGGCTTTAACATAATCGCACGGCTGTAGTCACTGATGGCTTCATTATACATACCTTTATCGTCGTAAACAATTCCGCGATTGTTATATGCACCTGCTAAATTCGGATTTAATTCAATCGCCATGTTGTAATCATAAACTGCATTATCAAGCAAACCTTTACAATCATATACATTCCCGCGGGCTGCATATGATTCCGCATATTTCAGATTCAATTTAATTGCCTCGCTAAAATCATTTATTGCACTGTCATATGAAGTTTTGATGCCATAAGCAGCTCCGCGATTGTAATATGCTTCGGCTTTTATCTCAACCCCTGATGAAACTTTCCACGATTTAATCGCTTCCGTGAAATATTCTATTTTTTTATCGGAACTTTCAGTACTAACCCCTTTTTGAAACCAGTAATTGAAATCTTTTTTTCCGCTAAGAGGAAAAAGAACATTTAACGCAATAACTGAACTTAAAAACGCAATACCTATTACGGACATTTTTATGCACCTTTTTATTTTTACTATAATTGTTGTGATTTTATCAAGAAAAGAGATTCCTGTAAATAGGACTAATGGGCAAAAAAGGACTACCTTATTTAGACCTTCGGGCAGGTGTCAAATTATTTTTTCTTCAACGATTTTAACAATCGCCTGAGTGCGATTTTCCACGGCGAGTTTTTGGAAGATATTAGTAAGATGGTTTTTTATTGTTTTCTCTGAGGTAGTTAATTGCCGGGCAATCTCTTTGTTTGAAAGTCCCTGCTTCAAAAGTTGCAGAATCTTTATTTCATTATCGGTAAGTTTAAACCTTTGCCGGGGCAATGCATGTCTTTTTATTCCTTCCAGCAGTTTAGAAGTTAATGAACGCGGGACAGATGTTCCTTCTTCATATACAGCATTAATAATCTTAAAAAGTTCGTCCACCGTCTTTGTTTTTACAAAATAACCGACTGCACCGTTTTGAAACGCTTCAAAGATATGTTTTTCGTCGTCATACATTGATAGAACTATAACTTTTTGTTTGGGACTGATTTTTAATATCTCTTTTGTTGTTTCAAGCCCGTCTTTATCGGGCAAAGAAATATCCATCAAAATAATGTCAGGTCTGATTTTTCTATAAATCTTAAGGCATTCTTTGCTATCCGGCGCTTCGCCGACAATTTTTATATCTTTACGCGAATTAAAGATTTCTTTCAGTCCTTGACGGAAAAGCGCATGGTCATCAACAATAAAAATTTTTATCATATAGGAATTTCTATCTGAATTTTTGTGCCTTCATTTATTACAGAACCAATTTTAAATATTCCGCCGAGATTTTCTATCCGTTCCCTCAACCCTGTTAAACCGTAATGTTTTGAAATATCCACTCCGGTTATGTCAAAGCCTTTGCCGTTATCTTCTATGCTACATAAAAGTTTTTTTTCGTTTCCAACAAGCGTAATTATGATTTCTTTTGCTTGCGAATGTTTTCGTATATTATTTAATACTTCAATGAAAAACCTGAAAATTGCCGTTTTTTTATCTAATTGCAATTCGGTTTTTATATCTATATTTGTCTTGATAAAAACGCCGGTTTGTATCTTGAAATTTTCAAGATACTCCGAAAGAATTTCTTTAAGTGTTTTAATTTCAATATCAGGCAATTTCAACTCGTAAATTATTTTCCGGGTATCATCCATAGATGTCCTTAACATTTTTGTAATTTCTTTAAGTTCTTTTGTTTTTTCAGGAATTATTTGACTAACCAAAAAATCTAATTTCATACATGCAATTGTAAGCGTCTGGGCAATCCCGTCGTGCAGTTCCCTGCCGAGCCGTTTTCTCTCATCCAAAAGTTTTATTCTCATTATGTCAAACGATCCGGCAAGTTCTCCGATTTCATCTTTTGATTTTAATTTTATTTCAGTTGAATAATCGCCGGCAATCATTCTTTTTGTTGCTTCGTCAAGTTCTTTTATGGGATTTGATATTTTCCGGGAAATAAATGTTGCAAGCAGAACCGATATTAAAAATGTTAACAAGAAGTATATCACTGTAATCCCTTTTTTTACATTTTTTATTGTAACGAGAACATTTTGGACTGACATATCGGCACCCAGAGCTGCTACAATTTCACCTTTCTTGTTTTTTATCGGGGCGGCCGCTGAAATCCAAGTTCCCCACCGGTCGGTTACAGAATTCGTATTTGCAGTTGCTTTATCTTTTGCAGCGGAGATAAACTCCGGATATTTTTCTTGAGGTTCGTTATAGATATCGCCGATATGTGACATCTTTTCTGTCTCGTCAATAACGCCGTCTTTATTTTCATCTTTGTCCGCATCAGCATCTACCACAAATTCCATGAGTTCATTCTTTAATACTCTCGCGGTATAAATATACCTGATGCCCGGATTATTACTTTTTATATCCTGTAAAGTTTTTTTTATATTTTTATAGTTTTCTGTTCCTTCATCTTTTTTCGTTTTAAGTAATTGATGTTTATCGCCGTTTATCTGTAAGACACCTGTTTTCACAATTGATAAAATATTTTCACCAAGTTGTTGTTTTACTATCTGGGAAATTTTTTTATCAAAAAAAATAACTCCTGTGGACGAAATCCACATAAGAACCAAAAAAGCAATGAAAAGTTTGTTTCTATAACTCACAATTTTATTATATTATTTTCATCCGGGATGTCAAGGACTTTTTGTATTTGGGTATCGGCACATTTTCTCAAATGCGTTTGCTCTACCTCTGCTACTTTTCAAACACCTATTAGTCCCACTTCCCTGAAGTTCAACACAAATGCAATGTTTTCCATATTCTGAAAAACAAAAAAGGCATACCAAAATTTGTTTGATATGCCTTAAAAGTTTATGGGCGAGGAGGGACTCGAACCCTCACGTCCCTTACAGAACTCGAGATTTTAAGTCTCGTGCGTCTGCCAGTTCCGCCACCCGCCCGAAAAGTGTGCCATGTTTTGTGCCAAACTCCCTCTAAAACAGGGCGAATTCAAACATATTCAAGCACCCCGTTACAAAGAACATTTTTTAGAACTCTCCGACGGTAGATGTCGCTTCTTGTCTCAATTTTTCTTAAGGACGCAGGAGATTTTAAGTCCCTTGCGTCTACCAATGGAGTTTATCCCGATTTATTCCTGGACCATCCCGGCAGTAACTTTTTAAATTATACAAAATTATTTATTATTTTTCAAGGTTTTACTTGCGAGGATTTTCTTAACCTTCCAACTCGTATAAAATGTTTGATATGACTACGATTGGGGCGGTTTCGGTGCGAAGAATTCTTTTGCCCAGCGTTACGGGAATTACACCGCATTTTTTGGCAAGTTCTATCTCGGCGTTTGAAAATCCGCCTTCGGGACCGATGAATAAATTGAGAATTGAGAATTGAGAATTAAGAATTGAAAGTATCTTTTTTAGAGTGGTTTTCTGTTCGCATTCCCAGGGGATTATTGAGATTACTTCACTTACGGAGCAAGGTCCCGCCTTGTCGGGGTTCACCCCTACGGGACTCCTCCCACGGGGACTTCCTGTAGTCGCTGTTGTTGCCCGCAAGGACATAACAACATCGTGAAAATTTGCAACCGGCGAAATTTCCGGAATAATATTTCTCCCGCATTGTTTCGCCGCAGAAATCGCAATTTTTTGCCATCTCTTGATTTTTCTATCTGTGTAATCTGTGTCTTTTATCCCTGCCCCGTTAGATAAGTTTCTATCTAACGGGGTGAATGTAATCTGCGTCCTCTGTGAAATTACCGGAATTATTTTTGAGACACCGAGTTCCGTTGATTTTTCAACTATAAAATCAAATTTTTTAAATTTCGGAATTGATTGATAGAGATTTATTTTTATTTTAGGTTCAAAATCTTTTTGCGTTTTTGAGATAATTTTTAATTTTATATTATCGGTAATTTCAGAAATTTTCGTTTCGTATTCGTTACCTTTCCCGTCAAATAAAAAAACCGCATCACCTTTTTTCTTTCTTAAAACATTTTTTATGTGATGGGCTTCACTGCCGGTAATTTCTACTATATCACCGTTTATGTTTTCAACAAAAAATCTTTGCATTTATTTGTTAAATATTTTCTTAAAAAATCCTTCGTCTATTTTTTCGCCGGATATTTTTGCAAACTCTTTTAAAAGTTCTTTCTGGCGGGTTGTCAGGTTTTCAGGAGGCGTAATTAAAACCTTTGCATATTCGTCGCCGACATGAGATGAATTAACCGCCGGCATCCCTTTTCTTTTCAGACGGAATACTTTATCCGATGCGGTTGACGACGGAATTTTCATTGAAACATTTCCGTCAAGCGTGGGGACCGTTATTTCTCCGCCAAGAGTGGCGGTCGCAATTCCGACAGGCACCTCAACATAAATGTCATCTTTTTCCCTGTGAAAAATTTTATGCTGCAGCACGCGGACAACAATATACAAATCGCCGGAGGGACCGGCTTTTTCACCCGCCTCACCTTTTCCTTTAACCCTGATAGTGTTTCCGGTGTCAACACCCGCGGGAATTTTAACGGTAATCTTTGACTGCTTTTTTACTTTTCCCCTGCCTGAACACTCGGAACACGGAGTGCCGACGATTTCACCGCTGCCGCCGCATTTCGGACAGGACTGCTGCATTGAAAAAAAACCACGGGAATATCTGACAGCGCCGGCACCCTTGCAGGTAGGACAGGTCTTTTTAGATGTTCCGGCTTTTGCTCCGCTTCCACGACATACGGAACAAGTTTGCGTATGATAAATCTCAACGGTTTTCTCTACGCCGTGATATGCCTCCTCAAGTGTAATAGTAAGATGATACTCTAAATCCGAGCCGCGAGTAGGACCACTGCGGCGAGTTCTTCCACGAAATCCGCCGCCGCCGAAAATATCAAATATGTCTCCGAAAACTTCGTTAAAACCGCCTTGCTGAAAAATGTCCTCAAACCCGGAAAAATCTGCATTTTTGAAAATATCCTCGGAAGTATATCTATTGTCAATACCGGCGTGACCGTACTGGTCGTAAAGTTTCCTTTTTTCGGCATCAGACAAAACTGCATATGCTTCGGAAATTTCTTTGAATTTTTCTTCCGATTCTTTTTTTTTATCGGCGGAAACTCTGTCAGGATGAAACTGCAAGGCAAGATTTCTATATGCCTTTTTTATTTCCTCAGCAGATGTATTTTTAGTTACATTTAAAATTTCGTAGTAGTCTCGCTTTGTTATTTTTCCTCCTTATAATCGGCATCTATTACATCATCTTTCTTTTTCGGTTCTTCAGATGGTGTTCCAGCATCGGATTCATTGCTTTCTTGCGATGATGTTTGTCCCTGCTGCTGTCCCGACGGACCCGATGATTGCTGCTTCTTTGTCGCTTCCTTGTAAATTTCTTCCGAAAGTTTGTGCGATGCCGTCATTACTTCCTCTTTCGCTTTTTTGATTTTTTCAAGGTCGTTTGATTTCAATGCCTCTTTCGCATCGGCAATGGCTCTTTCAATTTTTAACCGCTCGTCGGCAGGAACTTTATCACCGTGGTCCTTTAAAGATTTTTCGGCGGAATATACAACGGCATCCGCTTCGTTTTTGACCTCAATTTCTTCTTTGCGTTTTTTATCCTCCTCGGCAAATCTCTCAGCATCCTTCACCATTTTTTCAACTTCGTCTTTGGAAAGTTTGGTGGGCGCGGTAATTCTTATTGATTGCTCCTTACCGGTTCCCAGGTCCTTTGCAGCAACATGCAAAATACCGTTGGCATCAATATCAAATGTAACTTCAATCTGGGGAAGGCCACGAGGAGCTGGAGGAATTCCGACCAAATCAAATCTGCCTAAGGAAACATTGTCCGATGCCATCTGCCTCTCACCTTGTAAAACATTTACGGTAACCGCCGGTTGATTCTCCGCCGCTGTTGAAAATATCTGCGACTTTTTCGTCGGAATTGTGGTGTTTCTGTCAATAAGTTTCGTCAGAACACCACCGAGGGTCTCAATGCCAAGTGAGAGCGGAGTTACATCAAGCAAAAGAATATCCTTTACCTCACCGGTTAGTACCCCTGCCTGAATTGCCGCACCGGCAGCAACACACTCCATCGGGTCAATGCCTCTTTCCAGTTTTTTGCCGACTAATTCTTCTACAAATTTCTGTACCGCCGGCATCCTCGTAGGTCCTCCTACGAGGATAATCCTCTTAATATCAGCGGCTGTCAGTTTTGCATCAGAAAGTGCCTGCTCAACTGAATGACGGCATCTTTCAATAATCGGGCCGACTATGGATTCAAGTTTGGCGCGGGAAATTTTCATCGTAAGATGTTTGGGACCGGATGCATCAGCCGTAATAAACGGAAGATTGATGTCAGTTTCCAAAACGTTTGAAAGTTCAATTTTTGCTTTTTCTGCGGCTTCTTTCAGACGCTGGACAGCCATTTTGTCGCTTCTTATATCAATTCCGGATTCTCTTTTGAACTCTGATGCGATAAAATCAATAATCGCATTGTCCATATCCGTTCCGCCTAATTGTGTGTCTCCGCTTGTTGACTTTACCTCAAAGACGCCGCCGCCGAAATCCATAATTGTAACGTCAAGCGTGCCGCCGCCGAAATCAAAAACAAGAATTTTTTCGTCCTTGCCTTTTTTGTCAAGACCATAAGCAAGACATGCCGCAGTCGGTTCATTTACTATTCTCTCAACCTTCAACCCTGCTATTTCTCCTGCATCTTTTGTGGCCTGACGCTGGTTGTCGTTGAAATACGCGGGCACAGTAATAACCGCTCCGTCAACGGGTCCGCCCAAAAATGCTTCGGCATCTTTTTTTATTTTTTGCAGAATGAACGCTGATATTTGCTGGGGCGTGTATTCCTTGCCGTAGATTTTATATTTGTAATCGGTACCCATTTTTCTTTTTGCGGCACTTATTGTCCCCTCGGTATTTGCAACCGCCTGACGACGGGCAGGCTCTCCGACTATCAATTGTCCGTCTTTTGTAAATGCAACATACGACGGGAACGCTTTGCCTCCGAGAGTCATTCCTTCCGCAGAAGGTATAATAGTCGGTTTTCCACCCTCCATAATCGCAGCAGCAGAATTAGATGTACCCAAATCAATCCCAATAATTTTTCCCATAACTTCCTCCCAAGATACTGCCGTTACTTTCCTTCGGCATTATCACTATTTTTTTTAATTTCTTTTTTCTTCGCTATTTTAACTATTGCAGGTTTCAGTATTTTATCATCTATTTTATAACCTGCTTTTATTTCTTCCAAAATTATATCATCCTCAATCTCGTCATTTTCTACTACTCCCACAACCTCATGAAGAAGCGGATTATATTTTTCGCCTACACTGATAATTGCCGTTACTTCGTGCAATTTTAATATCTCTGCCAATTTCTTTTCTATAAGGTGCAGTCCCTGCTGAACTGATTCGCCGTTTGCCGATTTTTCTATCATACCTTTCGCCAATTTTACCGTTTCAAAAACATCAATTAGTTCAGTTATAAGAGAGTTTTTTCCGTCTTCAAAATGTTCCCTTTTTTCAGAATCGCTGCGTTTTCTGTAATTTTCAAAATCGGCTTTTAATCGTAAAAGTTGTTCGTAATAATCCTGTGCTTTTTTTTTCTGCTCATCAACAGATTGTTTCAGTATCTCAAGTTCCGAAAGTTTTTCTTCCCTACAAATTTCTTCAGTTTTCGGTTCGTTATTTATTTTCTCGTTCATTTTCGGTCCCTTTTTTCTAAATAGATGAAAAATCATCGTAGATATTTTTTTTTATCTCTCCCGCTACTTTTGATGCAATATTGTCCTCTACGGATTCAAAATTAAAAAAAATCTCAAAATTATTCTTGATAAAATCCAGTTTTTTCTGATATTCAGACCTATTTAATTCCGTGATTTCGCCAAAATTATTCTTTATTTTGGATAAGGCAACCCCGGACAATATTTTATTCATTAATTCGCTGATGCCGTCTAAAAACTCCTGTTTAACCGGTTCTTCCGCTTTTACCGTAAATGATTTAACGGCGCCATTGGATGAAAGAATAATTCCCAAAACTGTTTTTCTATCAACTGTCCTGAAAAGTATTTCCCGAAAGAAAGTTTTTTCAGGTTTCGGCGACAAATTATATCCGGAGTGTTCCAAAATATAAAAAAATGTTTTTGATAGTTCCGCCAAAGCCAAGTTTTCTTTTTTAATCTGCTGGGCATAGGTTTTTCTGAGTGTTTCTTTATTGTCTAAAATTGCGAGATTTATTTCCAAAAGTTCGGAAATTAAATAACGCCAGCCCTTATCGGACGGAACTTTGCCGGATGATGTATGCGGGCTTTCTAAATATCCGTTTTTTTCAAGGTAAGCCATGCGATTTCTTATTGAACTGGCGGAATAGCCGCATTTTAAAACGAGTTGTTTTGAAGAAACCGGTCGGGTCGTTTCTATGTATTCAAAAATAACCGCTTGAAGAATTTTTTTTTGCTTATTGTCCATAGTGCCGGATAATCTCTTTCAATTGGTCATCGGAAGGGTTCAGTTTATAGCCCGCCTTCCAGTTTACGACGGCATTTTCTTTATCGTTTAACAGCATAAAACTATTACCGATAAGTTTATAGTCAAAAGATGTAATGCTTGCCGAGGGAATTTTAAGGAAACTATCTGCCGCATTTTTATAATCTTTCAAATTGTAAAATTTTATTCCTTCCCTCCTCTGATATGCAGCAGAACCCTTTTTGGGAAATACCTGCATAATTTTCATACCGTCTTTATAGACACCGAGCGTCTTAAACTCATACGGCTTAAAAATTTCTTTTATTTCATCCATTGTGACATTCCACTGTTTAAGTGCTCCTTCAGTTACTTTGTAAAAAATCTCATCAAGCGCGTAAATATCCATTCCCTGACTCGTAAGCATTTCAACCTGATTTTTTAATATCTGCAATCCCTGGTCTTTAGGATTATAGACAAAGATTAAATCAAAAGAAATCCTGCCGACATCAGCAAAAGACGGAATATAGACCTTGCCGGGATTCCAGCCGATCCCGGAAATTATTACAACACCGCCTTTTTTTACATATTTCTTTACAAAAAGCGCCCTGATATAATTTTCGTTGTTTTCCGCTATGGAAATCGGATAAATTGAATCAAAAAAATTAACAGTGGGAATGATGGCAACGGAACAAAAAAATAAACCGATTAGTGATTTTCTCATAAGTTGAGATATATTCTCGTCTTTGAGGAATTCATAGACGGCACAGCAATATAATGCGAGAACCGGCACCCAATGCTGATACCAGTAATCGGGATTGCCCGGATTGAACCAGCTCACAAAAAACATGTAAGAAAGCCACCAAGTAAGAGCGGGATAAAATAATGTTTTGTATTTTTTGTGAATTTTTTCCTTAAAAAATAAAAAAAATCCCAAAAGTATAAAAATTATTTTTGATACAAGCATCCATATTTTTCCGCTATCGGAAGGGGTACCGTAAGTAAAATAACTGTCTTTTGCAAACCACATTCCCCAAATCATCGTCTTAAAATCGGTAACGATATGTTTCATCTGGGGTTGCCAGTAAGTATTAACATATTTATTCGGGTCATAACTGCCGGCATTACCTCTCAGCCAATTAAATGAATTTTTTACCGTTGTCTCATTTATGGCAAATGAACCTGTATTTCTGTCAATAAGCGTTTTTTCCTGATATGTAAGAACATGCAGATACGGAACCGCTATGACAAACCCCGCTACGATTCCAAATAAAAAAAGGTTCTTTATATTTTTTCTGCCTACAAGAACAATGCCGGCAATAACCGTCGGTAAAAAAAATATATTTCCCTGATGGGAAAGAACGGCAAGACCGGATGTGACCGATAAAATTGCAAGTTTCAATTTAGATTTTTGTCTAACATATGACCATGTTAAAATAAAAGAAACGGTAAGCCAGAAAACGGAAGGAGGATAAACCTGGGCGTCAACGGAACGGTACCAAAAAGCATATGAAAATGCCAGAAGCAAAGAAAAAACGACCGATAACCATATTTTTCCTATCAGTTTTCTCAAAAATAAAAAGAAAATTCCGATTGTAAACGCTCCAAAGAATGAATTCATCGTCTGAAGTGCCGAATAGCCGTCTTTTTCAATTCCGATATATTTTAGTAAACGCCAGAAAATATGACCGTAATAATTAAAACTAAGGTGGTTTGCCCAGGCGAGCCGGCTCTGCCAACCGGGTTCTTTCGCTTCAATTATAGAGGCATACATCAAACCGTCAAAGTAAAACATTTTACACGGAAACAAAAGGTAAATAACAAGAATAGCAAATACCAATATAGCGGCATATATTAAATCCCTTTTCGGAAAAATAAAATCCTGCCAGTTGTCTATTTCCCTGATTTCCTGTTTCTTCATTTTTGATTTTTTCATTTTCATTTCCAGTGATGAGCGAGCAAGAAATTTTCGCAGAACCTCAATTTGCGACTTTTTCGTTCCAGGAGCGACCGAAGGAAGTTCCTTCAGGGGCAAATTGCAGAGCGACCAGTAGGAAGTCCCTTTAGGGACGAGTGGCAAACGAGCGTTTCAAGAAAATTTGCTTGCGAGCGATTATTTAGCGACTTCCTGATATCTTGTTTCTCTTATAACGGTCACCTTAATCTGGCCTGGATATTCAAGTTCCGTCTCAATTTTGCGTGCTATATCCTGCGCCAATTGGTTTGCGGCGGCGTCATCAATATCTTCCGGCGCAACCAGAATTCTTATTTCTCTTCCCGCCTGAACTGCATAAGATTTCGCAACCCCGATAAATGATTCCGCAACTTTTTCAAGACGCTCTATTCTTTTCAGATAATGTTCCAGCGTTTCACGTCTTGCGCCGGGACGGGCGGCGGAAATGGCATCCGCTGCCTGTAAAATAAACGCCTCAACGGATTCCGGCTGAACGATGCCCTCGTGGTGCGCCAAAATCGCATTTATCATTTTCGGCGATTCTCCATACTGCTTTGCTATATCGGCGGACATTTGATGATGGGTTCCCTCTACATCCCTGTCAACCGCTTTTCCTATATCGTGAAGAAGTCCCGCTTTTTTGCAGAAACGGACATCGGCGCCTAATTCCGCAGCGAGATAGCCGGATATACTTGCAACCTCAAGCGTATGAGAAAGTTGATTTTGCCCGTAAGATGTTCTGTATTTTAATTTGCCTATCAGTTTTATTATCTCGGGATTGAGATTTGTAATTCCGACCTCCAATGCCGCATCCTCGCCGACCGATTTTATTTTTTCATCCATTTCTTTTTTAACCTGATTGGCAACTTCTTCAATTCTTGTCGGGTGAATTCTTCCGTCAGCCATCAACCTCTCTAGTGAAATTTTTGCAATTTCGCGACGAACTCCGTCAAAACTTGAAAGCGTGATTGTATCCGGCGTATCGTCAATAATTAAATCAACGCCCGTTGCCTGTTCAAACGCACGGATGTTCCTGCCTTCGCGGCCTATAATTCTTCCTTTCATATCATCGTTGGGAAGCGGCACTGCGGATACCGTTATTTCCTGAGTGTATGTATTGGCACTGTGCTGAATTGCAACCGCGATAATCTCCTTTGCCTTTTTCGCAGCCGTTTCCCTCGCTTCCTGCTCAAGTTTTTTTACAAGTAAAACGGCATCCTTTTTTGCTTCCTCTTCCATCGTTTTCATCAGGATTTTTTTTGCTTCATCTGCCGTCATCTGCGAAATTTTCTCAAGTATTTTTTTCTGCTCATCTTTCTGTTGATTGACTTTTACAAGTTCTAATTCTACAATTTTTGATTTTGAGGTAAGTTCATCATTTTTCCTGTTAACATCCCGCTCTTTTTTTTCTACGATTTCAAAACGCTTGTCAAGATTTTCCTCTTTTTGGAGAAGCCGTCTTTCAAGATTTGAAAGTTCCTGCCGTCTTATTTTCGTCTGTGCCTCGAATTCCTGGCGGTGGCGGTGCATCTCCTCTTTTGCAGCAAGTTCCCCTTCTCTTTTTTTTGACGACGCTGAATTTTGGGCATCGCTTATAATTTTTTTAGCAATTGACTCGGCTGATTTCAAACTTTGCCTGGCAATGATAACTCTTATAAAATATCCCGCTGCAACGGATATGCCCGCAACCGATAAAATCAATAAAATATTATCCATCTCATTTCCCCCTTTTAAAAATATTTTTTTCCGTAATTACCAAATCCGCCGGAACATCAAATTTTTCCACCGGTATTTTTTTTACAATCTGAAAACTGTGTGCAAGAGCAATTTTTATTGCCTTTTGAGTTTTCAAAAATCGGTCAAAATATCCCTTGCCGAAACCGATACGGTTGCAGTTTTTATCATAAGCAACGCCGGGAACAATTATAACATCCAAATCTGTCGTCCCGCGGCACCCGTTCATCGTCCCGATCGGTTCCAAAATACCGAATTTTCCCAAAACCAACTCTTTCAGATTTTTAATTTGAACCGGAACAATTTTGCCTTTTAAAATCTTCGGCAAAAAGACATATTTTTTTAATTTAAGCGACCTTTCAATCATCCGACCAGTATCAATCTCATTACCGAAAGACGAATAAAACATCACTTTTTTTGCTTGACAAAACTCTTTCATCCGAAAAAGTTTTTTAAGAATTTTGTCGCTGTTTGAAACAACCGTTTTACTGTCAATACTTTCCCTGATTTTAATTATTTTTTTTCTTGTTTTATTTTTTTCCATCGCCTATAAATTTTTCAGATTCTGCGGGACATCAATAGTTTTTTCTTTTTCTATTTTTTCTGTGCTTTCCTCTATTTTGTCATAAGCCTCCCGTGATTTTTTGGCTCTTGCCAGATAAATTGTTAACTGTGAAAGTGCAATTTTTGATTCCGGCTGACCTATAAATTCAACGGCTTTAAGGGCGGAAGATGCCAGAATTAAAGCTAACGGGTCAGCGTTGCCTACATCTTCACTCGCAAAAATTACAAGACGCCTTATAATAAACCGCGGGTCCTCACCGGCGGCCAACATTTTTGCAAGCCAGTAAAGAGCGTCATCCGCGTTACCATATCTTATTGATTTTATAAACGCCGAAATCGTGTCATAATGTCCGTCGCCTTTTTTATCGTAAGCGACAGTTTTTTTCTGTATTGATTCCTCGGCAATAGATACTGTAAAATCAATAAATCCGTTTTTATTTTTGTCCGTAGTGGAATAACCTATTTCAACCGCATTTAGCAGCCGCCTTGCATCACCGTCGCTATATTTTATCAAATGATTTTTTGCCTTATCTTCGAAATTTATTTTAAGATCACTCTCCACCCGTTCAAGAATTTTCTCCAAATCGCCGTCTGACAATTTTTTGAATTCAAAAACAAGCGAGCGGGATAACAGCGCCGAATTTATGTAGAAATTCGGATTTTCAGTCGTAATGCCGACCAGCGTAATAATCCCTTTTTCAACCGACGGCAGAAGACAGTCCTGCTGCGATTTGTTGAAGTGATGTATTTCGTCAATCAGAAGAATGGTTTTTTTTGTCCTGCTTTCCGCAACGGCGACAATTTTACGCAAATCTTCCACGCCGCTGACAACTGCATTTATTTCCCGGAAATTCGCCTCTGTTTTATCTGCAATAATTTTTGCAAGCGCCGATTTTCCGCAGCCGGAAGGACCATGAAAAATTACCGACGACAAACTGTCGGAATCAATCGCCCGCCTTAAAAGTTTGCCTTCCGCAAGAATATGTTTTTGCCCGACGAATTCATCAAGCATTTTCGGACGCGCCTTCAACGCAAGAGGCTCATTTTTTCTAACAGTATTATTTTCTTTTTGAAACAAATCTGTGTATTCCGTATTTTTCATATTTATAATCTTCGTAAATAAAAAACCCCGCAATGCCGTGAGAACAAAAAGTTTGAAGCACTTGAACTTAAGCGGGTATCCTGTCCGTGCAACCGAAATTACACGGAACTCGGATTCCCTAAATTGTGCTTGTAGGCTCAAAACAGTTCGTTCAACACCAACACCGCAGGGAAAATATTATCGCGGATGAGACGCCGCATCCAGATGTAAAATTAACTCATCCACATTTCTGTCTAACTCCGTTTCGATATTTTCTTTTTCTTCTTTTAACTTAAAAATTTCCTCTGCCAGTATTATAAGACCGACGCTGAGTATTTTTGTGGTATCCTGTGTGTTCTGTTCTTTGCCTACTTCCTGCAACTTTTTATTCACGTACTCGGCAAGTTGATTTACAAAAAGGGGCTCCGTATCCGTTTCCAAATCATGGATACTGTTCAGTATTTTAACAGAGACCCTTTCTTTTGCCATTAGATTTTTGCCCTCTCTATATTTTCCAGAATATTTTTAATTCTGCTTTTTACTATATCCCTTTCTTTTACAAATTTTCTTGCCATTTTATTTTCCTCCTCGGAGATTCTAATTTTTGTAAGCAAATCTTCATTTATTTCCGTTAATTTCTTGTTCTCCTTGTGAAGTTCGTTCATCGCAACGGAAACATTTTTGATTTTCTCTTTTAATATACCGATTTTTCTGCTGACCTTATCCATTGCCTTCCATGAAAAGTATATAAATAATATTTGTTTTTGTCAAGTATTTTTTAATTATCTTATTTTGGCGTTAAACTTTTTTTCAAGTTGTGAAATTATTTTTTTGATAGCGGTGTTGACCTCTTCATCTTTGAGCGTCCTGTCTTGACGGCGAAATGTCATTCTAAAAGCAAGCGATTTATGCCCTTCTTTTATTTGTTCGCCGCTGTAAAAATCAAATAATTTTATGTCGGAAAGCATATCTGCACCCTCTTTTTTTATAACACCGGTTATTTCGTCGGCGGTAAAATTTTGCGGTATCTCAATCGCAAGGTCTCTTTCTACGGCCGGATATTTTGGAACCGGAACATATTTTTTTCCAAAATCGGTAAAATCCGCAAGTTCATCTAAAACAATTTCAAAAACATATAAATCGGTTTTCAAGTCCAGTTTGCTTTTTATATCCGGATTAAGAAGTCCGAAATGGCCGACCGTTTTATCCGATATTTTAATTTTTACCGACTGATTAGGGTGGTACATTTTATTGCGAAGATCCTCGTTATCGTTCTCTTCAAACCGATAATCCGACATACCGATTCCGAAGAAAACGGCTTCAATAAAACCTTTTAAAAAATAAAAATCAATGGGAGGCGGTTTTTCCTTCCACCAACCGGTTTCACAACCGGAGACACATCCTGAAAAAAATGTTTGTTCTTTCTCAAGAAAAACCCTGCCGATTTCGAAAAATTTTATATCCTTTTTTCCACGACTTAAATTTCTAATCGCATTTTCTATCAGTTGAGGAATAAGTGATGTTGTCAAAAACGGTTCTTCCTGCGATACCGGATTTTTAATTTCCCATTCGCTTTCTTTTAGTTTAAGTTTGAGCAAATCCTCTTTTGAAACAAAATTATAACTTATCGTCTCAAAAAAACCGGCGGAAACGGCAATGTCTTTTATCCTGTCAATTATTTGTTCCGTTTTATCTGCGGTGGGAACATCCGCGTTATAACTTATTTTATCGCTTGTTTTTATATTATTGTAACCGTAAATGCGGGCGATTTCCTCCACTAAATCTACATCATCTTTTACATCATTGCGATGCGAGGGAACAGTAACGGAAAGGTTAAAGGTTAAAGGGTTAAGGTTAAAATTGAAGCCAAGGCGGGTCAGAATATTTTTTATTTCGTCAATTGAAATTTCGGTACCTAAAATTTTGTTGACTCTGTTTATATCAAGTTCTATTTTTATGGGTTCAGACGGAATTGGATAAATGTCAACCGCTCCCTCAACGATTTCGCCGCCGCAGATGTTCTGTATCATTTCTGCAGCGAGCATACCTATATTTGAAACATTTTTTGCATCAATTCCTCTTATAAATCTGTAAGACGAATCGGTGGAAATCGCAAGTTTTCTTGATGTTTTTCTTATTGAAATAGGGTCAAAACAGGCCGCCTCAAGAAAAATATTTTTTGTTACATCCGTTACTGAAGTCGGGGTTCCGCCTATAACACCCGCAATGGCAACGGGCACATCTGCGTCGGCAATAACCAGTATTTCATCGTCAAGCGGGTATTCATTATTATCAAGCGCAAAAATCTTTTCTTGTGATTTCGCATTGCGAACAATGATTTTATTTTTTAGTTGAGCAATATCAAATGCGTGAAGCGGCTGGCCGTATTCAAGCAAAATATAATTCGTAATATCAGCGATATTATTTATCGGACGCAATTTGCAATTTATAAGACGGTCAGCAAGCCACTTCGGAGAAGGACCGACTTTTACATTTTTTATTATGAAACCCGTATATCTCGGACATTTTTCCGGATTTTTAATTTCTACCGGAAAAATATTTTTTGGTTTAACGCTATAATCCTTTATTTCTTTTTTTATTTTTTTATTGAACACTGCGGCTATTTCTCTCGCAATTCCAAAAACGGAAAGACAATCGCCGCGGTTTATAGTAATTACCGTCTCAATATATGAATCACTGTTGAGATATTCGTCAAGGGTTAGTCCGATTTTTGCATCGGAAAGAAGTATAAAAATACCGGAAGCGTCATCACCCGCTTTAATCTCTACGGGAGAACATAGCATTCCTTGCGACTCAACACCGCGAAGAACCGCTTTCTTTATTTCACCGGCGGGAAGTTTGGCTCCGATTTTGGCAAGCGGGACAATATCACCTGATTTTATGTTTTTGGCGCCGCATACAATTTTATAATTATTTTGTCCGTCAGTAACCTCGCAGACGGAAAGTTTATCCGCATTGGGATGTTTTTCAACCGATAAAATTTTAGCGATGACAACATTTTTATCAACAGAAACATTTTTTACTGCCGCCGTTTCTATCCCCGCCATAGTCAAACGGTAAGCAAGTTCCTCAACGGAAACATCAATATCTACAAACTCTTTCAACCAACTTAAAGGAATTTTCATTTTTATTTCTATTTATTTTGCCAATAAATTATAACTGTCTTTGTTCAAAGAAAGTAAAACAAAAAAAAGTTTTCTGTTTATTTCTAATTTTTTTTGATTGTTAATGTATTCTCCCGCAAGCACTTCTCTGAATCTCAAAATTTCTCTCAAAACTTTTTTATTAGCCAAAACCGCAACGGTCAAATCAATAAGTTCCAGCGCTTTCTCGTAACAATTTTTAACTTCTTCGGAATCACCCTTAATAATCCAACTCTTCGCCCTGTTTATTTCATTAGCAATCATAATTATTTGTTTGTAAAAAGGAAACTGCGACCACTTTTCTTCCGTCAATGTTTTGTGATGTTTAAGATTCATAATCTATCAATTCATCAATTATTTTTTTTATTTTTTCCCTTATATCGTTATCCTCAATTTCCATAGAACTGTTGTTCTGGTGAGGTCTTATATTTATCAGCGAAGTAAATTCAACAAAATCATTTTTATCCTTAAGCGGATACAGATTTATTCCCCAAAGGTTTTCTTGTTTTGAACCGTTTTCAAGAAGAATAACTTCCAAATCCGAGTGAAGTTCGGCATCCGCGGCAATTATCTTTTTTTCAACATCCACCACCGCTTTAGAAACCGTTTCAAAATAATTCAGAAATTTTTTTATAAACTCACTCTTTTTGATTTTCTTGTCAATAATTTGCATCTGTTTTATTTTACCAAAAAATCCGGAAAATTGCAATAAAAAAATCCCCAGTTGTAGCGGTCGCATTTATGCGACATCTGTTGAGAATTTTTAATGCTGTCATTGCGAGGAGGAAGCCCGTGTCAATCTCAAAACTTTTTTATTTCTTGATTACTGCAGATTGTAAAAGATGGTATTGCAAAATCACTTCAAGTTTTTTATGTAAGATTACTGTTCAATTATGGAAAAATCATATTGAACCTAATACCATATCGGCTAATTATGATTTTACTATTTTTTTAGGTATTTTCAAGCAATAAAAACGGCGATTTGTCGTTTCCGAGCCGCCGGTAAAAACATTTTTAAAGTGGGTCAATTAAATTACAACTATATTTTTAACCTTTAACTTTTTACTTTTAACTTGTATTTTTCACTGACTTATCTGTATGTCGTCAACATACATCTTTGCTCCGGGAGTTGTTGAGAAGCCCTCTATCTTCAGTTTGAGTATTCCGTTCCTGTTGGGTGTGCCGGAAACTTGCAACTGTTCCCATGTATCCGCTCCTTGTGTCATCGTTGCATTGCTGTTCACTCCTAAATTGTACAGTGTCAATTTCGGCTTTGAAGCACTGCCGTAACTTGCGTTGTATCTCACATAAGCCGTTACTGTGATTAGTTGCCCACTCTTTGCAGCCACTTCCCATTCCCACAAACCGTCTCCGACAAATCCGAAACTGTTCGCTCCCGTGCGGGTTGTCGTCTTCTCCTGATACGTTCCCGGTTTTGTCCGCCAACTTACAGTCGCGGAATTGTTTGAACCTGCTGCGTTTATTGCTTGTACATATCTGCTATATTGCTTGTTTCTTGTCAAGCCGGTTTCCTCATAATACGTTGTATCTGCACTTAATGTCGCGAGCAAGCCGCCTGTTGATGTATAAATCTTGAAATTATCTTCCTGCGATGCTCCTGATGAATTGTCAGTCCAGTACCAGGTTATTTTTGTATATGTGTTTGCCGTAACAGAACTTATCGCAGGTGCACTCGGGGTGACGGCGGGCGCGAAAAGATTATCAATATAAAAAGTATTGGCTGCATCAGCGTTGACTATGGTAATTATTATCCGGTCTATCGCATCCTTATTGGCATTAGATACCGCTGATATATCCCAGGTTATCGTCTGATAAGTATCTGCCGGTGTGATGTTAGGCGTTATCTCCGTAGTCGTTCCGCCGGAGTCGTGGATGCCTATTTTAATATTGCTTCCCGTTCTTGAAGAGCGGATATCAAATTTGATTGTTGTCCTGTCTGATAAATTTATCGTAGGTGAAACGGTACGAGTGAGGGTTTTGTTGAGCGATGTGGTTATCGTTGAAGTGGACTTTAGTGCGTAAGAGCCCTGCGTTTTGAGGGTGGATTCGGAAAAATCTTGTAGTGCTGGAAGACGATATCTTACTATGACTATGCCGGAGCCGCCAGCTGATGCTCCACCGCTACCTCCTCCGCCACCTCCACCGCCACCTGTATTAGCCGTTCCATTTGTGGCACCAGTATTGCTGCTATTAGCCCCAGTACCGCCACCACCATTACCGCCACTTGGATTATCTTCTTGTGAACTTCCACCAGCACCGCCTCCAGCATAATAAGTTGGAGTCCCAGAAATTGAATACGCAAGGCCAACACCGCCTTGACCGTTGTCTACTGTTGAAACATCGTTACCAGTTCCTCCGGCACCACCACCACCAGTTCCACGTAAAGTTCCAAGATTGTTATTGCCGCCCCTATAACCTTGTCCAGATGTTCCAGCGCCTCCGTTTGCAGGGTTTGAATTAGAGCGAGATCCTCCTCCAGAACCTCCTGGAAATCCACTAGCCCCATCTGACCCATACGATACGGAAGCATCACCACCAGCACCACCACCAAGTGCTGTAATTGTACTAAAAGTCGAGTTAGACCCAGATGTGGCTATACCTCCACCAGCACCAACAGTTACTGTATATGCTTGTGCAGTTACAGCAAAAGAAGCATTATAAATCAAACCTCCTGCTCCGCCACCGCCACCAGTTCTATTTGCTGCACCCCCACCGCCACCGGCGACAACAAGAACTTCAACATTCGTAGCGACATTTATTGTGAATGTCCCGTCACTCATAAAGGTATGAATGCGATAACCGCCGACCTCTGTTATTGTTCCGCCGGTAGCGGTAACAGAAGAATTACTCACGTAAGCCGTTTGTGCGTTGACATCCGAACTATACTCCATATAATCAATCTCTAAAGGAGTTGCGGCTACGGATGTCGGAACAAAAACAAGCATACTGAGAATAGAAATCAAATAACCAAGTTTTTTAATCATATTTCACCTCAAAACAGAAAATAAAAAACCAGCCCACTTACTTGTGAACTGGTTTCTTTCTTTTTTGCTTCTATTTACCTTTTCCCTTTTATCTTTGACATAGATAGATAGATAGATAGATAGATAAGGAACTTAAATAACGAAATTTATGCGTTTTAATGATATTTGTCTGCGTTTTCATACTATTATTATACATAATCTATTGTAACTTTTGGGTAACTTATTTGTAACTTTTTTGTGACTTTATTTGCAGGCGTTATTAAACATTTTTTCTCTTACGGTAAAAGTATAACAAAAAACTTTAATCCTGTCAATAGTTTTATCACCCCTTTAAGTTTCTTTCCGGGAAAACGTGACGTTTAATACTTTCTACTTATGTATAACTTTCAATTATTTTTTGAAAGACTTCTGTTCAATTATGGAAAAATCAGGCAAAATCCAAAATGCAACAATGCAATTATCTGCAGTATTACTTTACATCTTTTTATGAAATTTTCAAGCGTTTGCTTATTTGTTATTATTTTCGTTCTTAAATATTTTTATATCGCCGGATTCTGAAACATAAACTTTTTTTAAGCCGAACATTTGTTCGGTTTGCCGGAGTCGGCTGTAAACTGAGTTTTTTGATGCTTTCTGCTCAATATAAGGAGTTCTGCTTAAAATCACATAACCGATTTTATTTTCACTTAAAATCTTTTTTGCTTTTTTCAAATCCGTTTCAAGGAAAAATTTTTCAAGTGTAATAAGTCCCTGCGGTTCAAGATGCATATTCGTTGAAACGGTCGGTCTTTCGGCGGCATAAACGATGGTATTGCCGTATTCGGATGCCGACGGAAGCACTCCATATTCCGGATTATTTCGCGAAACCGCCGGCGAATTCTCTTTAAGCCATAAAAGTGACTTGTAGTATTCTTTAAATCCGGTATCGGTTGATATTGAGATTCCAAATCCGTAAAAAACCAAAATTAAAATCCATAAAACTATAATAGGAACTTTGCGAATTTTTTGAGAATGCATTTTTTCATTTTTGAGTATTTGCTCAAAAATGTAGGCGACCAGAATTGCGAAGTTTATTGAAAACAATCCGGAGAATCTTGCTCTTTTTATTGTTAAAATGCCGAATATACCGGTTGAAATTAAAAAAACTATTTTTTCAAATGCAGGGTCTCTAATAGTATCTTTTAAGAATATAACAACACCATATAAAACGATAAGCAGTATAACTGCAACAAATGTTATATCTAACATTCCGGAAGCAGAGGTAATAAACGACTCAAATTCTCCGAATTCGCTGAAAAACTGAGGCGGTCTGTTACCCAAAAAATTTATCCCCGCAAAAAGTCCTCCCAAAAATCCGCCTGAAAAAAGTAATGCGTAAAAAATTAAAAAAATCGCAACAGCACCGGATATAATTATAAATTTTCTGTTTTTTGAAAAAACTACAAGGCACTGAAAAAAATAAAAAATCAAAAACAGCAATAAAAAAATCCATATCATATACGGCTGAAAAAGGGAAACTGTATCAAACGAAATTGTATAGATTTTTTTCCAGTACGGATTACGCAGTAACATCACGCCCGGCAGAGCAGTTGCATAAGTTATAATAGCGGTTTGAAATAATCTGTCGGATGTTTTTCCTGCCAGAATATCAAAAATCATTTTGACAAGCACGGATATTCCTAAAATCAAAATAAAAATTGTTGAACCGACCCAAGTCCCGATTGATATGAAAATAATTATTCCGGATAAAAAAGCATAAAGCAATGATTTCTTTACGGCAAAAATAAAAAACAAAATAATTAAAATGAAGAAAAGCGGTTCTGCAAAATGGTGGTCAAATCTTACGAATGTCGCGTATAAAATATGAAACGGCATAATAGCAAAAATGACGGATGCAAAAATCGCATTTTTTTCCGACAAAATATTTTTGGAAAAATAATAAACCGGAAAAACTGTTGCGGCGCCGATTATGGGCGGTAATAATGCGCAAGTCCATTCAATAAGTTTAACGGATGGGAAACCTAATCCCAAAATTAGACACAAAACTGCGGTAAGCCAGTCAAAAACCGGCGGCCAGAAATGGTGTGTTCCGTGCGGAAAATTAAGAAAAGGTTCAAAAAGAGGAAGTTTCGGAAAATTTTGTATGGCTGATTGGACTCTCAATAGATGGCAATAAGCGTCGGAATCACCGGTAAAAAATAAAATTTGCCGGCTATAAATTTGATTGAAAAAATTTGAAACCCGCAAAAAAAGCGCGGAAAAGAATATAAAAAGTAAAATCTTTTTACTGTTCATTTATCTGTATGATTTTGTGGCAGGACTTTTTACCTCTTTTTATGAGGATTTCGCTTTTTCTAACCTTAAAATGTCCGGCAAGAAATTCAATCAGTTTTTTATTTGCTTTACCGTCCACAGCCGGCGCCGTAATATAAACCTTATATTTATCTCCTTCTCTTTTTATCTCATTCTTTCCTGCGTTAGTTACAACTTTAACTTCTAAAATCATAATTTTTTCACAATTCTATACAAGCTTTTATTAACGGGCACGGGAACTTTTAATTTTTCTGCGATTTTTACAACCGCACCGTTTAGCGAGTCAATCTCGGTTTTCCTTTCGGATAAAATATCGGCGAGCATTGAATTGGTATTTTTTGATGTTGCAAGACATACATTTTTAATTATCTGTGCGACATCGGAGAACAGAATTTTTATTTTCATCTTTTTTGCAACAGTTACAACCTCTTTTCCTGCCTCCACGGCAACCTCAAAAAGATTTTTGTACTTGATTATTTCTCCGTTTCTGACGCCGGAGATCGCCGCAACAGGGTTTATTGCACAGTTCAAAACAAGTTTTGACCAAATTACCGATTCAATTTTATCGCTTAAAACTGTTTTTATCCCACATTTATTAAAAATACCGGCGATTTGTCCGGAAAAATTGCCTTCTTCAATTATAGTTTCTCCTTTGCCCGTGTGAATAATCTCGCCTGATTTTACAAGCGTTGAGGATTCCGATGTAGTCCCGCTGATAATTATCCCTCGGCAATCTCGGGACAAGTTTTTTTTGCTCAAATATCTGGAGAGAGTTTCGTAATTTCCAAGACCGTTTTGAAGTGTTAAAACAATCGTATCTTTACCTAACATTTTTTTAATTGACGGAACGGTTGAAACCGTATCGCGGGATTTTACAAGAATTATTATAAGGTCGGGACGGCATATTTCAGCGGGATTGGTTGTTATTTTTAATTTTGAAGACGGGATTATTGTTTTTGTAATGCCTGAAATTTTAATTCCGGTTTTTTTAAGTATTTTTTCTGTTTTTTTATTTCTTGTTAACAGATATACATCATTACCGCCTTTTGATAAAAGTCCCGCAAAAAGCGTTCCCATCGCACCGGCACCGATGATAGTTATTTTCATTTTAAAAAAATCTATGCATTACCGAAAGCGACTTTTCTTTCTAATTCCGAAGAAATTCTCACCGTACCGAATTTGTCTTCGTATTTTTTTATGTTATCCGCAAGCGCCTGTAAGAACTTTTTTGCATGGGCGGGGCTTGTAATTATTCTTGCACGCACTTTCGCTTTCGGCTGCTGCGGCTGGACATACACAAAATCAAAAACAAATTCCGTGTCATTATGCGTTATAAACGCAAGATTGGAATAACTTCCCTGCGACGTCGGCTCGTCAAGTTCAATCTGTATCTGAACCGGTTTCTGCTCGTTTGTTTCGGACATTGTTTTTACCTCCTTTAAGTTTTTTCCCCACTTCGTATAAATATGTTTTCCCTTACTGAATTTTTTTGGTTCCGGCATAAAACTCTCCCGGTCTTTTATCACTTAAACCGAAATAATACTTAATAAAATCTACCGTCCTTTTCGCGGCAAAACCGTCGCCGTAAGGATTGGTGCTTTTTGCCATTTTATTGTATTCATTTTTATCGGTTAAAAGTTTTTTTACTTCTTTAAAAATTATTTTTTCGTCAGTGCCGATTAGTTTTACCGTTCTTGATGCAACCGCTTCCGGCCTTTCCGTAACACATCTCATAACAAGTACCGGTTTTCCTAAAGACGGCGCTTCCTCCTGCAAACCGCCGGAATCCGTCAAAATCAAGTATGAAATTTTTATAAGATTGGCGAAATCGGAATAGTTTAAAGGCGGCACCAAATATACGTTTTCTAAACGCCCGAGAATTTTATGAACGGGTATTTTTACATTGGGATTCGGGTGAACGGGATAAATGATTTTGCAGTCAGGAAATTCCCTTGAAATTTTTTTTATCGCATTGCATATATTTTCAATCGGTTTTCCGAAATTTTCCCGGCGGTGCGCAGTGACTAAAATCAGCCGGGAATTAAGAATTGATAATTGAGAATTAAATATTTTTTTTAAAACGGGATTTTTGAATCCGTGCTTTTTTTCTAAAATCATGTAAATTGCATCTATAACTGTATTTCCTGAAATAAAAATGTTTTTCGGGTTTATATTTTCTTTAAGAAGCGCCTTTTTCGCCGTTAATGTGGGACAAAAGTAAATATCGGAGATAGCATCGGTAAGTCGCCGGTTTATCTCTTCAGGATAAGGATTGAATTTATCATAAGAACGCAGACCGGCCTCAACATGCCCGACGGGAATTTTCAGATAATATGACGCAAGGGCTGCCGCAAAAGTAGTTGTCGTATCGCCGTGCACTAAAACCATATCCGGTTTTTCTTTTTTGAGAATCGGCTCAAGATGTTTCAGCACGAAACTTGTAATTTGAAAAAGCGACTGGTTTTCCGTCATTATATTCAAATCATAATCCGGAATAACTTTAAAAATATCAAGCACTTCATCAAGAAGATTTCTGTGCTGGGCGGTAACACAAACCTTAACTTTAAATTTTTCATTTTCCGATTTGAGTTGCTTGATGACGGGAACCATTTTTATCGCTTCCGGACGAGTACCGAAAATGCACAAAATCTTTTTCATATAGTTTTTATTTTACCTTAATCGCAAGTACATGTCAATTACTCTGTCGAAGATTTTTGAAATAATGCCGCGTAATTTTTAGGTCATTTCTTATCCGTTGCGCGAGTTTTTTAACGGAAAGAAATTTTTTGTCATTTCTAATTTTTGAAAGCAGTTCAACGCTAATTTTTTTGCCGTATAACCGACCTTCAAAACCGAGAATATAAACCTCAACCGTTTTAGCGGATAAACCGAGCGTAGGTCTTCTGCCTATGTATGTCATTGAACGGTATTTTTTTTTGCCAATTTTGACTTGCGATATAAAAATTCCTTCCGGCACGGATTCCGTTTTTTCTTTTTCCACGGTCAAATTTGCCGTAGGATATCCGAGTTCTTTTCCGAGACCCAAACCTTTTATAACTTTTCCCTCAAAAGTATAATTTTGTCCGAGCAACCGGTTGACTTTTTCAATCCTTCCAAGGAGTAGTTCTTTTTTTATCATCGTAGAAGAAATTATTTTATTTTTATATCTGACCGGTTTGACGATAATCGCTTTTTTACAAAATTTTTTTATTGTTTTGACGCTGCCTCGTCTTTTTCTCCCGAACCTGAAATTATATCCGATAACTATACAAAAACAATTTTTTAAATATAATTTTAAGAAATTTTCTGGGATTAAATTTTTAATTTTATTAAACGGCAGAATCCTGACTTTTTTTATGCCCTGTGATTTTATCAGACGAATTTTTTCAGTCAAAGTTGAAAGCACGCCAGATTGTTTTTTCGGGATACTGTCAAAAGTCAAAACAACCGTTTCTGAATTATAATTCCTGGCATAATCAACGGCTGTTTTAAGGACCCTCCGGTGTCCGAGATGTACGCCGTCAAACATTCCTATAGCAATGACACTTCGTGTCACTTTTTTTTTCATAAATCTTCTAATTTTATTGCTTTAATAAGGGTGTAATTTCCTATCCGTTCCCTTACAAGGCGACTGGTAACAGCAACCGTTTTAAGTTTTTTTGCGATATCTTCAACCAATGTCCTTATGTATGTGCCTTTGGAACAATCAACCCGCAATTCAATCGTTTCCCTGTTAAAACCCAACAATTTAATTTTTTTTATTTCAACAAAGCGCGGCTTTATTTTGACTTTTATTCCGGCGCGGGCATATTCATAAAGTTTTTTTCCCTTGTATTTTATTGCGGAATAAATAGGCGGGGTTTGTTTTATTTTTCCTTCAAATTTTTTCAGAGTTTTTTCTATTTTTTTTTTGTTCAACTCGGGAAGAGCGGATTTTTGTGTAATTTTACCGTCCACATCTCCGGTATCCGTTTTAATACCGAGGTGCATTTCAACGCGATACCTTTTTTCCAGAGCCATAAACTTTTCCGATTGTTTTGTTGCACCGTCAATCAAAACGATAAGAAGTCCGGACGCCAACGGGTCAAGTGTTCCGGCGTGACCTATTTTTTTCGGATGGAGTTTTTTTTTGAGTATTCTTATTACATCGTAAGAAGTAATTCCGGACGGCTTGTTTATCAAAAGAACATTTTTCATTTTTTAAATCTTTAACCGCAGATAAATCCCGCAAGCGGGACAGGCGCCGATTTACGCAGATAAAATCATTCTTTTATTGCCCTATTTGTGTCCATCTGCGTTCATCTGTGGCTATTTTTTTAGTTCATTTTTTACGACAGTAATAACGGTATCTATAACTTCCTGAATTTTTCCTTTAACCGTGCAGCCGGCAGCATTTCTGTGACCGCCGCCGCCATAAGTCCCTGCAATTTTATTTACATCAATATCTCTTACCGAGCGAAAACTCACTTTTATAAGGTTTTTCTTTTGAGTTTCGCGGAAAAGCAACCACACAATCGCATTAGGAATCATCCCGGCATAATTTATGATCTCCTCAGTGTCTTCGGGAGTGGTTTTTGTCCGACGAAAATCCTTGTTCGTAATCTGAATATACGCGATTTTGCCGGTACTGTCAATTTTAATATTTCTCAACGATGCTCCTAAAAGACGAAGAGCATTAAGCGATTTTGTTCCGTAGATATTTTTTTCAATAACCGACGGTTCAAGCCCGCAGCATAAAAGTTCAGCGGCAATAATGTGCGATTGGGAGTTTGTATTCGTTTGAGTGAAATTATGGGTATCCGTCACAATTCCGACATAAAGCGAGGTCGCTTCTTCTTTCGTCAACGGCAGTTCTAAAAACTTAAAAAGATAAAAAATCATTTCCGAAACGGAAGAAGATTCTGAATCAATCCAGTTTATATCAGCCCATTTTCTGTCATATGCATGATGGTCTATGTTTATGGTAACTTTTGACTGTTTTTTCGGATTTATTATATTTCCGAACCGCGTTTGTTCCGAGCATTCAAGGATTATCGCAACATCAAATTTCCTGTCCGTCTTTTTTATATTTTTAAATTTGAAAGAATTCGGAAGAAATTTCAGGAACGACGGGACCGCGTCAAAATTGCATAGAAAAACATCTTTTTTAAGACGCCGCAAAAGCGAATAAACGGCAAGACATCCGCCGATAGTGTCGCCGTCGGGTCTTTGATGACCTGCTACGAAAAAAAATTTATTTTTTGGATTTTTTAGAACGCTTTTTAGGGCGGCGAGCCGGCTTCTGTATTTTCGGGGAACTTTCAGCAATTTTTTCCTCCTCAATTTTATTAAGAAGTTCAAATATCCTTGATGCTTTTTCCTGCGTATCGTCGTATTCAAATTTTATGACGGGCGTGTATTTTATATGAAGATTCTTTCCCATTTCAACGTTTATAAAAGATCTGGAGTTTTCCAGCGACTTCGCTGTTTTTCTCTTTTCCTCGTCGGATCCTATAACACTGTAATAAACGACGGCATTGCGCAAATCCGGAGTTACCTTAACATCAGTAATGGTAGTGAACCCGATTTCATCCCTGAGATACCGTATGAAAATTTCTGAAAGGCGCTCTTTCAAAACCTGATTTATTCTCGCACATCTCAATTCGCTCATATATTTATACGAGTTCAACCATTAAACAAGAATTATGAATTACTTTTATATTATTATGCTCGCAAAACTTTATCGCATTCTCGCTTTCTGCACCCGGTTGCATCCAGACGTATTTTATTCCCTTTTTTTTACATTCTTCAACAATTTTTTCCGTCGCTCCCGGCGGCGTTACAATATCAACCGCATCAATAGGATATAGAATATCTGAAATTGACGGATAACATTTTACCCCTTCCATATCCGATAAAGACGGATTGACCGGAAAAACATTGTAACCTTTTTCTTTAAGTCGTACAAAAATTTTGTAAGCGACTTTTTCTTTTGAACGGAAAGAGCCCGCAACAGCGATATTTTTCTGTGCTAAAAACTCTTTAATTATATCGTCCATCAATAATTCTCCGCCAGCACCTCAAAATAACTTTGAGGATGCTTGCAAGCAGGACATTCCTTCGGCGGAGCATATCCCTCAAAAATATAACCGCAGTTCCGGCAATGCCATTTTACAATTTTTTCTTTTTTGAAAAAACTGCCGGCATCCAACTGTTTTGCAAGTTTTCTGTATCGCTCTTCGTGAAATTTTTCAACTTTCGCTATCTGCTTGAATGATTCCGCAATATCCCCGAAACCTTCCTCCCGGGCAATTTTTCCAAAATCGGAATAAAGCGTCGTCCACTCCATATTTTCACCGGCAGCCGCATGAAGCAGATTTTCTAATGTTTTCTTTATAATTCCCGCCGGATAACTTGCAGTAATTTCTAAATCCCCGCCTTCAAGATATTTGAAAAAAACCTTTGCATGTTCCTTTTCGTTTTCTGCCGTCTCAAGAAAAACTGCCGCTATCTGCTCATAACCCTCTTTTTTTGCAGCAGATGCGAAATATGTGTATCTGTTTCTCGCCTGTGATTCGCCTGCGAATGCTTTCAGAAGATTTTTCTCCGTCTCACTTCCTTTTAATTTCATCTTTGCCTCCGTTCAACATTCCCTGAATCTCTTTCCATTTTTCTTCGCCCAGACATTCCCTCGCCGATTTGCACCATTCAATACAAGAAGGGACTTTTTCTTTGTGAACGAATTTTCCGCAGTTAGGACATTTCACGCGGAGTTCGTCTGAAAAAATCTCAACTTCCTGCCCGCAATTTTTGCAGATATAAACACCGACTTTTAGATTTCTTGACGACTGGCCCGGACATCTATCAAACATTTTTTTTTATTTTGCTGTCCCTGTAAAATTTGTAAGTCAGCGGCTCGCCGGAAGTTATAACATCACCGTCAACGACATCCGCCACAAAAATATTATGTGTCCCGCAATCAACCGTCAATTCATTCACGACACGGCACTCCATCCAGCTTAAAATTTCGTCTAAAACCGGCACGCCGGTAATACTTTTATGATATTTTACATTCTCAAATTTATTTACTTCACGGCCCGATTTAAGTCCGAAAACAGGAACCAAATCAATCTGGCTTTGCTTCAGAACATTTATCACAAAAACACCGCTTTCTTTAATCAACTCATAAGTGTAATTATTTTTATTTATGCCGACGGCGACGCGCATCGGAGTAGATGTTATCTGAAAAACGGTGTTTCCTATCTGTCCGTTTATGCGACCATCTTTAGCGACGGAAGTTATCACATAGAGCCCGTAAGAAATCTTATTTACCGACTCAATAATTTTTTTCCTGTCCTGAGGCATATTAAATATTCATCCAACTCCAGATTTTGCTTTCATTTTCCTGTAACCAATCGCCTGTTTTTGTCAAATAATAATAAACATTTCTCAAGGATTCCAGATGTTCTTTTTCCTGCTCCATCAATTGCTTAAAAAATTTCTTTTCAGATTCATTTTTGGAATTATTGTAAAAATTATTATACGCGATATAACCCTTCTCCTCCATCTCCATCGCTATTTTATACCCCGACAAATTTTCGGTATCTCTTTTCAAATTAATCTTTTTAGCTTTTTTAAAAAAATCTTTGAGCTCAAACTCTACGGAAGACAAATTTCTTTCGCCGAGCACTTCCCACACCTTATTTTCTTTTACCATTTCATATATTTCATCTACTCTTTTGGCATGGTCAATTTCCTGCGAAGCCAATGAATAGAAAAGTCGTTTACTGAGTATATTTTTTGTTTTTTTGGCGAGTTTTAAGTATAATACGGTTCCATTAATTTCAAAATCAAGCGCAAATTCCAACGAATCAACTTTTTTCATAACGCCTCCGATATTTCATACCGAGTTGATTATACAAAAAAAATCAGACATTGTAAATAAAAAAACGGCCGACAATCATCCCGGCCGTTTTTTCATCGCTCACCGCTGAGCCCCGTTCCCGGAAAGAAATTTCCTGACTCTTTAGTATTATTCCCTATCCCGGAAAGATTATTACCTGTGCACTTAAGATAAATCCCAGGGTAAAAACGGTTTTTACCTGTTACCGGAACATCATTACCCTCGCCGGAAACATAATTACCCGTGTCAGATTGTTTCTTACCTGCGGCGGAGACATTCTTACCATGGTAAAAACGGATATTACCTGTGTCAGAATATCTATTACCAGGGAAATATCACTGCTGCGCCGGTTTTTTCCCTCTCAACGCCTCGTTTGATATCTCATCGCGCAGATTTCTCAACCGTTTTGAAAGAGCGTCGCCTTTTCCCAGTGCGCCGACAATCAGTTCAATTACGTCGGACGCCTTCTTGTAGACATCAACGGTCGCTTTTTGCGATACCTCGGTTGATTTTATTGCCTCAGTCTGCGATTTCAGTTGCTTTTCTTCCGCAGAAAAGGCATCGTCAACAAGTTTCTTCAACTCGTCAGATTTCGCCTTGATGTCAACGCCGGTTTTTTTCAGCGCATCGGAATTTGAGTTGAGTATGTCCAGAGTCCTTTTTGCAAATTCGCGCTTCGTAGTGTCGGTTAATCCAGCCATTTTTCATCACCTCCTGTTACGACAGAGAATTAGTTGATTAGAGATTAGAGGATTAGTTAAACGTTTTTTTATTTTTAATTCTCTAATTCACTGATTCTCTAATTCTCTAATTCTCTAATTCTCTAATTCACTGGCTTATACTGATGTCGTCAACGAACATCTTTGCGCCGGGGACTGTTGAATAGCCCTCTATCTTCAGTTTGAGTATTCCGTTTCTGTTGGGTGTACCGGAAACCTGCAACTGTTCCCACGTGTCGGAAGAGGCACTCATCGTTGCATTGCTGTTCACTCCCAGATTGTACAGTGTCAGTTTGGGTTTGCCCGCTGCTCCGTAACTTGCGTTGTATCTTATGTATGCGGTTATCGTTACAAGTTGTCCTGATTTCGCAGCAACTTCCCACTCCCACAAACCGTCCCCGACAAATCCGAAACTGTTCGCTCCGGTTCTTGTTGTCGTCTTCTCTTGATACGTCCCCGGTTTTGTCCGCCAGTTGACAACCGACGACGGGTCGGAAACGTTTCCGGCGTTGTCTTTCGCCTTCAATCTGAAATAATATTTCTTGTTCCGGGTAAGTCCCGAAAACGCATAACTTGTCTGGGATATCCAGCCGGAGTTGGTTACATCTCCGCCGAAATTGGACGCCGTTGACATCTCTACATAATACGGACTGCCGGCTAATCCGGAGCCGGTATCATTGGCTGCAAAATACACCGTTATCTGTGAATGTGAACCCGCTGAACAGGATGATATTGAAACATTCGCCGGCGGTACGGTATCCTGTATTACAAAGTAGCAGGTAATAGTATCGGACGAGGCGGCGTGAACGGCAGAGAATAGAAAATAGAGAATAGAGAATAGCAAAATAAGTTTTTTCATTTTTTCAACCACGAATTACACGAAATTAATCGTAGGCACGAATTTATTCGTGCGGTTTTGCACGGTTGAAACCGTGCCTACAACATCAGCAGACCAAGGTCTGCTACTACAACAAACAAAAAACCCCTTGACAAAATTTATTTGTTTTGTTATAGTATTATCGGAGGTGATTACAATGTCGGAATATTTAATACCCGTATCAATTGAACCATTAGAAGAAGGCGGATATTTGGCAACAAGCTCGGTTTTGCAGGGTCTTATAGCCCAGGGCAGAACAATATCGGAAACGCTGGAAATCGCCGAAGACGTGGCGAGAAAAATCATTGAGTCGCTCATTGAACACGGCGACTTACTCCCGAAAGGACTCGCAACGTTGTCCGGTAAAAAAGTTAAATTGGAAGCGCAAATACCCGTCCCCATTGAATTATGAGCAGTATTCCGTCCCTCAAACCGATTGAAGTAATCCGTAAACTCCGCAGAGCGGGATTTGTTTTTGACAGGCACGCAAAGGGCAGTCATGAAATATGGTACAACCCTAAAACCCACCGAAGAACTGTTATCCCTAACCACCCCGGCAGAGACGTCCCAAAAGGAACTCTTCGCGTCATAATTGAACAGGCGGGATTGACCGTCTACGAATTTATAAAACTTTGATTTAATTACTTTAATTTTCTTCATTTTTTGTGAAACCATAATTAAACCCCTTGACAAAATTATATTTTTTTGTTATAGTATCAGCGGAGGTGATATTATGGCTCATGCAATTACTATTAACAAACCGATGGTTCTTATCCCCGTTGATGAATACGTTAATCTTTTGAAAGAAGCGGGAGAAAAACCTACTCCCAAACTTTCTCTTGAAATTAAGAAAGCGCGGGAAGAATTTCACAAAGGTAAAACTATAAAATGGGAAAACCTTAAAAATGAACTCAGAATTCAGCATTGAATTTTCCTCGCAGGCAGCCCGCGATTTAAGGAAACTCGCACGTTCCGACCGCAATCTCTTAATTATTTTATCAAGACACATAAATTCACTCTCCGATGACCCTTATTCCGGGAAACCGCTTAAGGGCGATAAAAAGGGCTGTTATTCCCTCCGCCATAGCGACTATAGAATAATTTATGAAGTTCATCAGCAACAAAAAATTATTCTCGTTATCAGAATCGGTCACAGAAAAGAAATTTATAGATAGTATCATTTTTCATTTTATCAGGGGGAAAAATCCCCCTGAAACCCCCTTAACTTCCTCACGGAACAGAAAAAAACTGCAACACCAGATTTTCAGATTCCAGATTCACCGCTGACAGGCAGCCCGCAGACCAACGGTCGTGTTGTAATCAGCCGTCGTCCAGAGGAAATAGAGCGCGAATACGCCGCTCCCCGGACCGTTGTTCCAGCCACCACCGCGAAACGCGATAAACGAACCAGTAGTAGTGAACCAGTACCCGTCATAACCGTATGTAACAGAACCGGTCGCATCGGACGTCGCCGGCACTTTATGAACTTTGAGCGTCGGTTCAGTTCTCAAGGTCAACGTCCTGTTTCCGCTCGTCATTCCTGAACAGATATTATAACCGGTATTCAGCAATATCTCATAAAAACCGGATGCAGGCGTCCCGGAAACTGTTAAGGTCGTTGCGGCATTTCCGGTTATCTGAAAAAACGTCCCCGCTGAATCATACAGGTAAAAACCATTCCACTGATTCGTCGTCCAATTCTTTGATGAATCCGTTAGGGTATTTAACGAACCCGTTCCATTTCCGCATTGTGCGGACACGGGCACGGTCGCTATCATCAGATATGCTATTGAGTCCTTTATGTGAATACCGGAATTGAACTCCCACAGATTCCCATTCATATCACAAACACCGGATGAATTCTGCGGGATTGACCACAGATACCCGCCGGAACCGGCTTTCTCCGTTCCGGTTAAATCACATTGCGGCCAGGTCGCCCTGACCGTTGCATCCGATACGCCATACTGGGTACCCGCCGTATCCGCATCCTGGTCGCCGGGCGCCGTCACATTCGCATTATTTCCACCGGGTCCTCCGTTTGGTATCATTGATACCGTCGCTGTATCCGTTATTGCAGCCCATTCCAGTGATGATATGAGATGGAAACCGCTGCCGCGGTTCATCGCGGCTTTCCGGGCGTTGATTGAGGTTATCCAGCCCCACGAAACTTTATTATAGACGGACACCGCGGGCGTTGTCCCGGGGTCCACATTCTGCCCGATTGAACCCATTGACGTTGTCGTGGCATCCGGCTGGGACGACTCATACTTGTCCACCCAGAACCCGCCGGCTGTTGAACCCCACGACGCTGTGAACTCAGGCACCCAGACGATTATGGATGAATAATGGGGACTGCCGGACGGCAGCGTCCTGTTCTCCCACGGGGTGGGGACTTCCGCCTGGGCTGCTACGGTTACCACTACCGCCTGCTGCTGATTATATCCGGTAGTTACGCTTGCAGGCGCATCAAACTTCAAACCAAAATACTGGGTGGTATTCCACATCAACCCGCTTTTCATTACTACCGTATTGGTAGATAAGGTTACGGTTGACGAACCGATGAAATACGACATCGTGAACTTATCAGCGGCTGGCGCCGCCGCAGGCGTATACACGCTTGTTGACGACACCTTGAGCGTTATATCCTCATACCAATCGCTATTATTCAGAACCCCGAAATAACTGCCGGTTGTAAACGTTGAACCGTTAATCTGAATGTTTCCTATATTCCAGGTGCCGGTTGTCAACGATATGGACAGCCCGGCATAAAGGGCAGAGAATAGAGAATAGAGAATAGAGAATAGCAAAATCACTGATTTAATATTTTTTTTCATATCAAAAAAATCTCTTGACAAAATCTTTTGTTTGTTGTATAATTATTTCGGAGGTGGAAAATATGTCTGTGATTGCTATACCAAAAATTCTGCGGGAAAAACTTTCCGACGACGGTGCAAATGCGTTGGTTGAGCTGCTTGACAAGGTTAATGTCAAATCAGAAGAAGTTATATTGGATCGTGCTACCGACAAATTTGAAAAACGACTTTCAGAAGTAAAGGCAGAAATCATCAAGTGGATGTTCATCTTTATTTTCGGGCAGTTCTGGGCTATTGTCGGCGTGTTGTTTGCTTTTTTTAGAAAATAATTATTCATCTGTCTGCCCTCTTTACTGTTTCTATGTCAATCCTCGGATAAACCGCTAAAATTATCTGAGCTGCTTTGTCTTCTTCCGGAACTTCGGAAACTGCCATAACCGCGCAATATCGCTTTCCGTAATATCTTTTCTTGTCGGGTACTTTCAGATAAACAATGATTTCTTTTTCGGAATTTGCGGCAATGCTAAACTCGTTAAGGGTATTTAATTCTTTTCCATTTTCGCTTTCCATACGCAGCCAGCGGACATCCGGTATTTCTTTATACCTCTCTATGTTGTACTTAACTCCGATTGCAGACGGCTTATGAAACGAAATTTTATACCTCCGGGCTGTCTCACCCGTATTCCGTATTACAATCCTTTGAGCAATCGCTTTTCCGACATCTATCTCAACACCGCAGGAAATTTCCCTGAGCTTTATTACGTCCACATTTATGTCAAGACCACGGGCGGGAATTTCAGAAGCGAGAAACAAATAGAAAATAAAAAACCCAGCCAATTTAATTGACCGGGTTAAAATACTATTTTTCTTTATTACAAATCTATTTATCCATATAAGATAGATAGATAGATAGATAGATAGATAATGTACTTAAATTGTGAAAATTATGCGTTTTAGCGATGGTTCTTTGCGTTTTCATATTATTATTATACATAATCTATTGTAACTTTTGTGTAACTTATTTGTAATTTATTTATAACTTAGTTTGCAGGCATTGTAAACCTTAATAATAAAATTTCAAAACTGCCTTAAAAACTCTATATCATTTTCATAAAAAAGCCGCATATTATCAATTCCCAGTTTAAGCATTGCCACCCGTTCTATGCCGATGCCGAAAGCATAGCCGGTATATTTTTTTGGAGCGTAGCCGACGGACTCAAACACTTTCGGGTGAACCATTCCGCATCCCAAAAGTTCTACCCAGCCGCTCTGCTTACATACGCTGCATCCGAGCCCTTTGCAGATTAAACACTGCATATCAACCTCGGCGGACGGTTCGGTAAAAGGGAAAAAACTCGGGCGGAACCTTGAGGGGACATTCTCACCGAACATTTTTTTCACAAAAATTTCAAGCACCGCTTTTAAGTCGGCAAACGTTATGTCCTTATCAACGGCGAGTCCTTCAACCTGGTGAAAAACAAAAGAATGGGATGCGTCAACGGCTTCATGTCTGTAGACCTTTCCGGGTGCGATTATTCTTACCGGAGGTTTTTGCTTTTCCATCACTCTCACCTGGACGGGAGAAGTATGGGTTCGCAGTAAAAGTTCTTGAGTTCTTGAGTTTTCGGGTTCTTGAGTTCTGATGTAAAAAGTATCCTGCAAATCTCTTGAAGGATGGTCTTTGGGGATATTCAGCGCGGTAAAATTATAATAATCCGTTTCTATTTCGGGACCGGTAGCGATATTAAATCCTAAATTAACAAAAATATTTTTCACTTCATTCATTACCTGTGTTAACGGATGGAGTTTGCCGAAATCAAATGGCTTTCCAGGAAGCGTTGTGTCAATTACATTTTTTGAAATATCCGACAGTATATTTTTTTTCTTTATTTCAGAGGAATGTTTTTCAATCGCATCCGTTATGTTTTTTTTGACTATATTTATTTCCCTGCCGACAGTTTTTTTTTCGGGAAGCGGCAACTTGGAAAGTCCGGATAATTTTTCCGTTATTATTCCTTTTTTTCCGAGATATTTCAGGCGGAGTTTTTCAAGTTCTTCCTGTGTCTGAGTTTTTAATATTTCTTCAATTGCGTTTTTTTCAATGCTTTTCATTTTTTCACAATCCCACTAATTTATCCATATGTTTTTTCGCAGTTTTATGGTCGGGTACTATTTCCAGTGTCTTTTCATACATTTTTTTAGCACCGGAGGAATCATTCTTCGCTTCCTTTACTATCCCCATATTAAAATATGCGTCGGCATTCTGCGGATTAATTTTTATGACCTTTTCAAATTCCTCAATCGCTTCGTCATATTTACCGCTGATAAAATAAAACTTACCCATTTCTACCAGGTCAATTTCTTCTTTTGAAAATTTTTTTAACGTCGGTTTTTCCATAAATTTGATTTTCTCACAGTTTTTTCACTTTGTCAATATCGGAATATGTTCCGATGAGAATAAGTGCATCTCCGTCCTGCAAAATTTCCGATGCAGACGGGGCAATAAGAAACTCCTCCTTAAAATCGGTCTCGCCGTCATCTTTAATATACGGCACTTTTCTTTTTATGCCTATAATGTGCAGTTTGTATTTTGCCCTGACATCAATATCCTTGATTGTTTTATCAATAAATGATTGCGGGGCAATAACCTCCGCCATGTTGTATTCCGGCGAAAGTTCTATCTTTTCTATTATGTTCGGAGATACCAGCATTTCGGAAAGTTTCTCGCCCATATCCCTTTCCGGGAAAACGATTTTGTCGGCGCCTATTTTTTGGAGAACCTTTGCGTGCAAGTCATCTAACCCCTTGACAATAATGTTTTTAACGCCGATTTCCTTCAATATTAAAGTAGTAAGAATACTGGCTTCCCGGTTGTCGCCGATAGCAACAACAACTGCTCCGAAATCAGTAAGCCCGAGTTCTCTCATGGCTTTTTCATCCGTTGAATCCGCCACTACCGCTTGGGTAACAGATGAAGAAATTTCCTGTATTTTCTGTTCGTTTGTATCTATGACAAGAACCTGAATTCCCTTTTTTGACAGTTCTTTTGCGACGGAAATTCCGAATGTCCCGAGCCCGATAACCGCAATTTGTTCCATAGTAACATCAGAGAATTAGGTTAAACGACAGAGAATTAGTTTATACGACAGAGAATCAGAGGATTAGTTGGAATGTGGTTTTTATCTAATTCTCTAATTCTCTAATTCTCTAATTCTCTAATTCCCTGCCTCCTCCCTATCCTACTATAACTTTATCTTCGGCATAATGAAATTTTTCTGCACCGTTTTCTTCCATAACAGCAACTGCAATTGTTAACGGTCCAAGGCGTCCGACAAACATCGTCAATATTACCAGCAACTTGCCCAAAGGCGTAAAAAAAGATGAGAATGAAAGCGGCGTGCCGACGGCAGCCGATAAACCGCAGGTTGCAAAAGCCGAAACAACCTCAAAAAGTGTTCTTATAAAATCCTTGCCTTCAATAATTAAAATTAAAAATGTCATCGCAGATACAAAAGCAACTGCCAGACATCCGAGTATGAATGATTTTTGCACAATCTCTGCTCCAATCCTCCGCTTAAAAATAGAAACACTTTTTCTGCCCTTGAGTGTTGCCTTTATGCTGGCAAAAATTGTAGCGAAAGTCGTTGTTTTTATTCCGCCGCCCGTACCCGACGGCGATGCGCCTATAAACATCAGTCCTATAATCAAAAATAAAACAGGAGCAGTAAGCGCTGAAATATCAATGGTATTAAAACCTGCCGTGCGCGGAGAAACTGACTGGAAATATGCCGACAATAATTTATTTTTAAGTGTTAGAAGTCCCAGTGTTGACGGATTATTATTTTCCAATAAAAATATCAAAACAGCGCCTGAAATAATAAGAACCACCGTAGTAAAAATCGCGACTTTAGTGTGCAGAAGAAGTCGCTTTGTTTTTTTGTAAGAATAAACGTCACTGATGACAATATAGCCGATACCTCCCAAAATAATAAGCGATGTTATTCCAAGGTTTATCGGAATAGAACCGACATAATTTGAAAGATTCAGTCCGAAAGTTGAAAAACCGGCATTGCAAAAAGCGGAAACCGCATGAAAAATTGAATGCCAGAAACCTCTGACAATTCCGAACTCAGGAATCCATTTTATTGAAAGAATTAACGCACCCGCAAATTCAATAAGCAGCGTGATTTTCACGACATAAATTATAAATCTTTTAATTTCAACAAACGAGAATGTCTGTATGCCCTCGGCAAATGCGAGACGGTCTTTCAGAGATATTTGCTTACCTATCATAATTACGAAAAGCGTGGCAAGGGTCATATAACCCAGCCCGCCGATTTGAATAAGAAGCAATATTATTATTTTACCGAATAGCGACCACTGGGTCGCCGTGTTGACTACGATAAGTCCGGTAACGCAAACAGCAGATGTGGCTGTAAAAAGTGCATCAACAAAATTTACCGGTTGGAGCGTTGCAGATGAGACGGGTAACGACAGGATAACGCTTCCGATTAAAATTACGCCGGCGAAACCGAATACGAGAATCTGTTGCGGAGAAAATTTCATATTAACCGGCAGCCGGAGCCGAAGGTGAAGATGTCACTGTCGGCGACTGTCCGGCAGATATTTTTAATTTGGCAATTTCCGCCAACTGAGTAAAATCTTCCGGTGACGAAATGGCAATATCGGCAAGCATTTTTCTATTAAGCGTTATGCCGGCTTTTTTAATTCCGGAAATAAATCTGCTGTACGACAAACCGTTAAGACGGGCGGCGGCATTAAGCGTTAAAATCCACTGACTTCTCTTATCCCGCTTTTTCTGAATTCTGCCGACATATGAATGAACAAGCGCCTTGTCCACTCTTTCCGACGCATGAATGTAGACATTTTTGTTGGACAGCCGAAAACCCTTTGACTTCTTAAAAAGCCGCTTTTTTCTTCTTCTCGTTACAACTCCGCCTTTTATACGCATAATAACATCAGAGAATTAGAGAATTAGAGAATTAGAGAATATAACATCAGAGAATTAGAGATTAGAGAATTAGAGGATTAGATAAGATTACTAATTCTCTTATTCTCTGTAGTATAAACTAATTCTCTGTCTCTCTTGCTCTTTCGTATAAACTAATTCACTGCCTCCTTATAGATAAGGTAAAATAGTCCTTATCATTTTTGTGTCAACCTTGTTTAGTGTTCCCGATTTCTTCAAATGACGCATCCTGCCCGGCGATTTACCGGTAAGAATGTGACGGGCACCTTGCTTTTTTCTTTTGATTTTACCCCTTCCTGTCAGAGAAAATCTTTTTTTAGCACCACTGTGTGATTTCAATTTTGGCATTTCTTCTCCTATTTTAATTAACCACTAATTAACACTAATTGCACGAATAAATTCATGCCTACAACCTTTATTATTATTCGCGTTTACCTGCCCCGTTAGATAAAATTCTATATCTAACGGGGTGAATGTCTATTCGTGGCTTTATGACTTTTCTGTATCCTGTTTACTTTTTTGGCGAAAGAATCACATTTATTGAATTTCCCATCAACCGCGGAGGCGAATCCGGCTGCCCGTATTCGCTTATATCCGCAAGCACGCGGTTAATTATATCTCCGCCGACCGATATATGCTCTCTTTCCCTTCCGAAAAACTGCATCAAGACCTTTACCTTATTTTTTTCCTCAAGAAACCGTAAGATGTGTTTGATTTTTACCACTAAATCATGCTCCCCGATTTTTGGTCTTATTTTTATTTCCTTCAAAACACCCGTCTTGTGAACCGTCTTAGTTTTTTTGCTCTGCAGATACTTATACTTTTTGTAATCTATAATTTTACAAACGGGCGGCGTTGCCATAGGTGCTATTTCAACAAGGTCGACTCCCGTCTCCCTTGCCAAAAACATTGCTTCCTGTATGGTCTTTTCCCCCAATTGCGTTCCGTCCTCGCCGATTAGACGAACTTTTAGTGCCCTTATTTGGTTATTAATTCTCAAAAAACTTTTTGAAATTTTACACCACCTCCATTCGCTACGCTCATTACACGGAACTGACGCGGAACTGTTCTGTGTCTTGTTCCGCTTCTGTTCCGTGCTTCTACAAAAAAAGACAGCCCAGTGGCTATCTGTGTCAAATTTGCTTTCTGCAAATTCACCTTTTCTCCACTGGATTAAGGTGTCCCTAAAACGGGATCTTTGCTGGTATTATACGATTAAAACTTTATTTGTCAAGTGATTTCTTTTATTTCTTCTAAAAACTTTTTTATATCCTTTATGGTCGTAGTATTTTCCCCGTATAATCTTACGGCAACTTCGTTTGATGATTGCTCTTTTTTGCCCAAAATTAAAAGGTACGGGATTTTTTCCACCTGTGCTTCGCGGATTTTGTAGTTTAATTTTTCATTCCTTGAGTCAATTTCAATCCGCAAATCCCCGAGTTCATTTTTTACCTTTTGGGCATATTCAATTTGCGCATCCGTTATCGGTAAAATTTTTATCTGAACGGGTGCCAGCCAAAAGGGAAAAGCCCCGCCGTAATGTTCAATCAAAACGCCGAAAAACCTTTCCAAAGAACCGAAAATCGCACGGTGAACCATTAAGACCTTTTCGTCTTTGCCTTCGGAATTTCTATAAGTTATATCAAACCTTTCAGGGAGATTGAAATCAAACTGTATCGTTGAACACTGCCAAGACCTTCCCAAAACATCTTTAACTTTTAAATCAATTTTAGGTCCGTAAAACGCTCCGCCGCCCTCGTCAATTTCGTATTTGTAACCGGTTTTTTCAAGCGCTTTTTTAAGAGACGCCGTGGCTAAATCCCATTTTTCTATCTCACCGACATATTTTTCCGGACGGGTTGCAAGAAAGATTTCAAACTCGGAAAATCCGAATTTTTTCAGAAATTTCACAGTGAAATCAAAAACGGAAATAATTTCATCTTCAACCTGCTCTTTCGTGCAAAAAATATGCGCATCGTCAATGGTAAATCCGCGGACCCTCATAAGTCCGTGTAAAACGCCGGAAAGTTCATGTCTGTAGACGGCTCCCATTTCCGCAAAACGGACGGGAAGTTCCCTGTAAGAATGAAGTTTTGTTTTGAAAATAAGGATGTGGCCCGGGCAGTTCATCGGCTTGACCCTAAACGGCTTTCCGTCGATATCCATCGGCGAATAAATCATATCTGAGTATTTTTCAAGATGCCCGCTGATTTTGTAAATTTCTTCAGACGCTATGTGCGGGGTGCAAACAATCTGGTATCCGTTTTTTGAATGTTCTTTTTTCCAGAAATCTTCAAGGAGCTGACGGACAATTGCGCCTTTCGGATGCCAGTGAATTAAGCCCGCTCCGATTTCCTCATGCACGGAAAACAAATCCAGCGATTTTCCAAGAACGCGGTGGTCCCTCTTTTTTGCTTCGTCCAGTTTTTTAAGATATTGTTCAATCTCTTCTTTGGTCGGAAAAACGGTGCCGTAAATCCTCTGGAGCATTTTATTTTTTTCGCTGCCGCGCCAATAAGCGCCGGCAATTGATAAAAGTTTGAAGTGTTTTATTTCTTTCGTGCTTTCAAGATGGGGTCCGCGGCACAAATCAACAAATGTGCTATGCTGATAAAGCGAGACCTTTTCGTCGGCGATATCGTTGAGCAGTTCAATTTTATACGGCTCGTTTTTCTTTTTGAAAAATTCAACCGCGTCTTTTTTTGTCATCTCTGAACGGACAAATTTGTGATTGTCTTTTACGATTTCTTTCATCCTGTTTTCTATTTTTTCAAGGTCTTCGGGTTTGAACGATTGGGGCGTGTCAAAATCGTAATAAAAACCTTCTTCTATCGCGGGACCGATTGCAAGTTTCGTATCGGGAAAAAGTTCTGTTACCGCCTGAGCCATTATATGGCTGGTTGAATGCCGTAGAATTTCCAAATTAGGTTTATTTTTATCCATTTCATTTATCAAAAAAAATGGGCGGTACAGGATTTGAACCTGTGACCCCTTGCGTGTCGAGCAAGTACTCTAACCAACTGAGCTAACCGCCCAAATCATTTTTAGTTATTAGAGATTAGAGAATTAGAGAATTAGATTCTACAAGTAAGTTGCTTCTACGAAACTAATCCTCTGTCGTATAAACTGATTCTCTAATTCTCTGCTTTTCACAGGTGCGGGCCGGATTTGAACCGGCGAATAACAGTTTTGCAGACTGCTCCCTTAGCCACTTGGGTACCGCACCAAAAAAGCGGGAGACGGGGCTCGAACCCGCGACCTTCTCGTTGGCAACGAGACATTCTACCACTGAACTACTCCCGCAATATTTACATTATTATAAAGAACGAAGAAAAAAATTCTGGAAAGCGACATGCTGGGGGCGGGACTTGAACCCGCATCCCGTAAAGGACACGCCCCTCAAACGTGCGCGTATGCCAATTCCGCCACCCCAGCATTAAACACCAGAGAATTAGAGATTAGAGAATTAGATTTTTTTCCAATTCACCAATTCTCTGTCGTTTAAACTAATTCTCTTTCGTATAAACTATTTCTTTGCCCTTACGGCTGTGTCGGTGCCGACGGTGCAGCAGGAACATTATCCGTAGGAGCAGGTTGCTGTTGCTGTGTCTCGGCAGGCGCCGGTGGAATCCTTTCAGCCAAAGACCTCGTTCTTAATTTTGAACCGATTACCGTTAAAAACAGTGATGTTATCATAAAAAGAACAGCCATTGTTGTCGTAAATTTTTTTATGATGGCAGGCGTAGTGTTACCGCCAAAAACGGCTTCATTTCCCCCGCCGCCGAAAAGTCCCGAAATGCCCGCACCTTTTCCCGCCTGCAAAAGCACAATCAAAATCAAACCGCAACTGACGATGATGTGAACAGTCAAAACAAATCCGTACATTTTACCTTCCTATTTTTTCTTGGAGCCGAACGACTTTTATGCTCCGTATTTTAACAATTTCCCGGCGTTTGAAAGTGCCAGCGGCATCACATCCCTTGCGTTAATCCGCCCCAAACCTCCGGCAATACAGTCAATTTCCGAGAACCTTTCAACCTTATCAAACCTGCACTTTTTTGAATAAATCAAAACCGGAACGGGATGCCATGAGTGTCCGGCGTGCACCGCAGGCGTTGAATGGTCGCCGGTGATTATTATAACATCAGGGTTTAGATTTGTCAATAGCGGAATAACTCTGTCAACCTGCTCAATCACTTTTAACTTTCTCTGAAAATCCCCGTCCTCGCCGGAAGAATCGGTCTGTTTTATGTGGATGTAAAAGAAATCATACTTATTAAAATTTTTTGTAAGCGTCTCAAATTCCGACTCAATGGTCTCGCAACCTTTAATAACATCCATTCCGCAAAGACGGGCAAGCCCTTTATACATCGGGTAAATCGCGATGCAGACAGGATTAAGTTTGTAGACGTCCTGAAATTTCGGCAGGTCAACCATTTTTGAAAACCCGCGCAGCAAAACCATATTCGCCGGATGTTCATTTTTTAGAATTTCTTTTGCTTTCTGGATGAATTTATTGACGATTTTTGCCGATGACGCCGCAGATTTTTCTGTTGCAACGGCATCCAATGATTTTAGCCCCTCTTTTTGCGGGTCGCTGTCCAAAAGTTTATCCGAAAGATTTTTCCCTCTGAAAATTACGGAAAACCTGTGCTCTTTGACCGGCATCGCAAAAATTTTAACGCCGTCAATTTCCATACCGTCAAGTTTTTTGCACAGTGCAATATTTTTTTCGGTTGAAATTCTTCCGGCGCGGCGGTCGGTGATGAAGCCGTTATCATCAACGGTGCAATAGTTCCCGCGGGCGGCAAGGTCGTCGGGAGTAAACTGAAAATCTATGCCGAGAGTGTCAAGGAGACCGCGGCCGATTTCGTGCTTCAACGGGTCGTAGCCGAAAAGCGAAAGGTGCGCGGGACCGCTGCCGGGCGTAATGCCTGCTGAAATCGGGTCGGATAACCCGCAAATAGATTTTTTTGCAAGCGCATCCATATTCGGATGATTTGCCGCCTCAAGTTCCGTTTTCCCTGTTTCGTTCTGGCAACCGCCGAGCCCGTCCATCACGATTAAAACTATTTTGCTGTCCGTCTTCGTCGCCAACTTTTTCAAAAATTCCTGTTCAACCATTTTTTTCTCCGGATGTAAATTTTAAAACCATCTGACTTTAAATTCTTTTTGAAGTCAGATAAGATTTTAAGTCGTTCATGTCAATACTAACGTCTTTTATCAGATATTCATCATCTATCTCGTTGGCTACCGACAAAGCTTTTTCAAGATAGCATAATGCTTCGGTAAATTTCTGTTCCCTTTCCAAATCCCGTGACAGCCATTTATATGCATAAAAAAGATTTCTAAGGGAAATAACCAACGTTTTTCTGTCGCCTATTTTTCTCTCGGTTTCAATATGCCTTAAAGTCAGCGGTATTTTTTCCTTGTTTTTTCTCTGGCGACCGAGCGAATAACACAGCCCGTGCAAACAAGACGAAATCCATTTCAGGTCTTTTGTTTTTCCCGCTTCTTTCAGTGCCCGTTTAAACTCTTTTTCCGCTTCAGAATATCTCATCTGGTTCAGGAAATCATAACCTTTGGTATAATGTACGGCATCCGCTTTCCCGACCAATTCCGGGCCCCAGTGCGGACGGGGTTTATTGACGTACAATGTTGTTTTCAAAACTTCGCTGGTTTTGTAATACGTAAAATCTTTTTTATATTTTTTCAGGTTATAAAAAGTATCGTAAGAGATATTGACGTTGCCCGGCACACCGTCCTTTTGAACCGTACCTGCTGCATCCAGCAGCATATGAGTATCTTTACCTGTAATTTTCAATTTTCCAATCACGCCGAAACTTATGCCAATTCTGAGACGCAACGGGAACGGAAGTTTGTTCTGACTCCTGTTAAATTTTCCCATTCCCGACTGAATTTTGAAAGCGGCTGCAACGGCATTATCCGCCGTTGGAAAATGCGCCATCACGCCGTCTCCGGAAATTACGACTACCGTACCTTCGTTTTTGTTTATTATCTGTGAAACATAACTATGATAATTTGAAAAAGTGATTGAAATACGCTCGGCAGTCGTACCGTGTTTTATTATTGTTGAGCCGGCGACATCAATAGATAAAAATGCTTTTTCCATTTTAATTACTTTTTAAATCATTGCAAATATAACGACGTAGTTCTTGCCGTAAATCTTTGCGCATTTGGGGCAGGTAGTGTACCACATATATATTTTTTTAGTTTCCTTGCCCTTTGATTTAACGTATCCGTTCATTTCTTTTATCCACTTCCCGCAATTCTGAAAAGGACCCTCAAAAACTTTTGTAAGAAACGTACCTGATATTTTCTCGTTTTTTGCGTCAGGAATTTCTTTGCTGACTGCAATGTAAAGGTCGCTGCCCCATAGCGATTTTTCGTCTGAAAGCATTATATTATCCGGGTTGAGTGCGACGGAAATTTCAATCTTGTTCATATTTCTTTTTACAACGCTACCGAAATTAATCGGAATATGAAGAAAACTTTTTACGGAATCTTTGATAAACAACTTGTCTTTCCAGTTTATTTCTTTTTTGTCCCACGGCTCCGGATTAAACTTCGGACAGCAACACGGTTCGTTCTGAATACTCATAACCGTTACCTCTCCTGTTATTTTATTTTTTTTGTATCTTCATTTTGAGCGAAAAATATTTCTTTTCCATATTTCCGGATTATTTTTTCAATTTCTTTATTGCTCTTTGGGGTTAAAAACCCCGCACCGACCTCTTTTCTAATCGCACAAATAATTTCATCAACCATTTCATGTAATGTAAGTTGTATCCATTCCTTAATTGCCATAAACGTAATTCCTGTTCTCTTTATCGACCGTCGTGAAATAGAGAGAATTGCTCCCCATAATATTTTTTGTGGTTTTTTTCGGGTTTATCTTCATAAAAATCCGACTGAACTGTTGAATTTTTTAATCGTTTTTCTATTGTTCGGCAGTACTCGGCATTTATTTCAAAACCCACATAGTTTCTATTAAGTTTTTTACAAGCAATCGCCGTCGTTCCCGTCCCCATAAACGGGTCAAGAACAACTCCGTTTTCCGGCGAACTCACTTTTACAATCCTTTCAATAACTTCTAATGGTTTTTGTGTGGGGTGATTTTCTCTTTCCGGAGATTCTGCGTGAATTCTTGCGACACTCCAGATGTCTTTCGGATTGTAGCCAACCTCAAGCCATTTTTTACCGACAAATCTTGGCCTTGTTCTCGCTTTTTTTGTTGCTTCATCGTAGGGAATTCTTACCGCATCAATATCAAAATAGTATTTTTTGGATTTGACAAAAAAACCGATGTTGTCGTGAACGGAAGAAAATTTTCTGGTACTCCCACCCATACTCGGTACTCTTCTATCCCAGATAATTTCGTTTATCATAGTTAACTTGGTTTTCATAAAACTAAAAATTTCAGGACTGTATTTCCATGTAAGAAAAATGTAAAAACTTCCGGTATCTTTTAATTTTGGAATCACCGCAGCAATCCATTTTTCAGACCAATTCAAGTAATCCTTCGGATTTAATTTATCCGAATTATTACCGTAATCTTTGCCCAAACAATACGGCGGGTCGGTAACTATCAAATCAACGGAATTATCAGGTATTTTGTTGATACCTTTCAAAACATCTTCATTAAAAATGTGATTCAAGTATTTATTCATTTTAACACGATGCTTTTTGATTTTTTCTGCAACAAGGATAAAAACTTTTCCCGTGTTCTATACTGAGGAGGATGTTTATAATATGCCTGAATTTTATCATTGCGGGGATTTACATATATCGGTAAAAACTGCGGTGAAAAAACATATAAATAATCCGGGTCAAAGTGGATATTGACATTCTGGAAATGAATGCCGAAACAAGCATAAATTAAATTATATGCCGGGTTGCTGTTGTATTGCATATACAGTTTTTCTACGGCGGCAATATCATTTTTGTTTTGCTTTTTTTCTCCCGCATTGCTGATTTTCACATTTACATAATAAATATCTTTTTCAGTTTTAATTACACAATCATGCAGGCAAGTATCGGGCATGCTAAAATCAACATCAATAAGTCCTAACTTTTTAGCATTATATTTTGTTTGTTGGACAATTACCTGTTCAACAATCCAACTAACAGAACGAGTATGGGGTTTCAATCCATATGGCAAAATTTTCTCATCTGTAATACTAAACGCCGGCAAAATTTTTATTAACTCCTTAAAAATTCCCCGCAATCTTGAGATATCTTCCGAGATATTTTGAATTTCTAATTTATCCATTTATGTTTTTCTTAATTTTTTATTGGACCCGTCCCCTTTTTCCGCTTTTTCCCTTCCTGTTCCTTTTGTTTCTTTTTAATTCAACCCATTGTCAAGGATGTATTTTTGCAATTCTCCTGCTGTTATTTCACCTTTAAGCATTTTTACGATTTCCATCAATAACATCTTTAATTTATCGTTTTCTTTTCTTTCAATAACATAATATAAATCTGAAAAATCCCATGCTCCTATATAATTGCATCTAATATTAATATTCTTTTTAACACTATCTAATTTCAAGAAATCATTCAAAGAACTTAATAATTCTTTTTCTTTTTTCATTAAATACCATTTTAGAAAATCATAATATACAATTAAGTTTTTCTTTGGTTCTAACAACTTTTTATGCTTAACGATAAGTTCATTGGATTTATCAAATTTTTCTTTTAAAAGATACAGCTCAATAAGATTAGATATTATGGAAACATTTTCATTGTCTTTTAAATAAATTTTCTCATACAGCTTAATAGAATCATCATATTTTCTTAATTTTACAAAGCATTCTGCTTTATTTCTTAAAAAGTCGATATCATCTTTAATAATTTCTAATCCCTTTTCAATATACTTGAGTGCATAACCATAATCTTTCGTTCTATAACATTCCATTATTTTTCTTCTTATATCAATCACTTGTATATCAGTATTCTGTTTGATATTAATATCACGCATAGCAGACATTTCTTTACTGATTGACTCTCCCATAGCAGATATATCTTTATTGAATGACGCCCTCATATCAGATACATCCTTTTCGAGCAAAACTTTCATATCTTTTATTCCTTTAAGTTCACCTTCACATTCTTTTTTCACTTTAGAAAAACTAAATATGCTATAAAAACCAAATAATGAAAGCATCCCTAATATAAATGTAATGGTTATTTGTATTCTATCATAATTAACGGAATATGTCTCCTTTAGTAAATCCTTTTCTATTTTGTAATTAAGTTGTCCTTCTCTTATTGCTTTTATTTCATTTCTGAGCAAACCTATTTCACTGACGCTCTCTTCTGTTTTTATTGTGTCTTTCTTCAGATTTTCACAATGCAAAACTTTATATACAAATAACATAGAAATTATAAAACTTAACGAAAATAAAATTCTCTTCATTTATTATTTCTCCTTTAGTGCTGCGATGCCGGGCAACTCTAATCCCTCTAAAAATTCCAGGGATGCGCCGCCGCCGGTGGACATGTGGGAGACCTTGTCGGCAACACCTGCTTTTTTAACGGCAGAAACGCTGTCGCCGCCGCCGATGATTGAAATTGCGCCTTTTGATGTTGACTCGGCAATTGCTTTGACAACCGCATTCGTGCCTGCGGCAAATTTGTCAATTTCAAAAACGCCCATCGGACCGTTTAAGACAATAGTTTTCGCTTTCAAAATTACGCAACTGTAAATATTCTGCGTCATAGAACCGATGTCAACGCCCATAAAACCGTCTTTTATTTCTATACCTTTCGCTTCCTCAACCTTTGCATCTTTATCAACTTTGTCGGCGATAATGTGGTCTATTGGTAATAAAAATCTTATTTTTGAAGTTTTTTTCAAAAGATCTTTTGCAAGGTCAAGTTTGTCGTCTTCAACGAGAGAGTTGCCGACGGCTATTCCCATCGCTTTTAGAAAAGTATAAGCCATCGCGCCGCCGATTAAAATAGCATCAACTTTTTTTGATAGGTTTTCTATGACACCGATTTTGTCGGAGACCTTCGCACCGCCTAAAATTGCAACGAAAGGTCTCGCCGGATTTTGAAGCGCATCGCCTAAATATTTTATTTCTTTTTCAAGCAAAAATCCCGCCGCTGACGGTAAAAACTTATTTACTCCTGCCGTAGAAGCATGCGCCCTGTGAACCGTTCCGAAAGCATCCTGGACGAAAAACTCACCGAGTTCCGACAGTTGTTTCGCAAATTTCTCGTCATTTTTTTCCTCTTCGGGATGAAAACGCAGATTTTCGAGAAGCAGAATTTCTTTCGGTTGCAAACCGGCGGCAAGTTTTTTTATTTCTTCGCCCACACAATCCTGCGCAAATTTTATTTCCTGTTTCAGAAGTTCCGACAGCCGTTTTGCGACCGGTTTCAGCGAAAATTCCGGCGCAACTTTGCCTTTCGGTCTGCCCAGATGCGAGCATAGAATAATCCTGCAGTTTTTTTCAAGGAGATATTTTATCGTTGGCAACGACTCTTTTATCCGTGTGTCGTCGGTGATATTCTGCGATTTATCAAGCGGAACATTGTAGTCAACCCGCACCAACACCTTTTTCCCTTTCAAATCAACATCACGAATTGTAAGTTTCGCCATCTCTCCCCCCGATAAAAAATTATAGATATTTCAAAAACTCTTCAACGGTTAAATTGCAATCCACAATAATGCTTTTCAAAATTTTTGGATGCAGAATTTTTCCGGAATGATATGGAATTGTGAGACGCCTGCCTTCGGAATTTTTGTATATTTTATGACTACCGCTTTGGCGAACAATAACAAATCCGAACTTTTCCACAATTTTTGAGGTCTCTCTTGCTGTAATTCTTGGCAATTTCATATCTCAACAGTTGTCAAACTAATCTCTTTTGCCGTAGGAATTTCTTCGTCATTTTCAAGGCGGTCTTCAACATGTAATTCAATAGCGTCCTTTATGTTCTTCATTGCTTCTTCGTATGTCTCACCTTGCGTATAACATCCCTGCAATTCCGGGCAAAAAGCAAAATAGCCGGTTGCATCTTTCTCAATTACAACCGAGAATTTTTTAGACGGTTTTCTTGTTTTATACAAAATAGCGGTTTCTTTTACCCTGTCTTTCCGTCCCATTTTTCCTCCACGAGCGACCTATATTCCTTTTTTCATCATAAACTCAATCAGGTCAACAACCCTGTTTGAATAACCCCACTCGTTGTCATACCAGGCAAGAACTTTCACAAAATCACCGTCTATAACTTTGGTTATTTTTGAGTCAAAGATTGACGACAGCGGGCAGTGGTTGAAGTCAATTGAAACAAGCGGCTCGTCGGTGTATCCGAGGATTCCTTTCATTTTCCCCTCTGCCGCTTTTTTAATTTCAGCATTTATCTCTTCAACGGTAGCTTTTTTCTTCAGCAGAACCGTTAAATCCACGACTGAAACATTCGGTGAAGGAACACGGATAGAGAAACCGTCAAGTTTGCCTTTTAACTCGGGAATCACAAGCCCGATTGCCTTTGCGGCGCCGGTTGAAGTCGGTATCATTGAGACCGCTGCTGCACGTGCGCGGCGCAGGTCTGAATGCGCGGTATCCTGGATTCTCTGGTCGTTCGTGTAAGCGTGGATTGTGTTCATAAGACCTTTTTCTATTCCCCACACATCATTTAATACCTTCGCCACAGGAGCAAGACAATTAGTAGTGCAGGACGCATTTGAAACAACATTGTGATTTTTGGGGTCGTATTTATCCTCGTTGACGCCGAGCACAATAGTTATATCCTCACCCTCCGCCGGAGAGGAAATAATTACTTTTTTAGCACCGCCTTTCGTGATGTGATTTTCCGCGCCTTTTACCTCTTTGCCTTTTTTGTTGACGCCGTCCTTTTTCACTGTGAAAAGACCGGTTGACTCAACGACTATTTCAACTCCGAATTCTTTCCATGGAAGTTCCGACGGGTCTTTCTTTTTAAGAACTTTGATTTTTTTACCGTTAACAGTGATTTCATCTTCTCCGGTCGCCTTTACGTCGCCCGGAAATTGCCCGTGAACGGAGTCATATTTGAGAAGATGCGCATTTGTCTTTGCATCAACCAAATCATTAATAGCGACCAGTTCAATGTTTTTGCTGTTTTTTTCCAGTATCGCCCTTGCCACCAGCCGCCCAATCCTGCCGAAACCGTTAATACCTACTTTCATAAAACCTCCCTTAAAAATAACATCTAAAACAAATTTATATAATATTTTAATCCACCGCTCCAGTATATTCCGGCCGGTATTGTAAAAGTACTCTTAGTAGGCGGTGTTATATAAGAATCGCGGGTTTCTTTGGTTTCCGGCACACTGATTCCGTTAACAAAAAATGACAAATGTTTGGTAAAATTTGCCTCCACACCAAATACCGGACAGATACTTATAAGTACATCTGTTTTTTCTTCAGTCATCCAACTGCCACTGCCAGATTGCATCCCGCCTGCATCAATGCTATATCCAGTAGCTTTAAAGGACGTTCCAAAATAAGGATTTATTAAATCGGTTTTTGTTCCAAACAATACTTTGCTTGAAAGAAATAATTTTGCTACAATATTAGCCTCAAATGTTGGTGAATATCTTATGTATACTGAATAATCTCCTGCTATGTTAGTGGGGTTGTTAATGTCATAAATATACCCTTTCGATTCATATATACCGTCTTTAATATACATTGCCATTCCAAGATCAATTCCTAATTGAAAAAGTTTCATTGATTGAAAACCCTGCTTATATGAAAAACTTAAACCTAAACTATTTGAACTTGCTTTGGATTCGCCTGTCTCAACATTATTGCCTATCGTAATTTTTTCTAAAGCAAAATCTATAGTGCCTGAATATAATCCGATTCCCAATCTGCCGTAACTGCTCGATTCTCCTATGAAAGTTTTTGAATATACTATGGCACTGCTTTCAACATCAACCAATTTTAGATTCAAAATAACTTTGCCTTCTTTTTGTTCCACTGAACCAAAAAAGAATCCCTGAACTCCAATAAGTTTTCCCGCTGAAACCAGTTCGTTCGTCCCAACCGCACCGCTCAACTGTAATTTTTGTTCCGTAAGTAATGTATTCAATGCTTCTCTGTCTATAACCTGAAATCTTTCGCTTCCAAGCAACAACGTAACTATCTGGTCTTGTAAACTAACAGCATTTATATCTTTTGTATCTGTTTTTATTGTGTTTACCGCAATCCTTTTTATGTTTTCAGGAATACTTTTTAAAGTCGGATTTATTTTTTTAAGAGCATCCTGAACCATTGAGTCAGTATCAGCGGCATAAATCAAAGTTGATGATATAAAAAACATTACACCTATCAACAAACATTTAACTGTCTTCAAGAACATTTGAACCCCCTGATTAAAATCTTAAAAAATAGGCTTCGCTATATTTGGAACAGAAGCACTACAGTTTTTTTATTTTACAAAATTTACAAAAAAAGTCAAGCAAAATCAGAACATAAACTTTATCGCTGTTTCCGTTTCTTTTGTATCAAAATCATAACTGAAAATCGCAGGACCGTAGGTTGCCGAAACGGACGATATTTTAATTGGTTTTTTCAATTCGTTGTCTTCATCTGACAGTTTTCTAATTCCGATAACATTTAAGGTATCGTGAACCTGCTCGTCATAAGTCGTTTTGATTTTTATATTTGACGACAACGTAATTCCGGCGAGGACAAATTCTGCAAGGTCCTTTACGTCGTCATAAAGAGACACTGCGGAATAAACAGAATAAACCGGAGAGAATTCTATGAACGATTTATACGGCACATAAATTCCGCTTAAAACGGGACGGACATCGCCGTTTTTCATCGCATCTTTTATACCGTTAAGCGATTTTTCTTTTACCCTGACGATTGAGCAGCCGGAATAACCGGCGCCGCCTTTGAAATGAGAATCCGACGACGAAACATAAAATTTTTTCTGTTTTCTTAACTTTTTTTTGATTTTTATCTGACGGAAAAAATCGTAAGGAAGAAAGGAACTGCCGTTATAGAGTTCAACACCGTCAAACTTTTGGGAACGCATCTGTTTTAACCCGACCCCGCTTTTTTGAGTCGGGTGGGCGGAGATGGCAAGTCCGCCCTGACGGTGAATTTCCGCTATCGTTTCCGAAACGCTCATATTCTGATAAATGTATGTTTTGGTAAAAAGTGCTATGATATGACCGTCCGCAGCAGAAATCTCTTCGCCGGAAATTATAAAAAAATCTTTTTTTATCAGCCCGCGGGCTTTTAATTCTTCCGCTATATTTCTTGCACGGCGGACACCCTCAAAATCGTTATGGTCGGTAATTGCAATCGCACCGAGCCCTTTTTTGTCCGCCTGAATTATTAACTTTTTTATATCGGCAACCGAATCGTGAGAATAAATCGTGTGCAGGTGAGTGTCAACGGCAATTTCATCATCCGTAACGAAAATTTTTTCGGTATTAAGCAAGAAGAAAACGGAATTTGCCGCAAAATCCTGCTCGGCATATTTTTTCTTTTTAAGATAAATCTGCGCGGCATCAGACGGCGCAGAAAAACCGACCGCATTCAGGAAAAAAATGCCGGCGGTCTTTTCATAAAATTTATTTTCGTCAGCATTCAGGCGGTTAAACTCCGGCTCGGAATCCTTCAAATACTCACGAACGGTATCGTTGACGACCACGGGGTATCTCCTACCCTCCTCAAAATCACCCGGCGGATAAAAAATATTCCCGTAGTGTAATTTTTCCGAGATATAATCGTAGGCATAAAGACAATTAAAAATTAAAAATGTAAAATTAAAAATTAAAAATGTTTTTTTTATTTTTATAACATGCATATCTTAGAATGTAATGGTAAGCGACGAGGAAATTTCTAAAGAATAATAATCATCCTGCTTTCTTTTCCTATTCTTAAAGTAACTGCCGGAGGAGCCCAAATTGACTCGCAAATTGTCGGAAATCGTATAATCGCCGCTTAAAGACATTGAATACGTATCGGTATTATTGCTTTCAACTATTTTGTCTATATTTTTTGTATATTTAAGATTGCTGGTCATTGTGAAACGATTTTTGAGGTCAAGTATTGTTGAAGAAAACGGAATTTTCCACATTATCGGTTTAGAAACGTCGTAATTTATTCCCACCGAAACGGCGTGATTTAGAGAGTCCTTCGTTGTTTTGGGAGTTCCATCAATCTCCAAATCTTTTTTCCAGTCGTATCTCGGAGTGAACCGCCAGTCGTTCCATCTATAGCCGACCTGAAATGCTGCCGACTCCGATTTGCCGTCGGCGGTGATTTTTTGCTGTTTAACATCTTCGCCTAAATTTGTGGAAACGCTGTAAGAGGTAAAACAGTCAAATTTTCTTATGAAATTGAATCTGTAATCATAGGAATTGGAAATTGTCTGCGCAAATTTTGTTTTTTCGTCAAAGGCATAATCGTCGGTGGTTCTCTTTGTATATCTCAAATTGACCTGCGTGTCCGAAATATATTTTTCAATAAAGAAAAATTTTTCGGTGTCGGGAATTCCCGCGGTTAAATCGGGCCAATTCAGCGTTATCGTCTGACTCTGCGTGCCGGTGGTCTCGCTTTTTCTATCGGTCTTGGAATATGCGGATGTTGTCGTGATTGATTTAATCGGCATCAGGCGGCCCCTAAAATCTAAAAATTCAAACGGCGAATATCTGGCATTTCCGCGGACGGTATCGGATAAGGTAAGGGATTCTCTGCCTCCGGTTATTATGTTTCTGACCGACAAACTTTTTTCACCCAATTTTTCTCTCACAAACAATTTATTATAAACATATTCCCCTTTGTCAACATTTTTGTAATTATCGCCGTCGGCAATTTCAAACGAAGAATTTAATGACAATGAATTTATCGGGGCAAAATTGACTATATCCCGGGGCGTCAGCGAAACGGAAACATTCCCGTCGGACGTTCTGACAACCGTTTTGCTTACTGCCTCAACATTCCCAGTGGCGCCGCTCTGTAAAGGAACTGTGGAAGTAATCAAATTATATGTCTGGGTTATTCCGGAATTGTAGGATGCCGACGGCTGCATCCACGAAAAGATACGGAAGGAAGTTGAGAGGGATGCTGTTTGACCATCGTTTTTCCTGTAGTCGGTTTCATCATCATACATAAGCCGCTTTTTCTCACGGGCGACGGAAAACTTATATGAAGGCGCCAGCGACAAATTTGCAAACGGTTTTACTCCGAACCAGTCGTCAAGCCATCCCATCGGCGTAAAAGATGTTTTCCCGGAATAATCCTGTGTATATGTCTGAAGATACCAATTGGTTGTGAAATTAAACAGGTCCGGGAAATCAGCAGATTTGTCAAGCGGACGACCCCTGAACGCATCGGAGCGCGAATAAGACGCCGAAAGGTCGTTGGGCGTTACATAAAGTTTAAGCGGATTTGTATAATCAAAAGTGCCGTTTGATGTATTAGTTTCATCACGCTGAATTAAAAGATTTGACTCGGTAATTGACCGGGAATACGACGCACCGAGGCGGGGAAATTTTTGTATCATTAGCGACGATGAACTATTTCCGGAAATTGTGGTAATCTTTCCTTCATCCAAAATTGAAACAAGGTTAGGGTCGCCGGTCTGGATTGCCGAGGGTGTTACGGTAACGGTTCTTGAAACGGACGTATTCAGAGGCATAGCCATCCATCTTAAAAATTCCGGCTTCAACAGCCACAACTGCGGCATATTGAAATAACCGGACACTTCCTCGGAGTCCTGATTTGATATCTGGGTTGTCAGCGTTTGAAAATCACGGTTGATAAACTTAAATTTTCCGCCGAAGGTCGCCCAATCGGGAACTGAAAAATCGGCGTTATATCTGTTAGCATAGCCGGTAATTTCATTCGGTTCATCAAGATAAATTTCATCAAGCCAGATTTCGCCGTTGTCAATTTTTGAACCGGTTTCGTTTTTGAGCAACACTTTTATCTGAGTAATATTCGTTAACGACGGATTGCCGACGATGTTCATTGTTCCTTCAGCCGCGGTGACAGTGTCCGGTTTTGTATCGTTGTTTAAGTCAACAAAATTTAGCGTGAATTTTTTCCAGCCGACCCATGCCGGTGGATTATTCCCCATCGTGTCAATTTTATGCTCGTAATATGCTGACTCGGCGCCGAACTGAATAGTGAATGTTGCACTTTTTGATTTATCACCCCACAAATAATATGTCAGTTTCTTGTGTTTTGAGTAATCTGCTGAACGGGAAAAAACGGATTTTGTGGTCACGGTTGAGCCGTTTTCAAGCGTATATTTTAATTGAAGCGACTGCTCTTTTTTGATTTTTAAATCCTTGCTTTCAAGATTGTAAAGGTCTTTATAGACCGACGGAAAATAATCATAAAGCGGTACATAGCCGGTGTTATCAATGTTGTTTATAGCGGAGACAACCATTTCGCCGGTGCCCATAACGATCGGCTTTTCCCATTTGTTTCCGACTATTGAAACATCCGAAAACTGAATGCTGCGATATGCGGAATTTCCAAGCGGCGACTTCACCGTAAATCTTATTTGTTTCGCCGTTTCCCATGTCGTTACATCTCCCAAAGGAACAATAAAATGTTTCCATCCGGGCGGCCACGAAATGTTTTTATAGGCGGTCCCGATTTCATCCTTAAAACCAACTACACCGTCGGGATTTGTGAAAGTTGCCATGTTAAAACTGCCGAGAATGTTATCGTTACGTCTCAAAACGCCGTCGCCGTCCAAATCCTCGGTGTCAATTTTTCCGTTATCCGCACCTATTAAAGTTACGCTTCCGTCGGGATGGTTGAACGCAATTCCGGTATCCTCGCCGGGGTTTAATATACCGTCGGAGTTTTTATCTTCGGTATCCATTACTCCGTCGCCGTCGGAATCCTCGTTTAACGAACCGATTGAAAATGTTATATCGTCACCGGAATTATCACCGTTCATCCAAAAATCCAGAAAAAGTTTTTTTGTGTAGTCAACACCGAGACGGGAAATAGGATAAATAATTGACGCCTCTTTGTTTGGATTGAGTTTATATGAAATGTTCAGAACCTGCTGCTTTGTATCTTTTTCGTCATCTGGTACCGACGAATTAATATCACCGCTTTTCACATCAACATTGTTCCAATAAAAAGAACCGTTTGCCGTTACATCGGCGGATATATTTGCGGAATATTTCCAGGAATCGTCGTCAGATGACATAGTATCCGCCTGTTTAATACCTTCCATATTTTCAATTAAAGCGTTTCCAAAAATGTTAGGATTTCTTATGCTTGAGGCATATTCACCGGAAAATGACGGCTGAAGCGGCAAATCACTGAATGATACTTTCGTATCAAATTCATAGACGGAAATGCTCTCGGGAGTTGAACGGACATCAGGGGATGTCAATGGTTTTGCAGGGAAATTATACAGAAAAGTTGAACCGAAAGAAAAATTATTATACGGGGCATATTCAACGCGGGTGCCGACGACCGTTTGGTCCATCTGACCTCCGAACGGCGCCCATTCGTAAGTTATATCTATAACGGTAGTGTCTGTTATTTTTTCCTCGTTTAAAAATGTTATAAATCCGGAGTCGTAATCCATAAAGTAGTCAATATCCCTTATCAGCGGGTTGCCGTCCATAATGATTTTTTCCGACTGCGGAACTATATTGGCTCTTACAAGATATGACTTAGCGCGGTATCTGTATTCGGTATAAATTATGTAATTCCTTGTCGGTGAGGTAGCATAACTATTTTGCGGGAACGGTTCTTTGTCGTTGCCGGCGCCGTCGGTAAATCTGAAAGTCCCCGCTTCAAAATCCACCTCAACAAATTGCGGATATGCGACATCCGTTGTGCCGATTTTCAGTACCTCGGTCCGGTTTAAATCCATAACCCTGAATATAAAATTGCCTCTATTATCATCACGGATAATTTTTGTTCTTCCTATTGAATAATAATTTTTAAGTTCATAGCCAAGCGTTTCCGTCTCGTCTTTTATCAGTTTGAATGCGGCAAAAGGCATATTATCTATCACCCGGGTGCCGTCTTTTTTCTCATAATCAACCGCAATAACATAATTCTGCCCGATTGATTTTCTGAAAACGATAACGCCCCGTTCGTAATCAATAGTGTAGTCGCTCCCCGGGTATAAAAGGTCGCAGGTCGCTGAAAAAGTTGAGTTGCCGGCGCCATATTTTGAGACGGTTATTGTGGATGTAAGAATTTTATTGTTATCGCCATTTTTATCGTCCACATATATTTTCTCGCTGCCGGGTTTTATGGGAAGATGAGACGGGTCAAGTGCGAGTTTATAATATTTTCGTCTCAAATAACTTGCATCGTTGATGTCCTTTTTTTCAAAAGTGGTTGAACCGCGGAACCGCTTTGTCTCGGTAGTTCCCTTCGTTCTGGAAAACACGCCGTAAAAATTCGCATTCTTATGTTTCAGTTTTGCCATTACACCGAACGCCTGCTTGTTGTAAGAAACAAACTCCGTTCCAGGAAGCGAAAGCGTGATGTCGCCGAATGCCGCATCCTGAACCAACTCATCGGGGTCGCCCTTATAGACGATTGAAATATCCTTTTTATTTTCAACGGTATCGTCGTAATCAACATTAACGGTGATTTTTCTTTTTACCGTTCCTTTGACGCGGACCTGCAGCTGTTGGGCAAGTTCAAATCCGCTGACGGACGGCTGGGTTTTTCCGTCTTCCCTTTCGTGGAGATATTTTGAAGATGTGAACTTCATCCCGATAAATTTTCTGCCGGAAATCGCAAGTTTTGACTCGTAAGGAAGTTCTATCCCTTCCGAAAGTATCGCAGGCACGGTAGGTTCGGACACGACAGCGGCGGTGCTTATTTGAAACAACTCCGGTTTTGCGGTTTCTATCTTCTCTTCTTTGAATTCTCTTTTTTCCTTCTGCTGTCTTATCTGGTTCCACTCGTCAATATCAAACTCCTCTCCCAAAATAATGGGGACGGAGGTAATTAAAATAAAAATAATGGGGACGGAGGTAATTAAAATAAGTTTTTTCATTTTTTTGTATTTTTTTTCCAAGGATGACCGCTATGAGACCATTTTTGACTTAAACCCATATTTTTTAGTTGTTCTATGAACTCTTTTGAGCCAAAAACACCCTGTCTGAAAAATCGTTCTTCGGATCGCATCTCTTTTTCTTTAATTCCGTCCATAACAAATTCCCTGTATAATTTTTGACGGGTTACGGGATTATCAGCCAACCATATGTATTCAGGATTCAAATCTATTATATCATTCTTCTCGCCAAACCCGTAAACACGATAACTGCTCCAAGGATAACTTTCCGGCAATTTCGTTAAACCCGCAACCACGGGATTTATTTCAACATACCTACCCGAAACAAGCAAATAGCGTCCATTCTCTATCAGAAAACTTTTAAATCTGTCCTGCCAGATGTACCCGCAGCCGCCGTATTTTTTGCGATAATACTGGGCATAACTTTGATTCACTCCCCGCATCATTTTTGTTAATGCCGCTCCTGTTGGCGAATTGAGTATTATGTGAATATGATTGTTCATCAGCGAATAATGGTAAATTTTTATGTCAAATTTTTGTTTATTTGTTTCCAGTAATTCCAGATATTTTTTGAAATTGTCATCATTATGAAAAATGTTTTGCCTGTTATGCCCCCTGCTTAAAATATGATAGTTCCCATTTTCAATTGTAAATCTCTTTAATCTCGGCATAAAATACCTCTCATAACTTAAATTAAATTTACGAATTAGATGACTTTTAGCCACTTAATTAACTTTAATTACCTCCGTCCCCATTGTTCCCACTTTCACCTTTTTATGGGCTCATTTAGAATTCTTTTAAGGTTTCTTATGTCATCTTTCACGCTTTTGTTATGTGGATCTAATCTTAAAACAATTTCAAATTCTTGAAGTGCTTTTTTATATTCTTTTAGATAACAATATAAAATACCAAGATTGTTGTGCACTTCTGCAATATTCGGATTTATCCTTATCGCTTCCCTGTATTCTTTCTCTGCTTCTTTAAATCTTTTTAAATTATACAATAAAAATCCGAGATTGTAGTGTGCATTTACATAATTCGGCATTATCCTTATCACTTCCCTGCATTCTTTCTCCGCTTCTTCATATCTTTTTGAATTATATAATAAAACCCCGAGATTGTTGTGCGCGTCTGCATTATTCGGATTTATCCTTATCGTCTCCCTGTATTCTTTCTCCGCTTCTTCATATCTTTTTGAATTATACAATAGAATTCCGAGTTTGTTGTGCGATTCTGGATTATTAGGATATTTTGAAATAACATTCTGCCACATTAGAATTGGCTGTTGATAAAGTTGATTTCTTTTTATTGTCCCATAGCCAAGCAATAAAATATGAAACATTATAATACTACTAAAAAACCAATTGCGGTTTTCATTAAATTCTTCTGCAAAATCTATCTTAAATAAGCTAAAATACAAAAAAACGATGAAAAAATAAAATCCAATGCCGGAAAGGTACATCCGGTTCTCTACTAATGGACTTGTGGTCGGGAAAAAACTGGATGTCGGAGATAGCGTAATAAAAAACCATACTACACTAAATATAACTATCCTTGAATTATTTGTTTTCTTCTTGTAAGTCCTGTAAGTTAACCAGAATATTGCCGCAAGTGAAATAAATGATATTATTGTTTTTAGATCTAATGTCTTTACTGGAGTCATTACATGATATATACAGAGACCGACAGGGACAAGTAACAGTTGCAAGTACCTTAAAATTATATATGGCTGAATAATTAAATAGGAATATCTATTCCAGGTAATTTTTGCCGATACCTCTACATCGCCCAACCCGCCGAGATAAAGATACCGAAATAACAAATAACTAAAAAGTAAAACCCAAAACGGTATGTGATAATATTTTTTATCAATAGTTTTTCTTATGCTGAAATCACTCAGGAAAATATAATCAAAAATCAGCACTATCGCAGGCAAAGTTACTGCTATTTGTTTTGATAAAAGTGCGAATATAAAACACACTAACGAAAAAACATACAGTTTTTTATTTTTTTCAAATGTCTTTATAAAAAACAATAAAGACGAAATATAAAAAAACGTGGCTAAAACATCGGAACGACTGAAAATATACGTTACCGCGGATGTGTTGATTGGATGTACTGCAAAAAACAGGGCTACAAAAAAAGAAAAAACAACGGAATCTTTTTTATAGAGATACAATACTATCTTTTTCGTTAAAAAGAACAGCAGTATCGCATTAAATATATGTATAACAAGATTAAACAGATGATAACCAAAAGTATTTAGTTTACCTAAATAATAGTTCAGTGTGAATGTAAAATATACTATTGGACGAGAGGGGTCGTTCCTATTAAAAAAATTAATATTACTATAAGAATTACTTTTATCATATGGATAAACAAGTTTTGTTTTGAGATTACTTAGTTTTCTTATATCTGAATTTCCTACAATTTTAAACTCGTCATCTAATATAAAAGGAGTATGAAGTGCATTGAAATAGATAACTGTCGTAGCAACTACTATTATCCCAATTGCAAGCCATTGTTTCCAGAGGCGATTCGGAACGGTATTCACAATAAGTTTTTTCATATTTTCTCAAAAAACAAATTATTTGCACTGCTGTAGAGTTTTGTCGGAGGTAATTATCAAATCACTCTTACCGGATATTCCTGTTTCAACATTTCTATCTCTTTCTGTTGCCCGTTAAATTATTCATCAGAAACATCTCTCTCTAATAGAAATAATGGGGACGTAAATAATGGGGACGGACACTATTATTCAATCCGGAATATTGCTACCGTCTAAAAGCATGCTTTTTCCCTTTTAATTACCTCCGTCCCCATTAACCCTTTTAATTACCTCCGTCCCCATTACTTTTACATTACTTTTTATTTCTGCTATTTTACTAAATCAAAGGAAAATAAACAAATAAAAAATCCGAATTGCCGGAAATACCGAAACTCGGATAAGATACTGATTACAACGATAAACACACCGATAACGACGATAAATCAATATCGCTGTCATCGTGCCTTTCATCGCTGCAATCAAATTCTAATTTCGGTAACCCGGCATCCCGCAAACGACGGGATATTGGCTTTGCGCCGTCCTGATTTTTCAGAACTTTGCTATTATCGCTTCCACTATATTTATAATGAAAAAAGTTGATTTTGTCAAGTGGTTTTTGTATAATGAAAAAAGTATGAAAATACTCAACCAGTATATTGTAAAAGAATTTTTCCCGAAATTCCTCACTTCACTTTTGGTTTTAACTTTTATTTTGTTGATGGACCAGTTGTTTGATTTGGCGGATTTACTCTTAAATAAAGGTGCGGGAATACTCAATACCACCAAACTTCTTTTATATATTCTTCCGTCACTGTTTATGTTCACCGTGCCGATGTCAGTTCTTTCGGGAACGGTGCTTCTTTTTTCCCGGATGAATGAGGATAACGAAATAACCGCTATCCGCACCGCAGGAATATCAACCGTGGAAATTATGAAACCAGTATTGTTAATCGGCTTTTTAATCTCTTTTATTATGACTTTTTTTAATTCAACTGTTGCGCCCGTATCAAACTACAAATTTAAAATGCTCTACTACCAGATACTCTACAAAAATCCGGTGTTGCAGTTCTCGGAAAAAAATTTCGTCCAGATGCAGAATTACGATGTCTATATCAGGCAAATTACCGACGACAATATCTTAAAAGGAGTTCTGATTTATAAATGGGAAGAAGGTCTGCCGACAATAACAACCGCAGAAACGGCGGAGATGGCAATTGCTGAAGGCAAGGGAATTTTGTTCCGCCTTAATAACGGAAAGATTTTTCAGGAGAATTATAAAAAGCCGGGCGAGTTTAACCTGTGCAGTTTTTCAAATAACGAAATGATTTTACAACTTAACGAAAGCACGGAGTTCTTAAGGAGAACCGAGGGCAGCGCCCGACAACTTCCGTCAAAAGTTTTACTTTCCAAAATCAAGACAATTCCGGAGAATATAAAAAATTTTTATCTTACGGAATATCATCTTCGGTTTGCGCTCGGATGGGCGGGCTTTCTGTTTATATTTGTGGCGGCGCCGGTTTCTATGATTGCCAAAACGCGGGCGAAAAGTTTCGGAATCGCAATAATGATAGGAATGATTTTTATTTATTATATTCTTTTGGCAGCAGGAACCACCGCGGGTGAAAGAAATTTTTTAAATCCGCTGATTGCGGTATGGATTCCGAATTTTACGGTCGGCATCGCGGGAATTATTTTAATTTTACGGATGTCTAAAAAATGAAACCACAGATGGACGCAGATAAACACAGATAAGACAATAAAAGAATGATTTTATCTGCGTAAATCGGCGCCTTCCCCCGAATGGTTCTATCGGGGGTTTATCTGCGGTTACAAAAGTAAAAATATGAAAATCGTTGACAGATATGTTACAACTTCGTTCTTAAAATCACTTTTCTTTGCAGTGGTGGTTTTTTCTTTCATCATCTGCATAACATATATTTTTGACCGTCTAAATATAGTTTTCAAACTTGGTGCACCCATATCTCTTTTTATACTTTCGCTTGGCTATTCGTATCCTGCTTGGCTATCTCTGATATTTCCGGTTGCAGGACTTCTTGCGGCGATGTTTTCAATGGGAGATCTGGCAAGGAACAATGAAATTACCGCATTAAGAACATCGGGCTTAAGCATTCTGCGTATTTCAATGCCAGTGATTTTTGCGGGCGTAATTCTGTCTACTTTTTTTATGTTTTTTGATAACACGGTGCTTGTCCGCTCAAATAAAAAATATCTATCGGTATGGAAATACAAAATAAAAAAACAGGCATATCAGCCGAATGAGGGCTTTAATGTCGTTCAGATTGAAAACGATAAAATCTTTTCGGCAAAAATAATTGACGGTAATAATGAAAAAATTACAGGACTGATTCTTTTGGGTCTGGATAATCAGATGAACCTTAACGAAAAAATCACGGCAAAAGAAGCAAAATGGAAAAACGGCGAATTAGAACTTATTGACGCAACAGAGGGTCATTTCAACAACGGCAATTTCATCGTAAAAAAATTCCCGCTCAAAACCATTCAATTTGCCAAAAAACCTTCCGAGTTCGTAAATATCAAGAAAAATCCCGACGAGATGTCTTACAAAGAAATATCAGATTTGATAGTACGGCTGGATAAATCCGGAATTCCTTCGCATCAGGAGCAGGTTCACAAACACTCAAAATTGGCAAAACCGGTCGCGATTTTAATAATGATTCTTTTGGGAATTCCCTTTGCGATAAAGACGGCGAAGACGGCGAAAATTTTTTCCTTCGCGGTTTCAATTTTTACAGGGTTTTTGTACTGGGGAACACTTTCTCTTTTTCTTGCGATGGGAATGAATAAGACGATAAATCCTTTGTTTGCCGCATGGCTGCCGAATTTAATTTTTTTGATTGTTGCGGCAATTTTAATTTACAAAACCGAAAAGTCATAAATAAAAAAGCAACCACAGATGGACGCAGATAAACACAGATAAAAGTCAGAATTAAGAATTATCTGCGTAAATCGGAGCCTGTCCCCGAATGGTTCTATCGGGGGTTTATCTGCGGTTACAAAAATAAAAAATTAAAATTTTATAGAAAACGATACATTGTGCGGATTGTTTAATTCGGAGAGTTCCGTTGCCCAGTCAAGTGAATATCTCTCGTAAAACTTGAATCCTGCACCGAGAGTAAAATTGTATCTGTCAGGCATTATTTTTATTCCAGCCCGTAGTAAATATTTACTATAAATTGAATACTCCAGTCCTGCTGAACTATAAATATTTTTTTCTTTAATGATGTACAATCCATCTATTGCGGCAAGCAGAGAGTGGCGAGCGGCTATTGAAAAAATATATGAAAAACCGCTGCGGACTAATACCGGAAGCGACTCCGCTTTGCTTCTGTATTTAAGTGATGTTCCGTAATTCTGCCCCGAAACGCCGAATTTGAACCTGTCATTATATGATTTAATCTGCAACCCCATATCAAAGGCGATTGCTGAGGCGGTATAATCTTCAACTAACTTTGTTGAAAGATATTTTAGATTGTAGCCGACGGACGCATTTTTTGACCAATACCCGCCCCATCCCAACATCAAAAGATAATCCGACGCTGATACGACATTTTTTGATGTGCCGTTCACATAATTTATTTCCATTTCCCCGCCGTTTAGATGAAAGATACCGAAAGCCATGCCGCCTTTTTTGGAAGACGGAATCGGTAGTCCGTATACAACCGACGCTTTGTAATCATTACTTAAGCCCGTCGTAAAAAATGTTGAGAGCTGCTTTTTTGAAACATCGGCAAGCAGGGCGGGATTGTAAAACATTGAATAAATATCACCGCCTAAAGATGAGCCGCAGTTCCCGAGCGCCATTTGTCTGACGCCGACGGCAGACAGCAAAGTAGTACCGGCGGTTGTGCCGGCGCCTTTGCCAAAAAGACAGATGCAAGATACAAGATGCAAGATGCAAGTAAAAGCAATGACTTTACCTGTATCCTGTATCCTGTATCCTATATCGGTTTTATTTTTTAACGGATAACGCATATTTTTTTTATTTCTCTGTAATCGGGGGCTGTAATCTGAACAAGATAAATACCCGAGGAAACAACAGAACCATCCTCGTTAAGCCCTTCCCATTCAACTGAACCGACACCCGCAGAAACATCCTCATTCAAAAGTGTTTTTACAAATCTTCCGTCTAAAGTGTAAAGTTTAATCGTAACCTTTCCGTCTTTCGCTGTTTTATAATAGACAGTCGCTTTTTCGGAACCTGGCACAAAAAGATTGTTGACCGGTTTTATGTTATTCGGTTCACTTGTCAAATCGGAATAAGTCGCAGCGGCAATTCCCGTAAAATTATTGTTATTTGAATAATAACCGGAAAGAATCACCGCTTTATTTGCCGGTAAAAAATTATAGCCGATTTTTAATGGAGTGACGGTGTATGTGCCATCGCTCAAATCAGTAAATGAATAATAACCGTTAGAATCAGTAATCGTCTCAGACGAAATACTATTTGCTAACAAATGAAGTACTGTTTCTGCAATACCTTTTCCCGCTGCGTCTCTTACATATCCGCCGATAAAAGGTTTATATGAGACGGTAAATGATGAGAGTTGGACATAATTTGAGATATTCAAAACATTTACCATGCTTGGCTGACCGTTATATTCGTTTGAATAACCCGGCGTGAAATTAAGACGTGTTCCGGGCCAGAGGTCGCCGGAATCACCATAAGTTACTGACGGGTCTGTATCGTCCGCCTCCTCAATATCAACCGTTCTGTGCGAATAGTTATTCAGCGAATTATTTGTTTTTCTATCGGATAAAGTTGTGCCGTCAATTACCCCCTCGTCAATATGCCAAATAAGAAGTCCGTTTCCCGGTGTTGACGGCGAATACGCCGTTTTTGATGTGTGATATACGACAAAATACTCAGTTTCAGTATCCGGTATTTTTAATTTATAGACGGATGCAGCGGATGTTTCAAAAGAATAGGAAGTTAGATATCGCGTTCCGGATGAAATTTCCACATAATTAAGCCACCTGAGTTTTTCCTTTTCCCAACCGGACGGATGCGAGGGTTTTGCGCCGGCAGGACTCCCAAGCCAGACACCGTAGTCCATCAAAGACCACGAGCCGACCTGTGTATCTCCCCCTCCAATACCGGTTGAATACAAATCCCATAGCCCGATATGATGACCGAACTCATGACAGGCAACGCCTATGTTAGATGCACCGTCCTCTTTTGCGGCAATATTTGTACCCTCTGTAAAACCGAAAGTCGCTGTAAATGGACCCACATAAGCGGCCCAAATATTGCCATCATTCACCAAATTATTTACCTTGGTTGATTCATTCCCGTAGCCGGCATGTGCAACCATCACACCGTCATAGTTTGACGATGTTACATTTCCGGCACAGGCGTTTAATGAGTCAATCATCAATTGCGAAAGCGATGCATCGGTATCGGCACCGTAATCGGACATTGGGGTTGTTAAGGTGAAAGGTGTCTCATTTCCTGATAGCGACGTTACAGAACCGGTGGAATGAAAAAACGTAATTTCAAGATTTAGTTGTCCGTAAGATGCCTCTTTATAAAAATTTTTAAGGTAATCAAAAGTTATATTAAATCCGGTAATGTCCGAAGAAGTCATCGTATTGGCTCCGGAAGTATTAGTCCCCGCATCGGAAAAATTGACCAGAATCACGGCAATTTTTCTTGTCCCGGTTGTACCGACCGTTTTTGCAATCATCTGCGGTGACAACCCTGCTTTTTGAAGCGTTTTTATGTCCGGAAGTTGGTGAACATATTCTTTTGGACCAGGATTTTTTCCGTTGATGTGAGGAACAGAATGAAGAAAGGTTAAAAGTAAAAGGTTAAAGGTTAAAATAATGGGGACGGAGGTAATTGTTTTTCGCATAACGACTTATTAACAGTTGTGGATAACTTACTAACAATCAGAAGTCAAATGAAATTGTTAAGGCAGCGGCGCCCGATGCAGGGACCTCTGTTCCGCCGGTAACTTCAACCATATCCGTTGACATCGCACCGCCGAAATCAATAACAAAGTGGGCGAGCGTTATACCGAAACCGCCGGTGTAGGCAAGTTTTGAAGTTGATTCAGCCAGGTTTTTCATCAAACCAGCACGCAAGGCGAGATTGAACCATTCACTATTAACAAGATTGAACTCGTTGCCGAGACCCCACAGGCGGGAATCGTAGCCGGGAAGCGGTGTTGAGTTTGTCGTCAAATCCAAATCGGATGAAATCGTCCACCAGTTAAAAGGCCACAAAGCCACACCGCCTCTAATCTGCGGCGACATTTTATATTTTGAGCCCTCACCGTCTGCAATCGCTTCAGCCGGCTGGTCAAACGACGGCGAGTTTATATTTCTCAACAAAAGCCCGAATTGAGTTTTCTTAAAAATTAAAAGCCGCTCTTTTTTGAGAAGAAACCCCAAATCCAAACCGAGGCGATTTGATACCTTTTGATTATCAGTTAAATCAGCAAAAGGGTCCACTTCATCATCGGAGAGCACTTTTGCTTTGGCATAGCCGACATAACCCTTCATATATTTGAGGTTGCCGCCGACATAAAGCCCTTTCAATATGCCGCCCAAAACCGCAGTTGACTGAACATATGGAGCGGACCGGCCATAGCCCAGCGATGCTTCAAAAACGGATGCTCCCCTGACCGTTAAATTTGAACTGTTTTTCGCATATGAAGATGAGCCGGAAAGATTGCTCTCAATTATGGATTTCACAAGCGGCCATGCATCGTTGATTTGTTTTGTATAATCGGCAATCTCTGCCGGGGTCATGACAGTGGTGCCGAGTTGAGCCGCTATAATCGGGTCTGTTGCCGCCCGGACAATAGCATTTGCTAATGCCTGTTCAATAGAAAGCCCTGCGGGAAGCGTAATAGTTACATTAGTATTAATCCCAAGATCTTTAAGGGTTGTATTAATATCTCCTAAAATTCCGGATGAAAGCGTATTGGCGGATGCGGCAAGCCCAGGGTCGGAAGGTGTGGAAAAAATATCAACGCCTGTAGATGCTTTATACTCGGCATTATAATCATTTATAATACTCCCCAAATCTACACCTTCAAATTCTTCGGTGGATGCCGGCAAATCGGCTTTTTTAATTCCAGGCGTTAGGTTTGACGAAAATGAACCTGCACCGAGACCCAGATTTTTAATATCAATGGAAGGGTCCATACCGAAAGATGTAAAATTGTTTATAGCAACCGCAAAATGACTGACCCGTATATTCGCACCTGCTGAAACATCAACCAAAATACCTTTTGACGGGTCGTTGAGATTGTCAAGTTCTTTAATACCTGTTGCAAATGCGGACAACTGGTCCAAAGAGATTGCCTTGCCTGTCTCTTGAGCAGCTGAAATATCGGAAAACTGGTCTGCTATATCAGAAAGACGGTCGGCGGAACCCAGAATATCACCGGTCGCTTCCAATCTAACACTGACAGGAATCTGAATATCAAAATCACGTCCTATACCTAATCCGGCCGGATTCCAGTATTGTGTAAGAGCATCCTCGCCGATTGCTACAAATGCCCCGCCCAAAGCCAACGGTCTCGTGCCAAGGATTTTGAAAGAATCGGCGCAGAGACAGTGTAAAGTGTAAAGTGTAAAGTGTAAAGAAACTGCAAAAACCAAAAAGAAAATCTTTTTCATAAAATTCTCCGTTTAATGCAAATTTTACCTTCTGATAAAAGTATAACGCAAAATACAAAACTTGTCAAGGTGTTTTTTGACACATTTTCCAATAACTATATGAGAGAGGGAAAAATTTCTGAAGAACCTCAATTTGCGACTTATTTTTTCCAGGAGCAAATTGTCCCGCATACGGGACGATGCGCCACGAGTTCTAACGAGCGTTTCAAAGAAATTTGTTCCCGAGCGATATTTTACGTTCCTTCCTGCCAGGACGAAAGATATTTTTTCTGCTCGGGCGTTAAGTTGTCTATTTTGACGCCTAGTGATGCCAATTTAAGTTGAGCTATTTTTTCGTCAATATCTTTCGGAACTGAATACACCTGATTTTTAAGTTTGATTGCCTTCGGAATTGAAGGCAGATTTTTGACAAGATATTCCGCTGAAAGCGACTGGTTGGCGAATGACATATCCATAACGGAAGCCGGATGTCCCTCGGCAGCAGCAAGATTTATTAGCCGTCCGTCAGCAAGAACATAGATTTTTCTGCCGGAATTCAGCGTGTACTCATCAACGAACTCTTTCACTTTTCTAACTTTTTTACTCTCTTTTTTTAACGCGGGGATGTTTATCTCAACATTGAAATGACCGGAATTGCACACAATCGCACCGCTTTTCATTTTTAAAAAATGCTGACGGTTCACAACATTTATGTCGCCGGTTAAAGTGACAAAAATATCGCCCACATAAGCGGCATCCGACATCGGCATTACTTGAAAACCGTCCATCAACGCCTCAATTGCTTTCAAGTGGTCAATTTCGGTTACTATTACATTCGCACCCATACCCTTGGCACGCATTGCGACACCGCGACCGCACCAGCCGTAACCGGCAACAACCACATTTCTTCCCGCTAAAAGCACATTTGTCGCACGGATGATTCCGTCAAGAGTTGACTGCCCCGTGCCGTACCTGTTATCAAAAAGATGTTTCGTGAGGGCATCATTGACGGCAATTATAGGATATTTTAACACACCGTCTTTTGCCATTGCTTTAAGCCGAATTACGCCTGTTGTCGTTTCCTCTGTTCCGCCGATAATATTTTTGAGATTGTATTTTCCGGAATGGAGAGTTGAAACAAGGTCGGCGCCGTCATCCATAGTAACATGCGGATTTGCGGCAAGAACCGACTGGATGTGCCTGTAATATGTTTTGTTATCTTCACCTTTAATCGCAAAGGTGGAAATTCCGAAATCATTTACCAACGAAGCCGCTACATCGTCCTGGGTTGAAAGCGGGTTTGAAGCACAAAGCAAAATTTTTGCGCCGCCGGCCTTCATCGTTATCATCAAATTTGCCGTTTCACTCGTTACGTGAAGACACGCGGCAACAGTGATATTTTTAAGCGGTTTTTCTTTTGAAAATCTTTCTTTTATCAGACGAAGAACCGGCATATCCCGTTCAGCCCACTCAATCCTGTCTTTTCCTAATTTTGACAACTTCAGATTTTTCACGTCGTAGTTCACACTGCACCTCCATATTTATTTTAGCCACGAATTAACACTAATACACACTAATTTTTTCGTGTCCATTCGTGGTTCCATTCTTTTCATTTAACTGCTGATTTTAATTCAGCCGCCTTGTCCGTTTTTTCCCACCTGAATTCGTTTCTTCCGAAGTGTCCGTAAGCAGCCGTTTTTTGATAAATCGGTCTGTGAAGTTCAAGCGTTTCTATTATTCCCCTCGGTGTTAATGGAAATATTTTTCTGACCGCTTTTTCAAGTTTCGCATCAGCCACACCAGTGCCTAAAGAATCAATCATAATTGAAACCGGCTCGGCAACGCCTATCGCATAAGCAAGCTGAATCATGCATTTTTCGGCAAGACCTGCGGCAACAATGTTTTTGGCGATGTATCTTGCCATATAACACGCTGAGCGGTCAACTTTCGTCGGGTCTTTTCCCGAAAATGCACCGCCGCCGTGAGGTGCCATACCGCCGTAAGTATCAACTATAATTTTTCTGCCGGTCATTCCGGTATCCGACTGCGGACCGCCTATTACAAATCTGCCCGTAGGGTTTATGTAACAGTCTTTTTTGAAATTGAATCTTTTCATAAGATTTTTTGGAATTGTGGGAAGTATCACCGTATCAATTATTTCCTGTTTTGCCCAGTTGGCAAGATTTCCAGTTTTTTTATCCACGGAGTCCTCGGTGTGCTGCGTTGAAATAACTATTTTTTCAACGGCAGTCGGACGGCCGTCCACATATCTCACCGTAACCTGTGATTTACCGTCGGGACCGATATATTTCAGTATGTTTTTTTTTCTCACTTCGGCAAGCCGCATTGTCAGTTTCTGTGCAAGCGTTATAGGAAGCGGCATCAGTTCTTTTGTCTCGTTACAGGCATATCCAATCATAAGCCCCTGGTCGCCGGCGCCGATTTCCTTCCCAGATCTTCCCACACCCTGAGAAATATCCGGCGACTGCCGGCCGATGGCATTCAATATCCCGCAGGTCTGATAGTTGAAACCATATTTGACATCAGTATAGCCGATACCCTTGATTACATTCCTGGCCAAATTCTGAACGTCAAGAAAGGCGCTTGTCGTAATTTCGCCGCCGACAATCAAAAGCCCGACGGTGATATACGTCTCACAGGCAACCCGGCACCGGAAATTATTTTTCAACGGCGGGTCCTGCCTGAAAACTTCGTCCAATACCGCATCCGAAATCTGATCGCATACTTTATCCGGATGCCCTTCCGTCACCGACTCCGAAGTGAACACATAATCTCCGCAAAACATTTTCCCTCCTCCTTAATGGATTTTTCTTTTCTACTTAATTTTTATATTAAAGCAAATTTTTTTTGCAAAATCAAGTAATTTATTTGTTTTTGCAATTGAATCCGTTTCCGAGTATGTCCTTAAAACCGGCTCCGTGCCCGACGGGCGGAGCAAAAGCCAGTTATCATTTTCAAAAATTATTTTTATACCGTCATATGTCCTGACTTCTTTTATGCCTTTTTTTTTGCTGATGAAGTTTTTGACATGATTTGTGAATTCATCTTTATCAACGGGTTGTTTCAATTTTATGTCAATTCTTTTATAATATGATTTCCCGAATCTTTTTTGCAAGTCATCAACCAACTCAGAGAGTTTTTTCTTTGTTTTTGAAAGCATCTCGGTAATTAAAAGCGCATTTAATATACCGTCCCGTTCCGGTATCCCGCCGCGCCATCCGTAACCGCCGGATTCTTCACCGCCGAGCATTACATTTTCAGCGAGCATTTTCTCACAAATATATTTGAACCCGACAGAAACCTCTTCAAAGGGAAGCCCGAATTTCTTTGCAATTCTTTCGGAGAGATAGCCGAGCGAAATCGCCTGAACAACTTTTCCCTTTCCTTTTATTTTTCTTCCTTCCAGAAGATACAGCAAAATTAGAGGAAAGACAATGTGCGGCGAAAGATACCTGCCTTTGTCGTCTATAACACCAAGACGGTCGGCGTCGCCGTCAAAAGCGAAACCTACGGCTGACCTATTTTTCAATACCGTTTTTTTTAGTTCCGTGAGATTTTTTTCTATCGGTTCGGGATTGATACCCGAAAACAGAGGGTCGCGGTTATTATGCATTGCAACTATGTGTTTTTCATTTTTGAGGATTTGCTCTAAAATGCCGGCGCCGCTGCCGTGCATAGAATCAATCGTGATTTTTAATTTTGAAGCCGAATTTAATTTAACAAGTGATTTAAGATATTTTTTGTAATCGTTAATAATGTCTGCGATTTTTATTTCATCATCGGTAATTTTGACTTCGTTTTTATAAAGGAACCCGGAAATTGTATCAATAATTTTTTCCGAAACCGAACCTCCGTATTGAAGTTTTATTTTTAAACCGTTCCAGACGGGCGGGTTGTGGCTTGCAGTAATCATAATGCCGAGACAATCATTTTTTTTACAATATAACGAAACTGCCGGAGAAGTGGCTGCCGACTCTGAAACCGCCGCAGATATTCCGTTTGCAGAAAAAACTTTTGCTGTATGTAAAGCAAATTTCTCCGACAAAAAGCGGTTATCATAACCGATAACTACAGAGCGGAGCGTAGAGTGCATAGAGCGTAGTTTTTGTCCTCTGTCCTCTGTCCTCTCTGCTCTATCCGCTGTCTTTATATAATCCGCAATCGCCTGGGCGGCAATCCCAACATTCTTAAATGTGAAGTCCTTTGCTATTATCCCGCGCCAGCCGTCGGTTCCGAATTTTATTCTATTTGCTTCTTCCATAATCGTCTTCCAAACGGACAACATCCCGGACCTCGGGTGTTGAAACCTCCAGGAGCGTTACATCGCAAAATTTTGCATACATCCTGTGAATTTTTTTCGGCGGGATAACGATGACCGAATTTTCATTCATTATTTTCTTCCCGGTTCGCAATTCCATAACATACTTGCCTTTAAGCGTATAAATTGTCTCATGCTTTACTTTATGATACTGCTTACTTAAACGGTGTCCTTTTTTAATAAAAAGTATCTTCCCTACATATTTTTTTGTGAGGGCGAACCATGTTTCCTTACCCCACGGTTTTTTGACTATTTTCATAGTTTGCTGTATCTCCTTACTACCGTTTTATCCCCTACAACACAACCTGCCCTGAGATGAGCATTCTCTTCTATAATACAATTTTTGCCGACTAATGAATTCTCAATTTTACTGCCTTCCTCCAATATCGTCTTATCTAAAATTACACAGTCGGAAAGAAAACAACCTCCCCCGATTTTAACATTATTTCCCAAACAAACATTGCCATAGATTGTGGTTTTTTCGGATATTTGAGTATTATCACCGGCGACAAGATGTCCGAAAATTCTTACACTTTTTGCTATTTTTGAGTTTTTACCGATAACATTTTTTTTCATCCGGTTCATTAAATCGTTGTGAACCTGCAGATATTTTTCGGTAGTTCCTATATCAATCCAGTAAGCGGAATAAATATAACCGTAAAAGGGAATTTTTTTATTCAGCAGCGTCGGAAAAAGTTCCCGCTCAACGGAATAAACAACGTCCGGCGGCATTTCTTTAAAAATTTCCGGCTCAAAAATATAAGTTCCGGCATTGACAGTATCTACGGTAATCTGATTAAGCGACGGTTTCTCAAGAAATTGCAGTATTTTCCCGTCTTTGGCGGTCTCAACAAGGCCGAAACTGGTAGGGTCCGGGACACTGACAAGTGAAATTGTAGCTTTTGATTTTTTGTTTCTATGAAATTGTATGAGTTTTGCAAGGTTAATTTCCGTAAGGACATCCCCGTTGAAAATAATAACGGAATCATTTACAAATTTTTCGGCATTCTTAATTGCGCCGCCGGTGCCAAGCGGAGTTTTCTCAATCGCATATGATATTTTGACGCCGAACTTTTTCCCGTCACCGAAATATTTTTTGAACTCCGACGGTAAATACGCCATACAAAGAATTATCTCTTTTATTCCGTACTTTTTAAGAAGTTCTATCTGATACAAAGAAAACGGCTTATTTAGTACGGGAAGCAACGGCTTGGGAGTATTGCATGTCAGAGGTCTAAGCCGCGTTCCGAACCCGCCTATCAAAATTATCGCTTTCATTTTTTGTACCTCTCCTTAAAATATCCGAATGTTTCTTTAAGACCCGCGTTGAAATCAATTTCTGCGGACCAACCAAGTTTCTCTTCCGCTTTTTTCACATTAAGCGAACTTTTGAATAACTCGCCGGTTCTTTGCGGTCTATACACGGGTTTTTGGGAATAGCCGGTTATTTTTGAGAGTTCGTAAAAGAGCTGATTAACGGATTTTGTTCTACCTGTGCCTATGTTAAAAATTTCATTTTCCCCTTTATGAAGCGCTATTAAATTAGCGTTAACTATATCGGAAACAAATACATAGTCGCGCATCTGTTCGCCGTCGCCGAAAATATTTATCGGTTCGGATGCCAGAATTCTGTTAATGAAAATTGCAACAACACCCGCTTCACCGTGGGGGTCCTGACGGGGACCGTAGACATTGCCGTAACGGAATGCGGCATATTTTAGTCGGTATGTTTCCGAATAATATTCAAGATAGTGCTCAACGGTATGTTTTGTTATACCGTAAGGAGAAAGCGGTCGGGGAGTTTGTTTTTCCGACGGCAGAATTTTACCGCATTCACCGTACATAACTCCGCCTGAAGAAGCAAAAATAAATTTTTTAATTTTATGCCTGATGGAATTTTCAAGAAGATTTATAGTGCCTATAACATTTGTCTGCGCGTCAAAAACCGGGTCAGCCACCGATTTTCTTACGTCAATTTGGGCAGCATGATGATTTACTATATCCGGTTTTTCTTTTTCAAATATCCGTGCAATCTGTTTTTTATCTGTGATGTCTGTGTTATAAAATTTCGCTTTCGGGTTTATATTTTCTTTTTTTCCCGTCGATAAATTATCAACAATAACGACAGGGTATCCCGCTTGAATATATGCATCCGAAATGTTCGAAGCAATAAACCCCGCACCGCCTGTTACTAAAATTTTTGATTTTTTTCCCGCTTTGCGGGATTTCGTTTCATTCAACATTTTTTCAGTAAGCGCCGCACCCCGTCAAAACCGCCGGGACCGTCTTCAATATAATTCTTATATCCAACGCTATAGACCAGTTTTCAAGATAGTAGACGTCCAGCCGCTGCATCTCCTCATATGATAAATTTTTTCTACCTTTTACCTGCCAAAGCCCTGTGATACCCGGTAAAACTTTAAATCTTCTTTTTCCCGCTTCGCCGAACGTCTCCGCCTCTTTTACCGTCTGCGGACGAGGACCCACGATAGACATTTCGCCTCTTAAAACATTGATGAACTGCGGGAGTTCGTCAAGAGAAAACCTTCTTAAAAAACTGCCGGCTTTCGTTATCCTGGGGTCATATTTCGCTTTTTCACCGCGACGGGTAGACAAATGAAGAATTTCTTCTTTGCTGAATTCTTTTTCCGGATTGGGTATCATCGTTCTAAACTTGAATATGGAAAATCTTTTCCAACTGTGACCAACCATATTCCGGTGAAGAAAAAACACACTGCCGCCGTCGGAAATTTTGATAAAAATTGCTATCACCGACAGAGGAACGGCAAATATTGAAAATATAATAATGGAAACGGATATATCCATTAACCGCTTAATAAAAAAATTCCATCCATACAATGAAATTGACTTAAAACGAAAAACCGGAATACCGATAAATTCATCTATTACAATTTCGCCGCGGGTCAATTCCAAAACATCAGGAACAAATCTGAAATCAACGCCGAATTCCTCGCAAATGCTTGAAATTTTAAGAATTTCATCGTGTGAAATTTGACTTTTTGAAAATATAACTTCGTTGATGCCTTTTTCTATTATAAAATTTCTTAAATTATGCCCGTCGCTAAAATGTGAATAATGCACTTCAAAATTTCTCCTGTGTTTTAGTATTTTTTTTATATCCTCGGCGATTTTCCCTTCACCCAAAACCAGAATTTTATGGGTCCCGAGCAAAAAATTGCCGATATAACCATCTGTTACTCTTATAATTTCGTGGAAACAAAATATGACAACTGTACTAATTATAAAAGCGATTGAAAGCATCGCCCGGGAAAATGTAAAATCACGGTATAAAAAAGTAATCGCCGCAACAAGTACCGTTCCCAAAAATACACCTTTGAGTATTTTCAAGAACTCGCTAAATATGTCAATTTTTTGCTCTGCATAGAAACCGGTATAAACGAAAATTACTGCCCAGAGAAATATGACAACCATTATGGCGGTATGATACAAATCAAACGGCGGGATACCTTTTGGAATCTGTAAAAAACCCGAATGAAACCGGAACCAGTAGGCAAAAATAAAAGAAATGTATATAGCAAAAATATCAGATAAAAAAAGTGCCAAAGGAAATAAAATTTTTCTGATTTTTAGACCCATAGTTTATTGATTATATCTTTTTTTTAATTTTTCGTCAATATAATTTTTTATTAATTCAGAGAATTTTTTTCTTCCGAACCTTTCGGCAGGTTCTCGAACTTCACGTGAATTGAATTTCATATTCTCAAATTTTAATACGGATGCGGAAAGCGATTCCGCGGTCTGCTCATTAAAAAAAATACCGGTTTTACCGTCAATCATCGTTTCAAGTACGCCGCCTTTTTTGTAAGCGATAACCGGTTTCCCGCATGCCTGCGCTTCAACGGGAACGATTCCAAAATCTTCTTCGCCCGGAAAAATTACCGCTCTGCAGTTTTGGTAATATTTTCGCAATTCATCATTATTTCGCCAGCCTAAAAATTCAATATTTTTTCCGGCAATTCTTTTGAGTTTTTTTTCGTCCTGACCGCTACCAATAATTTTAAGAGGCAGTTTAAGTTTATTAAATGTTTCTACGGCTAAATCAACTTTTTTATACGGTGCGAAAGCGGAAACGATCAAGTAATAATCGGTAGAGGGTAGCGGGTAGCGGGTAAAGGGTATGAAAAAGTCAGTATCAACAGGGGGATAAATTACATCGGCTTCACGGTTGTAATGTCTTTTAATCCTTTCCTTGACACATTCGGAAATCGCAATAAAATAATTTACATTTTCCGAATTTTCTACGTCCCATTTCCGAAGATACGGTTTTATCATTTTCATCGCAAATTTTATATAAAATCTTGAATCGCCGAAATATTGTTCATACATATCCCAGATGTATCTCATAGGAGTATAGCAGTAACAGATATGCAGGGAATTTTCCGGTACTTTAACCCCTTTTGCCACGCAATGGCTTGATGATAAAATTAAATCGTAGCCGGTTAAATCAAACTGCTCTATTGCTTTCGGCATCAAAGGTAAATAATATCTGTATTTTTTTTCTATATCGGGAAAGTGCTGAATAAAGGAAGTTTTTATGTCCATTCTTTCTATCGTTTCCGATACCGTACCTTTTATATAAACAAGCGTGAAAACCGTGGCCGAAGGAAAAAGTTCACAGAAAACTTCCAGACATTTCTCACCGCCGCGCATTCCTGTAAGCCAATCGTGAATAATCGCAACTTTCATTTTTTTCTTAAATCAAAAATTTTGAATTCCCGTTCTTCATATATTACTGAATAATTTTTTTAAAAATCCGCTATATTCCGGCTTTGGCGGCGGCAGTTAATTTTACTATTTGAATACCACTCATCGTCTTAATATCGTTATCCAAATGTCCGTTGTCATTGATTAGTACTTTGTAACCTTTGCCGATAATTTCACTTAATCGGATTTTATCGGGTATGTGAGGATAGGCAATAATGTCGGTGTAGAACATTGTCTCAATGGGATGCTCGGAGTTAAACAGGATAATGTTATTACCCTCAAACTGGTTTTTCAGATTTTTAATTTCACTTGCCCAAATCGGGCTTCTTTCTCTTATTTTAAAAGGTTTAATTCTCTCAATTGAATATCTTACGGGTAAAGCTATCAACAGAAAGAGGATAGTATATGTCAACCGCTTGTATTTTATGATATGTTTACGACTGTACAAGTAATTCCAAAAAACGGCCGTTATTATAAAAACGGCGGGAGCGGTAAAAAGGATGTACCCTTGCATTTTGGTTTTTGCGAAGGAAAAAAACAGATAGGGAATAAGAAACCAAACGGCTAATGCCAATCTTTTATAGTCCCGCCGGTTTTTCACGGTTTCCCACATAAACCAAACTATCGGCAGATAACTCAATTCACCGAAAATTATTCTTATTTTGCCGAAGTGATAATAAAAGGGCCCGCCAAGTTTATCCAATACTTCTGTTATGTGCTTTAAGTTAAAAGCACTTTCCCATTTTGCTTCTAAAGGGAATATATTGTAAATGTACAATTGCCAAGGGACGAATGTTATCAGAACCATCAGGCAAAGCAGAATGAAGTTGACAAGGATTTCTTTTGATGTAAATTTTTTTGAGTCAATTACGAATAAAAACCAGAGCGGTAAAACTATAAGTGCAGGAAGCCACTTTGAGAGAATCGCAGCACCGACGCTGATACCGCATAAAAAGTTGTAAATAATTTTTTTGTTCTGTGCAAATTTAACGGCAAACAATACGGCCAATTCAACGAAAAACAAAAAAAATATATCGATATGGTCTGTTGCAACCCTGCCGCCGGTCATTTCAATGATAAGTCCATGTATTGAATATAAAAATGCGGCAATGAATCCTACTTTTTTGTCGAATAAATTCCGGCCGATTAAATAAATTAACCAAATACCTATAGTTGACAAGATAATGGAAGGAATTCTTAAAGCGATTTCATTAATTCCGAACAGCCATAAACTTACAGCCATCGTCCAGAGAGGTAGCGGCTGTTTGTGCACCCAGATATGATTACCTGTCCAGTTTTTGTAATCGTAAGGTAAAACCGGTTTGTCGTAAAGGGTCGGAATTAGCGGATGTTTTATGAGATTCTTTGCAACTAATGCATGATATCTTTCGTCCCAAGAGTGCAAATAAAAGTCAGTTGCCACATAAGTTCTGAGAAGGATTCCACAAAAGATTAACAAAAGAATCGCATGCTTGAGGTTATTCTTCTGAAACAGCTGCCATGAGAAGAAATACCCTGCAGCACATAAAAAAATCGTCAGTATTCCAAAAATAAGGTTTTCCATAAAATAGCCGGGTTCTTCTGAAAAATTTTGTTATTCATCTGATTTTAAATTTTAATTTCCACACAAGAAAAATCGCTTCCCAGATAATATTTTTTGAGATTTTAGATTTGCCAAGTGTTCTATCGGTAAAAAATATGGGATATTCAAAAATTTTATAACCAAGTTTATAGGTTCTATATTTCATTTCTATCAAAAATCCGTAGCCCTCTGATTTTACTTCGTCAAGGTCTATTTTTTCAAGAACCTGTCTTCTAAATCCCATAAAACCGGTTGTAGAGTCGTTAATGGGAAAATGAAGAATTGTTTTGGCGTAAAAATTTCCGCAGCGGGAGATAAGTTTTCGTTGAACAGGCCAATTTCTAATACCACCACATCTGACATAACGAGAACCTATTATCAAATCAAATTCATCAAGTTTTTTTACAAATTCCGGAAGATATTCCGGGTTATGTGAGAAATCTGCATCCATCGTAAAAATATAATCAAAATCTCTTTCCAATGCCCACTTAAATCCCTGAATGTATGCGGTACCGAGCCCCAGTTTTTTTTCCCGATGAATAATCTCTAACTTCTCATTTTTAATTTTTAACTTATCCAGAATAGACCCAGTACCGTCGGGCGAATTGTCGTCAATGATTAGAATATAAAATCTTTTACAAGTTATCTGTTCTACGATTTTCTCTACATTTTCTTTTTCATTATAAGTTGGAATTATAATAAGCGATTTCATATTTAAACCTTTTCGTAAATTCTCAGCGTTTCTTCCGCCATTTTTTTCCAGGAAAATATTTTTGCTCTTTCAAGCCCTTTTTCTATAAGATTATTTTTGAGATTATCATCGGTGATAACTCTATAAATTGCGGAAGCAAGTTTATCCTCGAACATCGGATTAACCGTCAATGCGGAATCGCCGACGACCTCCGGCAAAGACGAGTTGTTTGAACACACCACCGGACATCCGCATGCCATTGCTTCCAGAGGAGGAAGACCAAATCCTTCGTATAATGACGGGAAAACGAACAAATCCGCACCGCAGTAAAAATCAATGAGTTTATCTTGTTCTATTTCCTCCATTATCAGCACGTCGTTTGCGAGCGAAAAATCGGATATTTTTTTTCTGACATCATAAATATAAGGAATTTTCCCCTTGCCTATCAGAATAAGTTTATGTTTTATTTTTTTTTCTTTTTTTAATTTATTAAATGCTTCTAAAAGCCGTAAAATATTTTTATGCGGACGGATAGCACCGACATAAAGAATATATTCCCCGTATTTTTTTTTCATTGTTTCGGATTTTGCCTGCGAAGGATTAAAATCATCGCTTACTGCCGGATACGTAATTTCTATTTTTGACGGTTCAATATGAAAGTATTTTATAATATCTTTTTTTGTGTTTTCTGAAATCGTAATAATTTTTTTTGCCTTGCGGCAGGCAGTCGCAATCATAAATTTGGCATAAAAATATGCCGGTTTTGAAGACAGATATTCCGGATAAACAAGATGGATTAAGTCATGCACACTTACAACCATTTTTCCAAAATACATAACGGGAATTGAATAGTGCGTGGAATGAAACAAACCGATATTTGCTTTTTTAATTATACCAGGAAAAAATACCTGCTCCCTGACTCCGTAAATCGGGAAATCGGCTTCTATAACCGGCAAATTATATTTTTCCAGTTTGCTTCTGGTCCCGAATAAAATATACTCATCTCTGCTTATTTTCGGCAACAAGCAAACAAGATTTTTTATGTAAGTTCCGATGCCGGAACTTTCTATCATCCTTGCGTCAATTCCGACTCTCATTTTTAATTACCGAACCGCATTGAAAACCGGTTTGTCCCGACATTTTAGATTTTTACCGCAATAATTTCAAAAACCCCGCTGATGTTGTTTAATAACGGTATTTTTGAGAGTAAATTATCAAGAGGAATTAAAAGAAAATACAGGTTGCCGTAAATTTTTTTTATGAAACCGGGAAGACCGGTCAGGTTTTTCGGCAACACACTGCTTCTTTTTATTTTAACGACTTTGAATCCGGATTTTTCAAACAATCTGTAAATACTCTTTTTATTGAATTTTACGGGATGAACGCTGATGCCCCTTTTTTTTGCAATCCATTCCGTATATGAAAATTTATTCGGAAGCATATAGATAAAAAATTTACCGTTTTTTTTCAGTATTCTTCTTACTTCGCCGAGAGAAGCATCAATATTCTCCACATGCTCAAGCGTGCCGCAGGATAAAACTGCGTCAAACATTTCGTCTGAAAAAGGCAGACGGAAATTTTCTTTACCGTAAATTATATCTATCCCGGAAAAAACCGGGAGCTTTTCTATATTATCCCGTTTTAATACTTCATACGCCGTTGCCGGAAGACCGCGGTTTTGCATAAGATACGTCATATGTCCATAGCCGCAGCCCCAGTCAAGAATTTTTCCCGTTTTTATTTTTTTCTTTATTTGTTCGGCGATACGGATATAATTTGCAATTCCTACTTTATTAGAAAGATGTTCCAAATCACCGTTGCCGACGGCAATCCCTACAAAGGCGGCTTCTTGAAGTTCAACTAATTCACGACTTTTCATTTTTGGAAATCCCTTTCCGGAAATAAAATCACGGCAATAAAAGGTATTAAACCTTTTGTTTTCATCGCTCGCTCGGAAAAACAAACAAGTTTGCTTTTCGCTCGTTCGCTTGAAAATAGAATTTTTTCTGCTTTAATTTAAGTTTTTATTTTCAAACTTGTGAAGTATATCCAAAACTTTATCATAGAAATCCGTATTTTCAGGTTTAACCAATTTCAAGTAAGAAAACTTTAACAAAAGAAACAATCCTAGTAATTTTTGCTGTAATTTAGAATTGTTCTTTTTATAGAAATACAACTGGCTGCTTCTGTAAATTACCAGCGTTTCTTTACCTACTCTTGCCATTGTTTGCCCTAATTTATGCATAATCTCTGCGGATGGTAAAAAAATTACTTTCCAGCCGCCACGGCGGACACGTATACAAAAATCCGGTTCTTCAAAATAAAGAAAGAGATTTTCATCCAATAGACCTACAATATCCAAAACTTCTCTTCTTATAAACATACAGGCGCCGGATACCAGTTCCACTTCCCGTTGCTTTCTTTCAAGAAACTTAACTACAAGTTGTAAAAATTTATATTTGGCAATATGCTCCGGCATAAAAGTTTTTTGCAGCAACTCTTTTAATATGGTAGGCGACCAACCCCACGACATCTGTATAATTTTGCCGGCCGCACCTATCAACTTTGGTCCTACGATTCCCACCGACGGATTGGTTTCCATATAATCAAACATTTTATTCAGTGAATCGTCTAAAACTTCCGCGTCCGAGTTCAGTAAAAGCACATAACTGCCCCGACTTATTTTTATACCCACATTAGTTGCTTTCGCAAAACCCAAATTCTTTTCATTTTTGATAGTTTTTACCTGGGGATATTTTTCCCGAACCAGTTCCAAACTTTCGTCTTTGGATGCATTATCAACTACTATAACATCAAAATTTCCGTGAAAAGGATTTTTAAAAATTGAGCCGAGGCATTCGTCTAATATGACCCTTGTATTATAATTGACTATTATTATTGACAACGAAACATTATTCACATGCACCTTCTTTTAACATAATGGGAATATTTTTATGAACTTTGAATTCCCTGCCGCAAAGAGTACATTGTAAATCTTTCTGCTCTGTTACGATTACATTTTTTTTACAATAAGGACATGCAAGGAATTTTATCAAATCCGCATTTTTGACTTTTGTAAATAATTTTTTTATAAAAACTTTCAATAAAGAACGCAACCCAACCGGAAACGAAAAAGAGGTTTTGTCCAATTGAGCGATAATCTGTTTTACGGATTGACATCCGTTTTTCTCGCTGAAAAAAACACCCGGTTTACCAAAAATATTAAATTTGATTTCTTTGTCCCAGTAATATTCCAAATTAAATAAATCATAATAATGTTTGAAGTAAAACGACATATATGTTTTATCTTTTTTATTAATTAAATCTCCGAAGTATTTCTGCATACTGTCATCAAAAACATCTTTTTCCTTGTGATAAAAAAGAAGACAATCATCTTCTTTTCTGATATAGTATTTGTGAACAACGGTACTTTGTATTTTTTCCTGAAATTCTGACGGCAATTCTATATATCCCCTTTTTCCTACACGCATCAGTTCCTTCATTGCTATTTCCGGATTATTTGTATGTTCAAGCACATGAGAACAATAAACAAAGTCAAAACTATTATCAAGGAACGGCAGCGCAGAAATATCTCCCATTACAAAAGGTCTGTCAATTACAAGATTGCTCATCCTGTCAGTATCAAAAATATATTTATCACATAAAACATCCGCTCGCGGAAAAGGACCGTCACCGCTGCCGACATCCAGAACAATCCAGTTCCGCGGCAGTGAAATCATTTTTATTAACTTTTGAAATTTGATTTTCAGAAAATTTATATCATTAAGCATCGCTTTTTTTCAAATAAAAAACTGCCTGGTCTCCATTGTTTTCAGAATTCAGTTTCTTTGCTTTTTGTTTAAACATTTTTATCTCTGAAGATGAGAAAATTGATTTCTTTGGATTTATGCTATACGACTGCTCAGACATTGAAGGTATGTCCTTTGCATTTTGCTCACTACCCCAGAATTGAAAATCCATAGAATCATAAACAACCTCTTTCAAGACCATTTGGTTTTCTTCTGCTAATATTCGCATACTATCAACGGAATGAAGAAAAAAATGTCTCGGTGCGTCAATTTGAACCCAATTTGTTTTGTAGTGTTCCCACGCAAATGAAGAAACGGTAGGAATTCTAATTAAGCAAATACCGCCGTTAGCCAATAATCTTGAAACCGCCTGAAGCGTTTCAGCCGGATTTGGCAAATGCTCAAATGAATGATGAAACATTATTAAATCCCATTTACCGTTAATATTATGAACTCTGTTTTTGATAATTTTAAATCCGTTTTCATTTCTAATATATTTTTCGGGAATATATGGGTCAACACCCCATAAATTCTTAAAACCTATTTTTTGAAGGTCATTTAGTAGTATACCTCTACCGCAGCCGACATCCAGTATACTTGAAGTTTTCGTCAGATGAACTTTGGATAAACTTCTCATACTTTCGTTTGGAAAACCCGTCATAATAAATTTTCCGATAATCCCTTTATTAAAAACAGCGTAATTATTCCTTAAGTTTTTGATAAATATTTTAATCGGGTGCTCGCTTATATTCAAAGCAAAACTGTAATAATCAGAAGGATAATATTTTGACATATCCGACAGAATTTCCGAAATTTGCAGGCAGCCGCATTTTGAACACTGAAAATAAATAAACCTATCTCTGAAACCATACATCATTTCTTTTACTTCATATTCTTTATTATTTTCCGAGTTATCGCAAATCCTGCATTTCATATTTATGCCGCCCGCATTTTTATATTAACTAATATATTTTTAATAAAGGAAATATCCTTATCGGTAAGAATCCGTAAGAACCAAAAACCTGCCATATTAACAATAAATAATAACATTATCTTCACAACCAAACTGATGGGTAGTCCGTAGATAATTGCTGCGGATACAACGGCAACAATAATTATTTTCCATATCCAACTACCCCAATCAATCGCAACTTTATAATAAGATGATAGCACCATGTTTTCCAAAAACAGCACGGTCTCGGTAATTACGAAAGATATGCTTGCTCCGATATAACCGAATTTCGGGATGAGCAAAATATTCAAAATAAAATTTATAAGAAAAGCGGAAATCGCCGTATAGGTGGTAATTTTTTGATTATGATTGATTATAAATATCTGCATCAAAGCATGATTGACAAATACTAAAGGTACGGACCAAAGTAAAATTGAAAATATAACGCCCGTGGGCAGATACTGGCTACCGAATATAAAAAGAACGATTTCTTTTGAAAACAATACCCCCAATATAGCGATAGGTAAACCCGCAACGAATAAAAACTTGACAATATAACGGCAACTATCTGCGAACAAATTTTCAGAGCGTCCGAAAAAATCCGAAAGTACCGGAAAGGATGCACTCACAAAAAGAACCGGCAGCAAAGCAGTAATCTCTATCAATTTAATGCCCGGCGAAAACCATCCGATTTGTATATCGGAACAACCCATAGCAGGCATCAAAATCGTGCCTATATTATGATATGCCGACATAAATAAAGTGCTTAAAAACACCGGTAAAGCTATAATGAAAATTTTCTTAATAAAAAAAATATCGTTATTTAACTTGAACGGAGTTATTTTAATTCTCACCATGAAAAGTCCGAAAACTACACTAATTACCGAGGCAAAAATCATCGCTTCCAGCAATCCATAAAGTCCGCCGTTCAATAACAGTGCCGCAACCCCAAAAATTAAGAGAAACGCTCTATTGCAAAATTTAAGCAACGCCTCGTAATTCATTTTTTCAAAAGCATTGAAAATTGCAATAATATAATCAATCCAGCCGCTCAATATAGACACAACCGCCATCAAAAGTATCGCCCTACCATAGTTTTTGTAATAACCCGTCAGATACCCCGCAAATAAAACAATAAAAAAAGAAACTACGGAAGAAATCAACTTTGCGAAACTTATATTGCCTACATATTTTGCGATATTATGCTTGTGTTGTGAGATATCTCTGATTAAGATGCTGTTGAAACCCATATCAACCAAAAGAGCGCATATAATGGTAAATGAATAGGCAAATGAATTCTTGCCAAAATCGGCAGTCCCCAGTTTTCTTGCAATGATAGCATAAAATAAAAAAGCGAGAATTCTGGTCGCCAGTTCGCCGGTTATTTTATAAAATAAATTCTTACCCGTTCTGATTGCCAGTTCCATTATTACCTATTAAGCCAACTCCCATTCCGAGTAATGTCCAAAAAACAAATTGCGGGGCGGTCCAAAAAAACAAATCCGCCGTCAACTGATTTATCAAAAATCCCGCAAGACCGCAAAAAATCGCCCACACAACAGGATTATCCCTGCTTTTCCAGAGCTTATGCATCCAATAAATAATAAATACAAAAAATATCCCTGCGCCAATAATGCCCGTATCACATAAAAATCTCAAGTACACATTATCGGGCGTGAACGTGTTTTTTTCCACACCTTCCACCCTATATTTCTCATGAACTTTCGGGTAATTTCCAAACCCGACGCCGAAAAGAGGATAATCTTTAATGATATTTTTTGTAGTTATGAATGATCTTAAACGATGTTCAAAAGATTTTGATTGAAACATATTAACGTTAAATTTATCAGTAAAATGAATTTTCATTTCAGACGGTATCAAGAAAAACAAAACGCCAATTATCCCAATAAAAGAAAATACATAAATCCAGTTTTTAATAATTTTTTGAAAGTATTTTTTCCTTGAATAATAAATAATAACTGTAGCAAAACATGCGAACCAGCCGCTGCGGGAAAAAGAAAGAAGGATGGCGAATACAATAATCGAAAAAGGTAAAAATTTAACGGGTCTCGCTTTGTTTTCCATATACAAAAATGACAGCGGCAAAAATAAAATGAGGTATGCGGCAAAAGGCAGCTGATTGCCTATCGTTGACCTTACAAAATGAAGCGGCCAATCCATCGGTTTAGGATAAAGATACCAGCTGCTGAACACTTCTATTATACCTGTCAGAGAAATCAGAGACGCACAAATAACAAAAATGGCAACTGCTAACTTAACTTTATATTTTAACAGTTTGTCGGCAATAAATGCCACGCCAATGCCCTTTAAGCAAAAACCTGTCAGTGAGCGAATTGTGAACATACGGTCAATACTTGTTATAAAACTCATGGAAAAACCTATCGTCAATAAAATAAGTGATTTGTCAAAAAAGTTCAGATGCGGGTTTTGTAAAAAACTAAAAACCATAAGTGCGGGTACAAAAATAAACAACAGTATATAAAGAAAATGAAGGGAAGGTATGCCCATTATTTTAATTTCAAGTGAATTAAACGGGACTAATGAAATGACTAAAAATAAGAAAATAAATGAATAGTAGGCGAATAAATTAAATCCCTTGGATTTAACTATTGATTGTACTGTCGGCTTGAGAAACATAATTGGGTACCATCTGTTTAAGTTTTTTTAATATTTTTTCCTCATCCATTATTACGGCAAGATGTTCTAATTCTCTTATATCTTTTCTAATTTTAGGAAGGTCAAAATTTTCCGGTGTAGTCACATATATTTTTTTATTCTTGGTAACCTTATCTTTCTCTTTGTCTAAGAGTATCTCTTCATAGAGTTTCTCCCCGGGACGGAGACCGACGTATTTGATTGAAATATCCTTGTTTAATTTTAACCCTGAAAATGCAATAATATTTTTTGCAAGGTCTACAATTTTTATCTGCTCACCCATATCAAGAATAAAAATCTCGCCGCCGGACCCGATTGCGCCGGCCTGCAATACAAGAATTGCTGCTTCCGGAATGCTCATAAAATATCTTTTTACGTCAGGATGAGTTACGGTAACAGGTCCGCCTTCTTCAATCTGTTTTTTGAAAAGGGGAATTACGCTGCCCGATGATCCCAGAACATTCCCGAAACGGACCGCCATAAACTTTGTTTTACTAACTTTTGACTTCGCCTGCAAAATCTTCTCCGCGATCCTTTTAGTGGCACCCATCACACTTGTCGGGTTGACCGCCTTGTCGGTAGAAATTAAAACAAACTTTTCAACTCCATAATGACTTGAAGCATAAATAAGATTACGCGAACCGATAATATTATTTTTTACCGCTGAGACCGGATTTTCTTCCATCAAAGGAACATGTTTATGCGCCGCTGCATGAAAAACAACATCCGGCCTGTAAGTAAAAAACAAATGCCTCAACAGCCCGATATCTTTGATATCCCCGATGACTGTCTTACATTTTAATTGAGGATACAGAGTGGAGAATTCAACTCCGAGATAATAAACATAATTTTCATGGTTGTCTAAAAGAATTAAAAGTTCTGGTGAGAATTTTACTATTTGCCTGCACAACTCTGCTCCAATTGAACCGCCGGCGCCGGTAACCAAAACCTTTTTATTTCTGATATAGGAACTAATTTCGGTTTCGTCTATTTTTACCGGTTCCCTGCCCAACAAGTCATCCGGCTGGACTTTACGTGGCTTTACTTCAAGATGCCCGGATATTATTTTATCAAACCCGGGAACGATTTTTATATTTGCATCTGTCATCTCGCAATAAGAAAGAATATCTCTTATGACTTCGCCTTTCACAGACGGTATCGCAAGAATTATTTCTTTTATATCGTATTTTGAAACTATATCAGGTATCATTTTTCTTCCACCGAAAATTCTCAAACCGAATATAGAAAGTCCTTTTTTGGCAGTATCATCATCTATAAAACCGACAACATTTAAACCGGCAATCGGATTATTCTGGCATTCCCGTGAAACCGATATGCCCGCCTGACCTGCACCGACAATCAACACATTTTTCTTTTTTAATGACAGCAGCGGGTCCTGGAACCTTTCCCTTATTAAGCGGGTAAAAAATCTGACACTTGACACAAAAACAGTGCACAAAATAAAATCTATTATAAAAACTGATCGAGGGTATCCATAAAAAGTATGATAAAAAAGTACCGATAGAGTGAAAGCGACACTGGAAAGAAAATTGGCAAGTATTATATCCCATAGATCACCAATGCTTACATATCTCCATAAACCACTGAATACTCCGAAAAAATAAAAGAAAAGAAGTTTTATAATAATTAAAAGCGGAAGAGTTCTTAACATAACTTTGAAATCTTCAGGTAATAATTTAAACTCAAACCGCAGATTAAATGCGAAGATATACGCAATCAATATCAAGCACAAATGAAGCAGAACAATTAAAGGCCTTCGTAAATTAACAATTATTTTTTTTATGTTCATTGCGGTTTACTCCATATTTTATAAATCGTAAGTAAAATCAATTTTAAATCAAACAAAAAAGACGCTTTTTTAACGTATTCCTCGGCAAATGTAATTTTATGCGGCAAAATTACATCCGTATAGTATTTTTCCGGATTATCTTTACCATTTAAAATTTCGCTTTCGTTAGAGTAGGTTAATGATGCTATATCGGTAATCCCAGGCATTAATTTTAAAATTTCTCTATATTCCTCTCTATATAAATCTACATATTTTTCTACTTCCGGTCTGGGACCGACAAAACTCATATCTCCTTTAAGGACATTAAAGAGTTGTGGCAATTCATCTATTTTTGTTTTTCTCAAAAATTCCCCAATTTTAGTAATCCGCGAATCATTCCCGACGGTGATCGGCAATCCCTGATAAGAAGTTTCCATTATCATAGTTCTGAATTTATATATATTGAAAACCTTAAAATTTCTGCCTACTCTTTTCTGTATGAAGAAAACGGGACCGTCGGTATCAATTTTAATCAGTATTGCGGCCGCTGCAAAAACAGGAAACAATAAAACCAGTCCAACTGCCGAAAAAGTTATATCAAATAAACGTTTCACTATTTATCTCTTAAATTTTTTAATTATCTCTCTTACTGCCCCTATTACTGCCTCGACTTCATTTTTTTTCATCCCGGGATAAATGGGCAAAGAAATTGTTCTTTCATAAATCCAGTCCGCATTGGGGAAGTTTTCTGATTTATTGCAAATATTTTTCCTGTAAAAAGGATGTCTGTGAAGAGGAATAAAATGCACGCTTGTACCGACACCTCTCCTTTTCAATTCTTCTATAAATTTATTCCTGTCTATTTTCAGTGCTTTCGAATTCAGTTTGATAACATATAAATGCCAGGCAGTGTCCCTGTCGGATTTAACAAACGGTACCGTTATTTCCGGGAAACACTTTAAATCTTCGTTGTATCTTTTGGCCACCGCCTGCCTCATTTCCAACATCCGCTCAACTTTTTTAAGTTGAGCTATGCCCAGTGCCGCCTGTATATCCGTCATATTATATTTATACCCTAACTCGGTGATTTCATAATACCAGTAACCTTCTTTTGTATACCTTTTCCATGCATCTTTGGATATACCGTGCAAACGCAGTATTTTTATTTTTTCGGCCCATTCGGCGTTTCCAGTCGTTACCATCCCTCCCTCGCCGGTCGTCAGTGTCTTTGTTGCATAAAAACTAAAACAAGTCAGGTCTCCTATAGTTCCGATTTTTTTTCCTTTATATAAAGTGGGTAATGAATGCGCGGCATCTTCAATAACATAAAGATTATGCTTTTTTGCGATTTTCATGATTTCGTCCATGTCGCAGGGTTGTCCGGCGTAGTGGACGGGTATTATGGCTTTTGTCCTGAACGTTATGGCTTTTTCAATTTTTGATACGTACATATTATGCGTATTTCTTTCGACGTCAACAAGCACGGGTTTGGCGCCGAAATAGCACACGACTTCCCCCGTGGCTGCAAACGTCATGGTCGGTATAATCACTTCGTCTTTTGCCTGCAAATCGATTGCCTTCAGCGCAAGGTGTAACGCCGCCGTGCAAGAGTTCACAGCAACAGAGTATTTCGAGCCTATATATTTATTAAAAGCATTTTCAAATTCCATTGTCTTCGGCCCCATCGTAAGCCAGCCGTTCTTTAAGGTTTTCACCACCGCGCTTATGTCGTCTTTTTCTATGAAGGGCTTGTGAAACGGTATGTTCATAAATTAACTCCCCTTAAAAACAATTAATATATTATATCATTTATTCATATAAAATTCTATCTCGTGTTCGGCATGTCCTTGATTTTTTTCTTCAGGTGTTTCCCGGAAACGATAAAATCAAGTATGCCTTTTAAGTAACCTAATCCGTAACTGAAATGCAATATGCCGAATGAAATTATCAAAAAAGGCACAAGGAATAAATTTTTGTTTTTTATGGAAATATTTAATGAAAAATAAAAATTAACAACCGCGTAAAAACCGGCTACAAACAGAAAAAGTAACAAAAAATATCCGTTGAGAAATGATAATAACCCCATAGTTAGCAGTGAACCGACAAATAACGAAGGTATTGTCTGCCTCCATGTTAAAACACCCCCCACTTTTCGCACAACTAAAGGTTTGAAATAGCCGTACTGAAAATACATCTTCCACAGTTTAGCGAGCGAATCCCTCGCATAATAATAAGAAACAATTTCCGGAACAAGAAGTATCTTTCCGCCGCTTTTTATCAACCTCAGGTTAAACTCATCGTCCTGATTTCTTATCAAATCTTCGTCAAATAAACCGATTTTCTCAAAAACTTCCTTTTTATAACATCCGAAAGGCACGGTATCAACGTATCTCGGTTCTTTTGTGCCTATTCTGAAATATGAATTTCCAACGCCGAAAGGATGAGAGAGCGCCAGAGCGATAGATCGGGACAATACATTGTCACCGGCCGGCAATGTAACCAAAACCCCGCCGACGTTATCAACATCGTATTTTTTCAAATATTTCACGCACTTCGGTATATAATCTTTTTCATAAACATTATGAGCATCCATCCTAATGATTATTTCACCTTGAGCATTTTTGATGCCAATATTTAAGGCAGTCGGAACTATTTTATTTGGATTTTCAAGAAGTTTTACAAAAGGGTACTTCTCTGCATATTTTCTCACAATTTTTCTTGTCACATCCTCACTCATCCCATCAATAACCAAAACCTCAAGTTTGTCATTTGGATAGTTATTGGCAATTACGGAACCAAGACACCTGCCAATGAATTTTTCTTCATTTCGGCAGGGAATAATTATGGAAACAAAAGATTCGTTTTTCATACACACAATAGTTTAGTCTTCTGAAAATAATTGTACATAAATAATTAAATTTTTTCAACTTTTCCACCGTAGTTTCGCTTAACAATCCGAATCACAACAATACTTAGCATAAACATAAATACCGTAACTGCCATACCCAAAGTTTTGCCGGGGTATCTATAAGTCAAATCAACTATTCCGTTTTCGTCGGGCATAACCGCAAAAGGTGTATATACTTCAATAATCCTATATTTTGGAAATAACTGCCGTCCGTTATTATACCATGCTCTACTTGGATTCATATTAATCGTTAACGGGTGATTTGGTTTTAAATCTTTAAATTTAATTCTATTCGGCGACCAAGATACCGGTTTAACACCTTTACCCCCTTGCACAAATTCTGCAATATAACCCTTTTCATCGCTTCCTAACGGTCCCTTATATCCTTTTTCACCTTCCCAATAATTCATTGGCAGGTGCGAATCCCCTCCTCCCCGTAATATGCCTATATTTAATTTAGTGGATTCATACGGCGGCAATACGGAAATATTCATAAATTCACTATTGATAGACCGCCCGATATACGGATAATGACTACGGTAAAAAGGATCGGCTTTATCAATATCAACATGCGTTCCGCGGATAATCAGAAAACCAAGCACAGAATGCTCGAGCACAATAAAGAGTCCTATGAAAATAACGATTTTTCTGCCCCAGCAATTTGTTTTATATTTTTCCCACAAGAACCATAAGCCCCATGTCACCATTACTCCTATAAAGAAAAGAGTTATCATACGGACTCTGGCAAAAGCCAAATGTGATGAGAAAGTTGGTAGTTTTTGCAGCCAATACATGGGCCAATAAACAGCGTTATTTCCGACGCCGGCCAAAATCAAAATAATGGTTATGGTGTGCCACCACTTTAATCCTCTACGAAAACTTGCCAAAGCAATTAGCATGCTGACAATTCCGACATAACAAGCCGTCTCATGCGTCGACCGGGTAGCCGAACCGCCCGACACTCCCGGGGGGTCGGCAAAAACTTTCGCTATGTGAGTAAAAGGATAAAAATAAGTTTTTAAGATAACATCCCACGAATAGTGAAACTTTAAATCAGAAATACGGGGATACTCATTAGCGATTTGAAGAATTGTTATTAGGTGATATGATATCAAAGTAAGAATGATTACCGTAAACAAGGCCAGCCAACGCAGCATCTTTAAACGCACTTCCTTTGAACCAATAAATAGAAACCAGCAAAAGAGTAACGCAATTATAACCGTCATGTACTGAACCGTATAATTAGGAATGTCATTAAATGCAAACCCGTAAACAACGGCAGCTTTCAGTCCAGACCAAGCATCTTCTTTAAATCGCAAAAAGTAATAAAAGAGCAGGGGCGTCAGGTAGTAAACGGAAAACATATGCCCAGCGCTAATGTGAATTAGTACAGCAGCATTAGTAACGACAAATATCGCAAAAAAATGTTTTACAAAAGCATTATTCCACCAAATTGTAGATAACTTCCATGCTCCAATATATCCAATAATAAGATAAACAACAAAAGTAATCCCCATGCCTACGCTAGTGCCAAAAACAATAACAAATAAACTTCGTATTGAAAAAATAAAAAGATAAGGAACACCTTCTAATGGTTGACCACCTGCATTCCAAGGATTTAAGCCAGGCCATTGTTTATAATTAACTACAGTTTGACGCAATGCCTCAAACCGTTGAAAAATCATATTGCCGTCACCTAATACTGCTTTTCCCGTAACGTACCAAATCGGGTAAGACCATACAATCAAAACAACCGATGCAATTAGAAGAAACATCTTTTCCAGTGTGAAATAATTTGATAACTTTACTTTTGTTAAAAACAACACAAATACTCCTCTATGTTTTAAACGGCGCGAGCCACTGCCAAACAGGATGCTCCAAAAAGTTTAGTGGATTTATTCCGTATCGCTTGAACTTCCCTCAACAAAAAATAATTCAACATATCAGTAACCACAGGAATTTTTTAAATTATGTTCGCGATAACTCGATAAGTGAGTCCGGTCCGGACGAATGCCAAATCGAGTCGGTAAAGCCCTGAAAAAGAAAATAGGAACCACTAAAACTGAAAAAAAATAGGTCGCATACTCAATCATAAAACCTGCTGCTTTCAATCTGTTCCGCAGCATTTCCATGGAGTAACGACGGAGGTGACACGCTTCGTCATCTTCCTTTGACCAAAGCCATTTGTAAGCAGGAACTGATATATAAAGTCGGCCGCTTGGTTTTAATAGCTGATGTCTGATTTGCCGCAGAAAGTCAATCTCATCCTCAACATGTTCCAGAACGTCAAACAAACCTACACCGCTTACACAACCCGGTTTCCACTCAACGTCCTCAATTTTCGCCGAAATAACATTCTCAACTCCGCGCCGTTTAGCATTACGGGCATGCTTCAAATCCGGTTCGATTGCAACGACCTGAATTCCCGACTGCTGTAATCCCAGCGAAACGAACCCGTCACCTGCTTCCACTTCAAGCAGGACGCCGGACGGTGAAAAATTCTTAAAGAGTTCTTTAAAACAATTGTTACGGTGTTGATACCAAAAACTATGCTGCTGTACCTGTACCCAATCCGTCTCATCATCAGGCAGAAATGCAAAGTCTGTGGATTTGGGAGCAACCCAAATACCATCCGGTGAGAGATTCAGATTGTCAGCAATTTGACGTACATCAAACATACCAATATTCAGTTCAACTCTTGAAACCATTAGGCATCTCTTTTTTTATAATTTTTTCTATGATGTAGTGCGGTCGTTTTCTGGTCTCTTCGATATTTCTCCAAAGATATTCTCCTATCATCCCTATGAACATCATCTGCATTCCGTTCAAAAACAAAATAATTATTATAAGAGAAGCCCACCCTTCTACCCTGGAGCCATATACCAACACATACCAGGCAATCATACAGGAACCGATAATGGAAACAAGAAAAAACAAGATTCCCGCTATGGACATTATTCGTAATGGCAAGAAAGAATATGCCACGAACCCATCTATAAAGTATTTAACCCTTCTTCCAAAAGAAGTTTGTGATTTTCCTTCAGATCGTTTTCTACGTTCATATGGTATTATAAACGGCTTGTAACCGTAAAAAAGTAAGCGTCCCTGAATAAATATATGCTGTTCAGGATCGCGTGTGAAATAGTCACAGAGTTGGCGGTCCATTAAAAAGAAATCGAATCCGCCTTTCGGAATATTTGGTACAGCAAAACGGCGCAACAATGTCCAACAGAATCCCGAAATTTTGTCTATAAGCCACCCATCGTTCCGCTTAACCCGGTTTGCCACCACAAGATTATTCCCATCCTTCCATGCACAAAACATTTCCCAAGTGAGTTCAGCAGGATCTTGAAGATCGGCTGACATTGAGATAATACAGTCCCCCTCTGCATAGATGTAACCTGCGAGAAGAGCTGATATTTGTCCGAAATTTCGTGTAAGATTGATAATGGTAACCTTATCAGTCCGTTCCCTCTTTATCCTTTGCAAGATTTCCCACGACTGGTCAGTTGAGCCATCGTTTACCAGAACAAACTCGTAATTTATTTCTTCCGAGTGCTTGTCGAGAACATCCGACACTGCTTTGCAGGTTGCAGATATGGTCCCTTCATTCTGATAGACGGGAATAACAACAGAAATTTTGTTAATCATAAATCTTCCCCACTTTCCAAAAGATATCAAATCACAACCACTTGATTCGGTGATTGGCTTTTTAAGTATTTTCTTGCTTCAGGGCCGGCATTAAAAAGAAGGTCAAGCACTGTCACTTCACCCACAAAATCACCCCATAACTGTGGATAAGGCGGGTAATCATAAGTTTTGTATTCCAAGACTATCCCACATTTGGCAAATTTATCTTCTTCCAAATAGTTTTTAGCTGCAGGCCCTGATAAATATGTATCAGCCCCGACTTTATGCAAGATATCCAAAATTCGGTCGGTTTTTATTCCGACAGAATTGAACTCGCATGACATCCTGATTTTCGTCTTTATTCCTAAGATTTCCATAATCCAATTATTAATATTGATATTCAGTTCTGAAATAGTTTTATATTTATTATTTAAAATAGTAAAAAAATCGTCAGCATAAACTTTATAATATGGGGCGTGTCTATAAGAATTGTACAACTGCCCGGTTATCTTTTGTATCCAATTCTCCGAATAATCAATATACGTATCACATATCAATTGGTCTAAACTTTTATGCAAAATAGGTACGGTGACCCATGCCAACCCTTTTTCTGTCTTGATACTATTCCTGTTTCTCCAGCTCCCCTTACTAAATTGTATATCATCATAATATATGAATATATCCACATCATCAATGAAATTAAAGTAGCCTCTCCACGGTATAAAATTCGACTGGATTAAACCTACCCTCACCAATTAACTCCTACACATTGAGAATAATTATGGTTTCTCACTCTACCGCTTATCTCTTTTATATTTTCCTAATACACTTAAGAACAATAATTTCATAAAATATCGCATGTCATCTAATGAGGAAACCTTAGGGAAAAGATAATTAATAAAATTGCTTGGTTTCAGATACCAACATAATTTACGTTTAAAAAAACCTTTTGCGGCGTCACTTCGTATTTCCATCAGTTCTTCCGCCGTACAATGCAATGTATTACACTTGGCAACAAAAAAATTACCATCTGTTTCCGTTTCGTCCTTTATTAAACCTTCTTTTTTATATATATTGTACATCTCTGCCCCAGGGAGAGGCGTAGCTATAAGAAAATCCGGAAAATCAACGCCGCACGTGTAAGCAAAATTAATTGTCTCCATTATTTCTTTTTTCGTCTCGTAAGGAAATCCGATAAGAAAATTAGCCGATGTCCAAAATCCCAGCTTATTCGCAAACTTTATTGTCTTTAAAACAACCTCGGGTTCAATCGGCTTTCCTATAAATCGGATGCTATTGAGGTTGCCACTCTCAATTGGGAAATTGAGATGATAAAAACCTGCCTTTTTCATCTTTCTCAGCAGATGCTCATCAGCGAGCCAAATACTAACACCTGATGTTATTGATAGAGAAATATTGTATTTTTTCTCAATAATAATATCACAAATTTCATGTACCCATTTTTTTTCAACAAAAAACTGATCATCGGAAAAACATATTTCTTTAACACCATAATTAGTAATCAATTCTTCAATTTCACGGATAATGTTTTCTGGAGAACGCTCTCTCCATCGGCGCATCCACATATTTTTTGTACTACAAAAAATACAGTTGTAGGGACAACCGCGGGATGCCATAATTACAGCAGCAGGATATTTTCTCGCCCACTGAAATACTTTTCGATTTATGTGGGCGTACATTTTCATGTCTAAATATTTTCTGTCAGGTATGGGAAGAACGTTGATGTCCTTAATAATCTCTCTCTCTGATGTCACAAAAACATTCCCATCTTTATCCCTGTATGTAATGCCATGAATATTGCAAACGCTGCTCCCGTCTCTAATTGCTTTTATAAACTCATAAAAAGTTATTTCGCCTTCGCCCCGGATAATGTAATCAATGTAAGGATGTTTATTTAAAATATTTTCCGAATTATGCGAAGCATGCGCTCCTCCAACAACAATAACGGTATCAGGCAAAGCTTTTTTAACAACCTTGGCTACTTCCATTGCATCATTAGCATAACCGGTAAAATTACACTGGATACCTACAATTTCAGGATTTTCATCTTTTATTAGATCAATTATTTCCTTTTCGTCCGATATTCCTATCGAAAGACGCCCATTATCTCTCTTCCTAACTTTGTTAAAACCCATGGCGTATAAATCAAGAATCTTAATATCTACTTTGCTTTTGAATTGCGATTCAATATATGTTGTTAAACTAATTAGACCTAAAGGCTCACAAAGCGTCGGCAAAATTTCCTTGCGATCTGATGTTATATATGTATGTATTAATATTATTTTCAATTCTTCTGCCCCTCTTTATTGTTAAGATGTACTACTTCACTATCTCCTGCATCATTTCTGCATAATTCTTGCCTTGCTTAGACCATATTGTTAATGACCAATCCGGACACTGTTTACAAAAAGAGAACTGTGAAAAATCATTTTTCAAATGTGCTTTTCTAAGTGCACGCATGTATGCCCCCTGCCACACTTTTTTGATCGTGGTAGTTCTGAAATCGGCAATGCATGCTTTATACTCCCACTCCGCCGGACAATAGCTCAGGTAACCTGTAGAAGTTAATACGAGCCTTTCCCATGGATATATGCAGGGGGTTCTCTCGGGAGCATTTTTTCTCATTTCTCGGGCAGCTGCTTTTATGCTTCCACTGGCAGAATGCATAGGCCTTATAACAACAAAATCTGCGCCATTGTTTTCCCAAAATTCCTTAAACTTATTTTTTTCCTGCCTATTAAGTGACTGTTCAACAAAACTGACAATCATTTTGGCTTTGTATTTTCCGTTTTTAATCATTTCGATAAGCTTTAAACAATTGGCACGCACCTTTAGTAAATCACCTTTTCTTCTTATTTTTCTATAAACCTTATCTGAATAAGCGTCTATACTGATATCAAACGTATTAACACCTGCGTCAAGTAATCTGCGTGCTTTTCCTTCCGTAAGCAACAATCCGTTGGTAGTTATGTTCAAAGGAACTCCGCTATGTTTGCCGGCATATTCAACCATTTCAATAAAATTTGGATGTAATAGAGTTTCTCCAAGAGCAGCATATCTTATGTATCGGCAATATCCAATACCGTCACGGGCTATTTCGTCTATGAGTTTCTTATGTAAAGCTAAATCCAGATTTCTACCGCTATATTTGCCGGATTTTTCAAAGCTATGATGCGGACAATGAACACAGGCATAATTACACAACTCGGTATTCTCGACAATAATTTGCGACGGGAATTCCGGGCTTAAATAATCGTGGAAACCGTATTTTTTTAAATTATTCATAGGTCTCCCTTAACAAAATACTTTTTGATTGTTTTACAAATCCGCTCTACTTCTGACAGAGGCATATCATAATATAACGGAAGTCTTAAAAGCCGCTCGCTCTCTCTGGTTGTAAATTTATCGGTACCAAAAAATCTTCCGTATTTCTGTCCTGCCGGACTATGATGTAAAGGCACATAGTGAAACAATGCATTAATCCCTTTAACTTTTAAATAATTAAGTAGTTTTGTTCTTTCTTCCAAATTTTTAACCTTTATATAAAACATATGTGCATTATGTACACAATCTAAAGGTACATTAGGTAATTTGATATAGCCTTTCTCTTGCAAATTTTTCAGCATTGTATAATAAAGATTCCAACGTTTCATTCTGTTTTTTTTTATCGCTTCTGCCATTTCAAATTGAGCAAAAAGAAAGGCAGCATTTAATTCACTTGGTAAATATGATGAACCAACATCCATCCATGTGTATTTATCTACCTCTCCTCTAAAAAACTGTGAACGATTTGTACCTTTTTCCCTTATTATTTCGGCTCTTTTAGTAAAACGACTGTCATTTATAATTATTGCACCACCTTCACCACACGTATAATTTTTCGTCTCATGGAAACTATATGCACCAAATTGTCCAAAAGTTCCTAATGCTTTATTTTTGTATGTTGACATCATACCCTGTGCGGCATCTTCTATAACAAAAAGATTGTGTTTTTTTGCTATTTTTCCGATAGTATCCATTTCGCAACCAACTCCTGCATAATGAACGGGTATTATCGCTTTTGTTTTATCCGTGATAGCCACCTCAATAAGTTTCTCATCTATATTCATAGTGTCAGGTCTGATATCAACAAATACAATTTTAGCGCCTCTTAAAACAAAAGCATTCGCAGTGGAAGGAAAAGTATATGAAGGCATAATAACTTCGTCGCCTCTTTTAATATCCGTTAAAATTGCTGCCATTTCAAGAGCATGGGTACAAGATGTAGTTAAAAGAACTTTTTTTGCTTTTGTCTTTTTTTCGAGCCACGCATTACATTTCTTTGTAAATTTATGGTCACCCGATAGTTTACCGCTTAACATTACAGTTTCTAAATATTTTCTTGCATTTGATGGTATCACAGGTTTATTAAAATACATATTATTATTTGATTCCGCTAAAAAAATCAAGTTTGCCGAAAGCCAAGAATTTACTTTTCGATTTTGTTTCCATCGCTTGTTATCTTTGTCAAAACGGCACCGTATGCTCTCTTGCACCCTATTCCGAACCGACTCAGCACGTAACCAACCCCCCTTAGAAATAGACGCACAGGAAACATTCTGGGCGATATGGTTGGGGCTACGCTTGAAACGTAAAAAGGATAAATTTCCTCGTAATAGGAAACAAGTTTATATTTCGACTGTTCTTTTCCAATGATCATCTGCCTGGTATCAGATTCCTCCCAACCGCCAAGCAGATGAAGAATGCTGTGAAGATGGTAAGGCCGGATATGGGTTGGGTCGTCAAAAAACTCCGAAGAATATAGTGGAGACCTTATAAGCAACGTTCCACCAGGTTGCAACACCCTGTCTATCTCTTGACATATAAGCAGAACATCCTTGGGTAAAAAATGTTCTATGAAATGAGAGCAGTAAACTCCGTCAAACTCATTATCTTCAAAAGGCAATCTGTCTGGCAGGAGCATCTCGATAGCATTCAGCCCGGCTTCCCGGCAATGGGTAACATTATCCTTCGAGCCGTCGATGCCGATGCCACGATTACCGCATAATCTCAGGAACAGTCCTTTACCACATCCAACATCCAATATCTTCTTTATGTCGCGGAATACTTGGACGTCCCTCTCTAACCTATTGTTGCTCACAATGCACTTTCGAATCTTCTGAACGAAATTTCCCATACTTCTCCTCTGTTTTTATAACTCCTTATCTCCAAAAAATCAAGCTACATCTCAATATGCAGTCTCCACTCTTTTCTGCATTATCGCAATTGTCGTACCATAGATATGATGAATATATGGATGGCTTTTATATGTTTCCCTCACACAGCGGGTGACTCCGTCCCACGGTTTGGCATGGCGATAATCATGCCACGCAATCCATCCGCCGGTTCTACAAAGTTTGAACGCTTTGTCCGTATCCGATTTAACGAAATCATAATCATGACATGCATCAACCCATACAAAGTCGCATTGGTTGAACCATTTAGAATAATCAAAACTCCGTGAATCTCCATGAAGTTGTGTTATCTTTCTTGACTCATCTGTCCCTGTATAATCTTCACCAATACGGTGCGGCGCCGCATCTTGAGGCAGATCTAAAGTAAATATCTGCGTATAATCAGGGCTGTTTGCGGAAAAAAGACGCGTAGTTCTCCCAACAAATGTGCCAATTTCAAAAACTACTTTCGGTTTTAATACCTGCATTAGATATGCAAGGATACTAAGTTCAAGGAGCATCCGTGTATCATGGTTCTTTTGAATATGATACCGTCCAACAATTTTTACATCTGCATCTCCCTTTATAAGGTCTGTAATGTTTACACTACCAAGCAGCGAATCATTGGAATAACAATCTAACGAATGTAAAACATTATGGAGAAATTCCAACCCTTTCCGCGGTTTGATAAACATACCGACCGTAATATAATAAAACGTATAGGGAGCTGACCTGCACCAACACCGTAACATGTATACTAAAAGTGACACTTTTTTTCCGACAATTGCCGATATATTTCTCACCCGATATCCTCCTTGACTAATTAATTATATAGTTTTCCCTGGTTCTGACCGAGACCAATCACGGCAATCTGATAAAGTAGGACATTTAGTTATTACATCACAATTCTCTTGAATCACGTTATCAACAGGTGAATGACCCAAGACCAATCTCACTGCCTTAATGACCGATTCCTCGCTTATTGCATTCATGCAGATATTATTATTTGGACAATAATAATAATTATTACTGCAATAACATGGTCCGCAGTGAACCGGGTGGTGAACAATGCAACCATTTTCTGTAACCGGTGCGACTTGACTTGGACTCGTCGGTCCGAAAACAGAAACCAATGGTGTCCCGACTGCTCCTGCAATATGCCCTGGACCTGAATCCGTACCTACCACTAACGCCGCTTCGGAAATAACACGAACAAGTTGAGAGAGTGAAAACTTCCCCGTAGCGTTGTATATCCTGTCTTTATTATTGCAACTATTGACAATCTCACGCGAAGATTCAATTTCTTGCAGACCACCTACTAAAAGAATATCCAATTTAAACTGCTCTATTACCTTGTCGGCAACCGTTGCCCATTTGGATTCTTTCCATCGTTTTGAACTATCTACTGAAGCAGCACCATGATGTAATACAGCAAATGGTCTGTCATAATTCCAATCTATAATAGAGGGCAAGTCAATAGAACTAACTCTATGTTTATCCAACAATGGTGAAAATAGATTTCCGTGTATTCCTAACAAACGGAGGACTTCCCGGTTCACAAAAATCCGATGAGCTCCGTGTAGAGGTCCGACCAGAACATTGAAGGTTGACCCTTTAGTCCGAAATTTTCTCAAACACTCGTCAGGGTAATCAGGAAAAGAAGCCCCTGCCCGTTTAGGAAAAAAACAACGCAAAAAATATTCAATTTTTCTTACATTCATCCCGCAGCATACTACTATCGTATCCGGCCGAAACGGAAGTTTAAAATACAATGACAACAAATCAAACTTGCTATTTACCGGAACCTTAATTATAATATCTCCGAGGCCGGCCAAATCAACAAGCACTTCGTTGCCTTTTTTGCAAACATAAAATATTTGGCTTCTTGGACAAAATGAGACAATCTGCTTTAATACCGATAGGTCATGAATACTATCGCCGATTCCTCCGATGTGGAAAACTACAATTTTATTTTTCTTCATTCTCTGACCATATCCTATATATAATATCTACGACAATTAACTGCCGCCTGCATTAAAAATCCGGTGACAATCATAATAATAAATATAACACCTGCCGGAACAAGAGCATTTATGAATCCATAGTTAGGACCACCGCAGGCAACAAAATATGTAGCTATTGTTGGTATTGGAAGGTATAAAAACAACGGCCATAAATAACCTGATTTAAGAATTTTACGTTTTGTCTTCATCCAAAACCAGCCGTATAAAGCGCCAAAGATTAATGCACTAATAAAAGCTCCCATAATACCAAAGTCATAGTAGCCGGCAAAAACGAGAAACCGGTTGAAATATGCATTCGGCAGAATTATATAATCATCAGGTAAAAACTGCTGTGACACCATTTTTGCAGGATTAACTATAAACCGTTTATTAGGATAAAGAATTGTTGGAATTCCTGCTTTTATCTCTTCAAGCGTCCAGTTTGCAAAGGGACCATTACTTACACCTGATAATAAATATTCCGCACTTCCAAAATAAGAATTTGGAGCTCTATTAACAAGCGCCGCAAATGACTCAAATGCATAATCGCGGTGTAGAAGCCTTCGGGCATCACTGCCAAAACCAAAAGATAAAGCCACGACGGATAGGGATATAATTATAAAAAATATTACCCATGATTTTAATCTGCTAAATGAGAATTTAAAGAAAAAGTAATAAAAGGCAATCGATAATAACGGATACAGAAATGAAGCCTTGGACCGCATGACTAAAGCGCTGGCAACAGAAAAACCGAAACTTAACAGTCCCACCGGTTTACTAACGCAAAAAATCATAAAAGGTAGAATTGCATTTGTCATAGATAATGGATATGTCCAAAAGGTGCCAAAATCTGAATTGGGAATAAAATAATTAGGCATCCAGACCACTCCTGATATAACAAATGAAAGAAATAAAAACGGTAATTTCTGTCCTTTTGGGATAACCTGAGTTATTGTGCTCAACTGGGTTCTTTCGGATGAACTATTAACAATTGAGCCGCAAAAAAGTCTTACACCTATATGATAAAAAGGTGCACAAAATGCAACAATGATTAGCGGCATAATTAAATAATTAGGATTATTTGCTATGCCTTCACTCGTGGTTTTTAATATTCCGTGCTCTGTGCCGCCCATCCAGGGAAACCAATTCTGTATCATTGTGTTAAGTATAAAATAAACAATCCATAAAGGAGTAATAAATTGCGGATGCAGAGTATTAAAAATGCCTTTTCTTATAGATATTAAAAATGGTCCCAGCCAAAACAATATATTGACGATTACCAATATCACTTCAAAACAAAACGTATAAGATATATTCATATAAGATTGCTCTCTTGCGAATTATTTGTCTATCTCGGAAATGATTTTTTCCATCAGTTTTTCCCATGTATACCCGGCAGTCATTACTTTCAAATGACCTGCTTTTGCAATCCTCTCACGCACATTCTCATTTGTCAGGTAAAAATTTACTTTGTCTTTCAGTTCTTCATCTGAAGAAAAAAATGCCGCTTCAGAGTCCTCGGCAAATAACTTCTGGTGTATCGAAGTACGCTCTGCTAAGAGGAAACCCCCACAGGCCGGAATCTCGAAAGTCCGGGTAGTAAACGTATCTCTGACCTCGCGATTAAGGAAACCTAAAGTAATCTTTGAAGCACAAACAACTTTCGCATAATCATGACCTATTGCAGGACCATGAAACAGCGGTTTCAGTCTCGCCGGGACAGAACGGGAATCCCAGTCCGTGCCATATATCCGCAGATTCAATTTTAGAGACCGAGACAGGTAATCCAAACTATTTGCGCGATCCTTCATGCATTGTCCAACAAAACTAACATCACATCCGAATTCCTGTTTCTCGTCAGCTGTCAAGGAAACGGGACGGTGAATATCCGGGTCAAAACCTTGTAACGAGAATATAACATGCCTGGCACCAAGTTTCTCATACGTGGACAAATCCTGTTCTTTTGTGGTTACAACCTCATCGTATGCGGAGATTGCACCGCTCATACATCTGTTGGACATTCCCGGAGAAAAAAGCGAATCTGGGGTATAATGGATAATCTTGCAATTGAATTTATGGCGAATAATTTCCAAAGTTTCATTTGAGATGAAAAAACCTCCGTCAATCCAAATCATATCGGGTTTAAAACGATACACTTCTTGAGCTAATATCCGCTCAGCACTCTTAATTATAGGACCCACGCCCAAGCGGCCCTGCACACTGATAAAAAAAGATCTCCCGGATTTTTTGTCAGGAAAAACACGCCTGGAATCTACCAGATAAGCATCTTTGAACATCCCCTTAAGGGCATCGAACCGCTGTCTGCTGGTGCTTCCCCACGTAGCCTGTCCAAAATATAATAGACGCGAATATTTCTTAGACATCTCTATTTATCCAATCGGGCTAAGCAATTTTTTAACACATTCGGCCCACTTATTATCAAAACCATTCGAATCTCCACTGAGTTTATTTGCCGCCAGAGGACCTGCATTATACCAATGTTTTCGCATGCCTTCATTAGATAGCACTTGATTAAGTGTTGAACCCAAATCTTGCCAATCCAAAGGATATATAATTTCACCCGACCGTCCCATTTCTTCAAGCAATGGACTTCTATTATAAGGCGTGCGAATGAACACTGTCGGCATTCCCATCCGAAGAGCTGTATATGCAGTTATTGAAATTGGAGTAATCAATGCATCGCATTGTAATAATAACTCTTCAGCAATTAGGTTACGATCTACCCATTCCATTTTACCAGAGCAGTTTGAAATTTGAGTTTCTATTTCCTTTCTAAGATTTGCTAAATCACCATCGCCTACACATCGGGGATGGGCTTTAAATAATACATTGTAACCTATATTACAAAGAATGTTTACTGCCCCCTTATAGAACTCATCATTCCATGACTTTGATGCATAACGATGATTCAACGGCTGATGGGCAATCATTATTACAGGTGGAGTATGTAATGAAGGTAATTTCTTATTTTGCAAAACCGGCGGGAGAGGGTTGCCTACAACAAAGATAGTATCGGCCGGACGCCCGCGTTTCATCAAATCTTCCTTCATCCCGTACTCACTCCATACGGCCACGTAATCGGCTTGCATTCCGTCGAAGCCGCTACTAAACCATGGAGTAAGAACTTTTGAACGAAGCCAACATGCTAAATCATACAAACTCAATGAGTAGTTACCCATCCGGGCATGAAAACCCTCTTGAAAAAGGATAGTCGGGATTCCTTTACTTTTGGCAACCGCAGTCAGTATTCCTCCCTCTGCGTACCTATCCATAAAAACTACCAGCAAACGGAAGGGCAATTCCGGATTAGCCATCAATGCCTTTGATGCTCCGACGGTTCGGGTTGTGTATTTGAAAAAGTTCGATGGTTCATCATACCACAGCGGCTTCACCTGGATAACAGGAATTTTTGTTTGTCTTCCGTCAGACCAACCCGAAAGCTCGTTCCCCTGAAAGGCAGTTTTCAAGATACAGACGCTAATACCCTGTTTTGTAAGAGGTTCCGCTAACCGCTCTGACAGAGTTATCAATCGGGAATTCATAGGCACAAATGCTACATCATACAAAGTCTTATTCATTTAAAAATATTACTCCAGAAATCATGTTTTTCTCGCATTATTACATTGCAAATGACGGCAGCTTAAACTTGAGTAATATTTGAGCAATTAAGGAACGGGTGTAAGGAGTCAGAATTGCAGACAATATCAATGTTGTAATTGAAGCACCGGACAGATAGGCAAACATAGCATATCTTGACATTCCATCCGGGATAAATATGCGCCAAATAAATGCGACGGTCAGAGCGCCAACTAATGGAACTCCCACATCAATGAAATACCATCGCCACTTATCGTTCTTAAGAAGACGTGTGTGCATAATATGAATGATAATTGATACGTAGCCGAAGTTGAGAATAAGCCAAGAAACCGCCGCACCAATCGCACCATAATGGTTTACTAAAAATATCATCATCGGGATGAGAATAACAACCCCAATTAAGTCTGTGTAGAATGAGAGTTTAGTCCATCCGTCTGCATACATAAGACCCGCGGGAAGCTGCATCAATCCATTGAGCGCAGTCCCGATTACCAGTACACTTATGAGGTATTGTGTGTTTGAAACAATTAAATGATTCCCTGTCCAGAGAAACATAATTGCCTGAGAAAACAGACAAATTACTACAGCGGACGGCAGCACCATAACTGACAAGAGCTGACAACTTTTGTGGTATAATGCTTTTAATTCGGAATAATCCGACACACTTATCAACTGGCAGAAGCGCGGGAATACGGCAGTATATACGGGTCCGTAAAAATTATAAAGTACATGGCTTACTGCTATAGCAAGAGTGTAATAACCAAACATTTCCAGGGATAACATCCTGCTTAATATAATTTTATCCGTCTGGGTAAGTATAAGAGAAACGACGGATATGCCGGTTAATCCTGCAGAAAAACGCCAAACCGGCAAAAGCAACTTTTTCTGAAAGCGGGAAAAATACCCGGTTTTCGGCAAACTTTTCCACAAAAAAATAGCAGTCGTTAATGTCTGAAAAAAACTTATGATTATCTGCCAGATAAAAAATGCTTGTATCGTCGGAGAAATCTTCCAGAGAATAAACACGGAACCGGCACCGCGCAGAGTAGCAGCTACTATATCAATAACATTAAAAAGAACCTGTTTTTGCAAACCCATCAGCCCGCCGGAATAGAATCTTAGCGGCCATTGAAAAGCTATTATGCAGCCCATTATAATTATTGCTTTCTGCACCGTTGAAGGCGACAGCTTTTCGGGATGTACCCAATGATTAGCAATAGGCGACGATAGCGCAATTACCGCTAAAGCGATAAAAAGTCCTACCGCCCAATAGATTGTCTCCAGTGTCCGGACAAAATCCCGCATCTCCTGGTCTTTACCAGGAAGCGTCGATAATCTCGCCATCTCCCGGTTTAAGGTAGTGCTGATGCCCATATCAAGCAGCCCAAAAATTGACAGCAAAGATGAAAATATACCTACCAGCCCATAGGACTCGATACCCATAAACTTAATATATAGCGGCACAAAAATTAAGTTCATTATGGCTGCCCAACCTTTACCTGAAAAGTTAGCAATTATGTTTTTCTTTAGGGTTGACATTAGAAAACCTTTATCTCCGTCTCAGTTTTATTTTTTCTACAAAACCTTATTTTTGTGTTTTGACTCTTTTAAAAAGTCGTAAGAAGGCAGTGCGGCTAAAAATTCAGAAATTGGTTTGATATCCTTATAGAACCTGTATGACTTGCCCATAACATTTACTCTTCCTTCCTTAAATTTAATTCTACAAATGATTGAGTAAAATTTGCGTAAGATTTTTCTTAATACATTATCGTCCTTGAAACGATAGTTTAATCTTTGCCCATTTCGTATCATCCATTCGGTGAGCCAAGGTGCCTGGCTCGACAAATTTCTAATAATCTGAGGCGTAACAAAATTCCGATATCCCTCCCTGACCAGGCGAATGGCATTATCAATAGATATTTTGTCATTATCAGCAATGACGGCGGAAACCGCCTGCAAAAAGTTTGAGAAATCATTTGACCATGATGCCAGAAGCATCCTGTCAAAATAATCTCCCTTCTTCTGCTCCTCAGTGACTGCAGAAGAGCCAGGAGATTTCTGTTGTCTCACCAGATATAAATACCTCTCTATTTTGACTTTTCCGGCAGCAACTGATAAACAGGACGTAATGAGTTCGTTTATGAATATATCAGAAGGATTGATTTCTGTTAAAGTCTGAAAACATTTTCTCAATTGTTCCGTTCGATGCACAGCATAGAAAGTAGGTACATAGTTTAACAAATGACATTGAATACGCCTATTAGCAGTCTCTTCTTCAAGGTTATTTGGCAAAGAGCTAGATAGTCCGAATTCAAAATCATCACCATATACTTCACTTAAATTGCCATATTTTTGAGAGCGCTTTAAGAAAAGTCCCCCCATTTCACCCCGGCAAGAACTATAATCAGGATGAGCATGAAGAAAATCAACGCTACGCCTAAGTCCTTCAACAATGTAGAAGTCATCATTATCCGCCATGGCCACAAATGGTGTTTCAATGCGCGAGAGAGCGTTAGTAAGTTTGGTATAATACTCAAAATATGTCTGGTCATACGGGTATCGAACATACTCATAATCGACATTTGGAAAATTATTCCTGTTAGACAGGACTTCGGGCACAGTTTCATCTGCGCCGCCGTCTGCAATCAAAACCTTAAATGGAAAACAAATCTTGTCGGCATATGCCATCCAACGGAAGGTGAATGGAACTCTATCCTTTAGCGCAAGTAAAACGGTTAGACTTTTGTCAATATCCATAAATCAATCCGCACATAGAGATATCAGTTCTATACTAAAGATTAATCTTTACAACACTTTAAGAATCTTACAAGATTGCAGTTCAACAGCAAATTGTTTTCTCGTGCACATCTTTTTCATCAAATTCTAATTCCTTTTAGTATTTTTATAGTATTTTTGATTCCTTTTTCTAAATTGCCGGAAAATTTAAATCCTGTTTTTCTGAATTTCTCATGAGAAACAGTGTAGGACAACTGGTTCATTATCTTAGAGTCAACAAAATTGATTTTTATGTCGGGAACGGATTTTTTTATTTCATCTGTTATTTCCCTGACGGTAGAATTTACCGTAACAACATTGTATATTTCATTTGTGAAAATATCGTTTTTAATAATATAAAAAATTGCGCGGACGGCATCGCTTAAATCAAGATACGGTCGTTTCTGGTCCATTGCTGTTTTCCACACAGTAATCGGTTGCCCAAGGCATGCCTGCCAGCAAAACTTGTTTACTGCCGTGTGAAACCGCATCCCGATAGAGGTACCGAAAATTGTACCTAAGCGGCAAATTGTAAATTTCAAATTTTCTGTTTGTCCCAGTTCAATCAATAGTTTTTCCGCCTTAATTTTACTTTCGGCATACGGGCTCTGCGGTTTTAATTCTTCTTCCGAACAATTTTCGTCTACGATTTCCGATTGTGTGCCATAAACACTTGTTGTTGACGGCAAAAATAACTTACAACCTTTTTTTATACAGGCGTTTGCAACTTTTTCAGTTCCTGCATAGTTAACCTTAAAAACCAAATCTTTCTTTTCATGACTGGTTGCGGCATCGGTAATCGCCGCAAGATGAACGACTGCATCTATACCGTCAAAATATTTTTCCAAATCCGCTGTGCAGATGTCACCCTCATAAAAATTGAAGTTGACACCTTCAGGCAGGTTAAACAGAGAACAGTATCTCTGTGTTGACAAATTATCAACCAGTCGCACCTCTCCAAACTGCCCAGCTTTTATATCGTGAATAAACCGAGAACCGATATGCCCCAATGCACCTGTTATTAGAATTTTCACCCCGCCCCTCCATTTGAAAGTGTATTCTTAATTCTTAATTTCAAATTTTTTAAAGTGCTTCCATAATATTTTAATCTCCTGATATCATAGCGGCAAGTATATATGGAGCATCGTCTATATAAACCCTATTTTAATTTCCAGCTATTATAATATCTCTCAAATAATAAATTTACCAGTTTAGTAAATAATTCTTTATTATTATCGTAGTCTTTTTCACATTTTTCTATTTCAGGTAAAAATTCATCCGGAAGTTTAGTATAAAGACTATAGGTTCTTCTAATGTTATAAATTTCGTCAGGAGTCATTGGTTGATTTCTTAATATTGATTTATCAGTAAATGTCCTGGCTTTTTCGTTACCTGTTATATATCTATGTTTTATACAATAGTCTCTTAAAGGAACACCATAAAAAGGGAAAAAAATTGACATTACAGAGTTTTCAATATTAAGAGATCTAACCAGATTTATAGTCATAAAAGCCTCCTCCCGAGTTTCTGTCGGAAATCCCACCATTGTATAAGCAGTAGTTCGTATGTTATAATTTTTAAAAATCTTAACTGCATTTTTAATATCTTCTACTGTTGATTTTCTATTGCATATATCTTTTAATATCCGTTGACTTCCTGATTCAAGTCCCAATGATACCTGAAATGGTAATTGCATATCAGCTATGAGTTTAACTTTATCATCTTTTACTGATTCAGGACGAGCCATTATCAAAAATGGGAGCTTAATTTCTTTCCCGTACCATGAACAAAAATCCTTTAATACATTATATGGTATGCTAAGAAAGGATTCATCCTGAAAATATAAAATGTTACATTTAATGCTTATAAGCTGCAAAATTGCATTTTTTATATTTTCAATTGGACGAACTCTCATGAATTTCCCAAGGCCTTTATAGGTATTTTTAAATGCAGAATTAACGCAATAAGTGCAATTATAAGGACAACCTCTTGATAATTCAACATTTCCTTTTTTATATACTACTCCATCAAAAATATATAAAAAATGACGGTCATCAAAAAAACTAAAATCTAAAGGTGATTCCCACAATTCATCTTCATTTAAAAGAAGCCTTAATGAATTTTTATGAATTTTATTTCCTTTTTTAATCCAAAAATTTTGTACGTTTTTCAAATCGTTGTTTGTTTTAAATTTAATTAAAAATTCTTCCCATGCTTTTTCACCTTCGCCCCTACATATAGCATCTACAAATGGATTGTTTATTACCTCGTCAGGTGCAATTGTTGCGTGCACTCCGCCAATAATAATAAAAGGTTTAAATGTTTCGAATTTAACATTTTGAATTATTTCCGTAAATAATTCATATTCAAGTGAGTTAGCACTTACAGCAAGAATATCAGGTTTATAATCATTTAATAATCTATTAAAATCCTTTTGCATGTTTTCATATGGTTGAAGCTCAATAAAGTCTTTTCTATCTATACTTTTAAATTCGCCAGTTTTTTCATGATCTTCAGTAGATATTTTTTCTTTTTTGTAAAATGAAGTTTCAAAATATTTTATTGTATATCCAAGGTTTTTTGCAATATTAGATAAAATTGCAATTGCAAGCGGCATAACCCCTTCATTACTTGTATTAGGGAAAAATAGTAAAATTTTCTTATTCATATAACATAACCCTCCTCTCTTTAGTGGACTAATTGTTTAGAAAAAATTTCTGTTTTTCGTACTCAAAAGGGCTCAAGTAACCGAGCGTTGAATGCACCCTTTTGCGGTTATAATACATTTCAACGTATTTAAAGATTTTTCTTTTTGCCTCCTCCCGGGTCATAAACTGATCTGCCCCATGTTTGTGTTCATAAGCAGCAAGGTGAATAACAAAATTAATCCTTTTGAAGTATTTATTTAAATCAATTTTACAAATATCTTCTTCGACAAAACGGTATTTTACATCTTTTGGTAAATTAAAAAGTGATGAATATCTTTGAGATTATCCATAAGCACCACTTCTTCAAACTGCCCATGCTTTATACTATGAATTAACCTTGAACCGATATGCTCCAATACACCTGTTATCAGAATTTTCATATTATTTTAAATATTGTTTTAAGCAATTTTTATAGTATTTTTTTGTTTCTATTAACCCTTTTATAAAATTATATTTCGGCGTCCATTTCAAAACTTTTTCAATTTTTTTATTACTGATAACCGCATCGCCGATTTCGGTAACTTTTCTGTCTGCAGGCCAGTCAATTAATCTCAAATTCCCGCCGATATATTTTGTAATTGTTTCCGCTATTTTTGCTACACTGTAATGTTCACCACTAACTGCAAAAAACACTTCATTATTAGATTTTTCACTTTGAGATGCCGAAATAAGCGTATCAACACAATCATCAACATAAGTTACGTTTCTTAACTGCGTTCCTGGTTTATAAACAGTAATATCTTTACCCTGTAAAGCCAACCCGATAAAATAATTTACAAAAGTGAACTCCGGGCTGTGAATGCTTGCTCTTGGACCATAAACATTTGCAAATCTTACAACTGTAACAGGCATATTATATGCGTTTCCGTACGTTAAAACATATTTTTCAGAAACACTTTTATTGGCCGAATAAATATCAGTGGGAAATTCAGGATGGTTTTCATCGGCAGGACGGTAATGAAGTTTTCCGATTTGCGTACTCGTCCCGATGTGAACAAATTTTACGTTTTTATTGAAACGACGGACTGCTTCAAGGAGATTTATAGCCCCCTTGCAGTTCACATCCAGATCAATCCAGGGCTCTTTCATAGAAAAAGGGTGCGACGTTGATGCCGCACAGTTAAAAATTATGTCTTTGTCAACAATATGTTGAGGTAATTCATCAAATGTTAATATATCCCCAAATACAAGTTTTATTTTATTTTTAATACTTTCAACATTATAAAGATTGCCGCCGGCATGCGGGTCAAGGCAATCATAAATTGTTACTTCCGCGCCTAATTTCACACATTGATGTGCAAGGTTACTGCCGATAAAACCAAGCCCACCGGTAATTAACACTTTTTTATTTTTTAAAGAAGTCTTTCCAACATTATTTTTCACATCCATAGTCATTATCCCTCCTATATATAATACAAAATATTAAAATATTTATTTTTTTCTTGCTTTGACCAATATCATTAAATCTCTATCCTCTTTCCATCTAAATGTACTAATTTCTTCTTCTTCAAAGTCAATGTGCTTTAAAATAGCCCTGATTTTAGGAATTGTGTAGCAGTTTTTATGAAACTGACCAGGTGAATTTTGCGGGCCATAAAGACTTGCTGTTAAATACCCCCACCGATTATTCGTGGAATAGGAATACTGCCCAAACCAGTGCTGATGTTTTATAGCATCCGGATCATTTCTGTAAAAATCTTTCCAGTCATCTTTCGCCTTTAACCATAATTTCACGAGATTTTCAAAATCAGGCACAGCGAATATTAGAAGCCCTTTAGGACGCAATACTCGTTTCATTTCGTAAAAAAATCTGGGCTCTTCCAGAAATGAGAGATGTTCCAAAAGTGAATCCGTTTTTATCTCAGCTACAGTGCCATCAGGATAAGGAAGATTAAATATATCATACTGAAAAATTTTTGTATCTTTGGGAAATGATACTTGCGGATATCTTGCTTTTATTTCTTCCAGATTGTCCAAGTCAATATTTATGTAACCTTTCAGGGGCCGGGAAGCACATCCAAGATTTAACTTTATTTCTTTTGTCCCTCTTTTATCCATTATTCCTCCTCAAAGCTATTAATGCGTTCGTTGTTAATTTTATTCCTTCTTTTAATAAAATAGTAGGCCTCCAGCCTGTACTTTTTCTAAAAAGACTCGTATCTGCAACGAAGTTTCGCATATCAAAAGGTTCAAGTTTGACAGTTCTATCAAATTTTATTTTCACTGGTTTGCCCGTATTACCTTCTATTTCACGAGCAATGAGTTCCCATACCTTAGTTATTGTTTTCCCTTCACCAGACCCAATAATATTAAAACCATAGTTTGTTTTACTTATTCCTGCAAACAAAAATGCTCTTATTACATCATCTATAAAAACATAATCACGCTCACAATTTTTATTGGCATAGAGAGTTAACCCCATACCAGATAGTGCGCTATCTATCATTTTGTTTATCACGGTATTCTTAACTGCTAATGAATTTGCCGTTGGTCCATAAACATTAGCCAACCTAAGAATAACAACATCGATACCGTACTTTTTAGCATATATTTTTAAATAATTTTCAGCCATTAATTTATGGACAGACCATAAAGACATTGGATCAGAACAATGATTTTCATTAACTGGTAAAATAGAATCTAATCCGAATAAGTTAGCCGAACTAGAAAAAACTATTTTTAGTTTATACTGTTTTTCTCGACACACCTCCAGCAGATGAATAACCGAAAGTGCATTTATGTCCATGTCCTTGTAAATATCAAATGCAGAACGATTGTATTCTAAAGCTGCTAAATGAAATAAGTAATCAATGCCCGGTAAAACTTTCTGCCAAGTCTCTTTCTTCGAAACATCACCCTTAACAATGGTCACTTCTGCACGCGTTTTTTTGGGAATCCATTCATCTTGAATATTTTTATCCAATAATTTTATTTTACATTTGACATCAAACAAAGCTGCCGATAGTGAAGAACCTATATACCCGAATCCACCGCTAATGAGAATAGTCTTATTTTTATATTTATTTAATGTGTACCGTTTTATTTGAATCTGTTTATTTATATTATTCATCTATTTTATCTCGTGACCTTTCAACCAGTCATATCCGACTTCGGGATCGTCATATTGTATCCGGCCTTCATCTTTGGGGTCGTAAATATTTGAAGTGACATAAAACAGATTAGCGGGACCACTAATACATTTGCAACCGTGCGCAACGCCGGGCGGGATACGCAATACTTGTGATGGCTGATTGTCACCCATCAAAATCTCTATTGTTTCTTTGTATGTAGGAGAATTTTTTCTCGTGTCGTATAAAGCAACTTTCAATACGCCACCAGACACATACCACCAATCAATTTGTTTTTTATGGATGTGCCATGCTTTTACTACGCCTGTGTACATTTGCGAAACACTCCACTGACCGAAACCTTCCTTGAAAAAATCATCCGTTACCCGGATAATTTCCCTGAAATATCCCCGTTCATCAGTATGCGTAACCAGTTTTTTTATGCTGACCCCTTCTATCATACTCAAACCCCTTTTTTGAAATTTTTTATTATGTTGCAGACCGTTTTTACATCCGATTCGCTTAATTCGGGATACATCGGGAGTGAAATAATTTCTTTTGCGGCAATTTCTGTTTCAACTAATTTGCTTTTAATTTTGTATGCGGGCTGCAAATGCACGGGAACCGGATAATGTATTAATGCACCAATACCGTTATTTTTGAGGTATTTCAGTAAATCATCTCGTTTTTTTGAACGAACAACGTAAAGATGAAAAACATGTGTGGAATTTTTACTAACTTTTGGTAAAACTAAACCTGTTACTGCTAATTCTTTGTTGTATAATTCGGCTAATTTTCGGCGTTTTGAATTATCTTTATCCAGATATTTCAGTTTGACCCGCAAAATCGCCGCCTGTAATTCATCTAACCGCGAATTCCAGCCGGATATATGACTTACATATCTTTCAGCCCAGCCATATTCACGAAGTAATTTTGATTTTTCTGCAAGTTTTTTATTACTGGTTACAATAATTCCGCCGTCGCCGATTGCACCAAGATTTTTCGTCGGATAGAAACTGAAACAGGCGATATCTCCAAATGAACCGACATTTCTGCCGTTGTATTTTGCACCGTGGGACTGAGCGCAATCTTCTATTACAAAAAGTTTATGTTTTTTTGCGATGTCAATAATTTTGTCCATATCAACCGGTTGACCATAAATGTGAACGGGTATTATTGCTTTTGTATGTTTAGTTATTGCTTTTTCTATTTTTGATGTATTAATAGTATAATAGTCAGATTCTATATCTACAAAAACTGGTTTTGCGCCAGTCAATTCTATGGCAGAAACAGTGGCAACTGCTGTATGAGAAACCGTTATAACTTCATCGCCAGAACCAATATCACACGATTTCAAAGCAATATGTAATGCCTCTGTCCCACTTCCAACCCCGATACCATAATTTACACCAATATATTCCGAAAATTCTTTTTCAAATAACTTAACCTCTTCACCAAGAACATACCAACCCTTATTTAACACCCTTGAAATTGCTTCATCAATTTCTGTTTTATGTGAAAGATATTGTGCTAATGGATTACTACATAATATCATTTTAATACCTGCACTTTTGGGACATAGACAATCCATTTCCCGCCGGATTTTATAAAATATTTTTCTTTTGCCATGATTTCCTTTGCGTGATTATAACCGAACAACAGGGCATACTCAGGATAATTTTTAGGAAATTCTTCGTACGGCCGAACCGGTATATGGGCACCGGGACTGTATTTTCCTTGTTTTATAGGCGTTGTATCGCAAATAAAATCTATCTGTTCGGTCGTTATTCCACAATAATTAATAATGGTTGTACTCTTTGAGGTTGCGGCATAACCGACAATTCTTTTTCCCTGTTTTTTAATTTTATTCAGAAGCGACATTAAACTATCACGCGATTGTTCACAGTTTTTACGAAAAGTATTATATGTATCCGATTTCTGCAGCCTGAGTTTTTTTTCTTTTTCCAATTGTTGTATTACTTTTTTAGAAATGGATCTAGCACCTTTATGGGCTATCACATATCTCATTGACCCGCCATGTGTTTCTTGCGGTTCTACATCAATCACTTCCATCCCATGCTGTTCAAAAAGATATTTTATTGAAGATACTGAAAACAAAAATACATGTTCATCATAAATCTGGTCATATGTCGTATTTTCAATTACATCACCGAGGTATGGGTCCTCAAACATCACAATACCATCGGGCTTAAGCAATATCCTAATACCTTCCACAATTGAATGCATATAAGGTATATGACACATTACATTTGCTGCTAAAAATGCGTCTGCCTGCCCATACTCTTTTACTATTGCACGGGCAAGTTCTTCATCAAAAAATTTAGAAATTGTATTTATGCCTTTATCCTGTGCAACTTTAGCAACATTGGCAGAAGGCTCTATTCCAAGATGACGGATTTTTTTTGAAGCAAAGTTCTGTAGCATTATACCGTCATTGCTTCCTATTTCTACTACAAAAGGGTCTTTTGAAGCAATATAATCTTTAATAACATGCTCGGCAAATTCCTTAAAATGAATAGCCATTAATTTGGATGTGCCGGAAAAAAATGCATAATTCTCATTGAACATTTTTTCCCTTTCTGGTTGTTCAGTGAGTTGAAACATCCCGCATTTTGGACAATGTGCAACCTGCATCTCAAAAAAATATTCTTTTGAAAACTGCTCTTTTGTAAGAAACCCATTAGCAATCGGCATTTTACCAAAAGACATAATCGGTTCAATGGACTCACTACAAATTAGACATTTCCGATAGTTAGTCATAGTTTAACACTCCTTGTTATTGCGGTTTAACTATTTTCTGGTAATAGTTGACAACATTTTCATAATGTTTATCAATAGTTAGAAAATTGGGGTGATCGATATCTTTCAAAAAATACTCGGTCTGTTTAAATAAGCCCGGCTTAAAATCTCTGTCTAACTTATCATCGATTTCCACAAAATCAACAACCACCGATTTATTTAATTGTACCTGCAATTTTTCAAGCGGGCGAAAAATCAGGCGATGCTGATTAGTTATGACCTCAACCCCCCATCGCCCCGGTCCGAACCAATTAGCCTGATAGGAAAATAGTGCACCATTCTTTGTAATCCCAGCACCTGCAAATACAGTCGGCGAAGAATGCCAATCGGGTTCAGCAAAAACGAATGCGCTAAATTCTTTCGGTTCACCACTTAAAAAAAATGCTAAATCAACAACATGGGTTGAATTGGCCAAAAACCAGTTTTTCTTAACATCTTCTTTGATATTTTCTGGTATCTGGTGCGTCCATTCAGTAAATTCGAAGTTAAAAGATTTTACTCCCCCATCTTCTTTAATGATTTCCTGAGCTTTCAAAACTGAAGCATAAAACCTTCTGTTGTAAGCAATGATTATTTTAGTTCCCGTTTCTTTGGCTTTTTCTTTTACAAGTTTGATTTCCCCGGCATTTAGTCCTGCGGGTTTTTCCAGCAATATTTTTCTTACGCCAATGTCCATCAAAGAAATCGTGGTTTGAGCCAATTCCTCGACGCTGACGGCAACGATTGCGTATTCAACGCCGGTGTCGCACTTTTCCTTCCACGCGGAAAAACCGCCCGGAATTGCTTTGATGGCCGTTTGAGCATAAAACTTTTCAACACCGACTTCACTGCGTCCTATAGCAGCAAAATTAACGCCTAAATGCTGAAGTACTTTAGAGTATTCAACTCCCATTTTACCAACACCAAAAAGCACAACTTTTTTAGAACTTAAGTTATCGGACATTTTTCCACCTTTTCTCCGATTACATTTTGCAAATGTTCAATAAAAACATTGATAATGGGAAGATGAAGATTCATTGAATCACGATAACTTGGAAGATCGCAGTTCTTATTATTAATAATATCCTTAATTAACCGATGAGTGGTCTGGCTTTGAAAAGGTATCTTTACATTTTCAACAAATTGTTTCTCTCCATCAAAAAATTTATGGGTCACGTGATTAACGCAATCTTTAATCTCATGTCTCCGGGAACCGTTAATTATTTGAATTTTATACGGCTCTTTTCCGTTGTCGCATCGGAGAGTCAGCGAATGCCCTTTTGAGTTCCGACCTGTTAATTTGCCGGAAAATTCCTTGAACCCCGACCGTTTTGAATTTAAAATTTCACTGTCAAGCTGACAATCGATAAAATCGAAATCGATGCAACTTGTCAGATAGGAAAAAAGGTCAATAAAATGAATACTGTTACAGCCCATTCCCCACGATCCTTCAACGTTCATTTGAATCTTCCCATCCGGATCCAATTGAGTTTTCAGTTTTTTATAAAAATCTTTTTCTCTCATCCAACAATTTACCCATGTTAGAATATTTTTCTTTCTCAAAAGGTCATCTATTTCGAAATATTCAGATACTGTCTGAAACAAAACCTTTTCCAATATGAAGTTTTTAACTTCTTGATTCCGTGTAAGTTCTTTAATAACCCCGGATCTAATGTCGGAGCAAGTAGCAACAATCACTAAATCTATCGGTCCGGATAAGTCGTTAACGGTTCTATGGCACTTTAAGTCGATTTTATTAGAACCTTCTTGGTAAACTTGCAAAAAACGCTCTTTGGCAACTTTCAATGACTCTTCTGAAGGATCCACCAACTGCACATTAGCGTCACCTTCCAACAATGCCATTGCCTGGAGATGACGGCTCCCGATTTGTCCGGCGCCGATTATGACGATATTCTTCATTTCAACATTTCTCACTTCGAACAAAAAAACGATCCTATTAGTTTCATATCACAACGTTCGGTACATCTTATGCCTCGTGTAACGTTAAAATGATCCCGACGGAATTTAATATATTTTTCACCGTTCCATATGTCATAAAGAGTTTCCTTTTTTGCATCACCGAGAATAATTTCGTTATTAAAATCCTCCATGCACATCGCTACTTCGCCGTTGGATTTTATCGTCATAGATGCCCAAGGGTGCTGGCAGAATTCCGTCCAGTGGACGGAGCAAGTCGGATGATAGTCTTTCCGGTACCATTGCGTGTCTTCGCTCTTTAGATATATATACACATCGGCTTCCTCAAATGCCTTTTTTAAATTTAAGAAGTCCTCTTTCTGATTGCTTCGGTTAAGGTCAAGCATAGTAATAATGATGACCGTTTTGTATTTTTCTTTCTTTTTTATTTCAAGTAGTTGCATGATTTTTTTATAGCCGGTAGAAAAATTAGATGCTTCTCCTCTTATCTGCTTATGAATCATGTCATCAACCGTTTCTATAGAATACTTAATATAGTCCAAACCGTTTTTGAACATCTGAACCGTTTTTTCAACGTCAATGTTAACCGGATTGCAACTAAAATAAGAAAAAAATCCTTTTTCATTAAGCGTTTTTATATAATAAGCCATGTTCTTGTCTAAAAGAGGATCTCCGTAACCGTGGAGTTGAATAACTTTGGGAATAATGTAAAGAAAAAAATGATTTTCACTCATGTCATTCCGGGAAATACCGTATTTTTTTTCAACAAAATTCTCCCAACTATTCCATTGTTCTTTGGAAAAGGGGTTAATTTGGTCGACGATTTTTATAAAAGTTTCTTTCTCTATGTTTTCAACCGGGCGGGTCATCATCGTTGTACGAGGACACATTTTACATTTCATATTACACGCATTTGTAGTTTCTATGTTATAAATAATAGGGTTCTTATTGCGGTTTTTTTCAAACTCGTCGCTAACGAACTTTTTATCCAAAACTTCGCCCATCATAATCTTCTGTTTCAGTTCGTACATCTTCATATAGAAATTGATATCAATCATTTTAACTCCTAATTCAAAATTCTTTCTGTGGAAGATAGATGTCTTTTGTTTTACGAAACTTTCTTATCATACATTCAGCAATTTCCCATTGGTCAAGACTATCAATATCAATTATAAATTTAGGATCCATTATTATTGGATATATTCGCTTACCAGATATAGATTTCTTATTCATTATCGTACCGTATCGTATTACCTCAATCTGACCGGTCTGCCAGTATGTCTTGGGCAGTTTTTGGCGCGGCATATTATATTGTTCGTGAAAATTAGATTTCAAAAGAGGAACCATCCGACCTCTTTTTATACGCCACATTTTATAAGGTTCCTCACCAGACCGCATGACTGCCCGAACACAATCGGCATCGGGTTTACTGTGCATGATTTCTACGGCTTCGTCGATACATCCCAGAGGTCTAAAAGGAGATGTGGGCCGCAGGAAAACGATTACGTCCGGTTTATAATTTTCCTTTTTCTTAAGCCACAGAAGAACGTGCTCTATTACCGGGAAATCTTGGACGTGGTCTCCCGACAAAACCCCGGGACGAAGAAAGGGAACTTCTGCTCCATATCGTATAGCGCATTCGCCAATCTTTTTATCATCGGTAGATACGATTACCCGGTTTACATTCTTTGCCTGTAACCCTGCGGCAATACTGTAGGCAATCAAAGGAATATTTCCCAACGGCTTGATATTTTTCTTGGGTATTCCTTTGGAACCGCCACGAGCAGGTATTATAGCAAGTATTTCCATTTATTCTCCGATTCTAAAGCAGAATCTCTCTTCCTTCCATAGCAGACTGTCTTGCTGCAAGTGCAATTTTCAAGGCTTGAACACCATCATTCAGGGTGCATAAAGGTAATTCAGTTCCATTTATACATTTTATGAAATTATTAACCAGATCCAAAAACATCGTATTTCGCTCAAAGTTTGACGGCACATGATATTCCTCGGCACATACACCGCCGAAAAAAAGTTTAGCACATCCGTCGGTATTATCCCACTGAATGTTTCCCTGTTCCCCGATTATGGACAAAGTGTGCCTTGCGGGTTTTTCGATATAGTCTAAATAAACACTACCTATCGGACCATTCTTAAATTTTAATACTATTTGAATTACACATTCCGCATCGGTTTTCAAACCGCTGCATTTTCCGGTTAATGCGTATAATTTTTCAACATCTCCTATAAGCCACCGCAGATAATCAAACGGATGACTGAGGGTTAAGGTTACGCCCCCGCCGAGTTCAGACCGGACACTATAACTTTTACTGTAATTTTCCCAGGGGTGCCAACTTGTAACATCTTCCCCCCAATGGACATGCGTTGAAACAAGGTTTCCGATTCTATTATCACTTAACCAGTTCTTTATCTGTTGTAACGCAGGGTGAAATCTGAATTGATAACCTGTTATAAATAATAATTTTTTATCGACAACTATTTTCTGCAACTCCGCCAGATTTTCATCGGTATTAGATACGGGTTTTTCCATCAGAATATGACAACCCGCCATGGCAACTTTAATTGCCGTAGATATATGTAATGATGTCGGATTTGAAATAACCGCACCGATTGGCTTTTCTTTTAATGCTTCTTCAAGATTATTGAAAGTCCTAAATTCTGAAAGTTCATCGTCGGGCAATGTACTTTTACCCGTACGATAAAGAATTATTCTATCAATTCCTATTGTCAACAGATTTTGAAGATGCCTTCTACCAATCGAACCTAAACCGATAATCAATATAGGTCTTTTAATATAAATCACCATTAGATGTTCTTACTGATTGCTGGTATAATACTAACCCCTAAGTTTCTTTCTTACTTCCATTTCCTTCTGTGTTATTCTCTTCACGCCGTCTCCAAGTATAATATCTATTTGTTTTATTCTTCCATAAAGAATGTCCATTCCATGAATTTCCAAACTTGCTGCATGGTCGGATCCCCACATTGTATGGTCAAGAGTAATATGTCTCTCAACCATTCTCGCACCCAAAACAACTGCGATTACAGTCGGCTCTAGATTATTCTCATGTCCGCTATAACCGATTACACATTTATATCGTTTCTTAAGAAAACTGATAACCCGCAAATTTAATTCATTTTGCGGGGTCGGATACGCCGAATTAGTATGCATCAGTATGTAATCACCTTTTGAATATTTTTCTAATATCTCTACTGCTTTATCAATTTCTTCGACTGTACTCATACCGGTGGACAACACAATGGGCTTACCGGATTGTGCGGCAATCCTCAAAAGTTCATTTTCCGTGATTTTTGATGAAGATATTTTAATGAACGACACTCCGAAGGCAATAATAAATTCGAGACTTGGTATATCCCACACCGACGCACTCCATTGAATGGGTTTTTCTTTGCAGTACTTATCTATATATGAATACTCTTTTTGATTGAATTCTACTTTGTATCTGTATTCTAAATAAGTAATTTTTCCCCACGGCGTATCTCTTATAATATTTTTCTGATTTTCCGGTACGCACAAATCCGGAGTCCTTTTCTGAAATTTAACACAATGCCAACCACAAGCAAACGTTGCATCTATTAACCTTTTGGTGATATCAATACTCCCGTTATGATTTATGCCAATTTCCGCTATCATAAAAACCGGTTCATTGTCTCCGATAAGATGATCATTAATTTTCACAATCTGATTAGCCACTTTTAACCTCCTGTTTTATTCGGGTATTTTTCCCGTGTAATACGATCTGCAATTTCCCTTACCACACCTTCTCCACCTTTTGCTTTCGTAACTAAATAGGATATCTTTTTTACGGTCGGGTGTGCATTCGCGGGAGCAATCGGATATCCCACAATCTTCATAACTTCCAGATCATTTATATCATTGCCGATATAAATTACTTTTTTCAAATCAAATCCATTTTTTACACAATAACTTTTTAGAGTAATCTTTTTATCTTTACAACATGCTATAACTTCAAGACCAAGTTTTTCGGCTCTTGCATTTACAACAGGATTTGTTTCCGTGCTTAATATTAACTGGGGGATACCCAATAATCGTATACAAGCAACTCCTAAACCGTCGGCACGATTGACAATAACCGCTTCGGTACCCTCCTGAAAAACGATGACACGATTATCTGTCATCACACCGTCAAAATCATATACAATAAGATCAATAGTTTTTACAGAAATTGTTTTTATTTTTTTAACCGACATATAAAATCTTTTTTTACTTTTATAACATCTTTATGAAATAATTACTTTTTTTCCTATAACTTTCTTTCCTATAAAAAGAATACTTTCGCCGAGTTCATGTTTATTGAGAATGTTTTTGTACTCTCTGTCTACTTTTGCAATCCAGCGATTGAGTTCATCTGCAATCGCATTATGAGAAGGCGCCAAAACCGGTTTTGACATACCGATGTCCATGCTTTGTTGTGGCTCACCTTTTAGCATCCAGTTCAGATGGTTTATTAAATTGTATAATTGGATAGTTTTTGTTTTTCCGACAAATCCCGACTTTTTAAGAACCATCGTAAGAGTCTTTGGAGAATAATTGAAAATATGCGGTTCTCTGAACCAGAAATCTGCATATGGCTTAACATTATAAACCGAAAGCAGAACATCTTGGACATTCGGGACCTCAATGCAAATAATCCCTCCCGGCTTTAATAGATTATTTATTCCTACAAGAAATTTCACAGGGTCTTCAATATGCTCAAGTACCTGAAACGCTGTAATAATATCGAAGGACTCGTGAGGTAAATCGACATATTCAATATGTTTGGTATACACTTTTATTCCCAACACTTCTTCAACAAAACGTGCATTCGCCGAGTTAAACTCTATACCTACGCATTCCATAACATGGCTTTTCACTGCATGTAGGAATGCACCGGAAGCACATCCGACATCAAGCAATTTTTTTTGTGGACCAAGTGCGTGTTTCAGTTCATCAATCCTGTTTTTCTGATACGGCAAACAAATATCAAACAATTCTTTGCTGTTAAGCGACCTGCCGATAACAGGTGTATAAAGTTTCCGATATTCCCCAGTGTAGTAGTCCTTTAGATTCTGCCGGACAGGTTCCAGATAAACTATACCGCATTTTTCGCATTTGAGCACATTGCGTTTTATATTATGTCGCAACTTGTTATGTATAACACTTAATTTCTTCGTGCCACACAAATAACAGATACCTTTGCTTCTCATGATATTTTTACTCCAATACTTTTATGTACTTGAAACTAAAATTTATCAATACATATAATTCTTTAACAACTACATTATATTAAATTTTTGCAATATTTTCACAAAGGGTTTTTTTGGAAATATTCAACAACGAATGCTAAAAACATAGATACAAAAAAACTAATTACGGTTGCGGTGATTACTATGTTTCTTTTTGAAGGTCCAGATTTCATAAGTGGCAATACCGATTCAGCAATAACTGAAGCGGTCTTTGTATAATATTTTAATTCCATCTCTTTTGCTCTTATTGCTGATTCCATCGCCGTCTGTCTTTTAGACGCATCTTCTTTTGCTTGATTAAGCGACTGGAATATATATGACTGTGCAAGGATATCCGTTTTCTCCCTTTGCTGGATTTTTTTGTTCAGTTGTTCAATTTCGCTTTTTACGGTTAAGAGTTGCTCTTTCAAGTTAGACATCTCATCATTTGAAATTTCCAATGCATTTTTTACTAATTCTTCATGTCTTTTTAATATCAGTGAAACAATTACATCCACCAACCGTTTTGCTTCCTCCGGCCTTTTTCCTTTGCCTACTACCTGAATATAACCCAATTTGTCTAACATCTTAAACTTTTCAGGAAGAATATATGCCCCTTCTTCTTTCAGACCCATTTGTTCTGCGATTCCTTTCAGATAAGGATTTAGCGGATTCTTAAAAAGCAACTCCCCAATTGCCGAAGTTTCCACCGGAACATTGTTTATTTTTGCCGGCTCAATGATTGCTGATGATTCATACACATCAGGCAGAAACAGTGAATAAACCGCTGAAATAACTGCACAACCAATTGTAATGCCTACAACCAATCCCCATCTTTTTTTCAATACCCTCAGATAATCCCTTAAATCAATTTCCTGCTCTTCCATAAATCCCCCTATAAAACTTCTTTTATTTTTTTAACGATATGTTCAATTTTTTCGTCGTCCAATTCCGGATACATCGGCAATGAAAGTGTTTCATCCTGCATTTTTTCCGAAACGGGAAAATCGCCTTTCTTGTAGTTTAAGTTTTCGTAGACCTTTTGTAAATGCAACGACTGCGGGTAATAAATTTGATTTGGTATTCCGTTATCGGCTAAATGTTTTTGAACTTTGTCTCTTTCCTCTTTATTTTTGAAACATATTGTATAATAATTAAAGGAATGACGGCAATTTTCCAAAACCTTCGGCACAACCGCAACATCTTTCAGCAATTCATTGTATTTTTGAGCGGCACTGTTTCTCATAACCGTCCATTTATCAATATGTTTTAATTTAACTGAAAGTATTGCGGCCTGAATCGTATCAAGACGCGAATTAAATCCGTCCATAACGGAAAAATATTTTTCGCGCTGACCGTGATTTCTTAATGCTTTCGCGTTTTCGTAAATTTCTTTATCGGACGTTACAACCATTCCGCCGTCACCGAAACATCCGAGATTTTTTGCGGGAAAAAAACTGAAACATCCGCAATTGCCGATAGAACCGCATTTTCTACCGTTATACTCTGCGGAAAATGACTGTGCGCAATCTTCAATAACTTTAAAATTATATTTTTTTGCAATTCTTAAAATTTCATCCATTTCAGCAGGATGACCGTACAAATGAACAGGCATTATCGCCTTGGTTTTTTTTGTAATTTTCTTTTCTATCTCTTTCGGGCTGATGTTATATGTATCAATTTCAATATCGGCAAAAACAGGCACGCCGCCCGCCTGAACGATTGCTTCGCTCGTTGCTATAAACGTAAAAGGCGTCGTAATAACCTCATCGCCGGGTTTAATCCCAGCAGCGAGCAGCGCAATCTTTATAGCATCCGTTCCGTTGGCAACTCCGACAGCGTATTTTACACCGCAGTATTTTGCAAAATCATCCTCAAATTTTTTGACCTCTTCACCGAGAATAAAATTTGTTTTATCTAAAACATTTTTTACCGCGGCATCAATCTCTTCCCTTATCCCGGAATAATTCGCCTTTAAGTCAACCATCTGAATTTTCATAATTTTCACAATCCTTTCGCTAAAATATCCTGCATATGGATTATTCCCGCAACCCTTTTTTTTCTGTTAATTACCGGTAAAACCACAATCGATTTTTCCCTGTTTTGCATAACTGCCAGAACATCTACCGCCTTCATGTCGGAATATACGAATATCGGTTTCGGATTCATTATATCCTTTATTTTTTTTGAAAATATATCCTCTCTTTTCTCAAGAATTTTTCTTATATCATAGTCAGTAATAAATCCCAGAAGTTTCTGATTTTTATCAATTACAGAAACGGCGCCGCATCTTTTTTTTGTAATTTCAATAAGCATGTTTTTTATAGAGTCGTTTATCTTAATTGTCGGATTATCCTCGCCGGAACGCATAATATCGCCGACGGTAAGAAGCAGCCGTTTGCCGATAACCCCGCCCGGATGAAGGAGTCCGAAATCCTCCGATTTGAACTTTCTCATTTTCATAAGCGTAACCGCAATCGCGTCGCCTATAACAAGAGCGGCGGTCGTTGAATTCGTGGGGCTTAAATTCAGCGGACATGCCTCCTGTCTTATCGGCGTATATAAAATGATATCCGAGTTTTTAGCAAGAGTTGATTCAAGATTGGCGGTTATGGAAATTACTTTTGCGCCGATTTTTTTGATGGGGCCCAAAATGCCTAAAAGTTCTTCGCTTTCGCCTGATTTACCGACGGCAAGAATTACATCATTTTTATGAACGACACCGAGCGAGCCGTGCATCCCTTCCGTCGGATGAAGGTACATTGCCGATGTTCCCGTTGACACCAGTGTAGCCGCGATTTTTTGTGCGATATTTCCGGACTTTCCGACGCCGGTAACGATTACTTTCCCTTTACACTTAAAAATCATATCTACCGCTTGTTTATACGGTACGGCAACATTTTTTTTTAAAACCTTTAACGTCTCAATTTCACTCTCAATAACTTCAACTATATTTTTTAATATGTTCATATATTCAATCCGCTTTCGGTAAGATATGAAATCAGGTTGACTAAATTCGTACCGCTTTTACCGTTCTTGTTTTTTGTATTTAATATCAGAGTGGAAGCATCGTGCTCTCGGCCGTTCTTCAATTCGCGGGTATATTTTATATCGGACAGTGAAAGTTTTTTCAGGGATATTTCCGTTATATCGGCAAGTTCGTTATCTCCCACTATCGTAAAATTCCTTATGCCGGCTTTATATTTTAAAATCGCCAGATTTTGAATTTTTTCCCGCATTAAAGTTAAGGAATTTATAGTCCTCAATGTATAGTTATATGACTTTCTGGCTTTTTCCGAAAAACCTTTTGGCGTAAGCACATACCGGATTTGTCTGCGGTTTAACTGTTTTATTTTTATATAACCGGTCTTTGCCAGCCGCTTTATTATCAGGTTAGTAAGTCCGAGAGAAATTCCCAGTTTTTTGGCAACTGTTCTCTGATTTGACGAATTGCTGGATGACAACTCGGAAATTATAGCGAATTCTTTTTCGGTTATACCGCTTTCCATAAAATATCCTATTTTCAAGCGAGCGAGTGAAAAGCAAACTTGTTTGTTTTTCCGAGCGAGCGCTGAAAACAAAGGGTTCACTACCCTTTATTGTTCAATAATTGAACATTATACAAAAAAGAAAAAATTTGTCAAGTAAAAAACTTAATCCCTGGCGAGAACGGCGCAGAAAACCTTTTTTGCACCGGCATTTTTTAAGACCGTGGAACATTCTTCCAAAGTTGAACAGGTGGTTGCAATGTCGTCTACAAGAACAATGTTTTTATTCTTAAATACCGACGGGTCTTTAACAAAAAAGGCATCCTTTAAATTGACAAGCCGTTCGGCACGGCTAAGTTCAAACTGCGGTTTTGTATCTTTAATCCTTATAAGGTTTCCGCTGACAACTTTTTTGTTCATCTTATCGGCAAGCAATTCAGCCAAGAGTTGCGACTGGTTATAGTCCCTGCCGAATTCTTTTTTTTTGCTTAACGGCACCGCTACAATTAAATCAAACTGCTCAATATCAATATTTTTTGACAAAACTTCAAGCAACAAATTGCCGAGGGCCGTTTTCAAAAAATCTTTTTCTTTGAATTTAAGTATAAGTTCCCGCAAAACGCCGGTGTATTTACCGACGGCGACAACTTTTTCAAAATGATATTTTGTTTTACGGCACTGCCAGCAATGTGCTCCGCCGTCAGCGAGCGGCTGGCTACAGGTCTGACAATACGGCGGTTTTATGTATTCAATTTTATTGAGGCATTTACGGCAAACCGACAAATTATTTTTATCGGTATCCTCTCCGCAAATAATACAAACATCAGGGAAGAAAAAATTAAGGATGGGGTTTATGATTTTTGATATTTTCACGCTTTAATAATTTTTTTGTCTTTTTTCTTCATCGCATTTCGGGTATCAATAATCAACTTTGAATTTTTTAAAATAAAATCGTAGTCATAACAGGAATGGTCGGTCGAAATCAAAACCGCATCAAACTTTTTAAGATGAGCAGCCGTTATGTTAATAGATTTCTTTTCAATTTGGTGACGCCGCATTTTAGGTATTTTGGGAATATACGGGTCATTATAAGAAACGGAGACGCCTTTTTTTTCCAAAATTTCTGTCAATTCCAAAGACGGCGACTCTCTTATATCGTCGGAATCCTTTTTGTAAGCCATCCCCAATATCAAAACTTTTGAATTTTTCAGGGCAACGCCTTTTTCATTAAGCGCATCCTGTAGTTTTTCAACGACATATTCCGGCATCCTCGTGTTTATTTCTCCGGCAAGTTCTATGAACTTCGTCTGAAAATTATACTGTTTTGCTTTCCACGAAAGATAAAACGGGTCTATCGGAATACAATGTCCGCCCCAGCCGGGGCCGGGATAAAAAGGCATAAATCCGAACGGTTTTGTTTTACTTGCTTCTATCACTTCCCAAATATCAAAACCCATTTTATCAAACAAAATTTTTAGTTCGTTTATCATCGCGATATTTACCGCGCGAAAAGTATTTTCCAGCATTTTTGTTGATTCGGCAACTTTCATAGACGATACCGGCACAATTTTATTCAGCACGCTTCCGTAAAGAAGCGAAGCAAGTTCCGTTGAAATTTTGTTAATTCCGCCGACAACTTTCGGGATTGTTTTTGTATTATATTGTTTGTTGCCCGGGTCTTCCCGTTCTGGTGAAAACGCAAGATAAAAATCAATACCGGCTTTAAGTTTCATTTTTTCCAATATTGGTTTTACCACCTCGTCGGTAGTACCCGGATATGTAGTACTTTCAAGAATAACCAACTGTCCTTTGTGCAGATATTTTGCTATAACTTCCGATGTTTTTACCACAAAACTCATATCCGGCTCTTTCATTTTCGTTAACGGTGTCGGTACGCAGACAATAACGCAATCTACATTTTTTAATTTTGAAAAATCGGATGAGGCCTCAAGATTTTTCAGATTTTTTATGTTCGCCGCCGGAATATGCTTTATGTAACTTCTTTTATTTTTTAGCGATGAAATTTTTCTTTCGTCAATATCCAATCCGATAGTTTTGAAACCACTCTTAGCAAATTCAATTGCCAACGGAAGCCCTACATATCCCAGTCCGATAATCCCGACAACCGCTTTTCTTTTTTCAATTTTCAATTTAAGCATAAAACTCCCTGAAATACTCCACCGTTTTTTTCATTCCGTCTTCAAAATTAACTAACGGTTTATATCCTAAAAACTTTTTCGCGAGCGTTATATCTGCAAGCGTATGCCTCACGTCGCCGGCTCTTTTCGGTTTATATGTAAATTTCGGTTTTATTCCTAAAATTTTTCCTACATTATGTGCGATATCTAAAATGGAATGTTTATCATTACAGGCGATATTAAAAACTCTTCCGGATACATTTTTTGCGATCAAAGCCAAAATATTTGCACTCACCACATTGTCAATATATGTGAAATCCCGCGATTGTTTGCCGTCGCTGTGAACTTCAAACGGTTTATTTTTAAGACCGCAATAAATAAATATCGGGACAACAACCGCATATTTTGACTCGGGATCCTGACGGGGACCAAAAACATTGAAATACCGCAACGAAACAGTTTCAAGCCCGAATGTTTTTGAAAAAACCTGGCAGTAATATTCGCCCGTCAATTTTGAAACGGCATACGGCGAAATCGGCTGGGGTTTTTGCGATTCTTTTTTTGGAAGTTCTTTTGTATCACCATACGCCGACGACGAGGATGCATAGATAAACCTTTTCACTTTTGCGTTTTTTGCGGCAATCAAAAGATTAAGCGTTCCTGTGATATTTACATCATTCGTTGAACCGGGGTCATCAATGGAACGCGGGACGGAACGCAATGCCGCCTCATGAAAAACAAAACCAACGCCTTTCATTGTCTTTCCGACCAGTTTTTTATCCCTGATATCGCCTTTGACAAGTTCAATTTTACCGAGGATATGTTTTATGTTTTCTATTCGGCCAGTGCAGAAATTATCAATTATGCGAACTCTGAAATTTCTTTTCAAAAGTTCGTCGGCGATATTTGAGCCGATAAACCCCGCACCGCCTGTAACCAAAACTAAATCTTTTTTTGAAACCATTTTATAGTCCTTTCAAGTCCTTCTTCAACGGATATTAACGGATACCACTTCAATAATTTTTTTGCTCTTGAAATATCCGGCTGACGGACCTGAGGGTCATCTATGGGAAGTTTTTCAAAAATTATTTTACTTTTTGAACCGGTTAATTTCAATATTATTTTTGCAAATTCCAGGATCGAATATTCGTCGGGATTTCCGATATTCACCGGCTCGTTAACCGTAGATTTTAAAAGTTTTATTATACCGTTTGCTAAATCAGATACATAACAAAAACTTCTGGTTTGCCGGCCGCTGCCATAAATAGTTAACGGCACGCCTTTTAACGCCTGAGATATGAAATTAGGCACTACCCTTCCGTCGTTAAGACGCATCCTTTCTCCGAATGTATTGAAAATTCTTATGATTTTCGTGTCAATTTTGTGAACCCTGTGATACGCCATCGTGATGGCTTCTGCAAATCTTTTCGCCTCGTCATAAACACCGCGGGGACCAATCGGATTGACATTCCCCCAATAACTTTCTTTTTGAGGATGAACAAGCGGGTCACCGTAAACTTCCGATGTTGATGCAATAAGAAACTTTGCTTTTTTTTCTCTCGCAAGACCGAGAGCATTGTGAGTGCCTAGTGAACCCACTTTTAATGTTTGGATAGGTAATTTTATATAATCAATGGGCGAGGCCGGCGAGGCGAAATGTAAAATTGCATCAACGGAACCTATAATTTTTATATGTTTTGTGACATCATGATTTATAAATTTGAATTTTTTTTCTTTTTTAAGATGTGCTATATTTTTTAGCGAGCCGGTAAGAAGGTTGTCCACGCAGACAACATAATGCCCGTCGCAAATGAACCTGTCGCACAAATGACTGCCGATGAATCCGGCGCCGCCTGTAATTAAAATTTTCATCTGCCGATTCCTTTGTAGATAAATCCGAGTTTTTCCGCTTCCTTCGGCTTAAAAATATTTCTACCGTCAATAATTATCGGGTGTTTTAGAAGTTTTTTTATTTTTTTCAAATCAATATTTTTTATCTCGTCCCACTCGGTCAAAATTGCAAGGCAGTCGGCATCTTTTGCAACCTCATACGGGTTTTTACAATACACGACATTTTTTAGGACCTCTTTTGCTTTTTCGGTTGCTTTCGGGTCAAACGCCTTTATTCTTGCGCCTTCTTTTTGAAGTGTTTTTATTATATCTATAGACGGAGCAAACCTCATATCGTCAGTGTTCGGCTTGAATGCCAACCCTAAAATACCGATGGTCTTACCTTTAATAATCCACAAAGCATCTTCAATTTTTTTAATAAAAATCTGTTTTTGATATTCATTTATTTCCCGGACATTTTTCAACAAATCAAACTGATAACCTAATTTTTCCGAAATCCATAGGAACGCTTCCAGATCCTTTGGAAAACAAAAACCGCCGAAGCCGATGCCGGCATTAAGAAATGCACTGCCGATTCTTTTGTCTAATCCCATTCCCTCGGCAACTTTTTCCACATCGGCGCCGCACCGCTCGCATATATTTGCAACCGCATTTATGAAAGAAATTTTTGTAGCAAGAAAAGAATTGGAGGCATGTTTGATAATTTCGGCGCTTTTTATATCGGTAACAAGAATTTTTGTATTAAGCGGTTTATAGATTTCTCTTAAAATATCTTCAGCTTTTTTTGATGACACACCTATAACCACCCTGTCGGGATTGAATGTATCATAAACGGCGGAACCCTCCCTTAAAAACTCCGGATTTGACGCTACATCAAAAGGAATATTTTTTTTCAGATTCCTCTTTATCGTAAGTTCTACTTTTTCGCCGGTTTCAACCGGGACCGTTGATTTATCAACAATTAGTTTGTAGCCGTCCATATTTTTCGCAATTTCCGACGCCACATTTTCAATATACGACAAATCGGCGGAACCGTCTTCGCGGGGCGGAGTTCCGACACTGATAAAAATTACGTCTGATTTTTTAACGGCTTCTTTTATATCTGTCGAGAATGACAGGCGTTTATTTTGAACATTTTTTTTTAAAAGTTCTTCAAGTCCCGGCTCATAAATCGGAACTTTATTTTTTTTCAAAAGAGCAATTTTAGTTTTATCGTTATCAACGCAAATGACGGTATGTCCAATCTCAGAAAAACAAACGCCTGTAGTAAGTCCTACATAACCCGTCCCTATAACAGACAATTTCATATTTCCTCCAGATAATTTTTCAAGGCCGGACGCCAATTTTCTAACGGCTTAAATCCGTTTAATTCCCACATAAAATTTTTTAACACCGAATTTTTCGGTCTTTTTGCAGGTCTATTAAGTTTTTCGCTGGTCGTCGGTAAAACCTTGCAACTGCTACCCGACAGTTTAATAATCTGTTTTGCAAAATCATACCAGCTGCAAGTGTCGGAATTTGTAATATGATATATCCCGTATAAACCGGTTGAGAGTAAGACCTTTATTGCCGCGGCCAAATCTTTTGTGTACGTCGGGCAACCCGCTTGGTCATTTACTATTTTTAATTCTTTTTTTTCTTTTGCCAGATTTAGAATTGTTTTGACAAAATTCTTTCCGTTAACACCGTATAGCCAAGAAGAACGCACAATGAAAAACTTGTTAACTAATTGCTGAACGATAATTTCGCCGTAATATTTTGATTTTCCATATACGGACAACGGATTGGCTTTGTCAAATTCAATATATGGTTCTTTTTTTTCTCCGTCAAAAACATAATCGGAAGAAATATAAATCATAGATGCATCAAATCTCTGACAGGAAAGAGCAACATTTCTTGTGCCTATAACATTTAACCTATATGCATCCCCCGGATTTTTTTCCGCACCGTCAACATCGGTCCAGGCGGCGGTATGAATTACAATTTCCGGATTGATTTTGGTAATAGTTCTATATGTTTTTTCAAAATCGGTTATATCGCAGAGAGTAAAATTTCCCACTTCAAAATTCGGCTTGGCAATATCCAACCCGTATATTTCATGTCCGTCAAGTACTCTGCATAAATCATAACCCAGCATTCCGCAGCCGGTAATCAAAATTTTCATTGTTTCGCAGTTATATTTTTAATTATTCTATCTTTCAAAGGCTTCCACCAATTTTTATTTTTCTTATACCAGACGATAGTTTCTTCTAATCCTTCTTTAAACGTATGTACCGGATGCCAGCCGAGTTCTTTTTTTATTTTTGAAAAATCAATCGCATACCTGAAATCGTGGCCTTTTCTGTCCACGACAAACTCCATCATTTCATATCCTTTACCGAACTCTTTCAGAATCATTTTTGTTATGTCCAGATTTTTTATTTCGGCATTTCCGCCGAGGCAGTATGTTTCCCCGATTTTTCCTTTATGCAAAATTAAATCTACACCTTCATTATGGTCATCAACATGAATCCAGTCGCGGATATTTTGTCCCTTTCCATAGACGGGAACTTTTTTGCCTTCTATAAGATTCGTGATAAACAGCGGAATTAATTTTTCCGGGAATTGATAGGGTCCGTAATTATTTGAACAATTTGAAATTGTCACAGGCAAACCATAAGTATGAAAATACGCTCTTACGAGATGGTCGGAAGAAGCCTTTGAGGCAGAATAAGGCGAGCGCGGAGCATATGGCATTTTTTCAGAAAATTTACCTTCGGGTCCGAGTTCTCCGAATACTTCATCGGTTGAAATATGATGGAACCTTTTTTTACCGTTTCTTAAAGCAGCATCAAGAAGCAGGTGCGTTCCGACTACATTTGTATTAATAAAATCCTCTGCATGAAGAATACTCCTATCAACATGAGTTTCTGCTGCGAAATGGACCACGGCGTCAACTTTTTTCATCAATGAATTGACTAATTGTCCGTCGCATATATCGCCTTTTATAAATTTGTATCTCGGATTATTTTTGACCGATGAAAGATTTTCTTTGTTTCCCGCATAAGTTAGTTTATCCAGATTTAGAATTTCGTAATTTGGATATTTTTTCAGAATGTAGAGTATGAAATTACTGCCTATGAACCCGCAACCGCCTGTAACTAAAATCTTCATTTCACCAGCCCTTCCTTTTTTTCCACGGACTGTAGGGAATTGAGGAGTCATTCAATAAAATTCGATATTCGTCGGGTTTCTTGTATTTATAAATTTCCGTCGGAATGTTCATAATCCAGCACTCGCCTTTTGATATGCATTCAAACCCGTGAATAACTTCCGGAGGAATGCTCAACACCGACGGCTTTTTATCGGAAAGTTTAAACTCCATAAACTCTTTTTTTGCGGAATCTATCAGGACGATTTTTGCTTTTCCTTTAACAACGCAAAAATTATCCGTCTGGATTTTGTGATAGTGCCAGCCCTTAACCCATCCACGTTTGCAGACAGTAATATATGCCTGCCCGAATTTTTTGAACTCCGGCCAGTCGGAACGTAAAATTTCAAAAAGCGCACCCCTTTCATCTTTGTGAACCGTCAACTCCTTCAACCTAACACCTTTTATCATATAATCTCCAATCGCGATGAATCACCGACCATAATTCTGTATGCCTGCGGTTTTTTTTCGGATTTTAGAATCTCAACATTTTGTCCGATTAAAGAATCCGCAATACGTCTAACATCTTTAACTTTTGAATTTTCTAAAATTATGGAATGTTCAATTTCACTGTTTTCTATTACGGTATTAAAATAAACAGATGTGAATGGCCCAATATAGGAATTGATAATTTTGCAATTCTCACCGATAATAACCGGACCTCTTATTGTGGAATTTTTTATTTCTGCGTTTTTTTGAATTACAACTTTACCTTCTATTTTTGAATTTTCAACAATACCTAAATTTTCTTTTTTCAGTGTATCAAGAATAATCCTGTTCGCCTCAAGCATATCCTCTAATTTTCCGGTATCTTTCCACCATCCGTTGATTATATGAGGAATGACTGTGAATTTTTTTTCAACTAAATATTGTATAGCGTCTGTAATTTCAAGTTCCCCTCGCCAGGACGGTTTTATGTTGTTTACCGCCTCAAAAATATTTTTATCAAACATATAAACGCCGACCAGCGCCAAGTCACTTTTAGGCTGCTTCGGTTTTTCAACTAACCTTACGATTTTTCCGTCTTTGAGTTCCGCCACTCCGAATTGCTGCGGATTTGGAACTTTTGCGAGGAGAATCTGCGCGTTCGGTTTTTTCTTTCTGAATTCATCAACGAAAGATTTGATGCCGTCCCTGATTAAATTGTCGCCGAGATACATCACGAATTCGTCGTCTTTCAAAAAACTTTGCGCTATTTTCACGGCATGAGCAAGACCAAGAGGGGCTTCCTGCGGGATATATGTAACTTTTATGCCGAATTTTTTTCCGTCACCAACCGCAGACATTATCTCGTTTTTTGTGTCACCTACGATAATTCCGACATCTTTTATGCCGCTATCCGCAATCGCTTCAAGTCCGTAAAAAAGTATCGGTTTATTCGCAACAGGCACAAGTTGTTTCGCCGAAGTGTGCGTTATAGGTCTTAAACGGGTCCCTTTACCGCCGGATAATACAAGTGCTTTCATTAGTCGCTTCGCTCCTTACTGTATATTTTATATCCTTTCTCTCCAATAATTTAATAAATCTTCCAATGTTTTTTCAAACGGAATTTCCGGTTTCCAGCCGGTCTGTTTCATAAATTTTGTACCGTCACCTAATAAAATTTGGACATCGGACGGTCTCATTCTATCTGGCTCCTGTTTAACCTCAACCTTTATTTTTGAAAGCGACAGAAGATAATTTAACATATCCTTTATTTTCCAATCGCGTCCGGAACAGATATTGTAGACCTCACCGGCAACGCATTTTTCCGTCGCAAGCCAGTATGCTCGGACGGTATCCCGCACATCCGTATAATCACGTCGGACATCAAGATTGCCTACATGTAATACCGGCGGCTTTTTCTTTTTTTCTATTTCCGCTATCTGTTTTGCGAAATTACTTGTTACAAAAACAGCGCCGCGGCGGGGACCTTCATGATTGAATGCGCGAGTTCTTACTATATTTAAGTTATGACTCTGGTGATACTGATAACCCAACAAATCCTGAGCAACTTTTGAAACCCCGTACGGCGACAAAGGCCTCAGCGGATTCGTTTCTTTTATCGGCACCTCATTTTCATAAACCATCCCGTATTCTTCCGACGAACAGGCGATCTGTATCCACGGATTTATTTTTAATTCTTTTACCGCTTCAAAAATGTTTAATTCGCCGATAACATTTGTTGTAATTGTTTCCGAAGGTGCGTTCCAAGACGCCGGAACAAACGATTGTGCGGCAAGATGAAAAATTTTTTCCGGCATTACGCTTTCAATTACTTTTTTTACCGAGTGATAATCTTTAATATCGCACTCGTGAAGAACAATTTTGTCCTTAAAACCGTCTATGTTTTCCGTCTTACTTCTCCATCTCTCAATTCCATGAACTTCATACTTTTTTGAAAGCAAAAACTCCGCCAGATAACTTCCCGCAAAACCCGTAATACCCGTTATCAAAACTTTCATTTACTGAAATCCTCCTACAGAACTAAATTACATATTTTTTTATTTTATCAAATAAATTTGTAAAAATCAATAGAAATTAAAAAATTTTACAACAAAATTTTTATCTCAACGGAGGCGGCAGCGATTTGATTTTTTTCATTACATCAACTGTGATATCTTTGGTCAATGCTTCGTATTTTTTCCTTGAAAACGGTTTAACGGCAGGTGCCATTATTTTATTTATAACAACCGGCGCCAGCGTTGAATTTTTTACATAATATCTTATTTTTGCCGACGGAGTCACAACCGCGACCATTAACAATACACCGCAGATAACGGCACCGAGTACAACTCCCATCAATGCGCCCAAAAATCTGTCCATCAAACCAAAAAACATCAAATGCATCAATTTAGAAACGGCATGCCCCGTATAAAATATCAAGATGGAAACGGAAAAAAATATCATGAAATAACTTATTACTAAACTGGACGGCTTTGGCGGAAGGAAGATGGCAAATTTCACATAGAATAGATTCGCAGCAACCGAACCGAAAATACCCGACAAAACACTTGAAATTGTGGTTACTATTCCTATCCTGGAACCGACCCAGGCAAAAAAAAGTATTGACAAAAAAATTATTAAATCAATAAAGTTCATTGAACACGAATCCCGTTGAGACCTTCGGATAAAAATATGTCGACTTCGGCGGAAGAAGTTTTCTTTCTTTAATAACGGATTTCAGGATGTCAACGGAAAGCGATTTTAAAATAACACAAGCCGAAAAATCCCCTTTATCAACCGAACGCAATGCATAATTTTCGTTTTCAGTATACTCAACTTTCTTATTCTTAAGAATTACAGAATGCAAAAACTCAATTGAAAGACCTTTATATTTTTCCGGGACTTTAAGATAATAAAATCGTCCGTTAATATAAAACCGATAGTCCCATTTTTTGCTGATGCAAGAAAAGCTTTTCAATTTTTTAGTCTCTTTTTCTGTCCAGTTTTTTATTAAGCGATGTGTCGGCAGTATCAATAAACCATTGCTTTCAAACGGGCATAAAAATGTTAAAATGTAACCGCCTGGCGTGAACCCCGCCCCTCGTTGAGGGGCGCTAGTGAACTCAAAAAATGTTTCGTATCTGTGATGCCCGTCGGCAATAAGTATTTTATTATTTTTTAGAAGATTTTCAAGTACTTTTATTATTTTTTTATCGGAAATCTTCCATATTTTTTCCTTACCATTTGGTAAATAAGCAAAAGCGAGCGGTTTTTTCTTTTTAATTTTTAGAACTATTTTTCTGAAAATTCCATTTTTATCTGAAAAAAGACAGAATATCGGGCTTGTGTTTATATTGGTTATTTTCAAAAGGTTCAGACGGTCTAACTTGGGTGCTATGTGTGTTTTCTCATGGGGAAAAATATTTTTGCCGAATTTTTCGGTTTTAAGAATCGCAAAAAAACCGCTCCGGACATATTTTTTTTCTTTGAACCCGAAACTCTGCTCATAAATATAAAATGACGGAGATAAATCCCTGATTATAACTTTTTTCACCCTCCATAATTCAAAGTTTTTTTTGGCGGAATGGTAATTTGAAGGATACTCTATTCTTACCGCGTTGTAGGGATTTTTTTTGAGATAACCGGTTTTTTCCGACGGAGATATTATGTCGTAAGGCGGGCAGATTAAATCGGAAATATTTTTTTTATCGTATCTTACGGCACGAAACGGAATAATTTCAGCCATAAAACGATTTTATATAATTCCAGCCGAAATGTCAATAAAAAACCCCCTGATATTCCGCACCTGCCTACCGTCAGGCAGGTTCGCAGAAATCCGAGGGTTTTTTAATCCATTTTAAAAACGGCTGCTTATCTGCGCGCCATTTTTGCTCTGGATACATTGCCTTTCTTGTCAAGAAAATAGAGGTAACCCTTCTCTTTCTTTACGCCGACCTTCGTTACTTTCTCGGGTTTACTTTTGCCACCTTTACCTTTCTTGCCACCGCGGGCCATTTTCGCTCTGGAAACATCACCCTGCTTGTCAATGTAGTACAGATAACCGGATGCTCTCTTTACGCCTGCTTTCGCAATTTCTTGTGCCATTCTATCTCACCCCCTTTTCTATTAAAATTTCTTCCCGATTTACTCGGGCTGTGTTTTCAAAATGTATCCCTCGACTTTGTTCAGGATACACATAAATCTCTTTTTTCCAATTTCTTATTATGATGTTGTCTTTGTTTTTTGAAATCACATACTCCGGTGAAATCGGAACTTTTCCGCCGCCGCCAGGCGCATCAATTACGAATGTCGGGACGGCGTAACCGGTTGTATGTCCGCGAAGCGACTCAATAATTTTTATACCCGTTGCAACGGATGTCCTGAAATGCGAAGTCCCGGTCGCCAAATCACACTGATAAATGTAATACGGTCTAACCCTTATTTTCATCAACTCGTGCATCAGCCGCATCATAATTTTCGGAGTGTCGTTAATACCTTTCAACAAAACCGTCTGGCTGCCTAACGGGATTCCGTTATCAGCAAGAAGGGAGCAGGCAATTTTTGTCTCTGTGGAGATTTCTTTCGGATGATTAAAATGCAGCGACATATAAAGCGGATGATATTTTTTAAGTATTGCGACCAAATCCGGCGTAATTCTTTGAGGTAAAACAATCGGCACCCTTGTTCCTATGCGAATTATTTCAACATGCGGAATTTCTCGCAAATTTTTCAAAATTGATTCAAGTTTTTCATCTATTAACATTAAAGGGTCGCCGCCGGAAATTAAAACATCCCTAATTTTTTTGTTTTTTCTTATGTAATCATATGTGGCTTCCAACTGTTCGGCGGATAATGATGTTTCTTTCTGCCCGACAAGACGCCTGCGGGTGCAATGACGGCAATACATCGCGCACAAATCGGTTGCCAATAAAAGAACCCTGTCGGGATAGCGGTGAACAAGGCCGCAGACGACCGTATCTTTTTCTTCACCGCAGGGGTCGGACAAATCGTTTTCGGAAAAATTCAACTCCGGATATGTGGGAATCGCCTGTTTTCTTATCGGGCAGTTCGGGTCGTTTTTATCTATAAGCGTTAAAAAATACGGGGTGACTGACATTTTCAGACGGGAATCAACCCCGCAGGCGGCAAGTTCGCTTTCGGTTAAATTGACATATTTTGAAAGTTCAGAAGCGGTCGTTATGCGATTTTTTAACTGCCACTTCCAATCGTTTTTTTCTTCGTTCATTTATTTTCCTTTTTTTGCCACGAATTGACACGAATAATCACGAATTAAAATACAATTCTTTTTTATGTTCATTTGTGTTTATTCGTGGTTTAAATCTTTTGGCTGTGTTCATCTGCGGTTTCCTTTTTTTCAAAAAGTCCCATCTGCGGCGCGCGAGGCGTCGTAATAATTTTTTCTCTCAGCCAGTTATCAATAACATCTCTGGAAAATCTGTATTGCCTTCCGATTTTTGATGCGGGAATTTTATTTTGTCTGATTAAATTGTAAATTTTTGATTTTCCTATTCCGAGATATTCCGCAAGTTCTATTATTGACATTACATCTTTTGTCTCCGCCATATTTTACCACCTTTTATCTTCTCTTCTTATTAGTATACATATTTTACCAAATTTTGTCAAGTACTTTTTTATTTTTCCAAATTTTTTGTTTTTGAGGTAAGCAGTGCCAAGTTCTGCTATTAAGTGTTTTTTAGTAATTTTTGTTACTAATTTTCACAAATAAGAAAAGCCGGCATAAAAAATACGCCGACCCGGTTAGCATAGAATTTACAAAAATTAATCCGTCCGATTAAAAACCCGGACCGCCTCACTTATACACAGATTATCGCCAGACCACTTTACCTTTGTAAGGCATGTTAAAGTCATTCATAATTTCAATCGTCCTGGCATCTTTTGAAATTATTATTTCTTCTAATTCCATAGTGGTACTTAAATACAGAATCTTTAATCCGGGCAATCCGGATAAATCCAGTTTTTTCAAATTCTTGTTGTCATAAAGTTTAAGCCCCGTGAGTTTCGGCAAATCGGATAATTTCAGGTCACCGATGTCGCACTTTTCCAAATCCAGTTCCTGTAACTCCGGCAAACCGTACAAATTCAACTTTTTCAAATTCTTGTTGTCATAAAGTTTGAGTTCGGTTAATTTCGGCAAATCGGATAACTCCAGGTCTCTGATGTCACATATCCCTAAATCCAATTTCCATAATTTAAGCAACCCGGATAAATAGACCTGCTTCAGATTCTTGTTGCCTCTAAGTTTGAGTTCGGTTAATTTCGGCAAATCGGATAACTTCAATGCCCCGATATCCAGTCCCTCTATATCCAGCCACCAGAAATCAGGCAATCCGGATAAATCTATCTGCTTCAAATTCCTGTTGCCTTTGAGATAGAGTTTAATAAGTTTCGGCGGTAACTTTAATAATTTCAGATCGCTGATATCACAGTCCGCTAACCACAATTCCTGCAACTCCGGCAACCCGGATAAATTCACCTGCTTCAAATTCCTGTTACCGCTAATGTTAAGTTTTATTAGTTTTGGCAATTCTGCTAATTTCAGGTCACTGATGTCACAGTCCGTTAAACGCAACTCCTGCATCTCCGGCAAGTCGGATAAATTTAACTTCTTCAAATTCCCGTTACCGCTAATGTTAAGTTTGATTAGTTTCGGCAACCCGGATAATTTCAGGTCGCTGATGTCGCAAGATCCCAAATCCAGCTCTTTTAATTCAACTAACCCGTATAAATTCACCTGTTTTAAATTTTTGTTATCGCTGAGTTTGAGACCGGTAAGTTTCGGCAACTCGGATAATTTCAATGCCGCGATATCAAATCCACCCAAATCAAGATCATTTAACTCCAGCAATCCTGAAAAATCTATCCGCTTCAAATTTTTATTACCGATAATGCCGAGTTTAATGAGTTTCGGCAACCCGGATAATTTCAGGTCGCTGATGTCACAGTCCGTTAACCACAACTCCTGTAACTCCGGCAATTCCAATAGATTTACCTGCTTCAAATTCCTGTTGCCGCTAATGATAAGTTTGGTTAGTTTCGGCAACCCGGATAATTTCAGGTCGCTGACGCCGCATCTCCACAAATCCAGTTCCCGCAATTCCGGCAATCTAGATAAATCCGTTTTATTTAAATTATTATTACCGCTGAGTTTGAGTTTAATAAGTTTCGGCAAATCGGATAACTTTAATGCCCCGATATTGAGTCCCTCTAAATTCAGTTCACGTAATTCAGGAAATCCGGACAATTCCGCCTGCTTCAGATTTTTGTTGCCGCTGAGATAGAGTTTAGTGAGTTTTGGCAATTCCGTTAATTTCAGGTCGCTGATGTCACAGTCAAGCAACCATAACTCTTGCAACTCCGGTAATTCCGGTAAATTTACTTTATTAAAATTCTTGTTACCGCTGAGATAGAGTTTAGTAAGTTTGAGCGGCAACTTTGATAACTTCAGGTCGCTGATATTACATTTTCCTAAATCTATAATCTTTAATTCAGATAACCCGGATAAATCCGCCTTATCTAAATTATTATTACCGCTGAGATATAATTTCGTAAGTTTTGAAGGCAACCTGGACATTTTTAAGTCGCTGATATTGCATCTTTCCAAAACCAGTTCGTGCAACCCCGTTAATCCGGATAAATCCACCTGCTTCAGATTCTTGTTATCGCTAAGATTAAGTTCGGTAAGTTTCGGCAAATCGGATAACTTCAATATGCCTATATCTAATCCATCTAAATCCAAACTCTCTAACTCCGGCAACCCCGATAAATCCGCCTGTTTCAGATTCTTGTTACCGTTAAGATTGAGTTTCGTTAATTTTGACAAGTCGGATAACTTTAATGCCGCGATATCAAATCCCTCTAAATCCAGACCCTCTAATTCCAGCAATCCCGATAAATCCGCCTGTTTCAGATTTTTGTTATAACTAAGGTTTAACTCTGTGAGTTTTGGCAATTCCGCTAATTTCAGGTCGCTGATGTCACAGTCCGTTAAACGCAACTCCTGCAACTCCGGCAATCCCGATAAATTTACCTGCTTCAAATTCCTGTTACCGCTAATGCTAAGTTCAGTTAGTTTTGGCAACTTCTTTAACTTCAGATTGATGATGTCGCATCTCCACAAATCCAGTTCCCGCAATTCCGGTAATCCGGATAAATTCACCTGTTTTAAGTTTTTATTGCCGCTAATCTTGAGTTCGGTGAGTTTCGGCAAGTCGGATAACTTCAATGCCGCGATATCAAATCCTTCTATGTCTAATTTCCAGAATTCGGGCAATCCGGATAGTTCCAACTGCTGCAAATTTTTGTTGCCGTTGAGAACAAGTTTAGTGAGTTTTGGCAACTTAGATAACTTCAGGTCGCTTATGTCACAGTCAAGCAACCACAACTCCTGCAACTCCGGCAATCCGGATAAATCCAGTTTTTTCAAATTCTTGTTACCGTTAAGATATAACTTAGTAAGTTTGGACGGGAACCTGGACAATTTTAAGTCGATGATATTGCATTTTCCCAAACCCAGAATCTTTAGTTCGGATAACGCTGATAAATCCACCTTATCTAAATTATTGTTGTCACTAATATTGAGTTCAATGAGTTTCGGTAAATCAGGTAACTTCAGGTCGCCGATATCGCAGGACCTCGCATCCAGAATTTCTAATTCCGGCAAGCCCGATAAATTTACCTGCTTCAAATTTTTATTACCGCTAACGTTAAGTTTAGCCAGTTTCGGCAACCCGGATAACTTCAGGTCGCCAATATCACAATATTCTAAATCCAGTTCCCGCAGTTCAAGTAAACCCGATAAATTCACCTGATTTAATTTTTCATATCGGATCCTTATCATTTTTATTCTGTCTTTTTCAAGTAAATACAACTGGTCCGAGTGCTTTGTAATTCCGGGAATTTCTTCGTCGCTTTGATATGCGGTAAATGACTCAATAAAAAGATTGTTTTTTCCCAGCATCTCCTTGAAAATTTCCTCGTCACTTTTTATTTCCTGACATATTACCTGAAAAACAGAAGCGAATATAATTTCCGTCATCAACACAAAACTTATTAATTTTCTTTTCATTGTTTTTATTCCGCCGGGTTTCAATAAGTTTTTACTCATTTTTCTTTTTTGTTTTACAAAATTCTACAAAAAAATCAAGGATGATACGGCTGTAAATTGTATCTCTTTAGTGCTGCATTAAGAATTCTGACGACTATCTGATCGTAGGTTATGCCTATCGCTTTTGCAACAAGCGGAAAAACATCAATTAAGCCGAGGTTTGGGAGAGGATTGCATTCTAAAAAATACGGATTGCCTTTTTCATCAACGCGGATGTCAATTCTGCCGAAATCTTTTATGCCAAGGGCTTTGTAAGATGACAGCGTAAGGTTTTTCAGTTTTTCTTCAAGTACTTTCGGCATTTCTGCGGGACAAATATATTTTATGTCGTCGTTTTCAACCCTTTGGTGAGTATAAAAATCTTCGCCGAGGTCGGTATTTCCTTTTATCGCTATCTGAACCGGCGGGAGAACAAACGGCGGGTCATTTTCAATTACTGCGACGGTGAATTCGCTGCCCGTGATGAACTCCTCAATAATCGCCGGCTGGTTGTATTTGTAAATTAGCCGTTGGGTTATTTTTTTGACCTCGTCAAAACTGCGGCAGACGGATTCCGGCGAGATACCTTTTGACGTGCCTTCCTCAGAAGGTTTTACAATCACGGGATATTTCAGTTTGAAATGTTTTTCATTTTCTGCAAGTTGCGGCAATTTTTCTATTTCCAGAAATTCCGGCGTCAGGACAGAGGCATGCGAGACCAAGATTTTTGCGACGGCCTTGTCAAGCGTTATACCCATCGTCAGCGCATCGCTTCCGGAATAAGCAATCCCGAAAAGCTCTAAAATCGTCGGCACCTGCGACTCGCGGTTTCTGCCTTTTACACCCTCGGCGAGGTTAAACACCAAATCCCAACTTTTTCCCTGCGCGATTTTTTGAAGAAGTGCGGATGCATTGCCTATTCTTTCAACATTGTGTCCGCTTGATTTAAGAGCATTTTCAATCTGCGAAAGCGTTTCCTCCGAGTCAAACTCCGCATATTTATCAGGAGAATCCCCCGGCAAAAGTTTATAATCCGCTTTTGCATCGTAAGTAAAACCGATTTTTAATTTCTTCATTTTTTAATTCACGGGAGCGAGGGAAAAATTTCTGCAGAGCCTCAATTTACGACTTATTCGTTCCAGGAGTAAATTGCAGAGCGAGTTCTAACGAGCGTCTCAAAGAAATTTGTTCCCGAGCGATATTATGCTTTAAGAATCTGTTCCAGAAATTTTTCTTCCGGCAGGGCGCCGTCAAACTCCACCGTTTCGTTTATTACCGTTTTCGGCACAGAAAAAACATTATATTTGTTGGAAAGATGCGGGAACTCCGTGGCAACAATGGTCTCGGAGAGTACTAAATCATTTTCAATGGCAAACCTGTTTGCAAGTTTTGATGCGGCAGGACAATAAGGACAGGTAAGCGTAACAAAAACTTTTATCAAAACCGATTTGGTGATCTTTGATATCTCCTCTTTTGTTTTTTGCGCCAGACCCGAATCGCCGGAAGAAACAAGTTTTATCGCATCAATAAAAGAAGAGAATTCAAACCCGCCGGGGACACCGTAAAATCTTATGCCGAAATCCTTAATACCGACGACTGCTATTGCCGGAATTTTGTCAATTTTGTAATGCTCCGTCTGCGCTTTATTCAGAACAAAATCATATTTTTCAACCGAAATTTTATCCGTCAGAGTCGCTACTTCCCCGGCAAGCGAAGATGCATCTTTGCAGGAAGGACATTCTATCTCCTGACTGAAAACGATAAGTTTGACATTTTTTTTCAGGTTAGCTAAATCTTTTTTCACCGAAGTTTTAACTTTATCGTCCAATACGCTCATTTTGAACCTCCCGATGCAATCATCATTCCAAAAATTATTCCGACGATTGTTGAAATGTAATAATTGCCCGTCAAAGGGCACATCCCCGTCTTACATCCGATAAATCTTCCGTATAAAAAACCTATTGCACCGCCGATTAATCCGCCGATAATTATTTTCACTTTTTTCCCAATAAATAACGATACGCCGATAGCGCCGCTTTTGCGCCTTCACCCGCTGCAATAATTATTTGTTTATCCTGAACGCTTGTCGCATCGCCTGCTGCGAAAATTCCCGGGACGGATGTTCTGCTGTTACAATCAATAATTATTTCGTTGCTGCTGTTCAGATGCAAAATGTCTTTAACTAATTCGGAATTTGGCGTAAGTCCTATTTCAATAAAGACACCGCTGACGGAAAGTTGTCTTATTTGCTGAGTTTTTATATTTTTGAGAATTATTGCTTCAACCGTTTTTTTGCCTTTTATTTCGGTAATTTCGCTGTCAGAAATTATTTCAACCTTGTCTGAATTTTTTATTTTGTAAATTAGCACGGGGTCGCCTTGAATCGTATCTGCAACATTTATCAGATAAATTTTCGTTGAATAGGAAAGCAGGTCAATTGCAGCGGTTAAAGCGGAGTTCCCGCCGCCTATTACAGCAACTATTTTATCCTTGAACAGCGGAGCATCGCAAGTTGCACAATAGGCGACGCCTCTTCCTAAAAGTTCCTTTTCACCGGGGACACCCAATTCTTTTGACCTTTTACCCGTTGTAATTATTACCGATTTCGCCGAGAATTTTTTCTCGCCGCAACTTAAAGAAAAATTGCCTTTTGATAATTCTAATTTGCAGACACTTATATTTGATAACAGAGCGACGGGAAACTGTGCAATCTGACCGAAAAATTTATCGGAAAGTTCTTTGCCGGTTACATATTGATAACCCATATAATTTTCAATTCCGCTGGTCAACAGCACCTGACCGCCTACGTTTTTTGTGATTAAAAGTGTGTCTAATTTTTTTCTGGAACAGTAGACGGTGGCGGTCATACCGGCGGGACCCGCGCCGATTATTGCGATATCGTAAAGTTTATCGGCTGAAGGCGGGTTGATTTTTAATCCCTGCGGGGCTTCAAAAATAATGTCCATTTTATCAAATTCCTCCGTCTGAAAAGTAATACACTTGTATTACTTTGTCGTCGGTGAAACTTTCTGACATACAAACTATATCGTCTCTAAAGTAAAACTTTTGTATCATATTTTTGAGGCGAAATTTTTGCCGAATTCAAAACAGTTTTTCAGGTCGTCGGATGATGGCATATATTTTGCGGATATTGACGGCTGGACTACTTCAATTCCGCTTTCTCTCAAAATATTTTCAATAATTTTCACCGACTCGCCGCTCCATCCGAACGAACCGAAAGATGCGCCGATTCGATTTTTTATTTTAAGACCTTTTACAAAATCCAAAAATCCGGCGATGTTGGGAAGTATGTTATTGTCGTGAGTGGACGAACCGGCAATCAGTCCTTTTGCATCAAAAATTTCCTTGATAATTTCCGTTCTGTCGGATGTGCTTATATTATACAGTTTTGCCTCGCAACCTGCGGAACGAACCCCCTCTAAAATCGCCTTTGCCATTTTCTCGGTAGCGCCCCACATCGTCTCATAAACAATCAGGATATTTTTTTTTAGAGGCAGCCCTTTTGCCCATCCGATATACGCATTTACTATTTTCATCGGGTCTTTCCGCCAGATAATTCCGTGAGATGGTGCAATCGTTTTTATTTCAATACCGCTTTTTACAACCTCGTCAATTTTTTTAAGAATTACAGGGCTGTACGGAATTAAAATGTTAGCGTAATATTTTGTCGCCTCGTCCATTAACGGACATTGGTCAACCTCGTCATCAAATCTTTCCGTCGTAGCGATGTGTTGTCCGAAGGCATCGTTCGGTAAAAGCAATTTGTCCTCCGGAATATAAGTGAACATGCTGTCGGGCCAGTGAATCATCGGCGACTCAATGAATTTTAATGTTTTTTCGCCCAACGATATGCTATCTCCAGTTTTTACCACTTGAAAATCCCAGTCACCGTAATAATGCCTGTAAAGTCCTTCTTTGCATTTCGCGGTGCCTATAACTTTTGCGTTTTTCGCAAGTTTCATAATTTCGGGAAGTGCTCCGGAATGGTCTGTTTCAACATGGTTGGCAATAATGTAGTCAATTTTTGCGGGGTCAACAAAATCTTTTATTTTTTCAATTAACTCGTTTGAAAAAGAGCCGAGCACCGTATCAACAAGTGCGATTTTTTTGTCAATAATAAGGTAGGCGTTGTAAGTAGAACCCCGTTTTGTCGTGTAAGTATAGCCGTGAAAATTCCTGACATTCCAATCAACAACTCCGACCCAAAAAACATTTTTCGCCACTTCAACTTTTTTCATAATTTCCTTTTTACAAGTTCAATTGCAAACGACTCTATTACATCGCTTTCTTTTATATCGGCAAAATTTTCCAGCATCATTCCGCATTCAAAACCTTTTTCTACCTCTTTTACATCATCTTTGAATCTTTTCAACGATGCAAGTTTTCCCTCGTAAATAATTGCATTGTCTCTTAAAAGCCGGGCGCCACCTGTTCGTGAAATTTTACCGTCTATAACCAAGCATCCGGCAATAGTTCCCGTTTTCGCGACCTTGAATGTTTTAAGAACTCTTGCCCGTCCGACATACACCTCTTTTTTATCCGGTTCCAGAAGTCCTTCCATAGCAGCTTTTACTTCATTTATTGCCTCGTAAATAATCCTGTATGTTTTTATTTCAACCTCTTCCCGCTGGGCTATTGCCAATGCTGTGGTCTCGCTTCTTACATTAAACCCGATAATTACAGCATCGGAAGCTGCGGCAAGAATCACATCGGAATCGTTTATTCCGCCGATACCTGAGTGTATAATTTTTAAGGTGACATCGGATGTTGAAAGTTTTTCAAGCGAATCCCGAAGCACCTCAACCGAACCGCGAACATCCGCTTTAAGAATCAGCGCCAGTTCTTTTGCTTTACCTTCAACAAGATTTTTGTGAAAATCCTCAAGCGTGAGATGTTTCCGTCGGGAAAGTTTTTCGTCTCTTCTTGACTGCTGTCTTATCTCGCTGATGTTTCGTGCTTCTTTTTCACCGTTGACTACGAAAAATTTATCTCCGGATTGCGGAGCAAACTGGAAACCCATTATCTCAACCGGTGTTGAAGGCCCCGCCTCAAAAAGCCGTTTACCCTTATCGTTGTGCATAGCCCTAACTTTTCCGTAAGCGCTGCCGGCAACAAAATAATCGCCGGTTTTTATAGTCCCGGTTTTTATCAAGACCGTTGCCACAGGTCCCTGTTTCGGAGAGATCTTTGCCTCAACTATAACGCCCAGCGCAAGACGTTTAGGATTTGCTTTTAACTCCATTATTTCCGCCTGTAATAAAATCAACTCCAAGAGTTTTTCAATGCCGATTCGCTTTTTTGCCGAGACCTCTACGGTTATAGTTTTCCCGCCCCAGTCCTCCGGCTGTAAGTTCTGGTTTGAAAGTTCCTGCTTTACTTTTTGGACATTCGCAGCGGGCATATCAATTTTATTGACGGCAACTATTATCGGAACATTCGCCGCACGGGCATGGTCAATCGCCTCAATCGTCTGAGGCATAACTCCGTCGTCGGCGGCAATTACAAGCACAACTATATCCGTTACCTGAGCACCGCGGGCACGCATCGCCGTAAATGCCTCGTGACCCGGTGTGTCAAGAAAAACAATTTCGCCGCCGGGGGTCTTTACCTTGTATGCACCTATGTGCTGCGTAATTCCGCCCGCTTCCGATGCCACCACATTGGACAGACGTATGGCATCCATAAGCGACGTTTTTCCGTGGTCAACATGCCCCATAATAGTAACAATCGGGGCACGATGGATCAGTTTTGATTTATCCTCTTCAACTTCCGTCTCAACAGCGCCGTAAAGCGGAACAACCTCAACATCATAACCGAACTCACCTGCAACAACGGATGCAACATCGGTCGCAACTCTCTGGTTTATCGTCAGAAGAATTCCCGACATCATCATTTTTTTAATAAGTTCAGCGGGTCTGATATTCATTTTTGAGGCAAGGTCGGATACGGTAATTGACTCGTCAATTTTTATTTTTGGAAGGGGAACAGCCGGTTTAGGAGGAAGCGGTTTTAAAGCAGGGGCAATTTTTATCTGCGGGGATTCCGTCGGTTTGATTTCGGTTTGAGACACATTTTTTTCTGCCGGTTTTCCTGGAACGGATGGAACTGTCGGCACAGAAATCTGAATAACCGGTTTGGTAACTTTCTTAACCGCCTTTATTTCTTTTTTTGGTTTCTCCGACGGTAAAATCTGTGGCGGCGGTTTATGTGTTTCCGATTTTGGCGGTTTTCCTTCAACGGTGATAGCGGCAGTTTTTTTTGCTATTGATATTTTTTCCGGTTTCGTAGTCGGAACTTCCGCTTTCCGGGATACTGTTTTTGGTTTTTTGATTTCTTCTGCAATAATATTTTTGACAACTTTCTTTTTTTCTTTTGCTGTTTTAACAGCAGAAATTTTTTTTATTTTTTTCGGTTTTTCCGATTCGCCTGTTTTCACTTTATTGTTCTTTTTTTTCATCACCATTTTTTACCTCCGACGCCGGCGCACCTGCGTTTGCTTCACTCACTTTTTTTGCGGAATTTATAATTTTTTGCGCCGTTTTTTCGCCGACGCCTTGCAAGGCGGTAAGCAATTCAACGGTAGCGTTTGCAAGGGAATCTACCGTCTTAAATCCTGCCTTAACCAGTATTTCGGCCGTTTTTTCGCCGACACCTTCAAGTCCCGTGAAATCATCCATTTTCTGTTCTTTCTGTGCCGCCGCGGCCGACTTCTTTGCAGACTCGGATTTTATATCAATATGCCAACCTGTCAATTTTACGGCAAGACGGACATTTTGCCCCTCTTTTCCGATTGCCAGAGACAACTGGTCGTCGGCAACAAGTACAGACGCCCTTTTTTCCGCTTCGTTTAGTTCAACGGAAAGCACTTTTGCGGGACTTAAAGCACTTGTAATATACTGAACCGGGGCGGTTGAATAAGCAACCATATCAATTCTCGCACCCTGCAATTCCTGAATGATTGACTTTATTCTTATGCCTTTCACGCCGACGCAGGAACCGATTGCATCAACCTTTATGTTGTGTGATAAAACAGCTACTTTTATCCGCGACTGCGGCTCTCTTACTATGTCTTTGATTTCAACGGTATTGTCGTAAACCTCTGGAACTTCCAGGCGGAAAAGATTTTTTATCAACTCGGGATGAAGACGGGAAACCACCATTTGCGGACCCCTCGGAGTTTTTTCAACTTTAAGAACATACACTTTCAGCCGGTCGCCGATGTTAAATCTTTCTCTCGGACATTGTTCACGCACGGGCAGTATCGCTTCGCCTTTTCCTATATCAACGATTATGTTTTTCCCGACGAACTTATAGACCATCCCGTTTAATACCTGACCGATTTTTGAGGTATATTCGGCAAAAAGATTGTCCTTTTCAATCTCTCTTATTTTTTGTATTATAACCTGTTTTGCCGTCTGTGCCGCGATGCGTCCGAACTCGTTTATAGCGACCTCAAATTTTAAATCCATATCCAATTTCGCTTTGGGCTTTAATTTGAGTGCATCTTCAAGTGAAATTTCCATTGCGGGGTCAACAGGTTTCTCGACAACTTTTTTTACATGATACGCTTTGATTTTGCCCGTATTCTCGTCAAGATGTACTTCCAAATTAAGGTTTTTATTGCCCTCGTGTTTTCTGAATGCCGACACAAGCGCAATTTCAATCGTTTTCAATAAATCCTCTTTTTTTATGCCTTTTTCTCTCTCAATCTGTTCAAGTACCGGTAAAAGTTCAATAGGTTGTTCAGCCATTTTTTCCTCCGAGAAATTTAATTAAATTTCAATTTTAATTTTTGCTTTTGATATTTTTTCTATCGGCACGGATTTTTTACCGTTTTCAGCGTCTAAAACCACGACACTATTTTTTACGGAAATTATTTTTCCTTCTATGTAACTTTTTATGTCGCCAAGGGGTTCGGACAGATTGAGCATAACGGTTTTTCCTGTATTTTTTGCAAAATCATTTTCCGTTTTTAACGGTCTGTCAAGTCCGGGTGATGAAACCTCAATTTCATAGTCTGTAAAATGCGGCTGCATATCGCTTCCGTCTAAAAGAAAACTGATAATACCGGTTGCCTTTTCTAAATCAGAAAGCGTAATCCCGCCCGGTTTATCAATAAACACGCGGATATTGGTTTTACCGTGTGTCTTGAAGGTCTTTATCTCAACAATTTCAAAACCCTCTTTTTCAATATCTTCTTTTATTATTTCAAGAATTTTCTCTTTCATATAAAAATATCTATGTAATCTGTGTTCTCCCAAAAAGAAAGAGTGGTTTTTTGACCACTCTTGCACGCATGTTATTATACAAAACTTAAATTACTATGTCAAGAACTTTTTCTATATCCGACAGATTTACCGAATTTTTGTTGCGATATTTTATTTCCACTTTATTTTCTTTCAATGTTTTTTCTGAGACGGTTATACGGACGGGAATTCCCAGCAAATCCGCATCTTTGAATTTGACACCTGCTCTTTCATCTCTGTCATCTAATAAAACATCATATTTTTGGGAGAGTTTTTCGTATATTCTATCGCAGACATCTTTAACTTTACCGTAGTAAGCGACCGAAGGAAGTCCCCGTGGGAAAACGGGAATTATTATCGCCTTATAAGGTGCAAGCGACTCGTTCCAGATAATTCCGCTTTCATCATGTGATTGTTCAATCGCTGCGGCAACAATTCGGGAAACGCCTATTCCGTAACAACCCATTATAAAAAAATTTTGTTGGCCTTTAACGTCAAGAAATGTAGCGTTCATCGCTTTTGAATATTTCGTTCCGAGTTTGAAAGTATGCCCGACCTCTATGCCCCGCGAAAACTTTAATTCGTGTTTTTTACATCTCGGACAGAGAGCGCCTTTTTTTATTTTTCGTATGTCCGCAATTTCAGTCGGTTTATAATCCCTGCCGATATTTATGTTTTTCAGATGATAATCTTTTTTATTGGCTCCTGAAATGCCGTTTATGATATTTTCTACTGAAAAATCCGCATAAATTGGAATTAAAATTTTATCTTTTCTTACAGGACCGGCAAAACCTACCGGCGCACCTGATATTTTTTCAACGGTCTCACCGGCGGCAAGCACAAGTTCGGTTGCCTTAAGATGTGATTTGAGTTTCTCTTCATTTATCTCGCAATCGCCTTTTACCAAAACCATAACAGGTTTTCCGTCGGCAAGATAGATAAGCGTCTTGATGAATTTTTCCGGTTTTTCATTAAGGAATTTTCCGACCTCGGCCACCGTTTTCATATCCGGCGTATGAATTTCTTCCAAAGGTTGCATCTCTAAACTCTCAACTCTAAACTCTAAACTTTCTTTCACGCATTCCGCCTTTTCAACATTCGCACCGTAGCCGCATTCGCAGGAGACAATCTCTTCCTCGCCGGTATCCGCCAGAACCATAAATTCGTGCGAGAATGACCCGCCGATAGTGCCAGTCGTCGCCTCAACAGCACGAAACTTAAATCCACATCTTTCACAAATTTTTGAATAAGCATCAAAAACAATTTTGTAATATTTTCCGGCATCTTCTTCCGTCGCATGAAACGAATATGCGTCTTTCATATAAAACTCTTTTGCTCTCATAACTCCGAAACGGGGACGGATTTCATCCCTGAATTTTGTCTGGAACTGGTAAAGCATTAAGGGAAGTTGTTTGTATGAGCGGACATCACGTCTTACAATATCCGTTATGATTTCCTCATGCGTGGGGCCCAGACAAAACTCACGTCCTGCACGGTCTTTTATCCGGCAGAGTTCTTTTCCGTAAAGATTCCATCTGCCGGTTTCCTCCCACAATTCTGCAGGTTGAAGTGCCGGAAGCAAAAGTTCCTGACCGCCGATTTTGTCCATTTCCTCACGGATAATCTGCTCAACATTTTTTAGCACCCGAAGCCCCAGAGGAAGCCATTCATAAATGCCAGACGACAATTTTCTGATGAGGCCTGCTCTCAGCATCAGTTTCAGAGAAATTGTGTCCGCATCAGACGGTGTTTCTTTAAGAGTCGGAATAAATGCCTGTGAAAATTTCATTTTTTTTCAAAAATATTCGGAAGATATTTTTTTACCAGTTCGTGCATTTCTTCATCGGAAATCCCGATTGTTCTTTCCGCTTCGTATTGCGTATCAATCCATTCCTTGATTTTTACAACACCGGGATGATTTTTATCAACCTTAACTTTCATGTGATGATTTACCCAGTAGACAATTCCCGCTACACCTGATTTATCCGTAATTCCGACGGAAACCGGTTTGTTCAAAAGTTTATTAGTATCAAAGATATTGTAAATCTCTTCGTCTTTCAACAGACCGTCCGCATGAATTCCCGCACGGGTAACATTAAAGTTTTTTCCGACATACGGCTGGGTCGGAGGAATCTGATAGCCCATCTCTTTTTCAAAATAATCCGCGATTTCGGTGATAACCGTCGTATCCATTCCGTTGGCATCGCCGCGAAAAGCGATGTATTCAATAATAAGCGCTTCCGTCGGAGTATTGCCTGTTCTCTCCCCTATTCCCAAAAGCGAACCGTTTGCCGCAGAGCATCCGTAAAGCCATGAACCGATAGCATTCGTCAGGGCGCGATGAAAATCATTATGACCGTGCCATTCCAGCCATTCCGACGGCACACCGGCAAATTTTGTAAGACCATACATTATGCCGTTTACCGAGCGGGGCATTGAAACGCCGGGATATGTAACTCCGTAACCGAGAGTGTCGCAGGCGCGGATTTTTATCGGAACCTTTGCCTCTTTTGAAAGTTTCATCAGTTCCTGGGCGAACGGAACTACAAATCCGTAAAAATCGGCGCGGGTTATATCCTCAAAGTGACACCGGGGAATTATATTTTCGTTAAGCGCATTGCGGACAATATCCAGATACATATCCAGAACCTGCTTGCGAGTTTTTTTAAGTTTCAGAAAAATATGGTAGTCGGAAACGGACGTCAAAATACCCGTCTCCGTAAGCCCCATCTCTTTTACAAGTTTGAAATCCTCTTTATGCGCCCTTATCCAGCCGGTAATTTCGGGATATTTGTAGCCGAGTTCAAGACATTTTCTTAATGCTTCTTTGTCCTTCTCGGAATAAAGAAAAAACTCCGACTGCCTGACAACACCGTTGGGACCAGAAAGACGGTGAAGCATTTTGTAAATGTCCGTAATCTGTTTTACCGTGTAAGGCGGACGGGACTGCTGACCGTCGCGAAATGTCGTATCTGTTATCCAAATTTCCTCGGCGGGAGTCATAGGCATCACACGCCAGTTGAATGAAATTTTCGGCACCTCGCCGTAAGGAAAAATATCCCTGTAAAGGTTGGGCTCTTTCACATCCTGCAGTTCATACTTATACTCTTCCTGCTCCAAGGTTCTTGTTTTTTTGTTGAATTTCAGCATAATTACACCTCGCTTAAAAATTTATTGTTTGATTATACAAAATTATGGAGTGGCTTTCAAGAAAAAAATTGTACCTGTCCCCTTTTTTCCATTTTTTCTCCGATTGGCATTCATTCCAGAATAACACTGTCCGCCAACTGCAAAATAACATTTTTTTCCAGCAGTTTTAATTCGCTTTTGTCTTCCAGAAAATGTTCAACGTCTTTTTTTATGGCGTTAAAATCTACTTTTTTAATGTTTTTATTTAAGAATTCCTTAAAATTATTTTTGTTGATACTCAAACTTTTACCTTCCGTCTGCTTTACGGCGTTATTCAACAATGTAAAATTAGGAACAGTTTTTTTTCCCAAATACCAGACGAGGTCGTAAAAATCCCTGCCTTTTGCATACTTCCTGTAAAAACACGCGTGCAGTTTTGTGGAATATAAAGACGGGAGGTCAAAATGCCTGACCGCAAAAACAAACGATTTACTTACCGGTGTAAGCAGTGTTTTACCGCCGAGCGGCGGGTTAGTATCAATTTCAATTTTAATTGAGAGTTTTTGTCCTTTAATGCTGCTGATTTTAAGTTCGTTTAACAAACCGGGGAATTTCAGCATACAGGCATTGACGATATTGTTCTCTTTTTTCGCCGATTCAACTTTCAGCCCGTAACGGTTTAATTCTTTTTCCAAAATGTCTGTAACATTTTTGAAAGAATAGTTTTTTTTATTGATTAAACTGAAATCCAAATCCTCGCTGAATCTCCGCAAATCGTAAATAATTCTTAATGCTGTGCCGCCGACAAATGCGGAATGAGCAAAAAAATTATGGTCAAATAAAATTTTTAACGAAAGAAACTGCAGGTATTCCCGTGCCTTGTTTGTTTTTTCTTCAACATCAACGATATCTTTAAATTTTTCTTTCAAGAGTTCGTACATTTTAATTACCCTAAAAATCGCCGAGTTTCAGAAATGCTTCCGCGATTCGGCTCAACTTCCGGCTGGAGAAGAATTTGACATAAAATTTAAATTTTCTCTTATTCAATGAACCGGTATTCTGGAAACGGAAGGATTCTTTCAGAATATCCGTGTAATTTTTATCAAACCTGTTTTTGTTCAGGTATAAAAAATCGGCGACGGCTTTTTCTGGAGTTGCAATGAAATATGCCAAGCCGGCTTCGTCTTTTTTTTCAATAAATCCCTTAAAGCAGTTTTCTTTAATATGCTGATAAATGAACATCCCAAATTTATTTTCAAATTTAGATGTTTTTTTCGCGGTAACGGAAGTAATGTCCATCGTCCTTTCGGGGATTAAACCGTAAATTGAAAGCGCATATTCCAAACTGATATACGAAGGGCTGTAAATTTCTTTTGCAATAAACATTTTTGACGGACCATTTTTTTTGTCCTCGCTGTTTAATAGATAGAAATTTCTTCTCAGACGGATTATATACCCCTTTTTGGTCCATCTTTCCAACTGGATATTAAGAGACGGACTATGGCGGTTAATCTGTTTGAGATAGCCGTTTTTAATAATCGGCAGGTCTTTTACGGTTTTCCTGAATTCTTCAAATCTCATATTTTTCCAATAACATACAAAAATGTATATTTACGGAAATGATTATACAAACAACTATATGTTTTGTCAAGTACTTTTTGAATATGAAAAATTATTTTAAGGAAGGTCGGGAGGGGTTGACCTGCACCCACAAAATCTTTTCAGGTTTTCAAACCAGAAACCAGAACCGTCCCTGATTTACCATAAATTAGTTGAATTTCAGGACGGGTTTTCTTCCGAATACTTCCGCTATTCTCTCTATCAACCCGATGGTAATATTCTGATCGCCCTGCTCTATCCGAGAAATTGTCTGCTGTGAAGTGTGCAGTTTTTTAGCAAGTTCTTTTTGCGTAAGACGATGTTTCTGGCGTTCTTGGGCAATCTGCACCGCGACCCTTATTATAAAATCTTCCCTGCCATATACTTTTTTGAATTCGGAGTTTTTCAATTCCGCCTTCAAATGATTTCTAAATGTCCTGTATTTATTCATACCTGTTCATCCTCCTTCCCTTGTTATAAAATCGTTCATACAACTTATCGCTTTTTCAATTTCCGAGCCATCTGTCCTTCGGTCTTTTTTAAAATATCCGTTTGTCAATACAATAATTTTGTTTTTCCAAAAAAAGTAAAGCACTCTTATTTCCAGATTACTATGAGATATTCTTAACTCTCTTATTTTATCCCTCAAACTATCCACATATGGTCTCGGCAAATTCGGGCCGTGTTCTTCTAATAACTCCAACCACTTTAAAACTTTCGCTCTTACTTTTAAATGTAAAGAACAGATGAAATCTTCTACGGGCGAATCTCCTCTTTTATCCGTATAATAAATGACCCTATACATACAATCCACCATTACTATACATCATATATGATGTTTTGTCAAGTACTTTTTGAATATGAAAAATTATTTTAAGGAAGGTCGGGAGGTTGACCTGCACCCACAAAATCTTTTCAGGTTTTCAAACCAGAAAAATGTGAAGCGTCCCCATTTTCCGCATTACCTCCAAAAGTCAAATTTTCTGTTTTTCTTATGTCCGTCGGTAAAACCCGACCTATTATACTACTTTCGCAACTACGAAACTACGAAAGTAGATAACTTGATGCTGTATCTGATTTCTCTAAAATCAAAAATCATTTTCTCAAGATTTCAGATTGCAGAAAATTGTACCTGTCCCCTTTTATTCTTTTATTCTTACGGTATTATCGGTATTATTTTACTACTTCGATTCAAAATTTTGACATTTACTGCAGATTTCATCTGCTTTATTACTCTCTGAAATTCCCCAGAATTCAATTTTTTTATCTGGGATATGTTCTTTTGCTGAAAAAATTTTAATAATCCAATCATCACATTTGCCATCAACTAAATAATTTGCACAATTAATAGCAGTTCTTTTCATAGATAATTCCTCACCGAATATTTTTTATCAACCATTTCAACTTTGTCCTCTAACTCCCCTTCTCCGCTATATCTCCGGTTATTTGTACTTGAATACCTTTTTTAAGCAAAAAATCCTTAAAACTATTTTTATCTTTTATTGATTCAGGATTTATTACGTCAAATCCTTCTTTTTCACAATATTTTTTCAAATTTTTATCTGCAAGTATTGGGAATACCAATTCGTTTCTTAATTTTTTACTTTTAAAATAAGCACATATAATGCATGCTAACTTACAATCATTACCCGAAAGTTCTGGATGTTCTTTTTTTATTTTAATTATATCTTTTTCTTTTACTAATATTGAAACCTTGTGAATAAAATCTTCAGTATCAAGAATTGCTAAAGCGGTTTGATATTCATTTTCAGTAATACTTTTTACTATGTTATTTTTAGATTCATATTTTCTTTTTAATACTTTTTTTGTCTCATCAATAAATTCACTGGCAGTTTCCAAAAATAATTCTACATTTACACCTCGGTTGAATTCTTTCTCAAGTTCATCGATCAAATATTTTATTATTTCTACTCCCTTTTCGTCATTATCTTTCAAAAAATATTTTACAAGGGCACTTGCATCTAAAAATATTGATTTTGTTATACTTATTTTATTCATTTTCCATAACTTTTATTTCTTCGGAGTTTAAGCCATATAGTTTATAGACAAGTTGGGCAATTTCTTTGTTTAATTATTATCAACGCCAAGAATTTTACGAAACTCATTTTCTAATTCTTTTCGTATTTCAGAAATTTCTTTCCCGCTTATTTTTTTCCATGCTTTCACCCACACTTCACGTTTTTGTTTACTGGTTTCAATGTCATATTCTG